>Ga0070671_100003824_pt1 | contig 11823 bp, 11 predicted proteins | sample KBSS73metaG_FD_65341 | JGI IMG/M metagenome (GOLD analysis project Ga0070671, IMG submission 65341) | Switchgrass rhizosphere microbial communities from Kellogg Biological Station, Michigan, USA - KBS S7-3 metaG | ecosystem: Host-associated > Plants > Roots > Rhizosphere > Soil ...
GGTGGAGGGTGCTGGTAGCGTTTGCTTAAAACTTGGTTAAAAAGTTTAAGGCTCTTAGCCGTCAGGCTTTGTCCTGCGCCCTGCGCGTTCGGCGCTCCCGGATGCCAGTCATTTTTTCTTAAGCGCGAGCGAAGTTAGACGCGGCTGCTCCACAAGTCGTTTTCAAGAGATTGGCGGAGAGGGTGGGATTCGTGACCAGCGCCTTACATTTGCGACTCCATTTTAAGATGTTGCGGACGAACTCCTCCGCGCTTTCGTCCCGCGCCAGTGTTCGGGCTTACTGACGCCGACCCCGCCACCCGGAAATCGCTGGGTCAACGAGTAGAAGGGCGGCGATAATCAATACATTGGTCATCATCCCTTCCTAAGCGACGCTCGCGTCCGCTGGACAGCACATGCAGGAGATCGTCCAAGTTAGGCAGAACTGAGCACCTCGTGCGACAAGAACGACTAAGCCGATTAGCCCTAGCAGGCAGAATTTAGACATGATCGGGTGATCAGCTAACACAGGCCAATCGCGGCATCTGTGTTTTTGTTGCGTCGAGCACTATGTTCCCCCACCGTCGCACGGCATTCATTCTTTGCGTTTTTCTCGCTATTGGAGGCGTACGGCAGGCGGTTGCCGCGCATTATCCCATCAGTACGTCAACCTGCGTGCGGGCCCTGGCACCGATTTCCCAGTGATCCTAACGGTTCAGGCCCAGGCCCCAATTTCCATTCGTGGGTGCTTGGGAGACTACACCTGGTGTGATGTCGTGTTTGGGTATGATCGCGGTTGGATGAGGTCCATCTATCTCTCAGGAATTTACCAAGGCTACTACTATCCGCTTCGCGACTACGCGCCCCGGCTCGGCTATTCGGTCGTTAATTTCGACATCAACCAGTATTGGGACTTATATTACCGGGACAGGACCTTTTACCAAGACCGTTCACAGTGCCGGTCCTCGACCAGAAGGCTGGGTGCCGGTCAATGTAGATCGGCAATGGCGCCCTTACACGTACGGCCGTTGGGCCTACACCGGTCGTTACGGATGGAGGTGGAACTCCGACAAGCAGTTTGGCTGGGCCACCTACCACTGCGGCCGATGGGGTTTCTCAAGCCAGGTTGGCTGGTTCTGGGTGCCGGGCAGCCGTTGGGGTCCGGCCTGGGTGTCATGGCGGTCCTCTGACAACTATTTGGCCTGGGCGCCACTCCCGCCCTCATATGATGAGGACGTGAGTATCAACATCCGGGTCGAGACGGTTCCGGACTATTACTGGCAAGTGGTTCCGACTGGGGCATTCGTGTCGGCAGATCTTTCGCGGTACATCGTGCGGGATGAATCTCGCTATGAACCAATTCTGCAAAAAACCCGTCCGCTAGGTAACGTTACGATCAACAATAACGTGGTCGTGAATAACGTTGTTAACGTCAACGGGCAAACCAGAGGGAAGTGAGAAGAAGGGAAAGAAGGGGTGGCCACCGTGTCCCGAGGGGACCGTTCTTCTTGAGAATGGGACGTTCGCTCCTCCTCATCAGTAGTGCGGACGAGTGATCCTGATGACTAATGATGAATTTGCAGTCCACGTGACCACTTCGATCGGCATGCCGCAATGCAGGGAACGGCGGGTCTCACAAATCCCCGTGTCGTCGTGAGAAGGCGACCAGTTGTTGTGTGCCACCGCGTATGCTGCCGACTACCATGTCGCCCTGAGCGTAGGAAGGGGCGCCTTCCAACCAATGCCACTGAATCGCGAGAGGGATCGAGAAAATCATCGTGACCAGACGGGGGGTTTTGACAGCAGCAGCTTGCCTCACGGGTGCTGCGGTAGTGGCAAGTTTAATGCGAAGCGGAACGGGCGGATTCAAATCCACCATGACGACCCTCTTTTGGGTCGGAGAACCCTCTGATGCCGACAACGACTTTATCCCAAATGATGTTAGCTATTGGGATAACCAATGGCAGTTGAGCTTCGGCGGCGTTGATGATCCAGAGCATAGGAATGGCTATTGGCCAGCCGAGTTCAAACCCAATGAAAATCCGTTTTATGTCGCGCTGCCATTTGGCGAGTTCGAATCGGAGAGTGGTAACGAGCTTAGGGCGGATGCGCTAAGCGTCCCTTGGTATCGTGCAGGGCTTTCGCCCCTCCTGAAAAACCATTGGGTCGTAATTAATCGCGGTGACCGCACCTGCTATGCGCAGTGGGAAGACGTAGGACCCTTCGAAGTTGACGATTTTGCTTTCGTGTTTGGCAGTGTAAAGCGTCCTCGCAATACCTTTGACGCCAAAGCGGGGTTAGATGTCTCACCTGCTTGCTGGCAATATCTGCGCATGGACGACAATATAGAAACAGCTTGGCGCTTTGTCGACGCGGCGGACGTCCCGCCCGGGCCTTGGACCGAAATTGTCACCGCATCGGGAAACAATCGCCCCAGTGGAGTCGCCTAGCGAAACTCAATGAGCCGTTCGACGCCGGCTTGGTCTAGGGCCTGCCGCTCTTGGTCTTAGCTTCTCCTTCCGAGGCATTGCCCATTCTCCTCCGCGCTGCATCCCGCACCTTAACGCGTCCTTTTGCGTGCATACTCTGTTTCAGCGCTGCCGTGATGTTGAGGACTTCCGGCTTTGCCTTGCTGTCTGTGGCAAGCCCGATTTGAGGTGCTCGTTGCTCGACCTTAGTTTGGAGAAACTCTCGCAACCGTCTTCGGCAAATTTGTAGGGCATTTTCTCATGCTCGAAGAGTCCACTTTCCGTTTCTTGCCCATCGCGTCTGCTGTCGCTGGAGACGGTTTAGCTACCGAGCTAATTAGTTCGAGGCGCGCTCAGATTCCAACCCTTCAGGTCGACACGCAAAGGTGAAGACTGCCGCTCGTACTTGACATTCAGCTTTCGTGTTTCACCTGGCAATAGGGTAATGGCGTTATCGTCCCAATAGGCCGGCAGGACCTCATGTTCATCATCGGCATTTACCACGCGCACCTGAACGAAGAACGCCAGCGCCTCTGAAGAAAGGTTCCTTAGAGTCACGCTCGCTTGCGTGGCCGAAACTTTCGCGCTCAATTGCACGCAGACATTAGGGAGTTTCTGCAGATCTGTGAGGTCGGCATCGGATACGACCGGAGTGTATTTGAAGTCGGTGCGCGACCAATCCAGGATCTCCCTCTTTTTCGAAAACCAGTAAAAATTGGGAGGGAACGTCCGAAGGACCGCGCCCTTCGGCGAAAGCTCCTCAAGCTCAAGCCGCACGAAATAAGTCGTCGTGATGTCACCGGGCGCAGCTAAGGTATCGATCTGGAGGCTTTGGGCTTCGCTGATTGAAACTTGTTTTTCCGAACGCGCACGCTCATGCATGCCGAAATCAAAAATTCGAGTCACAACTCTTAAATGAGGGTAACTCCGATCATTCGAAAGGTGGATCAGGTGGACGCTGCCGTCGACCGGGTTGTACGCCAAATGCAGCGGCTCATTGGCTTTCTTTGCACCGAAGTAAGCACCCTCGCCGCGTAAAAAGTAATCGAAAAGGTGCCAGTAGAAAGACGGCCAGGAGTTGTTCAACATCCATTGAATCACGCCGGTGGTTTGGGTGAATTGGCGTGCGGCATAGGCTTCGAACATGGCCCGATGACCCTCATACGCGAGCACCTGCGCTTTACGCGAGAAATCGTCAAGACTGGTAGGCGGGCCATGACGATCAGTTACCGCTCGAGTGAACGTATCTAATTGGTGAAATTCGTTTTGTGCGGAGTGGAGGAGCCAAGCAGGTCCGATGGGCCACAATTCATTCGGAAGGAGAAAATCCTTGAGAGCCTCCGCACCTGGGGGAGCCGCGCCCATGCTCGCCTCCGTGTTGAAGCCGAACGCCCCGCCATAATTATCGTCAATCCACCAGTAGGACGACGGCACGTAATCGTAAGGTCCCGTCATCTTCATGCCGGTTGGACCGACCAGGGTCGTTTCATCGCGGGCCGAAGCGACTGAAGGATTCGGCCAATTCTCCTCTTGCAAAACCCGCAAATAAAGGCGCTCCACCTCAGGACCGGGAGCGTTGTCGCTCCCATAAAACCACGCCAAGATACTGGGATGATTGCGCAGAGCGCGCAGCTTAGAGCGCAGTGAGGCCTCAGCGATACTCATGTGCTGATCAGTCCAGGCGGCAGATTGTTCCCATGCCGAACAGCAAGCCCAGCCTGTCAAAATCATCAAGCCCTCGCGGTCGGCCATGGAGTAAAACTCATCTTCCTCGAATTGACCCTCCATGCGGATTGAATTTAGACCAAGATGTTTAACTAGGCTGAGTTGCCGGCGTTGACGCCCTCGATCGGTACGTAAAAATAAATCAGAAGCCCAGCCTGCTCCCCTGACGAAAAAGGGTTTGCCGTTGACGCGAAACAAGCGATGCCCTTGCCAATCGATTTCGGACGTCACTTTGCGAACGCCAAACTCGACTTGTATGTGATCGCTAAGGCGTTCCGAAGACAATTTAAATCCAAGTTTGGCGCGATAAAGCGGCTGTTTGCCCATTCCAGCCGGCCACCAAAGTTTCGCGCCTTCGGACGGCAAAGTCAGCGTCACACGCTTGTGTTCCCCGGCGGCTAAATTCACGCTCTGGCGAACGCGCTTTGAATTCACTGAACTGCTCGCAAAAAAAGTTCCGGTTTGTGCTGTCGGTCCGTCGTTCCAAAGCTCACAGGAGACTTGAATCGCATCGCCGTCAGCCCGAACTTGAGGCGAGCGCAGTGCCACCGGACCACTCCACAAGAGACGGACAGGTCGGTAAATGCCCATGTTCTTATCGCCGGGCGCCGGATTCCAATCCACCCATGTTGATGACAGATCTCCGGGGCGCGGAGCGAACACTTCGACAGCCAGAACGTTTGGCCGCCCATCCGTGTACAAAAGTTTTGTCACATTGAATTCGTAAGTACGAAATGAGCCGCGCAGCTGCGCGAAGCTCGCAATTTCAATTCCGTTCAACCAAATTTCGGCGGCGTAGTTGATCCCGTCGAACTGCAGGTAAGCCTGTTCGCCGCGTTTTTTTGCAAGAAAAACCTTTCGATACCACCAGCCGTAACGAAACGGGCTATCGCTCGGCATCTCAATTTGCGTGAAATCCACCCCTTGCGGGTAATTCATGCCAGGAGCGTCCAAGAGATTTTGACCGAAAAAAGGATTCAACAGTTTGCCATTTTGCAACAGCACAGCGTAGACCGTGGAGGGAATGTCAGCCTTTAGCCAACCGTCGGTTTGGTAACTCGCCTGGGAAATCAGACCACCGCTTTGAGGAACTTCGGCGCTCGAACGAACTCGCCAATTGTTGCCGAACTCCTCGGCCGAACAGACGCTCGGTAGCATCATTACGACCGCGAATACTTTCATCCACTGAATGACGAAGACTCCACCCTTGAAACAATCGGCGTCGATCCCCGCCACCAGGTCCAAGCGCCCACAAGTGCGGCGATCAAAGCACAGCCCACATCAAAGAGAATCACGCTACGGCCTGTGGCCCAACCTTGACTCCAAAGTTCAATAAAAAATGCCCGCACGATCAGATAGCCATCAACACCGATGCCGATCACGGGAACTAGCAAAAAGCCGATAAGTGCGTAGGGCGAATTGAATGCCTTTCTCCCGTTCAAAGTCAGATTGGCAAGGTGAACCAAAAGATAAGTGGCCAATGCAAAGAAAGTAGTCGTCGTCCCCCACCAAACATAAGATTGATAAGGGCCAACCAGCGCTCCACTTGTCAAAGAGGCGACCAACCCGACGCCGAAAATGATATGCAACGAATTCCAGGGGACGTCATGCTTCCGATGCAGTTGCGCGAAGAGCCACGGAGCGGTTCCGTCGCGTCCCATGCTATAAAGCACCCGGCTGGCGCCGACTGCTGTCGCGATGGCCAGACCAAGAGAGGCCGAAATTGCCGTCAACGTAACCCAGAGCGAACCGCGCCCCCAATAGCGCGCTGCCACCTCGGAGATTGGCATCTGCCCCCGTTCGGCTACCTGCTTGAGATGACTGGGCTCGCCGCCGTAGGATAGCGCCCAAATTCCGAAGATAATAAATCCAGCGTACAGGAAGAGAGAAAGAATGGTGGCCTGCGGGATCAAACGGTGCGCCATCTTGGTTTCTTCGGCCAGAGTGCTGACTACGTCGAAACCGCAGTAAGCCAGGACGGCGAAAATCATGGCGCGGAAAATGGCGCTCGTTCCACCGGGCGCGGTTTGCAGGGAAAAACCTTCGACACCAAGGACGTCGCTGCCCGAACGAAGCGCAAACCAAATGATAGTGACACAAAGAGCGAATACGACGGCGCTTTCAAAAAGCAAAAACAGCAACGCGCCTTTGGTTGAAACGGAAACCCCCGAGTAGACAATCCAAGCCGGCAAAGCGCAGCAAATCACGACTCCGACAAAGTAAGTCAGTTTGCCCGGCGAAACGCCGAGCAAACCGATAATGTCTCCCGCAAACACCCCGAGCGTGACCGGTTGAATGACAAAATTCGTGAGGTAGTAAAGGAAGACCATCCAACCGGCCCACACCGCCAGCGGGCGCGGCGCGGCGAGATTGATCCAGCTGGCCGTGCTACCGGACAAAGGATATTCGCGCGACAGGATTACGTAACTAATTGCGGTCGGCAAAGTGGCCAGAAGCGCCCAGACAAAGGCCAATGGAGCAGCGCGCCCGGCGGCTAGGAAAGTTGGACCAAACCCGCCATAAAGAGTCATGGCTGGCGACAACATGACGACGCCGAGAGTGGCAGCGCCCATGAGACCCACAACGTCGGATTTCAATGCCTTAGGGGATTGCATGTTTATCTTCAGTAGACCCCAGAAATCCTCACGATCTCGCTCCCTGGTCCCGCAGGAACCGCGAAGCATCACTCCGTCAACCCGTTGTTCTTGAGTTTGAGCGCAGCCCTCGCCACACCAGAAGAGAGTCGTATAAGCGCGCTTAAGTTCTTGCGCCTCGTCGCGACTTACAAGGGCCATGGACGAGCGCCTGTTCAAGCTTCCTGCGGCAATTGGTCCACGCGGCAAAGTCGCGCGGTTGGGGGGTACCGGCAAAGGTGTTGCTTTTGAGTGGCAGCGTGATTACTAGGCCGAAGGATTATGAGGAGGTGGAGCGATTGAGAGCTTCCTTACGATATGATTCCGGCACGCACTAGTCTTGAAAAGCGCAGTCATCAGCGCTGGCATTCCAGATTGTTTCTCTCGGGATTCATCAGCCGAACTCCTTCTTGGAGTGTCACGACATGGATGCCAGTGTGTCTGGTATGATTAACAATGCTACGCAATTTTTTCGGCGTGGTTGAGTATTCATCTAGCAAAGACCAGTGCATCGCTAAAATAACGAGCAAGCTCACTACCGTTTGCCTTGGCAAGCTTTGCACCTCCAGGTTCTAGCTGTGCAGAATTGCCGATGGTCTGACTACGATGGATCTCAGCTAGTAGAGTACGGGAATAGTAGCGCCACCTCCGAGACCAAGTTAGTGGGCATGGCTTCGAATGTGCGCTTAGCGCCTTAAATCATAGTCTTGATCCCGCCTTTGCTCAGCACGGCGATGGACGGCTTCCCCTCAAGGCAAGGTGCCGCAGTTCGTCTCAAAAACTTTTTGACAACAATTGGATTGGCGGCACCCGGAGCTGTGGGAGACGTGCGGGCGGTCGTCAAGTACCTTGCTGGCAAGCCCTGGCAGGAGGTCGTCTCAGGATAAGCGGTCCACTCAACGTCACGTTGTTCCCCTCGTTCCATTTAGTCGCCGAGGGAAGCTCGATGCGACGGTTGCTGACTTCAAACTTTACGGCGGCGACGGGAAGGCGGCAGTCGCGATCGATGCAAGCGGCAGGACACCGGCGCAAAGCGCGAACGTTTCACTACTAAATTTCGACGCCTATCCGTTTCTCCGGGATGCGGCGAACTTCCAGAGCATCGAGGGCAAGGGAACGATAACGCTGGATCTTAACGCGACTGGAGCAAGCCAGAGCGCAATCGTCTCGGCGCTCGGAGGCAGTGCCAAACTAGAGTTCGCCGACGGCGCCATCCGCGGCGTTACAGCATGCATGTGATACCCCCTTGGTCGGGTCCGAACGCCTCAAGCATCGGGCCGAACTGCCTCAGTTTCTTATTAAGGTATTACTAAGATGTTGAAGTGGGTGGAGGAGCGGGTATCGACTAAGCGAAGACCATTCGTCACCAGCCTAGCGGCAACTTGCAGAGTCATCACCGTCGATCAACTTTGTGCAGCTGTCGGCAACAAGTCGCTTCTTGGCCGGGCCGGACTCCCGCTGGCGACTACCTAGTCCGGCTGAGGGTCGATTTTGACCAAAAGGGTCGATCTTGACCAAAGGAGAGGCTCCGGCGGGCCCCAATCACTGATTGTCCTTGCTGTCGTTTTTGGATTTGGATTCTGCTTCTTCGCAAAGCCGTTTGACGTCGGCTTCGGCCTCCTCAACTGTCTGATATGCATCTTTGCCAATTTTGGTAACGCCTTTTTCCGCACCCTTTGGTTCAACGTCGACGACAAGGCACTTCTCATCAGACGAGCGGACAATCCACCAGGCCGCAAGGGCCGGACTAGCGAGAGTGCTTCCGATAACAGCAACGGCGATGAAGAGGCTACGCATTATGTCTATCTCAAATGAGTGGAATGACTTCGTCCGATCGCGCAGTTCGAAACGCCTTTTCTGACACAGCTTATTGGGCGTGTAGCAGCGCACACCAAGATGCGCGATTCAATGGCGGTGAAAACTTACCACCAGCGCCCGCGACCGTAATAGCCGCCACCAAACAAGATGAGAACAATCAAAAGGATGATCAGTAGTGTGGTCGTGTCCATGGCATCCTCCAAATCAGGCGGTCATTTATAGACGGAACTTTGCAAGTGCTCTACTTGCGGCGTGCAGGCACCTTTCCTCGCTCTTTTCGAAACCCGTTTTCCCCCACAACGTTCCTTTTCAACGATATCGTGCCGATGCCGGCACCTGGTGGCGCCCGCTGTATCGCCCCTGCTGAGCTGTTGGACTGAGCGACTTCGCGCTGGACGGACCTAAAAGCTGCGGACTCGGCGCCGCTTCACTTTTGGTTTGCGCTTCGGTGCAGGGCCGGTTACTTCCCTATCGGCTGCCTCCTTGGCCAATCGTAACTCACGAAGACGCTCCGTTTTAGCAGCCATCGCCTCGCGCCCTCGCTCCTGCTGAAGCTTCAGACTTATCTCGCGCGTACTGGTTGGTTTCATCAAGGCCTCAGCGTTCCGTCTGGCGGCGGTCATCCGCGACACAGCTTTATTCCCTGGAGCATCCATCGATTAAGTTGAGCCTTTATCTGAACTAACAAGCCGCCCCCGAGGGGGCGGCTCTCTTTTATCCAGAACCTCAAGCGGCCTCGATGTTGCCGACTGCGGTTTTGCCGCTGCGGCTATCTTGCTGCGTATCAAAAGAGACCTTCTGGCCTTCGACAAGATTGCGCATTCCGGCGCGCTCGAGCGCGCTCGCATGCACAAACACGTCTTTTCCGCCATCATCGGGCTGGATAAAGCCAAAGCCCTTTTGCACGTTGTAGAATTTCACTGTTCCCGTAATCATCGGGGTCGTCCTTTCGTTTGATGTCAGTGCAGGCCTACTCAAGGCGAGCAATCGCTAACCTTGAAGATTGTTCATCGATGTTTTGGAAGGGTCTGAACGTGCGCCTGGCAATCAGCGAAGGCGAGACGGCCACAACGGTCCGGCCAAATGTCGATGGCTTGATGTAAGCACGCTGAATCCTTTTTACAACGAGAAACCATATCCGAGCATTTAAGCGACACGACGTATCCCGAACGTCTGGGCATTATCCAACATGTCGAGCAGAGCCCTGTCGCTCTCGAGTTGAGCAGCTAGCTTTAACCAGACGTTGGCAAGCTCGATGAAGTCGTCACGGCTTTGCTGGGTTGTGCCTTCGTTCGCGAGGCGCACGCATTCAGCAGCTTGTTCGCGACATTGATTCGGATCGCCGCGCATGACTCCCACCTTTCATTCGGCAGGCGGGAGCGCAGCGATCGACTCTCTCAGCCACCGAAGCCTGTTGTCGTTATATGTCGGTGATAGGTAAAGCCTGCGCCTTCCGAGGGCGATTAGCGAGTCTTTTATCTGGCTTCTCATATCCGGCTTCTCAAATGGAACTTTCCGGCCGAACGGCCGACCGACTGTAGGAGGTCGCGCACGATTTGATGTCCAAGGGAGACCGAGTAAAGAGTCAGAAGCCCGGTCCTGGAGCCCCGGTAGGCTTGGCTTCTTTTTGGCCGAAGCCCGGCGCGCGAAGAGCTATTCACGGGCGGCCTCAGGGGGTTGGGCACATGGGCTCCAACGACGATTATCGAAAGAAAGCCGAGGGGAGTGCTTGAAATTATCGCAGCAGTCAGCTGATTCAGTCCTGAAAGCGACCTGGCTGCGATTGGCGGACGCTTGGCAAAAGTTGGCTTGTGAGTGTGAGAAACGGAAAGCGAAAAAGGATTAGCTTAAGTCATCCACACTAGGGTCCGCTCGTTATTGGCGCATCGATCATGCACACGAGGCCGGAGGATTGGTAGTCAATCTGCACATCCCCCCTCAGCTCCTGCGGCAAGGCGCGGCCGACCAGGAGCGAGCCAAATCCCTTGCGTGTGGGCGGGACCACGAGCGGGCCTCCTTGCTCGGCCCAGCGCATATGTAGACGGCGTTCCTCGCCGCCGCCTCTAATCTGCCAGGTGATAGAGACATGGCCCTGCTCATTGGAGAGCGCGCCATATTTGGCGGCGTTCGTGGCCAACTCGTGGAGTGCCATCGCGAACGAGAGCGCTGCGCTCGGCGCAAGCTGCACGTTCGGACCTTCGATGTGAAAGCGGCCTTGCTCTGCGTCAAGCGGTTCGATTGCTTTCCTCACCACATTATTCAGGTCGGCTCCTCCCAGCTCTCTTGCGTTAAAAGGTCATAAGCCCTTGATAGGGCCATCAGGCGTGCTTCGAAGGCGCTGCGTGCCTCCGTTATCGACTTGCTGTTTGAGAGGGTCTGCGCAGCAATGGCTTGCACCGTCGCCAGCGTATTCTTGACGCGGTGATTGAGTTCGCCCCGGATATATTCGACCAGCCCGTGCCGGCCTTGCTTCGGACTCGGGTTTGCAATTTGCCGTTATTCCAAATTGCTGCATAGCCTAAACCGAACAGGCCTGATGCGCGTTCAGTGTCTAGGGAACGAGTTTCGCTCCATATACGAAGGGGTCATTGAATGGATTACTCGGGTCGCGAAGTCATCGTGACGGGCGGAACCGGGGCGCTTGGATCCGCGGTCGTGGGAGCCCTCGTTGAGGCTGGTGCGACCTGCTACGTGCCTTGGCGCCACGAAACCGAGGCGCAAAAATTTTCGTACAAAGAGCATAAGCAAGTAAGGCTCTTCGGCAGTATCGATCTTGCCGACGAATGTGCGGTTAAGCGGTTCTTTCGCGAAGTCCCAAGGCTATGGGCCTCGATCCATGTTGCAGGCGGATTTGCCATGGCGCCTGTGGCCAAAACCGGCAAGAGCGATCTGATGCATCTAATTGATATGAACTTGGTCAGTTGCTTTCTTTGCTGTTCGGCCGCCGTCAACTCAGTAAGCCGGTCTGGTCAAGGCGGCCGTATCGTCAACGTCGCGGCGCGACATGCGCTCGAGTGGCGCGGCGGAGGTGGGCTAGTCGCTTACACCGCGAGCAAGGCAGCAGTCGCCGCACTGACGGTGGCGCTCTCCGAGGAGGTGGCCAAAGAGAGGATTCTCGTTAATGCAGTTGCGCCTTCGATCATGGACACGCCGGCGAACCGGGCTGCAATGCCCAAGGCGGACTACAAAGCTTGGCCTAA
>Ga0070671_100003829_pt1 | contig 11817 bp, 10 predicted proteins | sample KBSS73metaG_FD_65341 | JGI IMG/M metagenome (GOLD analysis project Ga0070671, IMG submission 65341) | Switchgrass rhizosphere microbial communities from Kellogg Biological Station, Michigan, USA - KBS S7-3 metaG | ecosystem: Host-associated > Plants > Roots > Rhizosphere > Soil ...
CGTGTCGACACGGGCAAGATCGGAAAACTGGAAGCGCCGCATGCGACGTCGATCGGCAAAGCCATTTTGGCATGGCTTCCCGAGGATGAAATGCGCCGCATCCTTGCGCATGGCATGAAGCGCTTCACTGAGCATACCATTACGGAATTCCCCGCACTGGTCGAGTCACTGCGCATCGTCCGCCGCAACGGCTACGCCATCGACCGCGAAGAATTTCTGCCGGGGGTCATTTGCGTCGGCGCTGCGATCCGCGATCAGGCGGGAACAGTCATAGGGGCGATCAGCGCCTCGACACCGGCAATGCGTGCCAGTGACGAGCACATCGAATCGATGCGCGACGAGATCGTGTCCGCGACGCGCGGCCTCTCCGCCGAATTCGGCGATCCCGGCGCACAACCCAGCGCTCAACATTCCGTCACCAATTGAGCGGCCGGCTTTACTGACGAAAAATTTTTCGGAGGAATCATGTACGCACCGGCTGGCGTGAAAACCAACCACAACGAATTTCCAATTCCGGACAGCCAGCGTGCCTGGGTGCTCGGTGAGCCTGGACAACTCAGCATCACAAGCAAGCCGATTCCGGTGCCCAAGAGGGCGGAAGTGCTGGTGCGCATCGACGCTGTAGCGATCTGCGCCACCGATCTTGAGATCATCTACCACGGTCCGCCGGCGTCAATTCAGGGCGGCTTGCCATTCAATAAAAATTTCACGCCCGGTCATGAATACATGGGCACAGTCGTCGCGCTCGGGCCCGGCGTCGATGAATACAAGATCGGCACGCGCGTGGCGGTCGAGATTCATGCCGGCTGCGGGCAGTGCAAACGTTGCCGCGAAGGTATGTATACGTCCTGCCACAACTACGGTCTCAATTATGGTGATGTTGACAAGGGCCATCGCGCCAATGGTTTCACCACTGATGGCGGCTTCTGCGAATACCAGGTGAACAACATCAACACGCTGGTGGTGATCGCGGACGAGATGACAGACGAAGAGGGTACCCTCGTCGTTACCGCCGGAACCGCAATGTATGCGCTTACCGAACTTGGCGGGCTTGTGGCCGGCGAAAGTGTTTGCGTCACCGGCCCGGGCCCCATCGGGCTGATGGCCGTTGCGGTCGCGAAAGCTCTCGGCGCCCAGCCGGTCATTCTTACCGGCACCCGCGACAATCGACTGAAGATCGGCACGGAGCTCGGTGCCGATGCGGTCATCAACATTCGCAAGACGCCGGACGTGGTCGCCGAAGTGAAAAAGCTCAATGGCGGCAAGGGCGTCGACTATGTCGTCGAATGCTCGGCAGCGACGAGCGCCGTCAACGATGCCGTACGGATGGTCAATCGCGGCGGTCGCGTTTGCCTGGCCGCCTTTGCCCATGAGGAAGTACCCGTCGATGTGGCACACATTGTGCGCAACAACATCTACGTTTACGGAATCCGCGGCGAAGGCAAGAGCGCGACCCATCGCGCCGAGGCCTTCATGAAGCAAAAGCGCTTTGACGCCACCAAGATTCACACTCACACCTTTCCGCTCGACGATCTTCCGACCGCGATCCGCTACGCGAAGGATCGCGTCGAGGACGCCATAAAGGTGGTGGTGAAGGCGAAGATGGACGCCGCACAAAAGGAAGCGGCGGAATAACGAAAGAGCAGCGATGCTCACTTGCGACGACTATCTGACGCCGGGCTCGCTCGAGGAGGCGTTTGACATGATGGCGTCCAATCGCGGGCGCCATCGCATCGTTGCGGGCGCGACCGACACATTGCCATGGGCGCGCGAAGGGCGCGCCGGTGATGTGCACATTCCGGCGCTGATCGACGTCGCGAAAATTCCTGATCTGCGTGAAATTTCTGTCGGCGACAAGCGCGTGCGGCTTGGCGCCGCCACTCCTATCCAGCGATTCCTCGACGACCGCACCCTTGCCCGTACGCTGCCCGCCATGCCGCGTTGCGCAGTGTGGTTCGCCGATGACCAGATCCGGGCGCAGGCAACGATTGGCGGGAATATCGTGAATGCTTCGCCGGCTGCGGATGCCACGCCCTGCCTGATCGCCCACAAGGCCGAGGTCGAACTGGCAAAGTACGCCGGCGGCAAGGTTACGCGGCGGCGCATGAAGCTCGACAAATTCGTCATTGGCCCTAATCGGACCGCGCTCGCGGACGGCGAATTGCTGGTGGCGATCGAATGCGACGCGTTGCCCGAATTTGGCGGCAGCTTTGAAAAGGTAGGGCATCGTCGCTCACTGGTCATCTCATTGGTGTGTCTTGCAACCTTGCTCAAACTCGACGAGCAGGGACGCAGGATCGAGGACGTGCGGCTGGCCATTGCGGGGATCGGGCCGAAGCCAGTTCGTCTTGAACAGGTTGAAACGTTTCTTTGCGCCGGGCCGCTCAGCACAGAGCGGCTTGAAGAAGCAGCCGATATGCCGGTGTCACTCGTCGCGTCGCGGACGCGGCAGGATTACCGTCGTGAGGTCGTACGCGGTTTCATGTTGCGCGGTCTGATCAACGCCGCTCGCCGTGCCGGCGCCGACTCGGCGGTCCTCTCATCTGAACTGGAGGCGGCCTATGCCTGACCTTCAATTCAAAGCCACGATCAATGGCCGCCAAATTTCGCGCACGGCCAGGCCGCATCAGCGCCTGCTCGATTTCATCCGCGACGATCTTAATCTGACAGGCAACAAGGAAGGCTGCGGCGCCGGCGAATGCGGCACGTGCTCGGTGTTCGTCGACGGCGTGCTGATGAAGTCCTGTCTGTTGCCCGTGGCCAAGGCTCAGAACGCGACGATCGAGACCGTCGAGGCACTGGCACAAACCGGCGAACTCAGCGTCCTGCAAAAGGCTTTCCATAAGACGGGGGCCAGCCAGTGTGGCTATTGCATTCCCGGCATGGTGATGGCGGCGACCGCCGCGCTGCGCGCGAACCCATTCGTTGATCGTGAGGAAATCAAGGAGCGGCTTGGCGGCAATATCTGCCGCTGCACCGGCTATCAAAAGATTTTTGACGCGGTCGAGCTGGCGCGGGACGTGCAGAATGGCCGGCTACCGGTGGACGCCCTGTTCGAAGGCGAAGCCGAGCAGGGCGACTTCATCGGAAAAAATGTGCGGCGCATCGACACGCCAAGCAAGGTCTCGGGACGCCTGAAATATGCCGGTGACATGACGATGCCCGGAATGTTGCATGTGCAGGTCCTGCGCTCGCCGCACGCCCACGCGCGCATCGTGTCGATCGATACGTCCGCCGCGGAGGCAATGGAGGGCGTCGAGGGTGTAATTACGAGCGCCGACGTCCCGGGCGAGGACGGGTTTGGTGTGTTCGTCAACGACCAGCCGATTATGGCGCGAGGCAAGGTCCGCTATGTTGGCGAGGCCGTGGCGGCGGTCGCGGCCGAAGATCCGCTCATCGCCAGACGCGCGCTATCCGCGATCAAGGTTGCATATCAAGAATTGCCGGGCATATTCGATCCGGACGAAGCCACGTGTCCTGGTGCGCCGATCTTGCACGACTACGCACCGGACAACGTGACCAAGCACATTCCCATCCGCGTAGGCGACACCGACAAGGGCTTTGCCGAAAGCGACCTGGTGGTGGAGGAAACCTACACAACGCAAGCCATCGAGCACGCTTATCTCGAGCCCGAAGCAGGGCTCGCCTATGTCGACCACGATGACGTGGTGACCATCGTATCGCCGGACCAGAACATTACGCATCACCGTCACATGCTGGCCCGCATCATCGCAAAGCCGATCAGCAAGGTGCGCTTTATCATGAGCCCGGTGGGCGGCGGATTCGGCGGCAAGGAAGACATGATCTACCAGGGCATGCTGGCCCTGCTTGCAATGAAGACGCTGCGGCCCGTGCGGCTGGTGTTCACGCGCGAGGAGTCAATTATCTCCACGGCCAAGCGCCACCCCTCGCGCACCGTGTTGCGTATGGGCTTGACGCGCGATGGTCATATCCGCGCCCTGCAAATGAAGATGATCAGCGATGGCGGTGCCTACGGCCTGTCGACCGAAGGCGTCATGCGCAAGGCCGCGATATTGGCGGCGGGGCCTTACGCCATTCCCAACGTCAGGATCGATACCATCGGTATCTACACGAACAACACGCCATCGGGCGCCTTTCGATCCTTCGGTGCTTTGCAGACCGCCTTCGCTACCGAATCTCATCTGGATATTTGCGCCGAGCGGCTCGGACTCGACCCATTCGAAATCAGGCGTATCAATGCGATGCGCGACGGTGCGCTGACTCACACAAAAGCCAGGCTTGGCTCTGTCAGCCTGATGCGAGCGCTCGATGCACTGGAGAAGGCGTCCGGTTGGGAAAGCGGTGCGCCGACGTCACGCGGCCACAGGCGACACGATCTCAACCGCAGCGATATCCGGCCGCCGTGCACATTGGGTGCACGCTTTGCGGCGGTGGAAAAACAGGAAGCGGCGGAGTAGGCGATGGCCCGCAAACGTGGACGAGGGATGGCGGCCTGCTGGTACGGCATCGCGCGGACTGCCGTGATCGATCGCGCTGCCGCCTGGGCCGAGCTCGACGACGGCGGCAGCGCGAAGGTTGTCACGGGTGTGACTGAAATCGGGGAGGGTATCCTCACCGTGCTCGCGCAGATCGCCGCCCACGAGATGGGCGTGAAACCCGAGCACGTCGTGATTGGCGACAATGATACCGCACGTGCCCCCGAGGCTTCACATGCGGGAGCCAGCCGCCAGACTTATATGATCGGCAACGCCGTTGCGCTCGCCTCGCGGGAGGCGCGCAAGCGTTTGGTTGAGGTCATGGCCGCCGTCTGGGATGTGGAGGCCGAGACGATTCTGACCGGCAACGGAGAAATTTGGGCGGAGAATACCAATCACCGCGTCACAATGGGCGAAGCGGTGCACACGTGCAAAAGCCGCGGCGTTGTTCCGGTCGGGTCGGCGAGCTTCGGCACGGATACGACAGGCCTCGACCCGGTCGACGGTTCCGGCCGGCCCTGGCAGGCGTATGTGTTTGGCGCTCAGGTCGCCGAGGTCGAGGTTGATACGATCACTGGCGAGGTCCAGGTGCTCGGTATCTGGGCGGCCCACGACGTTGGCCGCGCCGTCAATCCACAGGGCGTGGAAGGCCAGATCGAAGGCGGCATCGTGCAGGCGCTGGGGCAGGGTCTGATGGAGGATTACAAGCTCGACAACGGGCGGACCAGCACATCGGGCTTTGCGAAATACATTTTGCCGACAGCGCTCGATGTCCCGCGAGTCAATTCAATCATCATCGAGGATCCTGATCCGATTGGCCCGTTAGGGGTCAAAGGCATCGGTGAACCGGCGATGGTGCCGACGATTCCGGCGATCATGAATGCCATCTACGACGCGGTCGGCGTGCGAATTACAACGTTGCCGGCAACTCCGGAAAAAGTGCTCATGGCGATCCGGGAAAAGGAACGGCAAGAAATGCAAATGGCGGCACAGGCCGCCGAGTAAACGCAAGGTGGGGAGAGATTCATGAGAAAAATTTGCACGGCCCTTTTCGCCGTAGCCGCACTGGGAGTGTCCGGCCCGGCGGCGCTTGCACAGGGTTATCCAGCGCGTCCGATCACCATGATCGTTCCCTATCCGGCCGGCGGGCCCAGCGATGTGGTCGCGCGGATCATGGCGGATGGCATGAGCAGGGTCCTTGGCCAGAACATCGTGATCGAAAATGTTGGCGGCGCCGGCGGAACCATCGGTACCGCACGCGCAGCCGCGTCGGAGCACGACGGATATACTCTGCTTGCCGCCAGCATGGGATCACACGTCTCCGCTCCCGCGCTTTTCGCCAACCTGAAGTACGATTCGACGAAGGATTTCGAACCGATCGGTCTGACGGCAAATGCGCCGGCGGTGGTCGTGGCGCGTAAGGATTTCCCGGCCAGGGACTTCAGGGAATTCGTGGACTACCTGAAAAAGAACGGTGACAACGTGAAACAGGCGCACGGCGGCGTCGGTTCGTCGTCCCACATGGCGTGTCTGCTGTTTACCGCCGAACTCGGCCTGAAGCCGAACCAGGTTGCGTATCGGGGCACTGGCCCGGCGCTCAATGACGTCATCGGCGGCCACGTCGATTTCTTTTGCGAGCAGGTCGTCAGTGTCCAGGGCGCGGTTCGCGGGGGCACTGTGAAAGCCTACGTGGTGTCCGGCAACGATCGCTCGCCGGCGCTGCCCGATGTTCCTTCCGCCAGGGAGGTTGGCGCCAAGGACTATCAGATCAATATCTGGAGCGCGATTTTCGCTCCGAAGGAGACGCCGAAGCTTGTTGTCGACAAATTGAGCGACGCGCTCAACAAGGCGCTCGATGACCCCGCGGTTGCCCAGCGCCTGCTGGAACTGGGTGGAACGGTGCCACCCAAGGCTCAACGCGGTCCGGCCTATCTCGCAACCTTGCTCAAGGCCGATATCGCGCGCTGGAATCCGATTCTCAAGGCCGCGGCAGAGAAAACCAACTGATGCTCACGCGCGCGGACAGCGACGCCGAACAGCAGACGCGTGAACGTGCTCGTGCGGTCGCCAAAGCCGGCGGGGTGGAGCAGGCGCTGGCGCAAGGTCTGCCCAGACTCGCCGAATGCACGCTGTCGGAAGCGCTTGTGCTGGGCCTGCTCAGGCAAGGCGTGCGCAAATACTTCGCGATCTTTGGGCACGGATCGACCGATCTCGGCAATATCCTGCGCGTTTATGAGGAAGAGGGTGCGACCCGCACCATCAATTGCCGGAACGAAGTGGAAATGGCCCATGCCGCCACAGCATTGCGCTGGCAATATGGAGAGCTGTCGGCGGTTGTGACGTCGATCGGGCCGGGCGCAATGCAGGCTTTCGCCGGTTCGCTCGCGGCGGCCTCGAATGGTGTCGGCGTCTATCATATCTACGGCGATGAAACGACCTTCGGCGAAGGCTACAACATGCAGCAGGTGCCGAAGGAGGAGCAGGGACTGTTCGGCCGCATGACGGCGGTGATGGGCCAGTCCTATGTGCTGCACACCCCGGAAGGTTTGCGTGACGCGTTGCGCCGTGGCGCCCTGTGCGTGAATCATCCTTATCGTGCCGGACCATTCTACCTGCTGCTGCCGCTCAATACCCAGCCGGCGAAAGTCGCGCTCAATCTTGCCGCTTTGCCGACGCGGCCCGAACTGCCGAAGCTTGCACCCGCCGACGATAAGGTGATCGAGCAGGCGGCTGCGATGATCGCCAGGGCCGGGAAAGTAGCAATTAAGGCCGGCGGCGGCACGCGCGGCCACGATCCGGCAATCAGGAAGCTTGCAGAGGCAGCCGGAGCCGCGGTGATTCTATCCCCCGGCTCAACCGGAGTATTGCCGGATGCGCATGCGCAGAACATGCATGTCGGCGGCTCGAAGGGCTCGCTCAGCGGCAACTACGCCATGACGGAGGCAGAACTGCTCATCGTCATTGGTTCGCGCGCGGTGTGTCAGGCCGACTGCTCGGGCGTCGGTTACAAGAACGCGCAGGCTGTGATCAATATCAATGGCGATCTGGCCGACGCACTGCATTACAACAAGACGCTCGCATTGATCGGCGATATTTCGGCTGTCGCCAATCGCCTTGCAGTGAAGCTGAAAGAATCCGGCGCCAATGCAAGCAAGAAGGCGTGGCTCAAATCCTGCGCCGAGAAAAAGGCCGAATGGGCCGGTTTCAAGCGCCTGCGTCTTGAATGCCCGCCGCTGCGCGACGAAGTTTGGCAGAAACCGGTCCTGACGCAGCCGGCCGCCATCAAGGTCGTCGCCGATTTTGCCAAAGAGATCGACGCAGCGAAATACTTCGACGCCGGCGATGTACAGGCGAACGGGTTCCAGATTGTTGAGGACGATCGGACCGGCGATACCTTTACCGAATCCGGCGCCTCATATATGGGCTTCGCGCCCAGCGCATTGCTCGCATCGGCTTTGGCGGAAAAGCCGCGCTACGGGATTGCTTTCTGTGGCGACGGTTCTTTCATGATGAACCCGCAAATTCTGATCGACGCCGTGCAACATGGTGTGCGCGGAATGATTGTGATCTTCGACAATCGCCGGATGGCGGCGATCACCGGTCTGCAAGTCGCGCAGTACAAAACCGAGTTCCGCACCAATGACCGCGTGGGAGCCGACTACCAGAGGCTCGCTGCGGCGGTTTCCGGCGTCATGGCGGTATCCGGCGGAGACAGCGTCCATTCGCTGCGCGCCGCATTGAAAACCGCCCACGACCATGACGGGCTTTCGGTCGTTCACGTGCCTGTCTATTTCGGCTCCGACGAACTCGGCGGCCTCGGCGCCTGGGGCGAATGGAATGTCGGCAATTGGTGCGAGGACGTGCAGTCCAGCTGGATCAAGCAGGACCTCTAGCGGAACTGGGTTCAGGAACGTCTCGAGGACTTGGGAGTTCTTGTTGCGACACGAATTTGCTTCGGTGCGGAACCGTCCGCAGCCAGAGGAGGCTGGAAATGACCGACTCGATGAGCGAATCCAGGCATTCGCGGAACGATCATCGCGATAAGCCGTTGCGCGAAAGGATCGAGGCCGAGCGCGAGCGGGCCAAACGTCATGAAGATGAAGTCGCGACGAGCTCCGATGACAGTTTTCCCGCCAGTGATCCACCCAGCTTTACCGGGGTCACCAGCGCGGCGGACGTCGAAAAGAAGAACAAAGGGCAACGAACCCCGAGCTAACTGAATTTCATATTCAGCAGTTTCTCGGCATTGCCGGTAAAGATCTTGCGTTGTTCGGCGGCCGGCAGGCCGAGACCCTCCACGGTCCTGATTGTCGGTGTGATCGGTCCCAGCGGCGTATCGGTTGCGAAAACAACCCGGTCGGCGCCGAAGAATTCATAGCCGCAACGCGTCGCGGGCACGCCGCCACCGAACATTGCGGTGTCGGCGTAGAAATCGTGCAGGTAGTCCATATGCGGTCGCTTTAGTGATGGCAGGATTTTCGAATAATCCTCATCCGAGGTGCGCTGACCAAGGACCTTAAGCCCCGGGCCTACGCGGCCGTCGTAATAGGGAATCATCCCGCCGAGATGGTGCGTGATGATCTTCAGGTTTGGATAGCGATCGAGGAGGCCCGAGAAGACCATGCGCATCATGGCTACTGACGTTTCATAGGGCCAGTGGAAACACCACCACATCTCAAAGCGCGATTTTTTCTCGGCGGGATAGTCGGGCATCGCTGCCGTTCCGACGGGATGCAGCCAGATTGGCAGGTCGAGTTCCGCCATGGTTGCGAAGATCGGTTCGAACTGTGCATCGTCCAGCGGGCGCCCCGCAACGTTGGTATAGAGCAGCACGCCGCGCGCCCCGAGATCCTTGATCGCGCGGCGCGCTTCCGCGACCGAGCCTTCGACGTCGGTCATGCACAGTGCAGCCGCAAAGGCAGGAAAGCGTTGAGGATATTTGCGGCATAATTCGCCCATCGCATCGTTCGCGATCCGTGCGAGATTCAGGCCAACGCCCGCCGCGGCAATGTCTTCGATCGCCGGGTTTGGCAGAGAAATGATCTGCCGGTAGTCCCCGAACTCATCCATTTCCCTGAAGCGCGCGTCCAGGTCGAACAGTTTGGTAACGCCCCGCAAGCGTTTTCCGATGTTCTCCAGATTCGGCGCAACGCTGGTCATCTCCTGGAAGTAACGATCGGGGAAAATGTGGCAATAAATGTCAATGATCGGGCTCATTGTTTTTCCTCCGCTTCTTTTTCAAACACCAGGTGCCGTTGCAGGGGCAGCGCCTGCCAGCCGAGGCGCTCCGCGATCATCCCCCATAGTCCCTTCGGTGCCCACAGCATGACAACGATGGCGACTGCCCCCATCATCAGCAAGTACAGGCTGCCGAGATCAGCCAGCGTCTGGCGAAGCAGGAAGAAGACAATGGTGCCGAAGATAGGTCCTTCTATCCGGCCGATGCCGCCGATGACGGTGATGAAGATAACGAAGGCGGTCCAGTCGTTCACGCTGAATGCGGTGTCGGGAGAAATGCGCAACTTCTGGAGGAAAATGAGCGCGCCGATCATTGCCGTCCCGAAGGCGGTGAGCACATAGACAACGAATTTTATCCGCCACACGTCGATCCCGTTGCTCTGCGCAGCCAATTCGTTGTCACGGATGGCCGTGAGCGCGAGACCGTGCCGCGAGCGCAGCAATATGACGATGGCGCCGAGCACGATGACGGTCAGCGTCAGTGCCAGCCAATAGATTTCGAATTCGCGAATCTGCCGGCTCGGGGCCATGGCGACAACAACAGCTGCAGGAAGGCTGATGCCTGAGCCGCCGCCGAGCACAGAGACTTGCGAAGCCAGCAGGCGAAACACCTCGGCGACGACCCAGGTGCCGATCGCGAAGTAGGCGCCGCGCAGACGGAAAATCAGCGCAGCAACCGGAATTGCCACAAGGGCGCCGATCGGTCCGGCGATCAGAATGGCAGCGATCGGATGAACACCCAGTAAAATTGCAAGCGCGAACAATACATAGCCGCCGAGACCGACAAAGGCCTGCTGACCGACCGAAACCAGGCCGGCATAGCCGGCGAGGAGGTTCCACAGGCTCGCCAGCGCGACGAACGCATAGATCTCCGCGAGCAGCCGTAGCATCTGCCGATCGCCCCAATAGGGCGCGACCGCCAGAACAACGAGCGTCACGGCAATGAGCGCAACGCCGACGCGACTCGACGGGGTGGCGTGTTCGACGCGGTTCATCCCGACACCTTCGGGAAGAAGCCCTGCGGTCGCACCGCCAGGATGGCGAGAAATACGATGTGACCGGCGAGCAGTTGCCAGCCCGGATCGATCTGCGCTCCGATCGCCTGCGAAACACCGAGAATGATCCCGCCGGCGAGCGTGCCCCACATACTGCCCAGCCCGCCGATGATCACCGCCTCGAAGCCGAAGATCAGCCGCGCAGGTCCGATGGCGGGATCGAAGTTTGTGCGCACCGCGAGGAACACACCAGCAATGGCGATGACCGCGAGCGAAAGGGCCATCGCCATGGCGAAGACGTGTCGCGTATCGAGGCCCATCAGTTGGGCCACCGACGGGTCGTCGGATGTGGCGCGAAAGGCGCGGCCAAGCGCGGTGCGATAGAACAGGATCTGCAAGCCAGCAATCACGGCAACGGCAATGGCAAACTGGAGCAACGGCAATACGCCAATCCAGACGCCTTGCAGCAATTCGAACGCCTGAACCTCGATGGCGCCTGCCTGCAGCCTGCGGCTGTCGGCTGTGAAAAGCTCCAGCAACCCATTCTGGATGATGATGGACAGACCGAAGGTCACCAGTAGGGGTGGCAGCAGATCATCGCCGAGCGTTCGATTGAGAAGCCCACGCTGCAAGGCATAGCCGATCACCGCCATGACCGGCACAACAAGCAGCAGCGAGGTCAGAGGATCGACACCCATCGCCTGGGTCACCACCAGCGATACATAGGCCGCAAGGACGATCAAGTCGCCGTGCGCGATGTTGACCAACCGCATCACGCCGAAGATGAGAGACAGGCCGGCGGCGAACATTGCGTAGAGCCCGCCGATCAGCACGCCTTGGAGGACGATGTTGAACCACTGCATCGAGCTATACCTCGGTCTCTCTTTCGTCATGCCCGGCTTTATGCCGGGCATCCACGTCTTGCCGCGCTCGAATAAGGGAAGACGTGGATGGCCGGGACAAGCCCGGCCATGACGGCGGACAGGAACGTATTTGTTTCATCGGTCACACCCCGAAATAGGCGGCTGAGATCATCTCGCGCGTGAGCTCACGCGCCGGTCCATTGAGGGCAACGCGGCCTTCCTGCAAACAGTAAACGTGACTCGCGGCGCGTAGTGCCTGCGCAA
>Ga0070671_100003832_pt1 | contig 11813 bp, 9 predicted proteins | sample KBSS73metaG_FD_65341 | JGI IMG/M metagenome (GOLD analysis project Ga0070671, IMG submission 65341) | Switchgrass rhizosphere microbial communities from Kellogg Biological Station, Michigan, USA - KBS S7-3 metaG | ecosystem: Host-associated > Plants > Roots > Rhizosphere > Soil ...
GGGATTCGCAATGCCCTGGCCCGCGATATCAGGTGCAGAACCATGAACTGCTTCAAACACGGCACCCTTCTCTCCAATGTTTGCCCCGGGAACCAGGCCAAGACCGCCAACAAGTCCCGCACAGAGATCTGACACGATATCGCCGTAAAGATTCTCAAGCAGCATCACATCGAATTGCTCGGGTCGCATGACCAATTGCATACACGCGTTGTCCACGATCTTGTCGTCGGCTTGAATATCCGGATAGTCAACGCTGACATTGCGGAAGCACTCGAGGAACAAACCATCGGACAGCTTCATAATGTTCGCTTTGTGAACTGCGGTCACTTTCTTTCGTCCTTCTCGTGTTGAATGCTCGAAGGCGAAACGCGCGATACGTGTAGACGCTTTCTCGGTAATGATTTTCAGACTCTCAACAACACCGGGAACTACAATGTGCTCCAGACCCGCATACAAACTTTCTGTGTTCTCACGAACAACAATGAGGTCCAATTCAGGATAACGGCATGGGACATTCGGCAACGCGCGCACTGGACGAAGGTTCGCGTACAGGTCCAACGTTTTGCGCAAACCGACGTTGACCGAGGTGAATCCTTTGCCGACGGGAGTGGTAATCGGGCCTTTGAGTGCGACTTTGTTTCGAATGATCGAATCGAGTAGTTCCTGCGGTAACGTTTCACCAAATTTTTCGAGTGCTTGAGCGCCGGCGTAGTGCGTTTCCCATTGAATGTCGACGCCTGAAGCTTCGATGATACGAACAACATTTGAAGCCACTTCGGGGCCGATGCCGTCGCCTGGAATCAGTGTGATAGGATGCATAAAAGGTCTCTAGCTTTGAGTCTTTTGATCTTCGAGTTTGAAGTTTACGTTTGAACTTTGTGCCGGCAAGGATAATCGTTTGCCCTGAGGGTTACAAACTGCTTCAAAGCAAGCCTCAAAGCTGCCCGTCTCCCCACAATTTTGCGAGAACAATGAAGCCCAGCGACAAAGTCGATCCAGCAGACGTCGTCATCATTGGCGGTGGTGTGATAGGCCTAACCGTCGCCCGGGCACTTGCGCGCCGAGGTGTTCGCGACATTTGTCTTCTCGAACGTGGCAGTCTTGGAACTGAATCATCATTCGCCGCTGGTGGAATGCTTGCACCGCAAGCTGAAGCCGACTCGCCGGATGATCTTTTCAACCTGCTTTGTCTAAGCCGTGATCTTTATCGAAGCTTCGCCGAGGAATTAAAAGATGAAACCGGAATAGATGTGGAACTCGACACGACCGGGACGTTATACCTGGCTTTTTCTGAACACGAGCAAGCGGAAATCGAAAAACGTTTCGAGTGGCAAACATACGCGGGATTGCCCGTTGAGAAATTGACGCCAGATGATGCGCGACTGTTGGAGCCGTGTGTTTCGCCGGCTCTTACTGGTGCACTTCGTTTTCCGTTAGATATCCAAGTGGAGAACAGACGTCTGTTGAGCGCCCTGGCAAACAGCGTCGCTGAACTCGGAGTTCAGACGGTGAGCGGAGTGAATGTCGAAACCATTGAAACAAAAAACCGTCGCGTGCAGGGAGTGCAAACGTCTTCGGGTTTCGTCAGTTGTTCGCAAGTAGTGATTGCTGCCGGGGCATGGACAGGGTTCATCGATTCCAGGATCAAGGTTGATCCGGTGCGAGGTCAAATGATCTGTCTGGCGGCGCGGCCGCAGCTAACGCGTCACGTGATTTATAGCCCTCGCGGTTATATCGTTCCAAGGCAGGACGGACGTCTTTTGGCTGGATCAACCAGTGAATACGTTGGTTACGCGAAGGAAGTCACTGTCGGCGGCGTAACGAGCATACTGAAGAACGCACTTGAGATGGCGCCTGATATTTCAAAACTTCCAATCGCAGACTCATGGGCAGGCTTGCGACCTCGAGCCGCTGACGGTTTGCCAGTGCTCGGTCCTTGTGGTGAAATTGATGGGCTGGTTTTTGCAACTGGACACTATCGGAATGGAATCTTACTCGCACCAATCACCGGCGAATTGATTGCAGAGATCGTAGTTGAAAATAAAGTTTCACCGGTCATTGCTTCGTTTAGTCCTGACCGGTTCGCCACTGTTAGTTTGAGTGAAAGTTAGCGTCGCGGTCGCCGGTACTGAACTATGAAGTTTCATGTATCAATCCCCATTCTTGTCGTTACTGCACTTGTAGCTTTTACTGCGCCGGTGTTTGCCCAATCGACAGAGACAAAGACGGAACCTACGGCTCAAGCGATCTTCGAAGAAGCGAATGGTTATCTCGGAAGAAAGTACCAGGAGTTCAATAAACAGAACCTTCCCTACGATCCGAAGCTCGAGGCACAAGTAAAACAGGACCAGCACGATCTGGCAGTTAAGAATGCTGGAATACTTGCCGCTCGTTCTTTACCAGGTGATGATCGCTACTACCTCGGGCTTCTTTATCACCTTGCCGGTGATGGCGACGCGGCGCTCGCCACAATGCAACGTTTTATTAAAGACACGCCTGATGGTGAAAAAGCGCAAGCAGCTCGCAACGTTGTAGTGCTTTATTCGATAAAGAAGGATCGCGTAGCTGATGCGATCGCTGCAGTTGGAGACTACACAAAGCATCAACCGCAAAATCCCGAAGATCGCTTCAAGATGGAATTCTTGATTGCTGATGCCTACTTGCGCACCAAGGATTTTTCTCAGACTGCTGTGCACGCTGAGAAGATGCTGGTAGCGTCTAAAATATTTGCGACCACGCACAAGTCGGAAGTCTCGAAGCGCGACGACATGTTGATGAAGTCAGGCTTGTTGTTGTCTGACGCTTACGACAAATCTGATCGCCGACAGTTGGCGATTTCGACATTGGAAGATCTTCGCCGAATCTCGATGCGTTTACCGTCGGGAAACTTGTACAAAGTTGCGACGATGCGGCTCGCGAGTCTCTCGCCGACAACCGATCTGCACAAAATTTCAGACGAGTTGGCTAGCGAACCTTTCGAAGCGCCTCCTGACATTGTTGGCACTCAGTGGATTGACCAGGAACGTAAGACCCTGTCTGACTTGCGAGGGCAGGTGGTGTTACTCGACTTCTGGGCACCATGGTGTAGTCCATGTCGTTATACGTTTCCCAAACTCGCTCTATGGCATCAGGCTTACAAGGACAAAGGCCTCGTGATTCTTGGGTTGACAAAGTATTTTGGCCACGATAGCGAGCGGAACCTTACGCCGGGCGAAGAGCTCGTCTATCTGCAAAATTTTAAGAGGCAGAATCGGCTTCCGTATGGTTTTGTTGTTGCTGACTCGGAGGCTAACAATTTTAACTACGGTGTATTCTCGATTCCTATGTCGTTCCTCATCGATCGTCGGGGAATGGTGAGGTTCATTGCAGTTGGCGCAGATCCTCAAGAGATAGCGGCACTGGGACGAATGATCAAGAAATTGATGGATGAGCCGAAGGAAAATCGCGAATCTGGAATTTCAAGTTCCGAATCTCGTAATGCCGGAGTAGCGCCCTAAGTTAAGGACCGCGAAGTTCGCGATTCGCAATTTTTTATGAACGTAGATTTAGTCCGAATTCTGATCGCATTCATCGCGGGTATTGCCTCGTTTTTATCCCCGTGTGTCTTGCCGCTCGTTCCAGGATACATCTCACTGATCTCCGGTGTGAGTGTCGACAACTTGAAGGAGGGCGCGAGCAGTCGACGTGCAGTGATCATCAACTCACTCGCATTCAACGCGGGACTGTCGACGATCTTTTTGATCCTTGGAACAACTGCCGGTCTTGTCGGCGCAGCGATTACGAGTAATCCCTGGGTCCGAATCATTGGCGGCCTGGTAATCATCGCATTTGGCCTCCAACTGATTGGAGTGCTCAAGATTGCCACTCTCTATAAGGACACGAGATTCTTTTCGTCAGATAAACCCCGAGGCATCTTCGGTTCAGTCGCACTCGGCATGGCCTTCGCTGCCGGATGGACTCCCTGCATTGGACCAATCCTCGGCGGCATCATCGGTCTAGCAGCGACTAGCGGTGGCTGGAAGAGTGGATTGATTTTATCTGCGTTCTATTCCGCTGGTCTGGCAGTGCCATTCCTGTTAACCGGTCTAGGCATAAATAAGTTTCTTGGTTTCTATGGAAAGTTTCGGCGGCACCTGCATAAGGTCGAAGTAGTTTCCGGGGTCGTCTTGATTTTAGTCGGACTGTTAGTGATGAGCGGCAAGTCAACGGTGTTAGCGAGTTCGACGGTAACCAGGTATGTACCTAACGCCGAAGAATTGGTAGTTAAGCTGCAGAATTGGTGGTACGGAAAACAAGCTACGTCGGCAGCACCAAATTCCCAGGTCGCTCAAAGTTATCCCGCTGCTCCTGATGTTGAGTTCAAGACACTCGAAGGTAAACCTTTTCGCATCCAGGACCTGCAGGGGCAGGTTGTGCTTCTGAACTTCTGGGCAACCTATTGCATTCCGTGCAGGGACGAGATCCCTGCTCTCAATTCAATTCAACATGAACTTCAGGCAAAGGGCTTGAGCATCGTCGGAGCAACTCTCGATGACGATGCAGACGGAGTCAATGCATACCAAAAAGCAGTTGCTAAGTTTGACTACCAGGTGTTACTCGGTGATAGCAATATAAAGGTAAAATTTGAACAGTCGGTTCTGCCAACTACTTTCTTGATTGATCGACAAGGGCGCATTCGAGAAAAGATAATAGGCGCCCGGGCAAAGGGCGATTGGGAAGCTGCCATTAAACCCTTGCTCGACGAGGCGCCGGCTACCGCCAGCACATCTAATTAGACCGTGGAGTAAACCATGAAGAAATTTTTGATTCTCATCCTTGCCCTAACTCTTTCGCCGCTGGCTATTCGTGCGCAAGGCGGACATGAGTACTCTCCACTCGTTGAAAAGACTGTGAACTATAAAACCTGGGCACTGCCGAATTTGAAAACCGACAAACCAGATGATTTGCGCGCACTGATGGCCGGCAAGAAACTAGTGATGATTGTTTACTTCGCCCCCTGGTGTGGAAACTGGCACAACGAAGCTCCAATTGCAGCGAAGCTTTATGAGAAGTACAAGCAACAGGGTTTCCAGGTAATCGGCATCAGTGAATATGGCTCACGCGATGATGTGAAGAAATTTTTTGGTGACGCCGGCGCGCCTTATCCGATTGTGACCGAATCAGAATCGCGTGACGACAAACAGAAGACCGCACACTACGGTTATCGTCAATTAACCGGCGACACACGCAACTGGGGTTCACCCTGGAATATTTTCCTCGAGCCCTCAAAGGTGAATGGCAGCGGCGATGTGTTGACTGAAAAGGCCTGGGTCGTGAATGGTGAACTTGTTGAAGATGAAGTCGACAAATTTATCGCTACCAAAGTCAGCGGACTTTCGGCAGGCGTAATCACTCCTTGTAAGAATTAACTTCGAGGCAGGCCTCCGTGCGCGCGTCCTTCCCGTTAGATCCTTCCTGACAGGCACTCGTTCGAACAGCACCAATTTGTGAATTGCACGACGAGGGGCGACGAGTCTTTGCGCGTTTTCATATCGGTTGCTAAGATGGCGCGCTTATTTTAAGAACCTATATGAAACTTCGCCTTCTTTACCATGGCCACTGCTTCGACGGCGTGGCTTCCGCCGCAACTTTCACTCGCTTTTACAAAGAACGGATTCATCCCGGCGCCGAAGTTAATTACGCGGGATTACTCCATCGGCCCGGTAATTTGTTTGACACCACTCTGTTTGATTCAGATGAGAATGCCATAGTTGATTTTAAATATGCGGCTTCCGACAAATTAACGTGGTGGTTCGATCATCACGAGTCTGCGTTTCTAAGTCCGGAGGACGAAGCTCATTTTCGTGCTGATCGGTCTGGAAAGAAGTTTTTAGATCCCACGCGAAAGTCCTGTACTGAATTTATTGCTGACGTTGCGCACGAGCGTTTTGGATTCAACGTCGACCCAATCAAGTCGTTGGTCCATTGGGCTCACATCATTGATGGCGCGTTGTACACTTCGCCCGCACAGTGTGTAGAACTGAAGGAACCCGCCTTGCAACTGATGCAGGTGATTGAGTCGGATCCCGACGATGTGTTCATCGATCACATCATTCGAGAGTTGACTGTTAAGTCACTCGAAGAAGTTGCGACGAGTGAAGAAGTCCAGCGTCGTTTTCAACCAATTCTTCAACAGCATCTTGACACTCTCGAAGCGATCAGACGAAAAGCCACTTTCACTAATCCCGTCGTGCAGTTTGATTTAATAGACGAAGGTTATGAAGGCTTCAATAAGTTCATCCCTTACTATTTGCATCCAGAGACGACCTACTCTGTAGCCCTCACGCGGGGAGCGCATCGTACGAAGATTTCAGTTGGCTCAAATCCCTGGGCGCCAAAACCACGCACTCACAATATTGCGAAAATCTGTGAACGATACGGTGGGGGTGGACACGCAGTAGTTGGCGCAGTTTCGTTCAAGCCGGAAGAAGTAGAAGAGGCAAGAGCAGCGGTGAAAGAGATCGTCGCAGAGTTATCTACGTAAGCAGTTATGGTGTCTGCGGGTTAAGTTTATTTGAGAAGCTTTTTCAGAGCGGTTCTTAACTCTTGCGCCAAAAATATTCCTGATCGTTTACCTGGATCATTCTGTCAGTGATCCCATGCTTCGCGCGGTATTCATCGACGGCATTCTTTTCCCCGGTGAGAAGGCCATAGTCGTCGAGAATTACAAACCCTCCCGGCGAGACCTTCGGATAGAGATGTTCCAGGCAAACTATCGTCGAATCATAGTAGTCGCCGTCTAGCCTGAGGATAGCGAGCTTGTTAACCGGGGCCGTAGGTATCGTGTCGTCGAACCAACCTTTTAGAAATTTGACTTGATCATCGAGCAGATCGTAGCGCTGGAAAATATCCTTTACCTCTTCCAGCGGCACACTCAAACAATTGATCGGGCGTAACAACTCCTGCCAAATGGCGTCCTTCAGATTTGTTTCAGTTTCAGGCAGACCTTGAAAGGAATCAGCGACCCAGACTGTCCGGTCCGAGTCGTAAGCTTTCAAAATTCCGCGCATCAGGACGCAAAGACCTCCGCGCCACACGCCACACTCCATCAAATCACCGTAGACGTCATCGTTCAAAACAGCCTCAACGCATTGGTGAAGATTGTTCAGACCTGACATTGCTGACAGCGCATGCGCGCGTTTGGTGTTCTGGTGATGGAGAAAAGCAACTTGTGCAGCGGAAGCGCAAAGTAAACGACTAGCCTCAGCATCTTTCTCTGCGGTGACGCGATCGATGTATTTGTTCAGTGCCGAGTCCAGCGCCCGTTGCCCTATCTCCAACTCGGCTGCGGACGGTTCCCATTTTTCATCTTTCTCGTACAGTGAATAAGTGAGCGCGCGCTTGAGTAGGTCGATGTAGAGGTTCATGGTCCGACTATGCTGTACTTAATTCTTGACGTCAATATCTGTTTGAGCGAGGTTGCGATATTCGTTAACCGGCAATCAATGCTTCAATTTCATCAGCAACTTTCGGTACCTTGTTGGTCAACACTCGTGGTCCATTTGCGGTGCACAACACATCATCTTCAATACGAACTCCAATGCCCAGATACTGTTCCGGTATATCCTTCGTGTCAGGTGAGATATAAATACCCGGCTCAACCGTCATCACTACGCCGGGCTCCAATGCGCGCGAATCTTTACCAAAATAGTATAGGCCGACGTCGTGTACATCGATACCGAGCATATGTCCTAACCCATGCATGTAAAACTTTTCGTGTTTCTTCTCTTTGATCAGTTCAGCGGGTTTTCCATCTAACAAACCCAGTTCCACCATTCCTTCCGTTAACACTTCAATTGAATGTTGTTTCAATTGTTCGTGAGTTGTGCCAGGTCGAACCATCTCAACGCATTCCATTTGTGCTTTTAGGACCAGGTCGTAGATATCGCGTTGCGGCTTAGTAAATCGGCCATTGATTGGAAAGGTTCGGGTGATATCTGATGCGTAACCTTTGTACTCGGCGCCGGCATCAATCAGCAGTAGGTCGCCATCACGAAGCTCGCCATCATTGTTGATGTAGTGCAGCACCGTTGCGTTCGCGCCCGCACCGACGATTGAAGTGTAGGCTGGACCAGCAGCACCCCTTTGACGAAAGACTTTTTCGATTAACGCCTCGAGTTCATATTCCTGCATACCTGCACGAGCTGCTTTCATCGCCTCACAATGCGCTTCCGCGGCGATATCGGCAGCTACTTGCATCAGCTCGAGCTCCTCAGAACTCTTCAGGACACGCATCTCATGAACGATGGTTGCTGGATCAACGATGGTTTGAGGTGGATGAATCGGCTTCCGATTTATCGCCCGCATACGAGCAATCTGGTTGATGATGCATTCATCAAGGTGGCGATTGACGCCGAGCCGGTAATAAAGTTTTTCGGCTCCGTCGAGCATGTTCTCGAGCTTCTCGTCAAACTCAGCGATCGGAAATGACTCACCTGCGCCAAACTCACTTTTTGCGCCCTCCACACCCGCACGACGGCCGTCCCAAATCTCGCGCTCGGGATCACGTGGTCGCACAAAGAGCGTGTAGTGTGGGTCACGGTCTGGATAAACGACGGCAATCGCGTCGGGTTCTTCAAAACCCGTCAGATAGTAAAAATCAGAATCCTGGCGAAAACGATAATGAGTGTCATTGGAACGAGTGGCCTCGCGCGCGCTCGGAATGATTGCAACTGAGTTCGCCTCCATGCGGCGCATAAATTCCTCGAGCTGTGGTCTGATCATGCACGTCTCCTAAATGTATTTGCGGAATGAAAAGATTGTAACCGAGCTTTTGAAGATCACAGAAACCCGGAGAAATACATAAGTTAGTTGCTAGCTTGAGAACTCACCCAGTCACGGAACATTGGTTGTCATTTTCAATATTAGGGAACGGCCGTTGTCACCACAGTCACGGAATAAAGTCCGCCCAGAACTATGTGCCGCAGCGGTACCGCAACGTTGTCGTATACTGGGTACAACGCCCCGAGATCCCTTTCGGGTGTGGGGAAATTAGATTCTAGTGCATGACCTCCCTCGTCAATCCTTTCTAATCTTTTCGAACGCTTCTTGTAAATCACGATAATCCTGTCTACCTTTGATCTCGAACAGCATGCGACTTCAAACTCTTCCAAACGAAAGTCCCGAAATCATCTGCCGCAATCCGGCAACTGGCGAAGAAATCGGCCGCGCTCCAATCGCAGCAGCCAACGATGTGCGCGATGCGGTTAACCGTGCGCGTTCAGCACAACCGGCATGGTCCAAACTGACTTATCGCCAACGCGCAGAAATCATCTTGCGCGCGCGGGAAATAGTGTTGGCCCAACTTGTCGATATCTCCAAGTTAATCTCGAGTGAGACTGGCAAACCCGCCGCCGAAGCAATGTCAATGGAGGTCGTTCCGACCCTGGATTTGATGTTTTACTTCGCAACAAACACCGCACGACTATTGAAACCGACAAAGATAGACATCGGGCAATACGGTTTCATGGGCCGTACATCAAGAATCGTTTACAAACCAGTTGGAATCGTCGGAATTATCTCTCCCTGGAATTTTCCATGGGCCACGCCACTCGACGAGATTGTGATGGCGTTGATGGCCGGCAACGCAGTCGTAGTCAAACCAAGTGAGTTAACGCCATTGTCAGCTCTAAAGATTGCCGACGTATTTAAGGAGGCGGAGCTGCCTGCGGGTTTGCTGGAAGTTGTTACCGGAGATGGGTCTACCGGATCTGCCCTCGTTGATTGTGGCGTCAACAAGATAATGTTCACTGGCAGCGTCGCAACCGGAAAACGTGTTGCCGAGGCGGCGGCCAAGTCTCTTACTCCCGTCGTACTCGAACTCGGCGGCAAAGATCCAATGATCGTGCTTGATGACGCGAACATCAAAAACGCTGCTCGTGCGGCAATCTGGGGAGGATTTTGTAACTCCGGACAAGCCTGCGCTTCAATCGAGCGCCTGTACGTTCATGAATCGATCGCCGCGCGATTTACAGATGCAGTGGTGAAAGAAGCAACCGCGCTCAATCAAGGACCAACGAACTCGGACGACATCGACGTCGGAGCAATGACGAATGAAAGGCAATTGCAGATTGTCGAAGATCATATTCTTGATGCACTTCAACGTGGAGCCAAGATTCTCCTGGGTGGCAAACGGGTTAACTACAATCACGGCTGGTTTCATCAACCCACGGTGCTCGCCAACGTCGATCATTCAATGAAGGTCATGCGCGATGAGACGTTCGGTCCGATTTTACCCATCATGACATTCAAGACTGACGAAGAGGCTATTCAACTTGCGAACGACAGCAGCTTCGGGTTAACAGCATGCGTGTTCACAACCAACATCTCACGAGGTCGTCGCCTTGCTGAACAGATCGAGGCGGGAACAGTGATGGTAAATGAAGTTGTCTACACTCATGCCCTTGCGCAAACGCCTTGGGGCGGAGTGAAGCAAAGTGGTTACGGCCGAACACATGGCCGGCTGGGTCTGCTGGAATTGGTAACGCCTCAGCATATTCATGTGAACTCATTTCCCGGTGTTCCAGATGTTTGGTGGTTTAGTTATACCGATACTGCTCGCAAACTGTTTCGCGGTCTGGCCAAACGTTTCACTACTGGGTCACTCATTCAAGGTTCATTGCTGTTACCACAAATGCTCAAACGGCTTTTCGAACGGCGCTCATGATTAGCCGTCAGAGGCCGATTACTGTGGTTTTTACTTTGGGTAGTTTCTAACGTAGATTTGCGCTTTGTTTGAGCGCAATGTTAGGAATTAACTAGATGGCTTTGTGGAAGAACTACATGCACCGGCGTGAGCGGTGGTATCACCAACGTGATAACAATCGCCTCGTCCGACCGTTCGATTGGGGTCTCAATTACATCCTCGATCACGTCAATGGCGAGGACCCACGCGAAATCCTGCGGCAATATAGTGCCCGGGTGATGCAAACCAGTGCCTCGTTCTATGCCCTGCCAGAAATCAACGATTACAAACTCGAGAGCGACGAACTCACTTGGACGAGTGCGATCGATACTCCTTCTCCTGAAAACAACGTCGCACGCGCCCGATTCTTTCCGGCGAAAACGAAGAACGGCCAACGCTCACGCAAGGCCATTGTCGTTCTACCGCAATGGAACGCGCAGCCCGAGAGCCATGTCGAAGCTTGTCGCATTTTCAACAGGTTGGGCATGTCAGCACTCCGCCTGACACTCCCCTACCATCAACAACGCAGACCGGCCGAGTTGGAGCGTGCGGACCATCTCGTCAGCACTAATGTTGGTCGAACGATTCAGTCGATGCGGCAGGCGGTGTTGGATACCAAAGCCGCGGTGCGATGGTTGAAGAATGAGGGCTATGAAAAAATCGGCATCCTCGGAACGAGCGTTGGCTCATGTATTTCGTTTCTTGCGTTTGCTCATGATCCCGACTTGCAAGCTGGGGCCTTCAATCACGTGTCCGGATATGTTGCTGATGTTGTCTGGCATGGATTGTCGACGGCCCATGTGCGAGAGGGTTTTGCGAATCACTTGAGTCTCGACGAATTGCGGGAGTACTGGGCGCCGATTAGTCCACTTCCCTTCATGCCACTGGTTGGATCGCTCGGACGTCGCCCGATGCGCTTCATCATTGCGAAGTATGATCTAACATTTCCGATCAACCTGTCTCACGATGCAATTAGGGAAGCGCGGCGTAACAACTTACCACTCGACGTTGTCTGGCTACCTTGCGGCCACTACACAACTGGTGAGATGCCGTGGAAGGCCATCGATGCCTGGAAGATCGCTACATTCTT
>Ga0070671_100003833_pt1 | contig 11811 bp, 11 predicted proteins | sample KBSS73metaG_FD_65341 | JGI IMG/M metagenome (GOLD analysis project Ga0070671, IMG submission 65341) | Switchgrass rhizosphere microbial communities from Kellogg Biological Station, Michigan, USA - KBS S7-3 metaG | ecosystem: Host-associated > Plants > Roots > Rhizosphere > Soil ...
GAGCCGTTCGTAAGCAATCCGGCGGCGATATTCGCTGAAGGCATTGGCAAGGCCGATGTCGAGCGGGATCTCGCGCAAACGGACGCCCTGCCGGTCGAGCCCCGGCGTCTTCGACATCAAATGCAGGCTGATCGTCTCTTCCGGCTGAAGGCCGATCACCAGCTTGTTGGGCCTTGTCGTCGCCCCGCGTGAAGCGAAGATCGAATAAGGCACGTCCTTGAACTGGATGAAGATCTCGGTGTCGCGCTGCGGCATGCGCTTGCCCGTGCGCAGGTAGAAGGGAACGCCTTTCCAGCGCCAATTGTCGATGTGGGCCTTGATTGCGACGAAAGTCTCGGTGCCGCTGTCGCGCCCGACTTCCTCGGCATAGCCCGGCACGGGCTCCCCATCGATCGCGCCCCGGCCGTACTGGCCGGTGACCGTGTTCGCCTCGGCGTCCGCGTCGGTGATCCGGCGAAGCGCGCGAAGCACCTTCACTTTCTCGTCACGGACCGCGGTAGCGTTGAAATCGCTGGGCGGTTCCATCGCGACCAGCGCAAGCAGCTGCAGCATATGGTTCTGCACCATGTCGCGGAGCGCGCCCGAGCTTTCGTAATAATCGGCGCGCCCTTCGAGGCCGACCGTCTCCGCGACGGAGATCTGCACGTGGTCGATATGCGCGCTGTTCCACAAGGGCTCGAACAACAGGTTCGCGAACCTCAGAGCAAGCAGGTTCTGGACCGTCTCCTTGCCGAGATAATGATCGATGCGGAACGTGCGGTCTTCCGGGAAAGCAGCCGCGACCGCGTCGTTAATCTCGCGGCTCGTCTCGAGGTCGGTGCCGAGCGGCTTCTCGAGCGCCATGCGGACGGTGGGACAAGCGAGTCCGGCCGCTTCGAGGCCGTCGATCGTTGGCTTGAACAAGGACGGCGCGGTCGAAAGGAAAATGCCGACGCCGTGGCACGGATCGCCGATTGTTTGCGCCAGTCGTCCGAAGCTGTCGGGCTGCGTGATGTCGAGGGGAACGTAATGAAGCCGCGACAGGAAGCGCTCGGCGATGCCGGCGCTGTAGAAGCCTTCCGGCAAGTGCTCTTTCAGCGCTGCTTCGGCCCGCTCGCGAAACCCCGCATCGTCGAGATCGGTGCGCGCTGTGCCGATGATCCTGAGGCCATCCGGCAGCAGCCCATCGGAATCGAGGCCGTACAGCGACGGAAGCAACATGCGCCGGGCGAGGTCGCCGGTCGCACCGAACAAGACGAGGGTCGAGATCCGATCGGCCATTCTTCCGCTATATTGCCGTTACCGCCTGCGCACAGAGAGAAAATGTCGCTGCGCAAACGTATTCATAGTCGCGTCCAGGCTAGTCCGATGGTGATGGCAAGCGCGACAACACTCAACGCCATTGCGGTGACGGCCGGCAGTCCGCGGCGACCGGCATAGGCCAGGATGATCCCCATCTTCACTGCCATGTTGACGATGATCGTGCCCGCGATCGCGATGGCGGCGAGCAGGGATGAGATCGCCTCCGGCTGAAGCCCACCCAGCGTGATGATCGCGGTGTCGATATCCGTCGATCCGACAATGAGCAGCAGCAGGGCAATGCCATGTTCGCCAAAGCGCCCGGCCGCCCACTTTGCGGCGACCGCCGCAATGGCGACGAAGAGCACGAAACCAAACGCAGGCAGGAGGGCGATCGGGTTACCGGGCGAGATCGGCGCGTCGGATTTGGGCGCCTTGCGATAGAGCCAGAAACCGGCGCCCCAGGCGACGGCCGTGGCGGGAAGCAGGATCAGCGCGAACGGCAGCAGCACGCGCGTCGACAACAGGCCGATTAGCAGAACCGCTCGCAGGTACATGACGGCGGTCGCAAGTGCGATCCCGGCATTTTCGGCCCCGCCCTTCAGATCGCTTCCGAGCCGCTGGGCGAGGGACTGGGTGACCGCGGTCGAGCTGTATGCGCCGCCGATCAGCGCGGTGGCGATCGTGCCGTGCCGCTCGCCGAAAATGCGGTTGGCGACATAGCCGAGGAATGAGAAGCCGGTGACCAGGACGACCACCAGCCAAAGCCTCTGCGGATTCCAAGCGCCGAACGGCCCGTACGCACCGCTGGGCAGGAACGGCAGCACTGCGCCCGCGATCACCGCATAGCGTGCCAGCGCCTTCACATCGTCTTCGTCGAGCTTGTCCAGGAAGCCGTGAAGCTCAGCCTTGAGCGCCAGGATCAGGGTCACGACAGCGGCGCCGGCGATCGCGAAGCCCGGCTGGCCGAACCCGGCGACGAAGCCGAGGCCGACGGTCGTTAGCGCGGCAATCGGCGTGGTTGCATCGGGTCGTTTGTCGAGACCGGGCCGGTGAGCGTAGCCGATCGCCAGCACCGCTGCGGTCCCAGCGATGAGCGCCCCGGCCGCGAAAGGCTGGCCGTAATGACCTGCCAGTCCCGCGAGGCCCGAAACCAACCCTAGCAGGATGAAGGTGCGTACGCCGGCAATACGCGTCCCGGCCTTCAGCCCACGAAGATCGAAGCCGCGTTCTATCCCGATCAGCAATCCGCAGGCGAGCGCCGTGAAGACGCTGAGGCCCTCGAACCCAAAGCTCACAGGCCCAGCCTAGCTGGAGAGCCCGATGTCGCCTTCGAGAACCTGCTGGACGAGCTTGGGTGCCTCGCCTGCTCGCCACAGCGGCGCGGTATGCGCGACCCGATAACGAAGCGGCCCGCCATCGGGCTGATCGCTCCGAGTGATTGGGCGTGGGATGCAGACGAACTCGGTCCGCATTTCATCGCCGCTGAGCCGAACCTTTGCGTAGCCATGGCCGCCGGTATCGACGAATTCGAGATGTGGCGAAAGTTCCGGGTTGGATACGGCACGCGCCCGCTCAAGGTCGAAGCTCTTGGCATATTCGAGGCACGAGCGGACCCCGTGCTTCACGAGCATATTGTTGGTCCAGTCGGGCTTTGCCGAGCCGGGACGGTCGACCAAGTACAATTGCCGCAAGGGAAACTTGTTCGGCGGGCGGTGCTCGAGGGCCTCCATCGTGCCGGCGCTCGACAGCGAGGCGCCGACGAAGCTGAGGCCCACTGGCTCAAACTTCCCCGGTGGGAGCTGGGACGTCGCATATCCCGCCCAGAAGCTGTGGCGGTCGCCCGAGACGATCGCAAAGCCGGTGATTTTCGCGTCGCGGACAAGGTCGTAGATCTCCCCACGCTCCAACCAGGCGCAGCCATAATCGTTGGGGCTGTTATTGACGAAGCCGGCCGGCCACGGCTTGGGAAGAAGGCCGGCGGGCAGGTTCTGCGGGTCGACGCGCTCGTCGATCGCTCCTTCGGAATTACCCCAGATCTTCCACGTCGCGTTGGACTTGCGGAGCTGATCCTTGAACCATGCTTTCTGCGTGGCGCCGAGGATCGTCTGCGGCGGCGCGTCCTTCTGGGGATTCGGAGTGCGTGTCTCCCCGAACGCGAGCTCCGCGGGCGGCTTTCCGCCATTGAAGGAACGGCCTCCGTCCAGGACCTGCTGCAGGTCCTCGGGAAACCAGCCATTATAGGCTCCCCAATCGCCCAGCTTGTTCAGCGAGTCGTCGCTGAACGGGTCCGGACTGCGATAGCTATGCTGATCGGTGATGATGAGGTCGAGGTGCTTGCCGTAGCGAAATGTGCGGTACCCGATCAGACTATTGATTGCGATCAGGTTGTTCGGCTCGTCGCCAAGCCCGTTCTCGTCCCACTTCTTGATCTCGACATCGGTCACGGCCGGCGCTTCGAAATGTTCCCAGGATGCGCCGCCGGACTTCTTGCAGCGCGACGGCAAATACTCCCACCAGGCCTGGTTGGCCGCGACCTTGATGCTCGGTCCGGGTCGCGACTTGCCTCCGGCCTGCTGGACGCTCTGCCAGCCCTGCCATGAGAATTCGTGGTTGTCCCAGATGGCCACGAACGGCCAGCGTGCTCGCGCGTCCTGCAGATCGGGGTCGGCGAGATAACCTTTGTACACGGCCCGATAGCCATCGACCGTAAGCGGGAAATGGAAGTGACCGACCTGGCCGCCGTCGGAAATCCGGGCGACCTCGTAGATCGTTCGATCGTAGCGCGTCTTCACCTCGTCGGGATATTCGACGACTTCGTAGATGAAGTCGCCGAGGTGGAGGATGAAGCCCAGCTGATCAGCAGGCGCCGCGCGCTCGTCCTCGAAGATCATGCGGCGATAGGCGTTGAGCTTGCCCTCGTTCACATCCTGGCAACTGACGAAAGCGAAATTCACGGGCCGCGGGTCGTCGACCGCAGGGGCCGTGATGGTGCGGCCAACGCGGCTGCCGTTCCCTTGCGCGTCGGTGAAACGGTACCAATAGACGCGCGACGGCTTCAGCCCGCCGACCAGGACACGCGTCGTCCAGTCGGAGGTGGCGGACACGGGGGCCTTCGCCTGCGCGACGACGCGGCTGAATGAGTCGTCCTCGGCGACTTCGAGATTGAGGACATTGCGCTTGGCGCCGTCGAACGGCCGCCGCGTCCACAGGATCACGCTATTGGGATCGGGATCGCCCGACGCGACGCCCTGCGGATAGAGGTCGCGCTTCTCGGTCCATTTGAGCTTGGATGCGCGGGCCGGTCCTCCCCACGCCAGCGTGGCGCCCATCGCCGCCGCAACCTGAACGAAATCGCGGCGGCTGAGCCTCATCTTCTATCCCCTCCGAAGCCTCTCCGCGTGCCAGTCCAGGTGGTCGGCCATGAACGTGGAGATGAAGTAATAGCTATGGTCGTACCCCGACTGGATGCGGAGCTTCAGCGGGATGCCGGCCGCCGAACATGCTTGCTCCAGCAGCTCGGGACGCAATTCCTTTTCGATGAACGGGTCTGCGTCGCCGACGTCCACGAGAAGATCGGGGAGGCGGGCGCCATCTTCGATCAGCGCGACCGCATCATGTTTACGCCACACAGCACGGTCATCGCCGAGGTAGCCGGTCAGCGCTTTCTGTCCCCATGGCACCTGCCCGGGTGCTACGATCGGTGCGAAGGCCGAGACGCTACGAAAGCGATCCGGGAAATTCATCGCCACGGTCAGTGCACCATGGCCTCCCATCGAATGCCCGGTAATCCCCTGCCGGTCCATGTCGACCGGAAACTCCCCGGCAATGAACGCGGGCAGTTCCTCGGTCACATAGCTCCACATGCGATAATTCTTCGACCAGGGCTTCTCCGTCGCATCGACATAGAATCCGGCGCCGAGGCCAAAGTCATATCCTTCGACATCTGGAACATCTTCGCCACGCGGACTCGTGTCGGGAGCAATGAAGATCAGGCCATGTTCGGCGCAGGCAGCGCGATATTCGCCCTTCTCGGTAACATTGGCGTGGGTGCAGGTGAGGCCGGACAAATACCAGACGAGCGGGAGCTTCCCTCCCTGCTCCACCTGGGGCGGCAGGAAGATCGAAAAGGTCATGTCGGTCGATGTCGCCGACGATGCATGGCGGACGACAAGCTGCCGTCCGCCATAAGCCTTGTTCTCGCTGACGATCTCCAGGCTCATGCGTCCTTCGGCATGCGATAGAAACCGCACAATTTGTTGCCGTCCGGATCGCGCAAATAAGCGAGATACATCTTGCCGAAACCGCCGTCGCGGATGCCGGGCGGGTCTTCGCACGACGTGCCGCCATTGGCGACGCCCGCCGCGTGCCAGGCGTCGACCGCTTCGGCGCTCGGTGCGCGGAAGCCGATCGTCGATCCGTTGCCATGGCTGCATGACTGCCCGTTGAGCGGTTCGCCGATGCCGAGCGACCCTTCCCTCGTCATCCACCAGTCCGACTTGCCCATGTCCTGGCCCGCTGCAATTCCGAGCGCACCCAAGGTCGCATCGTAAAACTTCTTCGACCGTTCGCGGTCGCTGCTACCCAGCATCACGTGACTGAACATATGTCCTCCTTTTTAAATCTCGACCGCCTGCGTCGCGGTCTCCTTGTTTCCCGTGTTCGGGGTGTCGTCAGGATCGATCAGCAGCAGTTTCACCTCGCCACGGCGCGCGGCCGGCCGGTGCTCGGTTCCGCGCGGGACGATCAGGAGCTCGCCCGGCCCGACCGTCACGGTGCGATCGCGAAAGTCCATATCGAACTCGCCTTCGAGGATCAGGAAGAGCTCATCCGTCTCGTCATGCTTGTGCCAGACGAACTCGCCGTCGGTCTTCACCAGCCGCACTTCATTGTCGTTGTAGCGAGCGACGATCTTGGGCGACCAATGCTCGGAGAATTCTCCGAGCTTCTCGGCAAGGTTGATATGGGTGGGGGCGCGAGCGTCGGGCATTCGAAGACTCCTTCTTCGATCCCCTCGCCAGCCCGTCGCCTCAATAGCCTGCAAGATCAGTAGACGACAACCGCGCGGATGCTCTCGCCCGCGTGCATCAGGTCGAAGCCTTTGTTGATGTCCTCAAGGCTGAGCGTGTGGGTGATCATCGGATCGATCGCGATCTTGCCGTCCATGTACCAGTCCACGATCTTCGGTACGTCGGTGCGCCCCTTGGCGCCGCCGAATGCCGTGCCTCGCCAGTTGCGGCCGGTGACGAGCTGGAAGGGACGCGTGGCAATCTCCTTGCCGGCTTCGGCGACGCCGATGATGATGCTGGTACCCCAGCCGCGATGGCAGCATTCGAGCGCGGTGCGCATTACTTCGGTGTTGCCGGTGGCATCGAAAGTATAGTCCGCCCCGCCGTCGGTGATCTTGAGCACCTCGTCGATGACCGCCTGCCGGTCCTTGTTCCGACCGTCGATGAAGTCGGTCATGCCGAACTTGCGGCCCCATTCCTCGCGCGCCGGATTGATGTCGACGCCGACGATCCGTCCAGCGCCCACCAGCTTCGCACCCTGGATGACGTTGAGCCCGATACCGCCGAGACCGAAAACGACGACATTGTCGCCCGGCTGGACCTTGGCGGTCTTCACCACGGCGCCGACGCCAGTGGTGACGCCGCATCCGATGTAGCAGCTGGTGTTGAACGGCGCGTCCTCGCGGATCTTCGCGACGGCTATTTCGGGCAGGACGGTGTAGTTCGAGAAGGTCGAGCAGCCCATGTAATGGAAGATGGTCTCGCCCTTGTAGCTGAAGCGGCTCGTCCCGTCGGGCATGACGCCCTTCCCCTGCGTCGCGCGGATCGCGGTGCAGAGGTTGGTCTTGCCGCTGAGGCACGACTTACACTGGCGGCATTCGGGCGTGTACAGCGGGATCACATGGTCGCCCGGCTTCACGCTTGTGACGCCCGGACCCACCTCACGGACAACACCCGCGCCTTCGTGCCCGAGGATGGACGGGAAGAGCCCTTCGCTGTCGAGGCCGTCCAGTGTGTAGGCGTCCGTGTGACAGATGCCTGTGGCCATGATCTCCACCAGCACCTCGCCCGCCTTCGGTCCTTCGAGGTCCACCTCGACGATCTTGAGCGGCTGCTTGGGCGCGAAAGCGACGGCGGCGCGGGTCTTCATGTGGAGATCTCCAATTCGATTCGGTGCGGCCTATGCCTTGAGGAAGCGACGTATCCAACCCGCGACTCTCGCATTGTCGTTGGGCGCATCCAGCGATGCGATTGCGGCATCGGGGTCAGGGACGATGTCATAGCGCTTCTCGATCAGCGCCTTGGCGAAGGCCGGCGAAAATTCGGGGTGGAACTGGAAGGAGATCGCGGGCCGGTCGGTCCAGTTCAGGGCAGCGAACTCCGTGAAGGGAGACGAGGCGACGACCTCCGTGTCCGGCGGCTGAACGATCACCTGATCCTGGTGAGAGGCAGGCGCGGCAATCTCGTTAACCGGATCCATCCACGGCTCAGGTTGCACAATTGAGTAATGATGCAGCCCTGCGCCCCAGCCCTTCTCGGATTTTTCGACGTGTCCGCCGAGCGCTTCCGCCATGATCTGGTGGCCGAAGCAGATCCCGACCATCCTGCTACGGCTCGCAGAACGGATGAACTCCTGAAGTGGCACGATCCACGGCAGCGGCTCGTAAACGCCGGCGGGCGATCCGGTGATCAGATAGCCATCATGCGGCTTCGTGGGCAGCTCGCCGGCTTCCACGTCGAAGGTCTCGATCTCGAATCCATCGCCGAGCATGCGGCGAAACATCGCGGGATAGTCGCCGAACTCCTGCGACAGCGCGCCAGGAGGCCGTCCCGTTTCTAGGATGCCGATCTTCATCGCGGGCCGCCTTGCCACCTCCCGGAGGTTGGGCCAATGCTGAAGTGAAAGGGGGAAGCATGGCCGCAGAGTCTCCGCTTGCCGGACGGCACGCTCTGATCACCGGGGGAGGCACCGGGATCGGCTCCGCCGCGGCTTCCCAACTCAGTACGGCGGGCGCGCGCCTGTCGCTGCTGGGCCGCCGGCTCGAACCGCTGCAGGCAGTCGCAGAAAGCCTTGGCGGGTCGGCAATTCAGTGCGACGTGACCGATCCCTCCCGGATTGCCGATGCGTTTGACGAAGCCCGTGCGGCCAACGGGCCGATAGACCTCCTGGTCGTCAACGCTGGCATCGCCGAGAGCGCGCCCTTCCACAAGATGACCCGCGAGAGCTGGGATCGGATCATCGGCACCAATCTCACGGCCGCATTCGAATGCTCACGCGCAGCGATCGGCGATCTTCTCAAGAGCGAGAATGGCCGGCTCGTGTTCGTGGCCTCGGTAGCGAGCCTGCGAGGTGTGCCCTACGCATCTCATTATGCCGCCTCCAAGCATGGCCTCCTCGGTCTGATGCGCAGCCTCGCCGCCGAATATGCGAAGACCAATCTTACCGTGAACGCCGTATGCCCCGGCTATGTCGATACGCCGATGACGGACCAGTCGGTTGCGCGTGTTTCGGAGATCACCGGCCGCAGCGAAGGCGACGCGCGCACCGCGATCACCAGCATGAATGCCAGCGGCCGCCTGGTGAACCCGGAGTCCATCGGCAATGTCATCGCAATGCTTTGCCTGCCCCTCTCCCGCGACATCAATGGGGCGGCGATCACCATCGATGGCGGGACCAGCGCATGAGCTTCGATCCCGCGAATTTCCGGCCCGAGCATTTTCTCTGGAAGTATGAGGATGGGGTTGCGACGATCACCCTCAACCGGCCCGAGCGGAAGAATCCACTGACGTTCGATTCCTATGAGGAGCTGCGGGCGACCTTCTACCGACTCGACCACGACTATCGCGTCAAAGCCGTCGTCATCAGCGGAGCAGGCGGCAATTTCTGCTCGGGCGGCGACGTGCATGAAATCATCGGGCCCCTCACCAGGATGAATTGCGACGGGCTGTTGCGCTTCACGCGCATGACCGGCGATCTCGTGCGAGCCATGCGCGCTTGTCCGCAGCCGATTATTGCCGCTGTCGAAGGCGTGTGCGCGGGCGCGGGCGCGATCCTCGCGATGGCGAGCGACATTCGCATCGGAGCGCCGAATGCGAAGACCGCATTCCTCTTCACCCGCGTCGGACTCAGCGGTGCGGACATGGGCGCCTGCGCGATCCTGCCGCGCCTGATCGGCCATGGCCGGGCGGGCGAACTGCTCTTCACCGGTCGTGCGATGACGAGCGATGAGGGTTTCGCCTGGGGCTTCTTCAACCGCCTAGTCGAAGATCCCGCAGCGGATGCTCACGCCTTGGCGCGCGATATCGCCAAGGGACCCAGGATTGCGCACGCCGTGACAAAGAAGCAGCTCGACGCGGAATGGAACGTCACGATCGATCAGGCGCTCGAGATGGAAGCGCGCGCGCAGGCGCGATGCATGGAGACCAAGGACTTCCATCGCGCCTATGAAGCGTTTGCGAACAAGCAGACCCCGGTCTTCCAGGGCGATTGATGGCCGACCAGAGCTTCCTTGCTTGGCCGTTCTTCGAGGAGCGCCATCGGCAGCTAGCGGCAGAGCTGCAAGCGTGGTGCGGCGAGAATATCCACGACGCCCACCCCGCCGATCCGGACGCGGCCTGCAAGGCGCTCGTGCGGGAATATGGACGCGCCGGCTTCCTCAAATTGGCGGTCTCTGACGGCAAGGTCAGGCCCGACGTCCGCAGCCTCGCCTTGTGCCGGGAGATCCTTGCCCGGCACCATGGCCTCGCCGACTTCGCCTTTGCGATGCAGGGCCTGGGGTCGGGCGCGATCTCGCTGTTCGGCACCGTTGAGCAGAAACGCGAATGGCTGCCGAGGGTAGCCAGCGGCGAGGCGATCGCGGCCTTCGCCATGACCGAACCGGAATGCGGGTCGGACGCGGCGAACATGGCGACCTCGGCCATGCTAGACGGCAATGAATGGGTGCTGGTCGGCGAGAAGACCTACATCTCCAACGGCGGCATTGCCGATTTCTACGTGACCTTCGCGCGGACCGGTGAAGGGGAAGGTGCGCGGGGGCTTTCGGCTTTCATCGTTCCGGCCGAGTCAGTGACGGTCGAGGAACGGATCGAGGTCATCGCGCCTCACCCGCTGGCGCGCCTCAAGTATGACAATGCGCGGATCCCCGCGGACGCGATCATCGGCGAGCCGGGCGAAGGTTTTCGTATCGGCATGGAAACATTGAATCTGTTCAGGGTGACCGTCGGCGCGGCGGCGCTTGGCTTCGCGAGGCGAGCGCTCGACGAAGCGCTCGCCTGGACGAAAGAGCGGCGGCTCGGAAGCAGCACGCTCGCCGACAATGCCGTGACCCAGGCCAAGCTCGCCGACATGGCTCTGGCGATCGATGCTTCGGCATTGCTCATCTACCGCGCGGCCTGGCAGCAGGACGAGGGTGGGGTCGACAATCGTCGCGCCGCCGCCATGGCCAAGCTGCACGCGACGGAAGCCGCGCAATCAGTCATCGACGATGCCGTCCAGCTTCACGGCGGCGCGGGAGTGACGCGAGGCGTCAAGGTCGAGGAGCTCTACCGCGACATTCGCGCGCTCCGAATCTACGAAGGCGCGAGCGAGGTCCAGCGGCAGATCATCGCACGTGATTTGCTCAAGGGGGGACGTGCATGAAGATCCTGCAACCGCCGAATTGGCCGCGGCCCAAGGGCTATTCGAACGGAATTAGTGCACGGGGACGCATGATCTTCACCGCCGGCGTCGTCGGCTGGGACGAGCATGAAAGCTTCCCCGAATATACGCTCCATGGCCAGTTCGCGCGGGCTCTACGAAACACGCTTCAGATCCTCGCCGAGGACGGCGCCGGCCCGCAGCATGTCGTGAAGATGACCTGCTACGTCACCGATCGGCACGAATATGTGAACTCGCGAGACGAGATTGGCGTGGCCTGGAAGGAAATCATGGGGCCGAACTATCCGGCAATGGCGCTGATCGAGGTGAAAGGCCTGGTTGAGAGTGCGGCCAAGGTCGAGATCGAGACGACTGCCGTCGTCGAGGACTGATGCGCGATACATTTGTCGAAGATCGATTGCCGCCAGCAGAGCTGCTTCCGGAGTTCCGCTTCGACCTGCTCGAGGTCCAATATCCCGAGCGCCTGAATGCCGCGGCGGAGTTGTTGCGCGGCGGCGCCCCGGATGCGCTCGCGGTCGTCAATGGTCACGGCCGCTGGACCTACGCCGATCTCGACGAATTCAGCGGCCGCATCGCGCGCCTGCTTGTCGACGAGCACGGCCTGGGCCCGGGAAATCGTGTGCTTCTCCGCGGACCGAACAACTACACCATGTTCGCGGCGTGGCTCGCCGTCCTGAAGGCAGGCGGCGTGGTGGTCGCGACCATGCCGCTTCTCCGGCCGGGCGAAATCGCGACGGTGATCGAGCGCGCCCAAATCAGCCACGCAGTCGTCGACAGCCGCTTCATCGGCGACTTCCGCCAGGCGGTCGATCAGACCCACTCGGTCAAGCACATCGTCAAATATGACGGCGATTATGGGAAGGGCGA
>Ga0070671_100003838_pt1 | contig 11806 bp, 10 predicted proteins | sample KBSS73metaG_FD_65341 | JGI IMG/M metagenome (GOLD analysis project Ga0070671, IMG submission 65341) | Switchgrass rhizosphere microbial communities from Kellogg Biological Station, Michigan, USA - KBS S7-3 metaG | ecosystem: Host-associated > Plants > Roots > Rhizosphere > Soil ...
TGACGTCCACTTTCCTCGTACTCAGCCCCACCACCAAAGATGCTCGCCGGCCGGCGACTGATGTCGCCGGTGCCTGAACGTGTCCGGGTCGAAGCGGTGCGCGACCCGGAGATGCCTATCGCGGTCCCGCACTCGCTAGTCGTCGATCCGCAGGTGATGCCGCGGCACCTGCGGGTCGCACCTCGTTATTCGAGACTCGCGGTCGCGGCGCTATTGCTTTGGGGGGTGGCCCGGCCCGCCCTCGGACAGGCGCTCGCGCGCGACCCGATCCATCACTCCGCGACGCCACCCGATCCCGGCAGCGTCGAGCGCCAGCAGCAGCTGATTGACGATCTGGCGCGGCGGATCGAACAGCTGCAGCGCCAGCTCGACGAGCTGCGGGCACAGGTGGAGCGGCCCCGAGAGACACCGCAGGCGGTCGCGCCGACGCCGGTCGAGGAGCCGAAGGCGGCCAAGCCGGACATTCCAGCTGACGCGGCCACGTTCGGAGAGTTTCCCGGTTCGTTCAAGATTCCCGGCACCGATGCGGCGGTCAAGATCGGCGGACTGGTCCGCGTCAACTGGGTCAGCACGCTCGATCCGCTGCTGGTGACCGATAAATTCGTCACCGCCGCTATCCCGGTGGACGTGACCGGTGCGCCGGTCGGCGCACGAGTCGACGTGATGGCGATTCCCAGCCGCTTCAACCTCGACTTTCGCACGCCCACCGGCGCCGGTTACGTGCGTGCGTTCATCGAGGCGGATTTCAGCGGCAGCGGCAACACGTTCAGTCTGCGTCACGCGTACGGACAATGGCGACGCTTGCTGTTCGGCCAGACCTGGTCGACCTTCGCCGATCCGGAGGCGATTCCGGACGGGATCGACTTCGAGGGGTTGAACGCGGCGGTGCACTTCCGGCAACCGCAGGTACGCTGGACGTGGAGGGCCACTTCGCGGTTCCGTGTCGCGCTGGCGCTGGAGAACGCCGATACGGAGCTCACCGGCCTCACGGCCGCGAATGACAATCCCGACTTCGTGTCGCGCCTGCGCTGGCAGCCCGATCGCGGCGGACACCTGCAGGTGGCGGCGCTGGTTCGACAGCTTCGCGGATTTCCGTCGAACGTGCCCGCCGACCTCGTCGCCGCGCGAGGATGGGGCGTCCAGTTCAGCGGCGATGTTCCGCTACCGCTGTTCGACGCGCGCGATCAGCTGCTGTTCCAGGTCAAGCGCGGCGACGGCATCGGCCACTACATCAACGACCTCAATGCCGAGGGTGGGCAGGACGGCGTCTTCGACGCTGTGGCCAATGTGATTCGGGTGCTGTCGGCGCGGGCCGGCTACGTCAGCTATGAGCATTGGTGGAGCGAAGTACTCCATTCCGCGACAACGGTGGGGCTGGTCGGCGTCACGACGCTCGACATCCAACCGGCCAGCGCCTATCGCCTGACCCAGCGCTATTCCAGCAACATGATCTGGTCGCCGATCCCGCGCCTCGAGCTGGTCGCGGAATTCCTCTACGGCGTTCGCGTCAACCAGGACCAGCACCGCCTGCGCGCGAGGCAGATTCAGATCGGCAGCACGTTCCGATTCTGACGTCACGTGCCGAGATGCCGGCCGCCGTGCTCTGACCAACATCGGGCGAACGATCACCGCATCTGGTGAGCGGCAACGCCATTGTTCGCATTCACAGCCAGGGCTCCTCGGAGCGTGTCTTGCACTTTTCCGATCGACCATGCCGTACCCCGCAACGCTTCAAGAAGGCGCTGTGTTGACGATCGGCGCCCTCGCGGCTGCGACAATCGCGGTCGTCACCCACGCGGCGTTGCTGGTTGGCCCCAAGGTGAACGCGGCCGAGGTCGCCACGCGCGCATCGACACCGCCGCCGCCGTACGCGTCCCAGGCGAGAGTCGTCGGCAACAACCGGGTCACGGCCTCGAGGAATCACGACGTGAGCGTCTGGGCCGAGCAGATCGACATCGACGGTGATGGCACCATCGACGACGCGACGTTCGCCTATGACGAACCGAACAAGATCCTGTTCGCGTCGAAGTCGGGCAGCTTCAAGTGCAAGGGCGGCGGCGCCGGGGGCAGTGGCGACATGCTGATTGCCGTCAACCTCGCCGGCAATCTCCGGCGCCGGCCCGCCGGCTCCGGTTTCTGGGCGGCCTCGGTCGACGAAGACGAATGCGGCGCGCCGTTCGCCGGCATCTTTGGTTGCCGCTTCGATTCGGACGGTGTCGACACGCGCTGCGGTCTGGTCCACGTCGACTCGAAGATCGACGACATCATGATCGTGACGGCCGCGAAGTGACCGCCCTCGCAATCGCCACGAACGCTGACGGCGTCACCAGTTCCTGAAGGGGTCGCGCCTCGACCACGGCCGCAGTCCATCGAACGACGTGCCGCGCCGCCGCGAGCGACGACCTGTCGTCACGTGCGTACAACAGGTGGTGATTCCTTCAGCGCCTTGGCGGTACTCGGAGCGCAAAAGCCCCGGGTGCAAGAGTTGCAGACGCTGGTGTGTATCTAGCGCGACGAAAGGACGGCGGTAAATGGAGTTCCAAACGGCACCTTCGAAAGCGCAAGTCGCGATGGCGGTCACCAAGGGCATTTTCCTGGTTCTGCTCGGGCTGGTCGCGCTCGCGGCCCCCGGCGCGACATCAGTCGGCTTCACGCTCGTCCTCGCATGGATCCTCATGCTGGGCGGGCTCACGCACCTGTTATCGCTCTGGCATGTGTCGACGCTGACCGGCGCCGCCCGCAGTATCGCAATCGGTCTGCTGTACTTTGCGGCCGGTCTCGTCCTGGTCAGGCAGCCGCTCTGGGCCGTCACCAGCCTCACCCTCGTCATCGGCCTGGTGTTCTTGGCTGAAGGCGTCATCGGCCTGATTGCCTATATCACTGGCGACCATCGCACCGGTCCGACACTGCTGACCGCGATCGTGGCCCTGGCGCTCGGCGCGATGATCATCAACGGATGGCCGCTCAGCTCTGTCTGGGCGATTGGGACAATCGTCGGCGCTAATCTGCTGGTCGCCGGGATCGCCGAGATGTTCGCGATCGGCAGCCGGCACACCGAGCGGCTGCGCCACGCATAAGGCCGTCATGTCCATTCGCCTTCGTCTTTTTCGCCATCAGGTCGCCCTGGGGACGGTGTGCAGTCTGATGCTGGCGCCGGTCGCGCCGCTCGTCGCTGCACCGCGTCCCGCTGCCGTCAAGCCGTCACCACCGATCGACGGCGGCTGGCCGAAGTCGTACGTCACGCCGACAGGCGCCAGCGTGACGCTCTACCAACCGCAGGTTGCTGCGTGGAAAGACCAGAAGCAGCTGACGCTGTACGCCGCGGTGGCCTACACGCCGTCAGGCGCCACCAAACCGGTGCTCGGCACGGTCACCGCCGAAGCCCAAACCAAGGTGGCGGTCAGCGATCGCCTGGTCGATTTCTCGGTCTTCACGATCACCGATTCGAATTTCCCGACGCTCGACAAAGCGCAGATGCAGGAGATTGTCGCCGAGATCAGCCGTGCGATCCCGAAGAACGAGCGTGTCATCGCCCTCGACCGCGTGCTCGCCGGAATCGACAAGAGCCAGATCATTCCGAAGAACAACGAGCACCTCAAAGCCGACCCGCCGATCGTGTTCTACAGCACGAGGCCGGGAGTGGTCGTGAACATCAACGGCGCGCCGATCTGGGATCCGATCGCGGGCACCGATCTCGAATTCGCGGTCAATACCAACTGGGATCTGTTCCGCGAGCAGGGAACCGACACGCTGTACCTGCGCGACGGCAAGTTCTGGCTGAAGGCGGCGACGGTTGGCGGGCCGTGGACGCCCGCGGGCCCGCTGCCAGCCAGTTTCCGCCAGCTGCCCGCAAACGAGAACTGGACCGCGACGAAGTCAGAGATTCCTGGCGCAGCGGTACCGGCCGGTAGCGCGCCAACGGTGTTCGTGAGCTCGCGGCCAGCCGAACTGATCCTGGTACAGGGCGCTCCGGTTTACGAGCACGTCACTGGAACGATCCTGCAATGGGTCAGCAACACCGAGAGCGACGTGTTTCGCGTCGGGTCGTCTGGTCTGATCTATTACCTGGTGTCCGGGCGCTGGTTCTCGGCGCCGGACTTCACGGGACCGTGGACGTTTGCCACGCCGACGCTGCCGGACGCCTTCAAGGATATTCCGATCGATCACCCGCGCTCGCGCGTCCTCGCGTCGGTGCCCGGAACGCCGCAGGCGGCGGAAGCGGTCCTGATTGCCGACATTCCGCAGACCGCGCGCGTCTCGCGCTCGCTCGCCGGACCGGCCGTCACCTATCAGGGCGCCCCGAATTTCCAGCCGATCGCGTCGACGTCGGTGTCGTTCGCGGTCAACACCGACAAGGACGTCTTCGAAGTCAACAACGTGTACTACCTGTGTTACCAGGGGGTCTGGTTCATCGCCGACGCGCCGGTCGGCCCGTGGAGCGTCACCGATGCGGTGCCGCCCGCGATCTATCAGATTCCGCCGAGTTCGCCTGCGTACAACGTGACGTTCGTCACCGTCGAGGCCGGCGACGATCCGAATTGGGTCGATTTCTCGGCGGCGGCCGCCTACACCGGCCTGATGGTCGGGTGGGGCTGCGCGGTGTGGGGCACCGGTTACTACTATCCCCCCTACATCGGCTTCGCCGGCGGTGTCCCGGTGTACTTCCCGTACTATCCGACCTACGGCTACAGCGCCTGGTACAACCCGTGGACTGGATCCTTCGGTCGTGGGGCGGCGTACTACGGTCCGTATGGCGGCGCCGGCGTTGCCGCGCGCTATAACCCGGTGACCGGCACCTACGCCCGAGGCGCAGCGGCCTGGGGTCCGTACGGTGGCGCGGCCGCCGGCCGCGCGTATAACCCGCGCACCGGAACAATGGCTCGCGGCGGCGTTGCCTACGGACCGTACGGCGCTCGTGGCGCGGCGGAAGCCTTCAATCCACGCACCGGCGCTTTCGGCGCCACCCGCCAGGGCGCTGGTGTCTACGGCAGCTGGGGCACGACGCAGGTACAGCGCGGCGATCAGTGGGCCAGCACCTCGCACGTCTCCAACAACCTGACCGGGGCCACGACCCGCACGATGCAGGGCAGTGGCGGCGGCGCGGCGGCGACGCATGTCGGGCCGGTCGGGACGTCAGGTGTCGCCAAGACCCCTTCCGGCAACCTCTACGCCGGCCACGATGGCAACGTCTACCGTAATTCGGGCAGCGGCTGGCAAAAATACGATAGCGGCGGCTGGAACAATCTTCAGAAATCGACGCAGCTTCCTTCGTTGAGTCAACTGGATCGCGATTCGTTCGCGCGCAGCGAGGGCGCGTTGCGCACGAACGACTGGAGCAACATCCGCTCCGGCCGCGACTTCGACGGCGGAAGCTTCCGGCCGAGCGGCGGCGGTTTCGGCGGCGGTGGATTCCAAGGCGGCGGCTTCGGTGGCGGCGGCCTCCGTGGCGGCGGCCGGCGCTGACACCCTCGCAATATCACTATGGCGCCAAAGATTTCCATCATCGAACAAATCGGCGAATCGGGGCTGTTCCTGCCCGAGCTGATCAATCGCGGCCTGATGGCGCGCGACAAGCTGAAGTACTACGTGTCGCTGCTGCAGGCCGCCCACGTCTACGCGCAATCGCCGCATCATCCTGCGCCGACGTTGCGCGGCGAGCGCGAGGCGAGCGGAATCTCCGACGCCGCCCTGGATTTGATCGTCCCGGCGAGCCGCTCGATCGGCGACAACGTCATCTCCATCCCGGGTGCGCATCTGATTCTGGAGCAGATCTTCGGCAACCTCCGGCAGATGCTGCAGCCGCTGCGCGCGGCGCTGGCGGCGCGGCCGGAAATGCGCGAGCGATTTGAAATCTACCAGGCCCGCGTCGATCGCCAGATCGCCGGCGCACCGCCGTGTCATGACGATCAGTTGACCGCCGCGGCAATCGAGGCGCTGGCGCGCCGGACCGAAAACGGTCACGACAGCGTCAACCAGCTCGCCATGGATCTGCAGTGGGAGCTGAATCGATTGAACGGCAGCGTCTCGCTCGAGTCGGTCGACGGCGCGACCACCTACAGCTTGACCGCCGCGGACCGCGCGCTCGTGCACGCCTTCATGAACGGCGTCAACGAGACGAGCCGGCTGAAGTTCGATCGGCCGGGGCTGGGTACGACCGCGACCCGCGACAGCGATCAATTGACGATCCAGAACGATCTCGGCAGCAGCGACGTCCACGTCCTCGTCGTGCATGTGCGCGAGCTCACCGCCACGGTGATCTATACGGACATCCACCGTTCACGCATCCGCTTCCTGCACGATCTCTTGCGGCCCCACGACATCCACTGGGAGACGCCGTCGGTTGCGGCCGGTGCGACCTACGAAATGAGCGTTGGCACCTATACCGCCCCTCATCAGGACGCTCTCGAAGGCTTTCTGACGTTCCTCGGCTCGCGCCTGGTGTTCCTGCTGGAGTGGAATCGGGCGCGCAAGCGGCTCGCGCGATTTGTGAAGAACTCCGAGGCGGTGGCGCTGCTGAGATGGGCCGCCGACAACAACATCGGTCACCACGCGTTCCTCCAGGCCGGCGACGTCCGGTTGATCTCGACAGCGCTCGAGCGGGCGACGCCGTCGCAAGTGCGGTTTGGTGCCCGCCTCGACGAGCTGCTCGGCGCCGACGCCGCCCGGCTGTTTCTGATGTCAGTTCTGGGGATCGTCTCCGCCGGCATGAGCGGCGGCCGCTCGATGCGTCTGATCGAAGATGAGATCGAAGCCGAGCTGCTGACGCACCTGCGATCAACCGATCGCAGCGTGCTCGGCGCGGCGACGGACCACGCCGCGGTGATGGCCACGATCGCGGACCACCTGTCCCACGCGTTGACGCGCATGAAGCGCGGCGAAGAACGCCCGGACCTGGGCCGGGTCTCCGAGCTGGCCAAGAACTGCGAGGAGCGCGCCGACGAGATCGTGCGCCGTTCCAGCCGGCTGCTCGATCAGACCACGGACGGCTACCGGCTGCGCCGCCTGCTCTCTCAGGCCGACGACGTCGCCGATGCGCTCGAGGGAACCGCCTTCATGCTGACAGTCGTTCCCCCGAACATCGACAAGAAGACAATTTCTATGCTCGAGGAGCTCGCCGAGCTGGTCAACCGCAGCGCCCGCGAATACGTCCGCTGTCTCGAAGAGGCTCGCGATCTCTCTCACACCGCGACCCGGGTGGAGATCGAGAAGTTCCTGATGACCGTCGATCAGCTGGCCGAGCTTCGGCATCAAGTCGCCGGCGCCGAGCGCATCGTCCGCGAACGGCTGATTCGAGACGCCCCGGACTTTCGTGAGCTACACGTCGCCTCGGCGATCGCCCAGGGACTCGACCAGGCCGCGCACACGCTGGAGCGGTGCGGCCTGATCATCCGTGACTACGTCCTCCATACCACGCCGGGCAGGGCCCAGATCCCGTGACCTTTGTAACGGCAGGTCGCGACAATCGTCTCGTCGGTCGCGCCGGTTCGGGGCCGGTTCCTAGCGTTGATCGCGATCCATCTCCGGAACGCCGCTTGCCTTGTCTTCCACCGAAGTGGGAGACAAGTCGTGCGAAAGACTATCGCAGTCATCAGCCTGGCGCTGGTGTTGATCGCGTGGCGGGCAGCGGCGGCACCGCTGCGGCTCAAGATCCTGGTATCCCCGGCGGTGTCGTTCGAGCCGTCCGATCTCGTGATTCGCGTCATCGTGGAACGTCACCCGGACAATCGCGCGCTCGATGTCGTCACGCAGTCGGAAGAGTTCAGCTGCTCGAGTGATCGGCAGCTTGATGGAGAAGACAGTCCGCGCATGATGACGTTCCAATGCCGCGGCGCGCCGGCCGGCGACTACGACATTCGCGCGTCGATCATCGGACCGGACGGGCGCGCTCGAGCCGAGGCGCTCAGTCACGCCCGAGTGGTTGGCAGAGGCCCCGATCGCTGAATCCGCTGACGATGTCGCCGGGGGTCCATCGATCGTAGCGAACCGTGTCGAGGCCGCCCTTCAGTTCCGCCGGGGACGAGCCGATAGGTATCTCGATGGCGCCTACCCATCGCGTTCTCGTCGTCGATGACGATGAAGCCCTGCGTTCGGTCTATTCGCGGGTGCTGACGAAGGAGGGGTACACCGTGCAGATGGCGGCCAGCGCCGAAGATGCCCTCGCCTACGTCAAGCAGGAGCGGCCGGACGCGATCCTGCTCGATCTCAGGATGCCTCTCATCAACGGCGTCGGCTTCCTGTATCGGCTGCGCCAGGATCCGGCGAATCAGAACATCGCCGTCGCCCTGATCACTGGCGAGACCACGCTGGACGAATCGACGATCGGCGATCTCCGCACCCTCTCCGCGCAGGTGTGGCACAAGCCGCTGTCCCTCGACGAGATCCGTCGGGTCACCCGGGCGCTCCTGAACCCCGGCGGCTCGCAGTCCTTGTAACATTTCCGAACACGACGCACGGGACGCGCACACGCGGAGCGTCCGAAACGCAACACCGCGCGCGACAATTGCGCACTTCTGCGCGGGCATCCGGCTTGCGTTGGCCGAGCGCATGCGGGCGGTCATAGCCGACGACGATCCGGTCACGACGGCGATCCTGTCCCGGGCGCTGGAGCGCTGGGGCATCGACGCGGCGTCGGCGTCTGATGGCGACGCCGCCTGGAATCTCCTGACTGTCGGACCGGCTCCCGCGCTCGCGATCCTCGACTGGATGATGCCCGGCACCGATGGCATCGAGATCTGCCGGCGGATCCGGCGGACACCGGCGCTCGCCGGGATGTACGTTCTGCTGCTGACCGGACGCAACGGCCGCGCGGACCTCGTCGCCGGCCTCGACGCCGGCGCGGACGATTACATGGTCAAGCCGATCGACACGGAGGAGTTGCGCGCGCGAGTGCAGGTCGGCATGCGGGTGGCGACGCTTCAGGGCCGCCTGGCCGATCAGGTAGCCGAATTGGAAGCCGCGCGCGATCACCTCTCGCGGCTGGTCAGCACCGATGTCCTGACGAACGTGTACTCGCGCCGCTGGTGGTTCGAGCTCGCCGGCATGGAATTCTCGCGGTGGCAGCGTTACGAGAGCCGTTTCAGCCTGATGGCGATCGATCTCGACTTCTTCAAGCGTGTGAACGATACCTGCGGCCACGAAGCTGGCGACCGCCTCTTGTGCCGCTTTGCGGACATGCTGCGAGCCGAGTGCCGGCACTCGGATATCGTCGGCCGGGTGGGCGGCGAAGAGTTCACGCTGCTAGCGCCCGAGACGTCGCGTGAAGCGGCGGAGACGATCGCCGAACGCATCCTCGCCGGGTGCCGGCGCCTTGTCGTGGATGTTCCGGCCGGCGGCGTGCGGTGCACCTGCAGCATCGGTATCAGCGAAGTCGAGTCCGCCGATCAGAACATCGACGCCGTGTTGCGGCGCGCGGACGCCGCGCTGTACGACGCCAAACGAAGCGGCCGCGACTGCTGGAAGAGCTACTCGCCGCAGACCGAACACGTACTTGCGAACGCCTGATCGGTCAGCGACCGACCGGCGCCAATCGATGGAAGCGGCCGCCCGGGCGACGGGCGTGACCGCCTTAGAGGCGCCGACTCGGTCGGATCCTCGGGCCGGTCTCCGATGGGAATTCGTCGAGCGCAGATTGTCGTGGGGACTCGCGACGCCGCGGTTCGCCAGGCTTGACCGCATAATGAGCGGCGGCGGGGGCCGCGGCCCTCTGAATCGCCAGCACCGCTTTGAGATGATGCAGCCGCCACAAGGTGAAGAGCAGACCCGCCAGCATGACCGCGTTGACCGCTAGCAACAGCCACATCAAATGCGCCCTCCGGCGAAGCCAGTCCGACGCGCCAGCGGAGCAGGGCCGATGCCAGCCGCCGGCTGCAGCGATTTCCCAGCAAAACCACGGTTCAGAACCTGTCGCTCGCAGCCGCCCTGTCTCCGAGGTTGACAGTAACTGAACCATTCCGATACGCACCTCATGGGCGAGCTGTGCCGCGGCGGGAGGTCCAAGCGCCCAGCGGGCAGTGTGAAAAATGACGGAATTCTTCGTTGCATGATGTGGGGGCCTTCGGCCGTTGTGTCGATGTCCGGCGCGGGTTGAAGGCGAGGGAGGGACGCATGATCCCCAGTGGCAAACACGATTCGGCGCCGCTGCTCGCGTTCAGCATCTGTTCGACGGTCGAATGGCGCAGTCCGCGCCACAACGTGCTGCTCGAAGGGTCCGAACCGTCGACCCTCGCGGTGCTGCGGCTGCTCGAGCCGCACCTGCCCGAACCAGTGATCCGCAAGCAGCGAGGGTCGCCGCTCCAGTTGCCCGACGGCGACATCGGCGCGCTGATTCTGGAGGAGGTCAGCGATTTGAGCGGCGACGATCAGGCGCGGTTGCTGGAATGGATCGACTGCCGCGCGCAGACACAGATCGTGTCGACCACCGATCGTCCGCTGTTCGAGTGTGTGACGCGGGGATTATTCGACGCCTCGCTTTATTACCGCCTGAATGTCACCGTCGTCGAGCTCGAGCGCCGGCAGGACTTCGGCTTCCACGCGGCTGTCGTACCGGGCGAGGGTTTCGCCACAGAGACCCTTGCCCGACTGTTAAGCTGAGTCGGCGCGCACCGGCCGCGGAGAGTCTATTTCGCGGCGGTCTGGCGGGCGGTTATCATGGTCGGGTGCAGCTCCACATCGCGCGCCTCTGCCTCGACTGCGACGAGGTCTACGATCAGCAGACCTGTCCGATTTGCAGCTCGGAATCATTCGCCTACATCAGCCGCTGGATTCCGGCGCCGGAACGGCGCGCCCGTCCGCGGCCGGCACCGACCGAATCGCGTGAGACGCTGGACACCTATCGGCAGCTACTCGACACGGACCACTCGAAACCCGGCGCCGGCCGTTGGTTGAAGCGCGGCGTCCTCGGTCTGGCCGCCGTCGGTCTTGCCGGGTGGGCGTGGCGGCGGAAGTCTTCGAGCCTTCCTTAGAACCGGTCCTTGCGCAAAGCCTCTGCCGGCCTGCTCGTTGGCTGCACCGCGGCAGCCACCGTCCTGGCCGTCGATCTGTTGTTCACGCGCTTCACCAGTGGACTCCATCCACTCGAGGCGGTCGAGCTCAGGACCTACGACTGGCGCTTGTCGCACACGGCGCGGCCTGACACGGCGCGGCAAGACATCGCGCTGGTCGAGATCGACGAGTACTCGTTGCGCAACCTCCAGCCGAATGCCGGACGCTGGCCGTGGCCGCGCGCGGTCCACTCGCTGCTGATCGACTATCTGGCGCGCGCGCCGGCCAAGGTCATCGCTTACGACGTCAACTTCGCTGAAGCCGACACGCGGCGCGGCTTCGACTTCGGCGACGGCACGTGGTCGGGCGCCGAGTCGGACCAGGCGCTTGCCGACTCGATCAAGGCCGCCGGCAACGTGCTGTTGCTCGCGGATGCGACCTTCGATGGCGAGGCGAACGACGCGCCGCCGTTCCCCGATCTCGGATACCGGCTCGAATCGGCGGAGATTCTCGAGCGACGGGCGATCTTCCTGCCATTCCCGGCACTGGCCGGCGCGGCCGCTGGCTTCGGACACAACCTCGTCGTGCTGGATCCGGACGGACCGATTCGGCATAGCGTCCCGTTCGTGCGCGCCCGCTCGCGCGCCGTGCCGAATCTGGGCGTCGCCGCGGCCATGCGCGTCGCCGGCATCTCGCCTGCTGCGGTCGCGGTCGATGACGGCCAGTTCACGATCGGCGATCGGCGACTTCCGACGTCGGTGAGGCGTGTGTCGACCTCCGATGGCGTGACGGCCTATCGGTGGTCGCTGATCGATTTCCGCGGCCC
>Ga0070671_100003839_pt1 | contig 11805 bp, 10 predicted proteins | sample KBSS73metaG_FD_65341 | JGI IMG/M metagenome (GOLD analysis project Ga0070671, IMG submission 65341) | Switchgrass rhizosphere microbial communities from Kellogg Biological Station, Michigan, USA - KBS S7-3 metaG | ecosystem: Host-associated > Plants > Roots > Rhizosphere > Soil ...
GTGAAGATCCGACCAAGGTGGTGATCCGCGCCATCGGTCCTTCCCTCAGCGAGCAGAATGTGCCGAACTCGTTGTCCGACCCGCTGCTTGAACTCTACGACGGTAACGGTTCCCTCATTTTCACGAATGACAACTGGCGCACGACGCAGGAACAGGAAATCCTCGCCACCGGCGTGGCGCCGTCGCAAGACAGCGAATCGGCCATCGTGGCCACGCTTGCTCCGGGCGGCTACACCGCGATGGTGCGCGACGCCGGCCAGGCCAGCGGCGTTGCCCTGGTGGAGGTTTACAACCTCGAGGCCAACTAGCGCGGAGCGCCATGTTCGGATCGAAAGGCAGAGCGTCCGCTGTCTCAGCGGATTTTGAGCTGCGCAGCCACGCGCAAGACCATGCGTCGAGGACTGCGCACGCTACCCATGGCGTTCGTCAGGCCCCGTAGGATTTGGTAAACTTCTTTTTCGACTCGGAAGCGGAAGGTTCTGACGGTGCGTTCGGGGAAGCCGGGGCGGCATCATCCGCCGGCGCGGCCGGCGCCGATTCCGGGCCGAGATCCGGCGGGGGGGACGACGCCTCACTTGCTCCCCCACCCTGCGATGCCTCGACAAAGGCCATCTGCAAACTGGCCAGTGCATTGCGCAACACTGCCGTTTCGTCGCTGCTAAGGTTGCCGCGCGTTTTCTCCTGGATCATGGCCAGTTGGTCGATGAACATCCGGGCCACTTCGAGGTTCACCTCTGCTTGGCCGGTCTGCGGATTTGGAATCTGTCCGAGAAAAAGCGCCGCATTTTGCGCCTGCATCATGACAAACTCGATGAAGCGCTGGGTTAATTCTCCGGATTGGTTGGTGGTTTGAACTTCGGCCATAAGAGTTGAGTGGTTGAGGAATTGAGAGGTTGAGGAAGCTAAGGCTTGGGCGGGGGCTGAACGGTCGCGATCACATAGGGCTGCTGAAAGTATCTGGTCGCCACTCTCTTGATGTCGGCAGCCGTGATCGATTCAATACTTTCCTCCAGCTTCTGATAGTGATCGAAACCGAGTCCGTAAAGTTCGTCGAGCGCCGCCATGTAACCAAAGGAATCATTGCTTTGGTTGGCGATACGCTGTTGGCCGATCAGTTTCTTTTTCGCCCGGGCCAATTCCGCGCTCGTCAGGCCAGAGGCTGCCAGTTTGCTTATTTCATCGAGGAGCGCCGTTTTCACCGGTTCCAGCTTACCCGGATCCGTGCCCAGATAAAAGGCGAACAGGCCGGGAACAAGGCCCTGCATCTGGCTCGCCCCGACAAAGTAAGCGAGACCCATTTCCTCGCGAATGCGCACAAAAAAGCGCGAGCCGAGATCACTGCTCGCCTCGTCGATTAGTTCCAGTGCATAACGGTCTGGGCTGAACATGTCGACGCCGCGGTAACCGACCATCAAAACGCCCTGGGTTTTCTCTTTTGCTTCTTCTACCGCAATCGTCTGCGTTAGGGGCGACGAGGGCTGCGCCCGGGTCAGAGCCAGCTCCCCGGGTGTCATCGAGGCCAGCATTTCTTCGAACACTTGTTTCACTTCGCCGGCGTTGACGTGGCCGAAAACTGAGATGACGCCGTTTTTCGCCACGATATGACGGTCGCGGAAAGCGAGGAGATCTTTTTGCGTGAGCTGCGCGACAGCCTCGGGCGATCCTTTGCCCCGCAGCGCGTAGGGATGCGAGCCGAAGAGCGCCGCGCGCAAAATATTGCGGGCGACAGTAGTCAATTGCTCGCCCTCATCGCGGATGCTGGCGAGCTGCGCTTCCTTTTCGCGTGCGACTGCCTTCTCCGGCATGGTGGAATGCAACAGAACATCACAGAGCAGTTCCGCCCCCAGCCGCAAATCAGGCTGCGTCACCTCGAGCGAAATGCTGAAGCTGTTGTTGCCCGCATCGCTTCCCAGATGGCCGCCGACCGCTTCAATCGTATCGGCGATTTGCTCCGCGGTGCGCGTCCTGGTTCCTTTCAGCAGGACCTTCGACATAAGGCGGGTGATGCCATTGGTCGCGGGAGTTTCGGCAAGCAGGCCGCCCCGGAAAGCCGCCACCATCGAGACGAGAGGCAACCGCGCATCTTCCCTGACGAGAAGCCGCAAGCCGTTGGACAGTTCGAACCTTACCACCTCTCCGGCGGAAAAGACGGCGGCTTGGCTCGTCCCGGGCGCGGGAGTGCCGCGCGGATTGAGCGAGACTACTGTCAGATTGTCCTCCACCAGATAATGCCGCGCGACGCGCTCGATGTCCGCGAGCGAGACCTTTTGCATCGTTTCGAGGTAATCGCGGGTAAAATTGAGGTTTCGGGTCACAAACCAGCTCGAGCCCAGGTCGGAGGCCTGCCCGCGCATGGTGGTGAGCGAGCCTAACGAGTGTGCAAGCAGAACCTTTTTCGCCTTCGCCAGCTCCGCGGCGCTTGCCCCGGTTTGTTGCAATTCGGCGATGATCTGCAAAATCAACCGTTCGGCCTCGATCCGATTTTCCGGCGCCAGCGTCGCGTCGATCCCCAGGACGCCGGGATCGCCCGGCGTATAGGAAAAAGCGGAAATGCCAAAGACCAGACCTGCTTCCTCCCGCACCTTGCGATAAAGCCGCGAGCTGCGGCCATCGCCGAGGATGGCCGAGAGCAGGTCAAGCGCCGGCACATCGGGATGAGTGATCTCGGGCACGTGCCAGGCAAGGGCGAGCCGGGTGAGTTCGGTGCAAAATTCTTCATTAACCTCGCGACGTCCCTGCTGCGGCGGTTCCTGCGCAACATAAACGGGCGCGAGCGCGCGCGCCGGATAGTCGGCGAAATATTTCGCCAGTTGCGCGTTCACCACGCCCGGATCGACATCGCCGACCACGACAAACGTGAGATTGTTAGGCACATAACGCGCCCGGTAGTACTCGAGCACGTCCTGCTGCGTGAGCTGATCAAAGATTTGAATATCACCGATGACCGGCAAGCGATACGGATGGCGTTGGTAGGCGGTCTTGAACATGAGCTGGCCCATCATCCGGTCGGGATCGTCATGGCCCATCGCGAACTCGCGCCGAATTACCTCCTGTTCCTTGACGTATTCTTCCGCCGGGAGCGTCGAGTTCATCATCGCGTCGGCCAAAATGTCGAGGGCGCTGGCGACGCCTTCCTTGGGCACGTCGATCCAGTAGACGGTGCGATCGAAGGAAGTGTAGGCGTTGATATAGCCGCCCTCGTCCTGCACGCCTTGCGCAATCGCGTTGGTCGTGCGCGTCGGGGTGCCCTTGAAGAGCATGTGTTCGAGAATATGGGAAAGACCGGCGCCCAGATGCCGCCCTTCGTGAATGCTACCTGTGCCACACCATGCCTGCACGCTCGCGACCGGCGCACTCCGATCCGCCTGCACGATCACGGTGAGTCCGTTAGGCAAGATCCACTTCTGTGCCGTGATGGGGGGAAACGTAAGCGCCGCCGCACTGGCCGGAGCCGTAGAATTCAGCGCGGAAGTGGTCAACATCGCAGGAAGGCGGACCCAGCCGCCGCGCAGGTTCGATTCATGAAACCTTCGGCGCCGGCAAGGCCGTTGGGATCACCGGCGTCGGCGCGGTGGTTTCGGGCCGGAAGGGCTTCACGAACGCGTCCTGAAAGGTGTAGACCGACTTAAAATCCTCCAGCGAATCCTGTTCCGTTTTTCCAAAAATGCCGGCTCCGATCAGGTTGAAAACCATGTGACCGATATCTTCGCAGCGCTCGATTCCCCAATAGGAAAAAACCGTCAACGCCATTGGCCCAAATTCTTTCAGTGCATAGAGCCGCACGCCTTCGAGCAATTCCGGGCCGGCCACATGGCGGACGGCGGCCCCCTTCGATTTCTTCTGCTGCTTGGTCGTGTAATCGAGCGCGTCGCGCAGAAAGACATATGCGTCGCGTTGATAACGCTGGTCGGTCGCGACAATTGAGTCGAGGGCTTCGGCAAATCCAATTTTCTGCATGGCAAAGGAACTGCTCAGGGAGAACGAGCCGCTATGATAATCAGCAACCGCGCCCGGAGCAAATAGTGTAGAGTAGGAAATGCGCGCGCTGCTTCTCTTCGTTCTCACCGCTTCCTGCGCCGCTGCGCTGGCCTCGGCGGCTGCGCAGACCCCGCTGGCGGCGCAGCGGCGCGCTCAGGTATCACACGAGAAAATTCTCCAGGAGCATCCGACCTCCGCCCCGGCGCACCTCGCCTACGCCGAGTTCCTTTCCGAAAACGGCAATCTGCGCGCCGCCATCGCGCACTGGCACGAAGCGCAGCGCCTCGACCCCGGCAACGCCGCTACCGCTAATTCGTTAGGCGGAGCCTACCTGCGAATGGGACGCGCGGCCGAATCGGCCGCGCAATTCTCGCGCGCCATCGAGCTGGCGAGCGGAAACGCCGCCTACCATTTCAATCTCGCGAACGTGGAATTCATGCTCCGGCATGATTTGCAAGCGGCCTGGAAAGTCACTCCGTCAGAGGTGCTGCGGCGTGCCTTGGTGGAGTTTCGCACCGCCAGCGACCTTTCGCCTTACGACGTCGAGTACGCCCGCGCCTATGCCGAGACCTTTTACGGCATGCCCGATCCGGATTGGGCGCAAGCGGCGCTCGCCTGGAAGCGCGTCCTCGCGCTCTCGCCCCGGGGAGATTTTGCCTATCTCCAACTCGCCCGTGTTAGCCTTAAACGCGGCGACGCGAATGAGGCCCGCCGCTGCCTCGCCAAGCTGAGCGATAGCCGGAATGAGAGCCTGAAGCGCAAACTCCTCGCGGAGGCGGACCTGCTCTAGCAGGGTCGAGCTTCGCAAATGCGATCCGGCGAGGGACGGAGAGGGACCTCGCAGTTGAAATAAGCGCTTCCCTCTTATGCGAGAACGAAAACTCCGCATATGTGTCCCTCTCCGTCCTTCGGCGGATCGGGATGACAAGGCTCGGCGCGCTGCTCAGTTCATTTCCATCTCGATGGAATCGAGATAAACCGAGATGCGATCGCGCCGGCGCGGTTGCGCTTCACCCTCGGCTTTGGCCGTCTCCAGCAATTGCCGAAATGCGCCGCTTACTTTTTTCACCTGGGTCGCCTCATACCAGTTCAAGTAGTCGTCGATTTCATTCTTCTGCCGCTCGATTACCTGCCGGTAACTCGCGACCCGCTCGAGCCGCGGCTCGATCTTGCCCGGCTTCCCCTGTGCGATCCGCTGCGCCAACTCGAAATCCTCCTGCACGATGGCCCGGTAGGAGGGATGCGCCTGGGCGCTGAGGAGCAGGAGCTGCTGCGCGACTCGCGCCAGAACAGCGCGATGCGCCGGCTGCTTGCGGAAAACCTCGTACTCGCCTAACGAATACTCCTGCGCATGACCATCGCGAGCGGGAATGGAAAAGCGCAGGAGTCGATCCAACCGTGTGGCCGTTTCCGCGGCGCTCAAAATTTCATGGCGGTCGCTCGCCGAAAGCCGTGCCACGCTCAAAGCCCACCACTTCGCAGGAGCGCGACCCAGTGTCTCCGGGAAATGCGCCTGCAAATCCGCCATAGGGTCGTTAGGCGCGACCGCCAGATCGGCGATAAACTGAGCCAGCCTGCGCGGCCCGCCCGGCGTGTCGCAGAGCAGTTGCAGGAGCGCCATGGCGTAGGCGTCGTGCCATTGCCGGGAAGGGCCGTCGAGTGAGCGGCGTCGCTGCCGCAAAAGATCGTCCAGCGGCGTGATCTTTTGCGCGCTGACCATCGTCTGGAGCAGTTTCGCATTCTCATCGGAATCATTTCCGGGCTGTAATTCGAGCACGCCATCCACAAGCCAGTCCGGCGGCGTGACATACGGTGTCCCGGCGGCAATCTCGCTCCGGCCGCGATACATCATCTCGATCAGGATCGCGCGGAGCAGGTGCCGTTGCACTTCGCGACCGCGGAGTTCACCGTTCACGAGCAAATTAAGCTGAAGCTTGAGGCCGTAGCCTAACTGACTGAAGTCCAGTTGCGCGGTGGGCACCTCAGGGACGTTGGCCTGCGGATAGTCCAGATTGATAATGAGGGCCGTTTTCCAATTGTCCCGCAGGTCCAGCAGGCGGAGGAGATTTGCCTTGGTCTGTTCGGCCAGGTTGCACATCGCACCACGGATCCGGATGTCGGCACCGTAGACAATAAATTGGCGGGAAGTGCTGACACTGCGGGGCTTCCCGGCAGAGTAGGCCGCGCCGGCCATGAGGCCGATGGCGACGGCGATCGAGAAGAAAATCTTGAGCGGAGCAGGCATAAAAGAACGAGGCGACGATATGACATTTTTTTCGCAATAGAACGAAAATTAATGCGATTTTGTGCTATAGTTCCGGTGGCTCAACCAGGAGAAAACAATGAAGATCAGAAAAGATCTGGCACTAACAATGGCCGCGGCTGGTTTGCTGGCGTTAGCCGTTCCGGCGAACGCTCAATCCAATCGGCACGGCGGCGGAGGGGGCGGCAATCGGGGTAATATGCATAACGGCGATATGCATCACGGCAATTTTCATCACGGCGGCGGGGGGGTTAATTTCTTCTTCGGCGGCTTTGGCTATCCCTTCTACGGTTACCCTTATTACGGTTACTCTTATTACGGCTATCCTTATTACGGCTATCCGGGCTATGGTTATGCTCCCTATGGCTACGGTTACCCCTCGGGTGCAGATTACTCTTATGACCCGCGCGGCGTCTACCAGGGTCGGGTGGCAAGCGGTGGCAGCGACAGGTCACTGGCCGTCCAGGTGCAGCAACAACTCTCCGCCAGCGGTTATTATCACGGTGAAATCGATGGCATAATCGGCGAAGGCACTCGGCGAGCGATTCGGAATTACGAGCGCGATAACAACCTGCCGGTCGATGGCCGGATTGATAATCAGTTGCTGGCCACTATGGGCCGCGGGTAGTTCCAGAGCGCAATTAAGCGAATCCAGGTTACCTAGGCGTGGAGGGACAACCCTTCGTGTCTGTGCTGCTTCACAAAGGCTGGAGCAGACCTTGTCCTGCCGAGGCTTCGCGTGCCGCACTCTATCGCGGCGTGACCAGCGTGACGGATTGGGGATGGAATTCTATGCTCGCGAGCTTGGCCACGGAGTTACGTTCGCGTGCCAGTGAGTCCCATGCCTTTTGCAGCATAACATCGGCGTACTTCATCAGGGCCGGATGAATTGGCATCCGCCCGATGTAGCCACTGGTACTGGTGCTAGTGATCTTGCCATTCTCGATCTTCACCCGGTAAGTGCTACCACTGTAAATAGAATATCCAAAGAGTTGCCGTTCCGTAGTGATTCCGCAAAGTCCCTCGTCGAAACGGATCAGAACACGGCGGAGGGGAAAATAACCCTGATTTGCTGGGCTATCTTTCCGACGCAGGTTCGCAGCGACATAACTGTTCACCTGCTCTTCGTTATAGACCAGCGCCGCCCCCTGATGATTAGAGGTGGCTGAAACCATGTCCATGTTAATCATCGGAGCGAAGGTATAACTTTTCGGCGCGGCCGGCAGATCGGGCGGCATAGCCATAACGATAAGAGCGGCTAGACAAACCGCGCCGAGCAGGACTTTGGCCAGCTTGAGGGCCGCGCGCTTGAGGTTGCCCTGCCCGCCTTGGAACATTTTCTTCAAATGCTTTTGCGTCTGGACGTCGGATTCGCCCAGAGCCGCGGCGGTGGGAACTAATTTGCTGCGGTCGAGGCGGGCGCCACAGCTGTGGCAGTAGATTCGCTCCGACTCATTCTCGTGCTGACAATCAGGGCAGATAAGCTTGGTCAACATGCGGAGTCCTTTTTTGCTTTCGATTCCGGCTTTTTCGCCGGCGCGGGGTTGGTTTCGGTTTTGCCGCCGGCATTTGGGCCAGCGCTCTTTTCACTGCTCGCCGGCGCTTCCTTCTTTGCGCCTTCCTTGTACGAATTGCTGCGGTAGTCAGTAATATAGAAGCCGGAGCCTTTGAAAATCAGACCCGCCCCGGTCCCGAGCAGCCGTTTCACCTTTCCTTTGCCCCAACGGGCCTGACGGCAAAGCTCCTTTGGGCAAGTCTTATAGGCGTCATCGCGCATCGACTGAAAGGCATCAAAAGTCTGCCCGCATTTTTGACACGCGTATTCGTAGGTAGGCATGGTTTTAAGAGTGAATCGAGAAACGCTGGCCAGTCTCAGCAAATTTAAGCAGAATTCAAGCCGCACCCCGGGGGACGCGGCCCTGATCGTGCTTTCTTGACATTCCCCGGGCACCCACTTTAGTTGCGCTTCCCGCCGTGAAAACGTCTCGCTTTCTCTTCTCGCACCGCTTCTGGGCTGGCTTCGTTTGCCTCGCCAGCGCGGTTCTTGTGAGCTGCGGCGAAGACGACCCCCGTCTGGCTTACGATCAAACCCAGTATCTCGGCGGCGTTTATGGAAATACGCCGGTCTCATCTTCTGCGCCGACGGACAATGTCTCCTATTGGGACGGCGACGGCGTCCCTGGGAAGCCGTCAATTAAGATCAGTCTCGGCGAACAACGCGCTTACTTTTACAAAGGCGGGCAGTTGGTCGGAATATCCCAGCTATCGACTGGCCGCGAAGGTCTGGATACACCGGCTGGCCAATATAAGATCATCCAAAAAGATCTCGACCATGCTTCCAGCCGCTACGGCGATTATGTTGATGCCTACGACAACGTCGTCATGCCCAACATTGACAATCAAAAGGATCCCAAACCGCCCGGCACCAAATACAAAGGCGCGCCCATGCCTTACTTCATGCGTATAGTCGGGGGCGTCGGAATGCATGCTGGCTATCTGCCTGGTTACCCGGCTTCCCACGGTTGCATCCGAATGCCGGAATTCATGGCGGAAAATTTCTATAACGCCGTCTCCACCGGCACTCCCGTCACGATCACCCCCTAGGGTGGATCGGCCCGCGCCGCAGCGCAGGGTTGCCCGTCGTCACGCAGAGGTTACACTCCTGCTCCTCGGGCATGATCCTCATCACTCAAGCTACCGTTACTGACGCGCAGATCGACCACATTGTGGCTCGGATCGAAGGATTCGGTCTACGCTCGCAGATCATGCGCGGAGATTCACGGGTGATCATCAGTGTGCTCGGCCCCGAGGATCTCATTCGCGAAAAACCTCTCGCTGCCATTCCCGGCGTGGAGTCGGTCGTGCCGGTGATGAAACCCTACAAGCTGGTCGCTCAGGAAAACGGTGCCTTGCCACCGCCTGTCTCGATCGGCGGGGTCAAGATCGGCAGCGGGCAACGCATCGCTCTCATCTCCGGGCCGTGTTCAGTCGAAAGCAAGGAACAGGTTCTCTCGATTGCGACACTGGTGAAAAATGCTGGCGCACGGGTCCTGCGCGGCGGCGCTTTCAAGCCGCGCACTTCCCCCTACAGCTTTCAAGGATTAGGTGAAGACGGTCTTCGTTTTCTCGCCCAAGCCCGCGCAGTCACCGGCCTGCCCATTATCACCGAGATCATGGATACGCGCGATCTCTCGCTCATGGAAAAGTACACCGATTGCCTGCAAATCGGCTCCCGCAACATGCAAAATTTCGCGCTGCTCAAAGAAGTCGGTCGGAGCCGTTTGCCCGTGATGCTGAAGCGCGGATTCAGCGCCACCATCAACGATCTGCTCCTGAGCGCCGAATACATCCTGAGCGAAGGCAACCCCAACGTCCTGCTCTGCGAGCGGGGCATCCGCACTTTCGAGACGATGACGCGCAACACGCTCGACTTGAACGCGGTCCCGATTTTGAAAGCCAAAACGCGGCTGCCCGTGGTGGTCGATCCGACACACGGGATCGGGCTGCGGGAATTTATTCCACAAATGTCGCTCGCCGCTGTCGCCGCGGGGGCGGACGCCTTGATGATCGAGGTGCATCACGATCCCGAGCAGGCGCGGAGTGACGGTGAACAGGCGCTGCAGCCGGAAGTGTTTGGCGATCTCGTAAGGCGCATTCGTGCGGTAGCCGAGGCGGTTGGGCGCGAACTCTAGCGGCGGCGCGATGGCGTCCGGACAATCGAGCGGGGCGGAACTTCTCCACCTGGTCAGCGCGTCGGAGCCTGTCGCCTCGAGGCTGCGGGCGATCGCGGACGGTGCTTTGCCTGTTTCCTTCTCCCACGTAACCACGGCGGCGCGCGCATTTCTCGTTGCGGTACTCGCTCGTGAAATTTCAAAAACGCTCTGGATCATCTGCCCGAGTGTGCGCACGCAGGAGTTGCTCCATGAAAGTCTGACAAATTGGTGTCCCGAGGCGCTTTTCCTGCCGGAGGCAGAGTTTCTCGCGGTCGAAAATGTCCTCCCCGACCAGGAGATCGCGGCTGAACGCCTCGCACTCCTCAGCCGTCTCGAGACGAGCAGGAAGCGCCATGTCGTGGTCGCGACACGCGCCAGTCTGGAGCAACCGGCGCCGCCTCGCGGGATGCTCCGCGCGGCGGCGCTGCGTCTGCGGCGCGGCGCGGCCGAGCCGCTGGAACGGCTGATCGAGTCGTTAGGCGCGGCCGGCTACGAACGGGCGCCACAAGTCACAACGCGCGGCCAATTCGCAATCCGGGGTGGCATTCTCGATGTCTATTCCTGGCAGGCGGAGCTGCCCGTGCGGGCGGAGTTTCTTGGCGACGAGATCGAATCGCTGCGCGAATTCGATCTCGATACCCAAACGTCGCTCCGCCAGTTGAGCGACGCCGAGTTGTTGTTAGGCGCGGCGGACGACGGCGGCGGCAAGGTGCGCGATTACATCGGGCCCGAGCATCTCAGAGTTCTGATCGAGGACGAGGACGAGAAGGATGCGGCGGATGTTCGAATTTCCGAGGGATGGATCGGGCCGGAAGACGTGGTGGAAGATTTCGGCGGCGCCTTTATCGACTGCGAGATCGGAGAGTTCGACAGCGGCGAATTCGTTATCGCCGCGGCGAAGCGGCAGCAATTCTTTGCCCGCCTCACCGAATGGCGGGAGAGCGGCGCCCGGATCGCCATTTACTTCCAGACCGAAGGCGAGATCGAGCGCTTTCGTGAAATTATGATCGAAGCCGCGGTGTCGTTAGGCGGGATCGATTTGCTCGAAGGCACTCTTGCGCGCGGTTTCTGTTTTCCGGCCGGCAACCTCGTTGTGCTCGCCGCCGCGGAGCTTTTTGGACGCGCCCCGACCCACGGCCGGCGGCGTTTGCAGCGGACCGCAAAATTCGGAACCCAGCGCGTCCAGATCGATTTCAGCGACCTCAACGAAGGCGATCTCGTCGTCCATCTCGAACACGGCATTGGGCGTTTTCTCGGCCTGCAAAGAATGGGGGGTCCGGAGAGCAGCGAAGTGCTCGCGATCGAGTTCGCAGACGATGCGAAACTCTTCGTTCCGCTCGAGCAGGCCTTCATGGTCTCGCGCTATGTCGGGGTCGGGAAAAAATCGCCGCCGCTCAGTTCGCTGGCCGACGCCAGGTGGTCGCGCGCGAAAAAGAACGCGGCCGCCTCGATCTTCGATTACGCCGGGAAAATGCTGGCGCTCCAGGCTGAGCGCGAAACACAACGCGGCCACGCTTTCGGACCCGATACCAAGTGGCAGCTCGAATTCGAGCATTCGTTCCCGTTCCGCGAAACGCCCGATCAACTCAAAGCCATTGCCGACACCAAACGCGACATGGAGGAGCCGCGCTCGATGGATCGCCTCATTTGCGGTGACGTCGGGTTCGGAAAAACCGAAGTCGCAATTCGCGCCGCCTTCAAAGCCGTCCTGGAAGGCAAGCAGGTCGCGGTTCTCACCCCGACCACCGTGCTTGCGCAACAGCATTTTGAAACTTTCCGCCAGCGCATGCTCGACTACCCGGTGCGGATCGAAATGCTAAGCCGTTTTCGCTCCCACGCTGAGCAACGCAA
>Ga0070671_100003840_pt1 | contig 11804 bp, 10 predicted proteins | sample KBSS73metaG_FD_65341 | JGI IMG/M metagenome (GOLD analysis project Ga0070671, IMG submission 65341) | Switchgrass rhizosphere microbial communities from Kellogg Biological Station, Michigan, USA - KBS S7-3 metaG | ecosystem: Host-associated > Plants > Roots > Rhizosphere > Soil ...
GCTGACAAGCATATCGGAGCGTCGTTGTTTTGTTTGGCTTCCGCATTGCCTGCGAGCAGTTTTCTCTTTTCATAATTCACCTCACTCGCCGTTGGTTCCGGTGATCGATAACTATCGGATCACATTGCCCCCTTCGGCCAATACATAACATAGTACGTTCGCTGGGCTTCACCATTCCTACTTCCGTCGCCTGGGCATGCCGGCGGCCTGTTGTTCGCGGAAATTGGGATCCGGCGACAACTGTTTGCACGAGATGGAAACCGCGAGCACGACGAACGCAATTACTCGATCTAACATTCTTCATATGTTCGTCAATGTGGTTATTTTTTTCCGAACACGGTATAGATCCCGCTTCCCGGGGATTTTGCGTCGAGAAGGTGCAATAGTCTGGCACCCTTGATACATGACCAATGAGCGTTATACGTTCTTGGACCGGTTTCTATATTTGAAAAATGAATCTGCCAGTTATTTGTAACACTGAATTTTCCGGCGGACTTCACGTTGGCATATTTTGTATTGCCCACCATACCGCTTACCACAAGCAGTTTCCAACTGTAAGAGTTGCCTGCGCCGAATACAAACTCTTCATTTGACTGGTTGATATTCATTCCGGCGTAGTTTCCGGTATAGACGCTATAGAGTTGCTGGACACCGGTAAAATCACTGGTCCATGTGCCATTGAAGTCGCTTTCAGCAACGGCGAATTTGTTATAGTTCACCATTTGAACAAGGGGCTTGAGCAAGTCGCTTTCGCTATCCCACTTTATGGTCTCAGGGTCAAATTTGAATTGCTGGATGAAGCTATTTTTGTCGGGAGCAATAAACTCAAGCCAACCCGTATCACCTTGCCGAAAAAGAAGAACAAATACTTGTTTTCCCGAGGCTCTCTCAGCCGCATATCCCATACCTAGATAAGGTCTGTTGTAGGTGCTGATGTAAGCTGTTTTGTAATTTTTCAAGCTGCTGTATCGCGGAGCTACTAAAATATCCCAAGCGGCGTTTGTCAACGGTTCCGGGTCGGCAGGGAATATCGTACCTGCCTTTGGGTAATGAATTAAAACCTTGATCTGTCCTTTCACGGCCTCTACCCAATCTTCCTTCTCGGTGCTCGTCCAGCCGTCATCAAAATTAGAGGTGTTAAATTTAAAACTGCTCTTCCGTGCAGCCGGCTGAGGCGGGATGCTTTGACCCGTCTGTGCGGCCCCAATAGGTGGCTGGCTCGTGCCGGCAGGTTTCTTGAAGCTGATCGAATTCAGGAACGCGGTAAGCTCGGGTTCGAAGGCCTGAGTGTTCGTGAGGACCAGCGCGTTCATCATCCTGCCGTAACCGCTCGCGGTGTAGAGCAGTGCGACGCCTTTCTCGCCGTTCTTTTCAAACGGGGCGAATCCGCCGGCCAATAGCCACTCGCCTCTGGTGTCAGCGGGAAACATCTGCGGGACGGACGACACGGTTACTGCTTCCTTTACAATCGTTTCCCACGCTGCATCGAAGTTTTCCTTCGGGTTCCCGAGACCAGGAACGGCCTTGAACAACGTCACAAGGCAAAAGTTGCCCTTGTCCTCGGTTGAAAACTGTATTGAGTTTTCTCCGGCCTGCTTGTTCCAGCCTTTTGGCGCTCGAAACGTTGAAATATCAAATGTTTCGGCAGCTTGAGAGAAAGAATTAGCCGTGAGAGACAAATAGCAAACGATCAACAAAAGTACTGGTTTCATAGAGATTTTCCTCGGCTCAAGAAGACTAAAGACTAAACTCATTGCGGCGGTACGATAGGAAATTTCTGCGTGCCGTACAGCCATGAATTCGGAAACGCGGCATTTGCCGTGAAAGGACCGTCTCGTTCTGTGGGTTTACCCGCCTGCATTACCAGCTGCCATTCCTGAATTCCGGAGAAGTACTGTTTCGAGATCTGATAGGTAACCTTTTCGAGCTTGGTTGGCTGCGTCGAAACGAGCTTTCCCCAGTTGTCGGTTTCCGATTGCCTGCCGGTGCTGTCGACAACCGATCCTTTCGTCCATGCCTGGATATATCCCTTTTGCGGGATAAGCGTCAGACTATTGCCATTGAGTTGATATGTTCCAGTCTCTTTCGTAAAGAGCAGATTCCTCATCGTGTATTGGAACGTCTTTACAAGGAACTCGTAGGTGCCGTTCGGCGAAAAGGTGTATTGCTTTTTGATATATCCGCCGAGCCCGTTGCTGACCGCATAACTACTCTGGTTGCTTGAGGCCGCTCCCCACGTGCCGACGACGGCCGTGACGTCGGTTCCACCCGCGGCTTGTTGTCCTGCACTCGATTGTTGAGCTGCGCTAGACTCCGGCATTTTCAGACTGATCGAGTTAAGAAACTCAGAGATGTCTTTTTCATAATCCGCACTGTTGGTGATGAGGATGACGTTTACCATCTTGCCGAAGGCGCTGGCATTGACCAGGTACACGATTCCTTTGACCCCTTGTTTATCGAATTCCCCTAACCCGCTTCGGATCTCCCATCCGGCCTTGGTTTCAGGTGCCGACATCTGCGAGGCCGCCGGCACATTTACGGCACTGGCCACGATCGTCTTCCACGAAGCTTCGAAGTTTTCATCCGGGCCACCCAGAGCCGGAACTGATTTGTAAACTGTGATGAGACAGAATGCTTCGGCCTTATTAGAGGAAAGTTGGACGGTATCGGCGGTGACTTTTTTCTGCCACCCCGTCGGTACGTGGAACGTCGCGATATCGAATGTTTCGGGGGTCTGCCCAAACGAATTGGCGGTAAGAAGCAAAAGACAGACCGATAGGCAACGCGTTAGTTTCATAGATCTCATTTTCTCCAAGGGTAAACAGAATTCCTTCGATCGCGGCGATTCGGGCACCCGACTAAACGACTTAAGTATGAGTCAGGTTAGCCAGGAATTACGTACGACGGTCCCAATGAAAATACCACAGGCCGGTCATATTCCGAAGGAAATCTTAACGGCAAAGCTCGGAGTCATTTGTCTTCCGACTCCACCCGGATAGCATCGACTGTCTTGGAAAGATTTCTAAATCCGCTTCCAACGAGATATAATGCGGCAACGCCCAACAACAGGCCATCTCTGATCGAAACATCTCGTGCTATCGTGGCGCCGTACCAGCTCACAACGAGGCCAACAATTACTTCACTGAGGCCAAAATAGAACCGTCGATAACTTCGAAAGAGGTAAAGATTAAAACCAAGCACGAGCACCAGGAGCACTGCCAAGACATTTAGCCAATATGCAAGGATCGCCGGTCTTAAATTCTTACGGTATATTTCCCTAAGCTCCGAGTCGTAGAAGAACCCAATTACATACAATAGAAACATACCAAGTGCCACGAGAATGATTTGAAGTATTAACTCCTTGGATCTTTGCGAGGGTCGAGGCTTGTTCTCCGATTCGTTTGCCAAAGGCATGAACACAGTTTCATCACCTGTCCCGGGGAGCTTTTGAGTGTCGATTTCGCTCTGGTGTTCCATAAAAGGCTCGCGTATCCAAAGATTGCGCACGATGTTATTCGATTTCCATTGGGCGTGACAAATCTATATTTGTAGAACCACTTTGTCCCGTGTTCCGCGGTTTTCACTATTTTTGTAGGATAAACTGTTCCATGTTCCACGGTTTTCAACTATTTTTGTAGGACAAACTGTTCCATGTTCCACGGTTTTCACTATTTTTGTAGGACAACTGTTCTGATCCAAATCGGTACCTACCTTCCTTTACTATCAGCAGCAGAAACTGCGAAACAGCGCAAAAACAAAACGCCGCGAACGCCGTTCATGCAACAATGTATCATACAGTATACAGCCATGTAAATTATTTTTTTTTTGGCTACTGCCTGCGAGAAGGGGTTTACATCAGATCGACGCAAAACACTTGCGAGAACGGCGTCTAGTTTGCGAGGCGACAAAAAAGTATGCGGCAAAATACATCGGCAACAAATCCGGAGAGTCCGGCGATCAGGACGCTGGCGGATGCTCTGGAACGTCGGTTTCCCGCGGTGTCGCTGCTAACCACCAACAACGTTAGACCAGGTACCCGGCATACGGCAGGACTTGCGATCGACATAATGCTGGACGTTCGCACGACGAGCGAGCGCACACGCGCTCATGCGCTGATCGAAGTTTTTATCAGGCTGCATCCTGTAATGAAATGGTCGGACCTGATCTATTCGGATTATGACGGAACGACGGTAACCTATTTTCATATCCCGGGAGGCGGCGGGTTTGGCGGGCCAAACGGGATGCTGCATAGAAATCCGTATACAGCAGATACACGCCATTCGGATCACATTCATCTCGATTGGGTCGATCTTGATTCCAGTTTGAGAAATACTGGTGATGAATACTTGCGGATTCCTTATCGGTGGTCCGACCGGGCCAACGGCTCAGATTGGGGCTCGGCCCTTGCAGCAGAACTCGCGTCACTTCCATAAATATTTAGCGGCAGTCATTTTGGACCGTCGGTGATCATGGCGGTTAGGCGGCCGATCGCATCTTTTCCATTTAGGCCGGGTCCCGGATTGACGTTCCATGCTGTGTAGACGGCGACCAGGTCGTATTCGGGCAGGACGAGTGGGCGTTGGCCGCCAAAACCGCTGCCGCCCCAAGCGAGGAACTTGTTATCAGCGCCGTAAGGATACAACCACCATTTCAGACCGTATTTTGCATTGGGGCTGACGGTCATATGAGGCGTGAGCGAATCCTTGACCCACCCGGGCGAGACGATCTGTTTGCCGTCCCATTTGCCGCCCTTAAGAAAGAGGTACCAGAGCTTGGCAACATCGCGTGGACGCAGATAAATGCCGCCCTCGGCGTCGACGAGACCGCTGGGAGAGCGTTTCCAGAAATACTGTTTTATGCCGAGCGGCGTGAAGAGATGGCGGACGGCGTATTCCTCGATGTCCATGCCGGTCGCGACGCGAAAGACATAAGCCAGGATCTGGGTCGCCCCCGAGTTGTATGCGTAGGTTTTTCCCGGCTCGAAGGCCATCGGCCGGTTGATAGTGTATTCGACCCAGTCGTTCGCCGCCTCCATCTGACTGCCCGTGTTTTTCGGATCGGAATAGGGAAGTCCTTCGTTCCAGTCGAGGCCGGCGGACATTGTGAGCAGATGCCGGATCGTCATCCGACGCTTGCGGTCGTCGACATTTGCAACCTTTGACTCGTCAAAGTATTTCATCACCGGAGTGTCAATATCCGGAAAATCGCCTCGCGTGCGGGCGACGCCGATGATGATCGACGTGATCGTCTTGGAGACGGACTGCAGCGTGTGAAGTTCGCCGCGCTGATACCACGGGTGCCACCATGAGTTGTAATAGTTGTACGGGCCACTCGGGTCGTGAGCGTCGAGTGGGCTCTGTTTTTTGGCGTCCTCGCCGTAGATCTTGTCATAGTCGTGCGGATATCTCCTTTCAAAGACCAGCTTGCCGTGTCGGATGATCGTCAGGCCGTCGATATTCCCGAACTTGCCCGAGGCGATCTCAGCGTCAAACGCCGCCAGAGCCTTTTCATCGATACCTACCGATTTCGGCGTCGCCGTCGGCCAATCACCATGCTGTGCCTGGGCCGCACCGACGCAAAGTAGAACGAAGAGAATCACTTTCTTGATCATGGAATTTGTATGTGTAAAGCGTGTTAGACGACGACTATTGTGACCGACTGACCCGTCTTGGAACGGCGCGATTCTGCCACAGATAAACTCTTCAAATCAAACGGGGACCGACATTATAGCCTAGGGAGAGCGAGTGAAACGATAGACCTAGAGGTGGGTCGCGCAATTCATTTCAGGTTCCCCGTAAGGAGAGCGATGACCAGGTTTGTTCGTTACTTAAAGCGAAAAAAAATAGCCAAAAATTATCGCCGAAAGGATCTTCATACTGCCGATCAACATATCCGATGAGGTGATTGCTGTTAATGGTTTCAGCAACACCGCACCACTGTGGATGTCCAAAGAAAAAAGGCGGCCGAAGCCGCCCTTGACCCGATACCGCAAGCGGCGTCTGGTCGATGCAAAGACTAAGTGATTCCCGATTCTTTACGAGTCGTCATCATCATCGTCATCATCATGATCGCCGTTCTTTTTCGGGATCGGCGTGATGGTGCCGAACAATCCATGCGCTTCGTCATCGATACCGGCTGTGAAGAACAGCGTGGTTACGGGACCGGCACCCCCGCCATTACCAAATCGCAGAGCCCACAGTCCGTCGATTTGGATAGGCTTACCGTGGCGATCTCGTAATAACCCTTCAAATTCTCCGCTGGCCGGATCAAAGGTCGCGATCTGCCCGCTGCCAAACATGCCAACGAGCAACTTGCCGCTTGATTTTCCAAAGCCATTACCGGACGGTGCCAGAGCAAGTCCCCACGGAGCGTTCATCCAGGGACCATTCTCGAATCTCTGAAGCAGCGTTCCGTTCGCGTCAAAGGCATCGACATAACCTAATTTGCGGCCGGCCACCTCGTCGTGTTTGTCCGCATCCTGTTTCGCAAACGTCACGTAGACATCACCGCCAATATTCTGAACATTAAATGGCGCAAAGCCTTCCGGCAGGTTCGGATCGGTAAACGCGCCCGCGGGCAGCTTAACCTGTGCATAATTCGTATTAAAGACGTCTATACTGCCATTGAAAAAGTTGGCTACATAGAGAAAGTTAATGCCGCCCGCCTGCGCGATCGTCGCCCCCTTATAGACGGCCGAGCCCGCGTTGTTCGCTTTGAGAACCGAGGCGGTCGGAGCCACTGTTGGATTCCAACCGGAGATCGTGCCGTCCTCGGTCACAAATATGAAGCGCGCCGCCGTCGTGGGCAAACCAGGTACAAGCTGAAAATCCGAACTCCCGTTGAAAACAATGCCAGTCGGCGTCGCCGGGTTCGGATTCCCTAGCGCCGTCGCGACAGTCACGGTCAACCCTTGTTTTACACCGGCGCCATTATAGAGAGTCGAGACGCCGGTACCGTTGTCGGCCACCCACCACGGACTGGCCCCACTCGCGATCAGTCCCCACGGATTGACCAGATTTGGATCGGTAACCGGAGCCAAGCCCGGCACGTCTGACACGAGATTAGTCTGTTTATAATGTTGAGCGGAAACCTGCGCCGTAGCACAAAGGAGAAACAAAGATAGCAGCAAAATCGAGCCTCTTGAGTATTTGATAATCGTTCGAGTTTGGTGTGATTTTAGTTTTAGAGCGAGCGTGAAATGCTCCTCGGCGGTAAGATCGGGCATCATAGCCCTCAAAAACGTTGCCATTTGAACCCTCCCTTAGGTTGCGCGGGCAAAGGCGTAACCTTTAATTGATTTTCTTGTTCGTGGTGGGCGCGAAAATAATATCACTTTCGGCTGGAAAGGTTAATACTTTTTCGGACTGGAAAACGGGGACCGGACTTACGTTTATTGTTTCCGCTTTCGGGAGAGAATGTTGGGTGCTGCCGATTCGTGGGTTGCGGCCCCGACCTTACCCTACGCTATTGCATTCATCTTTTTCAGGACCATTGCCTTATTTTTTTGCCTCCAGCCATTTGCGGCAGGCCAAAACTCCCGCGTCGCGTTTTTCCTGGGGCCAGAATAGTAGGGATTTCGGACCGTTTTGATACTGCGAGTAAAAGTAAGCATAGGCGTCGCAAACGCGGAAGGCGCGTTTTTCGCCCGGCGGTGGCGTGTCGGGATCGCCGGCGGAACCTGCATAGCCAATTGATATCCCTTCCATCGCGATCGAACCTTCACCGCGCGGACACACACATCATCGAAGAGCTCACCTTGCCGGGGTTGATCTCCTTCGCCGGTCGATAGTCTTCATCTGCATTTTGGTATTCAAATGTCTAGGACATACATTTTGAAGCCCGCAGTTTTTTTGAAATAGTTACACCTTATCCGTCTTAACAGCATATACGGGGGTGAAGAAATGGGTTGGGATACCGAATGGCAATTGGAAGGATTTTTTTATTTTGGTGCGCCTTTGAATATTTGGAAGTTTGAGGTGTATGAGGAGCCTTCTGGGTATCAGCCGTTAAGCTATCATCGCATCCACATGCAGATAGATGATGACACGGATCTTTTCGCCCGGCTGATGGCTCTGACCAAGACGGGATCGCTGCAATACTATGACCGGCTCATCCTGATGAATACGGGTGTAAACGTACAATACCCGCATGAATATTGGTTGAGGAAAGCATGGCTCTATTCGCTTGAGACCGGCTATCGACCGTCTCGATACCCTTATGATCCGTGGACTGGATATACGCTGGGTGTTGCCTGCGATAAAACTCCGGAAAACAATGCCGCCGTCGGGCATCTCGGGGGCCGATGGTGGAGTTCGGGCTATGAAGCAGGGATGAATCCAAAAAATCCTGATCGATATCGGCGTTAGACTGGTCAGCGAAATGCTTCCGTATTCGATACGGCCGTGGGCCAAAGATCATGCCGTCGCCTCCGCTCGTGCCTAATAAAATCGCCAAAGTCGCCGGGGGGAATCCCTTACCCAAACGCGTTGGGCCACCTATCGGACAGGAAGCGTCAGGAAATTGAAGTCAACCCATTGTCATTCCGCAATTTTTTCAGAGCTGTACCGTCACGATTACGACGTCGGGAGTCTCGTCACTGAGCCCTAGACGAACGCGGGAGGATCAAAAGATGGGAATTCTTGATGTCATCGTAGTTCTATGGAAAGGCTACAAAGCGGGAACCAGGGGGAAAGACCTTTATGATTTCTCGGTCGGCATTGCCGGCCTGCAGGTGGCCGCGGCCGCGATCGAGGAAAATCAGACGAGCTACATAAATGACAAGTCAGATGCGAACACCAAAAAGGTGAAGACCAATATAATCGCAATCCGAGATTACCTGCGGACCTTTGATATCAAACCACCCGGGCTCGGTCAGATGACCAACCTGGAATCGCTCGCTAAGTATCAGGTGTCCATCGCCATCGGCAATTATGCCTCGGAACTCCAATTCAAAATAGACATGGCAATAAGCTCGGGCAATCTGCCGGAGATCGATGACCGTCCATGGTCCTCGCGGCGGGGAGGCTATGTTCGCCTTAGAGATGGTTCTCAGCAAATGGCTCTGCAATTTGAAGGCATTGTCCGGAATAAACAAAAAGAGCTGAAGGAGATCACGGCTTACGAGGCAAGACTTTTTGCACTTGCCTTTTCGCAGGACATCACCGACGCCGATCTCCAGATGATCCAGGCAGACATGAACGAACAAAAGGCCGATGAAGATTCGACTCGCCGAGCCTTAACTATATTTGCAATTTTGGCTAACGGAAGTAGGAAGAATTACGAGCGCTTCAGCGCCATCATCGAGGCCGGCGACCGTGCGAACGGAAAAAAATAAATCCCCGAGTATTCGGGAGCTTTTCTTGAAGCTCTCACCTTGCTGTTCGAGGATCGACTCAGAATCCCTGGAGTTGAAATAATTACGTCCGGTCCGTCTTAAAAAGACGTATGGAGGCATGTTCCGCTTCATGGCGACTCGATTTATAGAAGTACTTCCCAACTACGGAGTCGATGACAATGTGGGTCCGTTTCCAGAGATGATCGTCCCTCTGAGAGGAACCAATCATATTTTTCTCATCGATGGAGAAGGCCTTGACCTAAAAGCCGAGGTTCCGAATATGCTCGAGATCACGGAGGTCAAGAATTTTGTGAGACAAGACCTTCTGAAGCCACGTATGTTCCGGCTCAAAGGCAAGGCATTGCCGGGCAAAGGTGGTCTATTAGTGCTAGCCCGCCGCGGAGATATCGTTATTGCAAGACTGCGTGTCTTTGTTCTCGAGAATCGGATCGTCCGATTGGCGGTGCGCCCGTTACAAACAGCCCCAGGGGTTTTTCATGCGAAAGTTCTTCCGGATCCAGTCGCGTTTGTCTATGAAATGAACGAGATCTGGACTCCGCAAGCAAACGTGCTGATCGATCTGTATCCTTCCAAACCGGCTCTCATAGACAACGACCCGGACGAGAACGCACGCGAGATGGGCGCCTTTCAAGCCGACGGCTTCACGCCAGACACGAAACAAGGCGTCTTCCAGCCGAGTATCCAGATGTTGAACAACGGAAATTTGCGGAGTTTTGCTCCAGTCTTTTTGTCGTATCTTGGGAAGGATCCGGTTAACAACACGGACTTCACTCTATTTGTGGTGCATGCGATCTCCGCCTTCGCGGGCGTTACCAACGGGCTGACCGATACGTCCTTTAAATTCGCGCTGGTCGCGGACGACGCCGACTCCCGCGTCTGGGCTCACGAGCTCGGTCATCTCCTAACAAAAGCGCATGGCGAATCTACAGTGACGGGTGAACTGATGGTGTCTGGCGCTCAGGGTCAGAAGATCCCGGTACGGAGGGCGGTTGAGGTCTTTAACGGGCGTCATACCTAATGCCGTACACCGCAAATAGAGCGGCAAAGCCGCCCCGCGACGCGCAAATAGCCACCGGCAAATTGCAGCGATAAATTGCCACGGGCTTTAGCCCGTGGAAACCGGTTCCTCCAAAAACAGAGCCCCGCCATCACGAGGCCCAAGTGCAAATAGCGCCGTGCCAGTCGATCTTGGTCCAGACTCCCTTGGTCTTTTTGAGAAGGTGGTATGTACCGCCGCCGCAGAGGCCGCCGCAGCTATTGCCCATGTACACGATGGCGATAGTTTTGTCGGAACTAAAACCAACGGCCGACAGCGAGGTAACGCCGCCGGAATTCGGATATTTCTTATAAAAATCTTTCCAGCCGTCAACACCCTTCTTGGCGAATATCTCCTTCACCGAACTCGCGGAAACGAGCTGGTAGGGAATCGAGGCAGCAAATTTCGGCTGCAGCAGCCATTTCCGTTTGTTTGCCTCGCGATAGGCTGCTACGACGGGATCGTACATCGCCTTTTCGCCTTCGGCCGGTATCAGGCAATCCGACTGGCTCCCGCCGAACTGAGGATAATCGGTTGACTCGATCTCAATAACAAGCTTGGCTTTCAAGTTGTCACTCTGCAATTCACGTGCGAGAAGAACGGAATATACGTCATACGCATCTTTGTCCATGTAAGCCGCCGGCTCGTCTTGCCCGCAAGAAACCCGGACTCCCGCGAGCACCAGCGTCAATGTAAACAGGGTCGATAGCTTTCTCATAACATTTACGGCACGCGTCGCAACACTATCTTACCCGAGCTTGCGAAGCGGGCGAAATAACTTTAGCCACACCGTGCTAACGCGTGGTAACGTCCGGAACGAATTCCCGAGCTTGCGCGGTTGCGTCTTTTGCAACACTGGCGGGTCTATGACGCCAGAACCATGCGACATATGTCGCGTGTTTCACACGCTCCGGTCATTTGATGCCTGCTAACCCCACGTTCCGCTATCGCTTCACTTCGCGTCCCGCGAGGCTACAAATATGCCGTCTGCTCCGCAGATTCAAGATTCGTCAAAATCGCAGGCCCGACCCCAAGATTTTTCGATCAACATTGGAGGCAATTTGTAGAGCTTTAGAATGTCAGCCTGGAGATATTTTGGAATATAAGGAGTAGCAAAGGGCCCCACGTTCAGCCGAGCTCTGACGTCCCGTTCGCTAGATCTTTACCTTGATGTTTTTGATATTTTAGTTAGAATTTCATTTATGTGTCCGACCCTAGCTGGCGGCAAATCGCAGCAGTTTGAGATATTGAATATCGATACGATATTCAACTTCTACAAACCCAAACCGCCGCTCTCGAAGTTTGTCGATATTTTTTGGCTTTACGAAGGGTACAACGCTGAGGGCAGGACCGGACCGATTCTTCCGACCGGCAGGCTTGAACTGGCGATCAATCTCCGACAAGACGAGATGC
>Ga0070671_100003842_pt1 | contig 11801 bp, 3 predicted proteins | sample KBSS73metaG_FD_65341 | JGI IMG/M metagenome (GOLD analysis project Ga0070671, IMG submission 65341) | Switchgrass rhizosphere microbial communities from Kellogg Biological Station, Michigan, USA - KBS S7-3 metaG | ecosystem: Host-associated > Plants > Roots > Rhizosphere > Soil ...
AAAAAAGGGAATTTTACCAGTGCCAGAGTAGCGCCGAGATTTAAACAGACCTTTCCCGAAATAGAATCAGCTATGCGAATGACCCGGTATAGCAGAATAGTACAGTTCAAGGATAAGCTGATCAACGAAAAAAGCTTCATGTACGCTGATCCTTCTTTCTTTAACCTCTTCTCGTTCAAATTGCTGAGCGGCGACCCTGCAAATGTGCTTAAAGCACCCAATCAGGTGATAGTTACGGAATCGACGGCGAAAAGGTACTTTGCAAATGACGATCCGGTTGGAAAGGTATTAAAGGTGGGCACAGACACTACACTTTACCAGGTGACCGGCGTAATACAAGACTGCCCGTCAAACTCCCAGATCAAATTTGATTTTCTGGCGTCATGGTCATCATTGGGGCTGGCTGACGAGGAAAAAACATATTGGGATGCTAATTATACCACTTACCTTTTATTAAAAAACAAAGAGTCTATTACATCGCTTCAGGCCAAGATAACCCCGTTTATGCGGAAGGAAATGGCAGAACAGGGCGCAACAGTAGACTTTGAGCTAGAGCCTTTTAACAAAATACATTTGCACTCGCCCTATGAAGGTTTTGAACCTAACAACAGTATCACATATATTTATATCCTTGAGGCTGTCGCTTTGCTGATGTTAGCAATAGCCTGTTTCACATACGTCAACCTGAATACTGCGCGGTCAATGGAACGGGCACGTGAAGTAGGGGTGCGTAAAGTGATTGGCGCAGATAACAAGCAGCTTTTTTGGCAATTTATTGGTGAGTCTGTTTTACTCTGTAAAATTTCAACCATTTTGAGTGTTTTGGCGGCAGCTTTATTGTTGCCTGTATTTAATCAGCTTACAGACAAACAGTTGACTATCGGTGCTATCTTCTCCATTCAATTTATAGCCGGCGCTTTGCTGTTAATTTTGATGGTTAGTTTATTGGCTGGGACTTACCCAGCGTTTATTTTGTCCAATTTCCAGCCGGTAAAAGTGCTAAAAGGTTCGTTTAAGAGCACAAACTCCGGGCAATGGCTACGTAAATCGCTCATCGTATTCCAGTTTTCTATTTCGGTGGTGCTCATTATTTCCACTTTTATCATGCAGAAACAGCTCAACTATGTGCAAAACCGGAATTTGGGTTATAATCGCGAGCAGGTACTTGTACTACCGATGGACGGCAAAATGCAGGCTAAAGTCAATTTAATAAAGCAAGAATTCAAATCAAACCATAATGTAGTCAGTGTGTCCGGTTGTACCAATCTTCCTACAAATATTCTGAGTGGATACAATATGCGTTCTGCTACGATGCCCGAAACGCAACAGATCGCTGTTACAGCGAATGTTGTAGATGAGGATTTTGTAAATACAATAGGGCTACAGATTCTTACCGGTTCAAATCTAACGCAACAAGATATTAAAGATGCATCTTACGACGATTATAAGAAGAATACTTTTCACTTTATATTAAACGAATCAGCCGCTCGTCAATTGGGGTGGACGCCCGAACAAGCTGTAGGAAAAAAAATGTTCATGGACGCCTCGCGGCCTGGTTACGTTAAAGCAGTTGTAAAAGATTTTAACTTCGAATCGTTGCACAACCCTATACGTCCATTGGTGTTATTTCCAGAAGCAAGAGGGCGTATATTGTTATTAAAATTGAAAGGTAATAATCTTCAGCAAACCATTTCATTCCTCGAGTCAAAATGGAAAACACTTGTCCCTTACCGTCCTTTCGAATATCATTTCCTGGATGAAGATTTTAACCAACTATATAGTTCTGAAATGCGCCTGGGAGGGGTGCTCACCATTTTCGCATCGATCGCTATCGCTTTGGCTTGTTTAGGATTGCTGGGTTTATCAGCTTATTCCGCTAAACAAAGGGTTAAAGAGATCGGGATACGCAAAGTATTGGGTGCCAGCGTAAGCAATATCACGGCTTTGTTATCTACAGATTTTGTAAAGCTTGTTTTCATCTCGATCATCATTTCTACGCCGGTTGCCTGGTGGATGATGAATAAATGGTTGCTAAGCTTTGCTTACAAAACACAAATGAACTGGTGGATATTTGCGCTTGCCGGTGTTTGTGCTATAGCTATTGCGTTAATAACAATTAGCTTCCATGCTATAAAATCAGCATTGGCAAATCCTGTGAGGAGTTTGAGAAGTGAGTAGATCAGTTAATCAGCGATTAAATAACCAGGGTAGAAAATACCAATGACAAATGACCAGTGACCAATAAACTAAACCATGATAAAAAACTATATCAAAATCGCCTGGCGTAACCTATTAAGGCATAAGCTATTCAGTCTAATCAATATTTCCGGACTTGCTGTTGGGTTGGCGGTGTGCATGCTGATTATGTTTTACGTTGCACATGAGTATAGTTATGACCGTTTTCATAAAAATGCAAACCGGATATTTACGCTGACCGAGCGTTTTAAACTTGGCGCGCAGGATTTGCAAATGGAATACACCAGTTATGCGACGGCATCACTAATACAACAGGCTGAACCACTTGTTGCCGGCACCATGAGAACATATACCCCACACAACGATGTTATTGTCGAGAACCCTTTAAATAAACAAACCAGATTCTCTGAAGGTAATATGCTGTTCGCTGATGAGAATTTTTTCTCGTTCTTTTCTTTTAAATTATTATCGGGCAATGCCAAAAGTGTTTTTAGTAAGACTTTTTCAATTATTATATCACAAAGTATGGCTAAAAAGTATTTCGGCAACCAGAATCCGGTTGGGAAAATGCTAAAAATAACGACAGATAAAGCTTATCTGTATGAAGTTACGGGTGTGAGTGAAAATGTCCCCTCAAATTCAAGCATTAGCTTTGATTTCATGGCCCCGAACTCAAGCCTAAAAATGATGACAGAATCAAAGCAGTTATTCGATTCCCAATATATCCAAGGAGGAAGTTTTAAAACTTATTTACTCTTAAATCATGCAGAAGACAAAATAAAACTTGATAAATCGCTGCAATCGTTAATTAAAAAAAATTCCAATGAGTCAAATGATAAATTGTTACTCACTGCCTTGCCAGAAACTCATATTAAACAAGGTTTTGATGACTCATCAAATACAAAATATTTAAAAATATTCCCCTTCGTCGCTGGTTTAATACTGCTTCTGGCTTTGGTTAATTATATGAGCCTTTCAACAGCGCGATCAACTTTAAGAGCCAAAGAAGTTGGAGTAAGAAAAGTTACCGGGGCAAGTCGCAAATCATTAGCTATGCAGTTTTATGTAGAATCTGCTCTTTATGCTTGCTTATCTTTTACCCTTGGATATATTTTATGCGTTTTCTTTAAATCAGCATTCTTAAATATTCTTCAACTGAAAATCGATGATTCATTTTTTTATAGCGATACGGTATTGATGAGCTTAACCGGCTTATTGCTATTAACTATATTAATTGCCGGTAGCTATCCATCGATCATTTTATCAGCTTTTAAGCCTGTAGTTACTCTTAAAGGGAAAATGAGTAAGCACACCGGCGGTATTACGGTTCGTAAAATTTTCACCACATTACAATTTACTATATCTGTAGCGCTGATTATCTGCGGAATTATTATTGACCGTCAGCTTTATTATTTCAGACATACTGATACAGGCGTAAACCGCGAAAATGTGGTTATGATACCTGTTAGTGATAAGTTTGGTAAACAGTATCAAAGCTTTAGAAAAGATGTACAGGCTTTAGCCGGTATCAGCCAGGTGGCCACTTCGCACTATCCAATGTATAAGGGTTATGATATATTTTATCTGCCTGGTACAGGTAAGGGTGACGGTTTGGCGATGCCTGTACTATCAGTAGATCAAAATTTTATCCCGACATTAAATATCAAATGGAAAATACCCCCTCTATCTAAGGATGTTTTAACCCGCTCAAAGAAAATTGTGCTCAATGAAGTGGCTATAACAAAATTGAAGCTACCTGCAAAGCCGATCGGAAGAATTATTGAATTTGGGGGTAGTAGTAAATACGAAATTGCAGGTGTAGTAAAAAACTTCAATTATACTTCGTTAGCCAGCACTGTTGGCCCTTTGTGTATGTTCGTTTCATCTGATACCACAAATTGGGGGTTAGTAGGGGGCTGCCTTTTTGCAAAAATTAAAACCCATACCAACTTACCAAGCCTGCTTAGTTCTATCCAATCTATCTATAAAAAATACGATCAGGACATACCCTTCAATTATACTTTTATGGATGATGCTTTCAATCAACAATATAAAGCAGAAGAACGGCTGGCATCCATATTTAGCATATTTACCGTTCTTACTATTTTACTGGCGGGGATGGGGTTATTTGGGTTGGCCGCATTTACTATAGAACAAAGAACAAAGGAGATAGGCGTAAGGAAAATACTTGGTGCAAGTCTGTCATCTATTGCCTCACTGTTATCTGTTGACTTTTTAAAATTGGTATTGCTATCTGCTCTGATTGCATCACCGATAGCCTGGTGGGCTATGCACGGCTGGCTGCAAAACTTTGCTTATCGTATCCATATTCAGTGGTGGATGTTTGGTGCCGCCGGCTTGCTGGCAGTTGTCGTCGCGCTGATTACCGTTAGCTATCATGCTATTAAAGCTGCAATAGCTAACCCGGTGAATAGTTTGAGGTCAGAATGACCACAGATTCGTAATTAGTTGACAAGTGATTAAGCATATAGTATTAATGGCAATGACCAGCGACTAATAACTAATAAACCAAAACCATGATAAAAAACTATTTCAAAATAGCCTGGCGAAATATATTGAGGCATAAGCTGATAACTGCTATCAATATTGCCGGACTCAGCATCGGTATGACAGCTACGGTACTAATCGTACTATGGGTACAAAATGAATTGAGTTTTGATAAAGGCCAGCCTGACGCCGAAAATATTTATCGCGTCACTTCCGATCTTTCTATCTCCAAAACAGAAACCTGGATATGGCAAACTTCGCAATATATCCTCGGTGATCATGCAATTAAAGAAATACCGGAGGTGGAGATTGTAACACGTTTAAAGCCAAAAAAATATGACATTCTAAATATGCGTTATGGTGAAAACCTGATAAGCGAAAAAGCGGCTGCTTATGTAGATGATCAATGGTTTAAAATATTCCACTATGATGTTGTTTCCGGCTCAATAGAGTCATTTTTTAAAAATCCCTTTAGCCTGATCCTGACTCAATCCACCGCAAAAAAATATTTTGGTGCCCAGGACGCGATTGGGAAGGTGTTAAGGGTCGATACGGTCAATTACCAGGTACAGGCTGTTGTGAAGGACAATCCGGTAAATTCCAGTTTTCAGTTTAACGTACTTGTTCCGCTTGCAGCAGCGCTTACCGATCCGCGCACAAAGAACAACGCACTTATATGGAACAATTACGATTATATCACCTTTCTGAAACTGAAGCCGGGTTCTGATATAAAAAAGGTATCAGATAAATTGCTGCAAATATTAAAAACCAACCGGAAAGATTTTGATGGTAAATCCAGGTACAGATTGGTCAACATCCGCGATATGCACTTCGAAAATGATCTGCAAAGCTCAGCGTTTAATCACGGTAGTCGGATGATGGTGAACATTTTTATTGTTCTTGCAGGATTATTACTAATTACCGCCTGTATTAACTATGTCAATCTTACTACGGCCCGGGCCAGCGTACGTTCAAAAGAAGTAAGTATACGAAAGATAGTTGGAGCAGACCGTGTACACCTGTTCTCACAATTTATGTACGAATCGTTGGTTGTAAGTCTGTTAGCGTTGGTGCTATGTATACTGATGATACAGCTTAGCTTGCCATGGTTTAAATCTTTCACAAATGAGGAATTTGAAGCACCTTTAATTTCTGTAACGTCTTGGGCGATAATTGGAGCAACTTTATTGATTTCTTTTTTATTAAATGGATTATACCCCGCTGCCTTGCTTTCGTCGTTTAACCCGATGAATGTGTTTCGTGGTAAAAGCCTGTTGAGGTTTAAAGATACCGGTCTCCGCCGGGCATTGGTTGTGATACAATTTACTATATCAGTTATCCTGATTGTCGGCACCCTGGTCATTTCTTTCCAGTTACGTTATATAGAGAAGATTGATCTTGGGTATGATCGTTCCCAGGTATTCTCATTCAATTTTCCATGGTGGAAAATAAAAGGAATGGACTTCAAAAAGAGCGATGTTGTACTGCAAACTGTAAAAAACGAACTAAAGAGGCAAAGTGCCATCGCAGATATTTCTATGGCCAGCGCCGATCTGGTAGATTTTGGCAGTATGAGCTCAGGCTCGTTTGATTGGGCCGGCCGGCCAAAGGATTTTGAGCCGTCATTTGCTCCATTAAACGCCGATCACGATTTCCAGCGGATGATGCGCCTAAAGATCAAAGAAGGCAGATGGTTTAATACTGGCAATGCCGACCGGCATAACGTATTGCTTAACGAAACGGCGGTGCAATTGATACACCTTCCAAACCCATTGATCGGCCAACGTTTTGTGCATCAGGGCGACACCGGTGTGATCATTGGCGTGGTGAAAGATTTTCACTACCGGAATTTACACGAAAAGATTGGCCCTATGGTGATATCCGCAAATGGGGGAAATGGATTTTATATCAAAACCAGGCCAGGGAATGTAACCGCAGCGATAACAGCGGCACAAGAAGTTTGGAATAAGTTTTTCCCGGATGCAGCATTTGAGTACACTTTCCTGGACGGTAAATACAATAGTCTTTACAAAAAAGAACAACAATCGTCCGTACTGATCAGTTTATTTGCTGGTATTGCCATATTGGTTTCGGCGCTGGGATTATTAGGATTGGCTGCATTTGCAGCCGAACAGAAAATAAAGGAAATAGGTATTCGCAAGGTGCTGGGCGCTCGTGTGCGACACGTCGTTTCGCTGCTTACTATCGATTTCCTTAAAATGGTGGTTATTGCCAGCATGATTGCATTCCCTATAGCCTGGTGGGCAATGAATAAGTGGTTACAAGGGTTTGCTTATCGAATCAGTTTGTCATGGTGGATATTTCTGCTGGCAGGGTCAACTGCATTGCTAATAGCGATAATAACGGTAAGTACCCAGGCAATAAAAGCGGCAATAGCTAACCCGGTGAAGAGTCTGCGGTCGGAATGATTAAAGATTAGAGATTAGTTAATTAGAGATTAGCTGGCATGGCGAATTAATCCTAATTTCTAATCTTTGATTAACTAATCACTAACCAGACTGTATCATTTCCGAACATATTGTGTTACATATACGAACATGTTCGTAAACTATAGCAATATACAATGTATTGATATTCAATAGTTTTTGACTTTGGTACGTTGTTTAATTAGTTTCTGGTAATATAAACCATTCTATTATGCTGAAAAGCTACTTCAAAATCGCCTGGCGCAATATCGTCCGTCATAAGGGATATACAGCCATCAATATTTCCGGGCTTACCGTGGGAATTGCCGCTTGCCTGCTTATTTTTGTTGTTGTTCAATATGAGTTGAGCTTTGATGCTTTCAGGCCCAACTTTAAAAATATCTATCATGTAGTAACCCAGGAAAAACGGGATGATGGTTTTACCTATAATCCAGGTTTGCCGGTACCATCGACAGATGCGCTTCGCCTTGATTTTCCTCAGGCCAAGGTAGCTGCTATCAATACCAGTTATGGCAGCCAGATTACAGTGCCGGTAAATAACTCCGGCAATAGTGCCGCAGATAAGAAATTTACAGAAAATGTCGGGGTAATGTTTATGGAACCTCAGTTCTTTGATATTTTTCAAGCTGACTGGCTGGCTGGTGCACCCTCAGTACTGTCACAGCCTAATATGGTGATCATTGATAAAAGCAGCGCGATAAAATATTTTGGTGACTGGAAGAACGCGATGGGCAGATCACTCAAAATGGATAATGTGCTCAACCTTAAGATAGCGGGCGTAATTGACGAGGCAAAACCAAACAGTGACTTCCCTTTAAAAATATTAGTTTCATTTGTCACCTGGAAACAGCACCCCAAAGACTACAACTATAATTATGACTGGCATTCGGTAAGCAGTAACCACCAGGTGTTTATGGCGCTACCCGCAAACGAATCCGTTGCAAAAATTAATGCCCAGCTTAAGGATTTTAATCATAAACATTCTGGCGCCAAGGGCGTAAGTCATAAAATACAATTTCTGCAGCCATTAGCAGATATGCACTTTGATAAGCGTTTCGGCAATGTATTGGGTGATCATATGATCACTAAGGCCATCTTGGGAACCTTATCATTCATTGGTGTGTTAATTATTATAATGGCATCAATTAACTTTATTAACCTGTCGACAGCACAGTCTGTAGGCCGATCAAAGGAGGTCGGCATACGTAAAGTACTAGGAAGCAGCCGGAAGCAGCTTATCTGGCAAGTAGTTGGCGAAACTGCTATAATCGTTGTTACAGCGGTTATATTATCCGTATTTGTCGCAAAATTGTTGCTGCCTTATCTCAAGAACATAGCCAACGTGCCCAATTCGATCAGTTTGCTTAACACTGGCAGCGCGTTGTTCCTGTTGGCTGTAACGGTAGTTGTTATTCTTTTATCGGGCGTATATCCGGCATTAGTGGTATCGGGGTTCAAACCGGTATTAGCTTTAAAAAATAAGATTACAGCTGCTTCTATTGGCGGCATACCACTGCGGAGAGCATTGGTTGTTGCCCAATTTGCTATTTCACAATTACTCATCATCGGCACAATTATCGCTGTTAAACAAATGAATTTTGTGAATGAAGCGGATTTGGGTTTCAACAAAGAAGCTCTATTGATTATCCCGGGCTATACCGATAGCATTAGTTTAAAAAAGATCGAACCATTTAAACAAATGCTTTTAAAAGACCCTGATGTTCGTGCAGTAAGTTTTGCATCTGATGTGCCCTCATCTGATAATAACTGGGCCACTAATTTCTATTTCAACAATTCGCGTAAAGAAGAGGGTCTTATCACCTGGTTAAAATATGGTGATGCAGATTATTTCAAAACGTTTGGGCTGTATTTTATAGCAGGGAGGGGATATGAAGAGAGTGATACCGCAAGGCAGGTGGTGGTCAATGAGACTTTTCTAAACAAAGTCGGTATCCATAACCCGGCAGATGCTATTGGTAAAACAGTAAGTTTAGGAGGGGGGAGATGGCTGCCAATAGTTGGTGTAGTAAGGGATTTTAAAACCAACTCATTAAGGGAAACTGTTAAGCCGATCGCCATATCGCCAAATAAATCGTCTGAGCAGGAAGTAGCTATAAAAATTCAAACCAGAAACCTTAGCAAAACGATAGCTACTTTACAAAAACTATGGGAAAATACCTATCCCGAGTATGCTTATAATGGATATTTTCTGGATGATAACATAGCCCAGTTTTACAAACAGGAAAACCAGATGGCGCTTGTTTATAAAATATTTGCAGGTATAGCAGTGTTCATTTCCTGCCTGGGATTATATGGACTGGTATCTTTCATGATAGTGCAGAGAACCAAGGAAATTGGTGTGCGGAAAGTATTGGGTGCATCGGTAGTTAGCATCGTTTACCTATTCTCCAAAGAGTTTTTGCTACTGATAGTACTCTCATTTGTGATCGCTGTCCCGGTAGGGTGGTACTTGATGTCGGGGTGGCTGCAAAATTTTGTTTACAGGATTTCCATCAGTCCGGATGTATTTGTGCTGGCTGTGATTGGATCAATTGGATTAGCCTGGCTAACGGTCGGCTATAAAGCCATTAAAGCAGCGCTGGTAACGCCGGTGAAAAGTTTGCGGAGTGAGTAATCGGTTGATCAGTGATTAGAGATTAGTTAATCAGGGATTAGGAAAGGCAATGCCAATGACAAATAGTCTAAAACCATGATAAAGAACTACATTAAAACCACTTTACGTAGCCTGTTAAAGAACAGGTCGTACAGCTTCTTAAATATTACCGGTCTTGCTATAGGCGTAGCCTGTGCGTCGCTGATATTTTTATGGGTAGAGGATGAGTTGACTTTCAATCACAACTTCGCCAAGCGCGATGTGTTATACAAAATCTATGAAAATCAGACTTACGAGGGGAAAGTAAGCACATTCTTCGCTACGCCGGGACCTATGGCTAAAGCCATAAAAACTGAAATACCTGGTATCAAAAATGCTGCAAGAATGACGGGAGACGGAAGTAAACAGTTGTTTGTTCTTGGCGATAAATCTATAACAGAAGCAGGTAACTATGCCGATCCTGAAATATTTTCAATGCTTGAATTACCTTTTGTAAAGGGTTCGTCTGGTAACGCATTTAAACAATTGCATTCGGTGGTGATCAATGAAACTATGTCTAAAAAGTTCTTTGGTGATGCTGATCCGATAGGGAAAGCCTTAAAAGTGAACAACGAGCAGGATTATATTGTAACCGGGGTTTTTAAAGATTTGCCTAAAAACTCCACTTATCAGTTTCAATGGCTTGCTCCGCTGGAAAATATAGATCACAAGCAACCCTGGATGACCGTTTGGGGGGCCAATTGGGTGCGCACACTGGTAGAGCTGGAACCTAATGCCAACATTGCAGCTATCAATAGACAACTGAGTCACTATATCGCGTCTAAGACTAAACCGGATAATACCACAGTTTGCTTCTTGTTTGCTATGAACAACTGGAACCTGCACAACAGTTTCACGGATGGAAAAATGAACGGTGGCCGCATTCAATATGTAAAGCTGTTCTCTTTCATTGCTTGGATCATTTTATTGATTGCATGCATTAATTTCATGAACCTGTCAACAGCGCGCTCTGAGCAACGAGCAAAAGAAGTAGGTGTACGTAAGGTAATGGGCGCAGGTAAAGGTAAGTTGATCGGCCAGTTTATTGGTGAAGCGGTTATTATGTCGTTCATTTCAGTATTGTTAGCGATAGGGATTATTTACGCAGCAATGCCTTCATTCAACACGCTGGTTCAAAAGGAATTGGCTGTAAATATACTGGAACCATTACATCTGATCTATCTTGTTCTTATAGGTACCGTTACAGGTTTATTAGCAGGCAGCTACCCTGCATTTTACCTTTCATCTTTTAATCCAATTACTGTTCTAAAAAATATCCGGATCAAATCGAGCGTGGGATCAGGATTTATCAGGCAGAGTTTGGTGGTGATACAATTTTCTATATCCATTATTTTGATCATTGGTACGGTCATTATTTATCAGCAAATACAGCATGTCAAAAACCGTAACCTGGGGTACAATAAGGATAACCTGGTTTACATTTATTTGCAGGGTAATCAATCTGATCATTTTTCAGCTGTATACAATGACCTCAAGCAGTCGGGTGTTGTAGAAGATGCAGCCTTGAGTGATAATATATCCCTGGAGATTGGAAGTAACACGGATAATTATACCTGGGAAGGAAAAGATGCTTCAAAAAATCCATTGATATCATGGCAGAATGTGAGCCCGAGATTTATCTCTACCATGGGGATGAAATTGGTTGCAGGTAGTGATTTCAATGTCAACTCTGCTACAGATAGTTTGAATGTGATCATCAACGAAACCTTCGCCAAACAAATGGGCAAGGAGGGCCGGGTAGGCGGAATTATCAGAGATGGTGGTAAAAAAGCGCTTCAGATCATAGGCATACTAAAGGACTACTTATATAACGATATGTATGGTTCAACTGCTCCCTTGCTACTATACAATCATCCTTCAGGTACGGGGGTGATGAGTATCCGGTTTAAATCTGGTATCAATATACAAAGCGCTTTAACCAAAGCTAGTGCCATTGTAAAAGCAGATTGCCCGGGATATCCTTTTGAGTACCAGTT
>Ga0070671_100003846_pt1 | contig 11797 bp, 11 predicted proteins | sample KBSS73metaG_FD_65341 | JGI IMG/M metagenome (GOLD analysis project Ga0070671, IMG submission 65341) | Switchgrass rhizosphere microbial communities from Kellogg Biological Station, Michigan, USA - KBS S7-3 metaG | ecosystem: Host-associated > Plants > Roots > Rhizosphere > Soil ...
CGTGGAGATTCTGCGCGTCGCCCCCGGCCAAACCCCCTACCCCTATCACTCGCATTCCGCGCAATGGGAATTCTACCACGTCATCTCGGGCCAAGGCCTCGCGCGGGATGAAGACGGCAAGACCCCCATCAAAGCCGGCGACGCCTTCATCTACGGGCCGGGCGAGGCCCACCAGCTCATCAACGACGGCTCAGAAGACCTCCTCATTTACGTCGTCTCAGATAACCCGCTTGGCGAGTCGTGCCACTATCCCGATAGCAACAAATGGCTGGTGCGTTCGCCGGAGCGGCGACTCATGCGAGGCGATTCGCTGGATTACTTCGACGGAGAGGAATAACCGCTCCGTTTTCTTTTAACGAAAACGGAGTAAGGAAGCGTCAGGCGAACGACGATGGCTTACGCTTCTTTTTCCCAATTCCTCGAGGCACTGGATCAGGCCGGCGAACTCTTGCGCATTTCGACTCCGGTCGAGACCGATCTCGTGATCGCGGAATGGGCCGATCGGGAAATGAAATCGCCCGGCGGCGGCAAGGCGCTGCTGTTCGAGCAGCCGTTGATCGAGGGCAAGGTTTCGAAGTTTCCGGTCGCGACCAACACCATGGGTTCGGAGAAGCGCATGGCGCTGGCGCTGGGCATCGGGAGCATCGGGGATATCGCGCAGGAGATTCAACTGATTCTCAAGGCCAAACCGCCGACCGATCTGCGCGAGGGCTGGAGCCTGCTCAAACAGGGGATCAATCTCCTGCATGCGCGGCCAAAGCACGTCAAGAGCGCCGCCTGCCAGGAAATCGCGCACCGCTTTGACGACTCTCAACTCTCAACTCTCAACTCTCAACTTTCCCTGCCCGATCTTCCGATTCTGAAATGCTGGCCAAAAGACGGCGGGCGTTTCATTACCCTGCCTAACGTTCACACCCGCGATCCCGAAACCGGGGCCCGTAATCTCGGGATGTACCGGATGCAGATTTACGATCGCCTGACGACCGGGATGCATTGGCAGGTGCACAAGGTCGGGGCGCGCCACGGCAAACTTTACTACGAGCGCAACGAGAGGATGCCGGTCGCGGTCACGCTCGGGGGCGATCCCGCCTACACTTTTGCCGCGACAGCGCCGTTACCCGATGGGCTCGATGAAATCCTTTTCGCCGGCTTCCTGCGCAAGAAATCGGTCGAGCTGGTCAAATGCCTGACGAACGATCTCGAGGTCCCGGCCGACGTCGATTTCGTCCTGGAAGGTTATGTGCAGCCGGGCGAGACGCGACCGGAAGGGCCGTTCGGCGATCACACCGGCTATTACACCGCAGTCGAGGATTATCCGGTCTTTCATCTTACCGCCATCACGCACCGGCGCGAAGCGGTCTATCCGACCACCATCGTGGGCGTGCCGCCGATGGAGGATTTCTATCTCGGCTCGGCCAGCGTGCGGATTTTCCTGCCCGTCTTCAAAATGAACTTCCCCGAGATCGTGGATATGGCGCTGCCGGCGGAAGGAGTTTTTCACAACCTCGTTTTCGTCAGTATCCGCAAACAATATCCCTACCAGGCTTTCAAAGTGATGCACGGCCTTTGGGGCATGGGGCAGATGATGTTCAGCAAATACATCGTGGTCGTGGATGAAGATTGTGACGTCCAGAACACGAGCGAGGTCCTGTTTCACCTCTGTGCCAATACCGATCCGCAGCGCGACAGCACCATCATCACAAACCCGAGCGATTCCCTCGATCACGCGCCGAGCGTGCAGAATGTCGGGTCGCATATGGGCCTCGATGCGACCCGTAAACTGTCCGGCGAAGGCTATCACCGTGGCTGGCCCGAGCTGGTCCGAATGGATGCAGCCACGCGCAAGACCGTCGACGCCCTGCAAAAGCAAGCGGGCTGATCCCGTCAGCAACAGGATCAACCCGCAGCTAAATTTCGTTAGGTGTAACGGTTAGGGATTGCGGAAAATCCCGCCGGTCGACGTATCACGCACCAACGCACCCGATGGCACGTCACGCACATCGATGGTGTTGTGGTCCCCATAGGGACTGCGAACGTAGCCCGGCGTGCCGGTGGGCGTTGCGTAGGGATAGCCCCCCGGAGGGGCGTGATAATTGCGCGCCTGATCCTCTGCGATCGCCGCCCCAGTGATGGCTCCAGCCAGAGCCCCCGCTCCGGCTCCAATCGCGGCGCCATGTCCTCCCGCCGCAGCACCGCCGATGAGCGCGCCGGCTGCTGCGCCGGTGACCGCGCCGAAACCTGCGCCCTGGCCGGCGGGCGTTTCACACGAGCTCAGGAGAAGCGGAAAGAGAACAGCAGCCGAGGCCACTGGCAAAAAGTATCGTTTCATAGCTGTAATGTTTCGAACCGAGTAGTTGAGACGGATGCCCCGCCCGGATATTCAACCCAAGTTCAGCAGATGCCGCGAGACGTGCAAGAACTTTGCAAACTTGCTCAAGCCGTAGTGGCGCGTGAAGACGCGGAAACGGTCCCGCTCCATTTGCCGCAGGAGCGCATGATATATTGAGCCCATGATCTGGGCGCCGACCATCGCGCGCCGATCTTCGCGCGGCAAGACGGCAGCCGCTTTTTCGAAATGAGCGTGCGCCCGCTGCGCCTCGTGCTGCATTAGCCTAACGAATCGTTCGTCGTAAACGCGCGCGGTCAGATCGTCGATTGAATACTTGAAGAGCGCCATGTCCTGAAGCGGCAAATAAACGCGCCCGTTGGCGAGGTCCTTGTCCACATCGCGCAGGATGTTGGTGACCTGCAAGGCCAGCCCAAGCTCGATCGCGTACGCTTTGCAGTCTTGATTCTGATAGCCAAAAATCTCGATGCTGACCAAGCCCACCGCGCTGGCGACGCGATAACAATACTCGCGCAGCATGGCGAAGGTTTCGTAGCGCGCGATCGTCAAATCCATCTCCACGCCATCGATAATTTCCCCCAGCATCGGCGGGGTGATCGGGTACTTCTCCATCAACCCGCGCACAGCCGGAGCCAACACCGGTTCGTTCGCCGAGGGACCGCTCAGTGCGTTTCGCCAGATGGTGAGCTGTCGCGCTTTTTCCGGCACAGATAGCTGCGGCGAATCGGCCACATCGTCGATCAGGCGGCAAAAAGCATAGAAAATGGTGATATCGCGACGGCGTTCCGGGCCTAACGAAACGAAAGCGAGCGCGAGATTGGACTTGCTTGCACGGGTGATTTGCTCGGCGCTCGACAACTGTTTTTGCACTCCCAGCCCTCCTCCTACTCCCGCTCGTCTTCGCCCTCGATTCGTTGTCGCCCCGGAGGACGACGACGGGAAAGAGTAGGACTGAGCATTTTTAATAACGGATCCAGCTTTCCCGGTTCACCCGGCCAATCTCGCACTGCCGAAAAAGACAGACCCAACTCGCCAGCAACCAGCCGCTCACGATGGCCCGCGCCAAAACATAAAACAATTTCCAGGTAATCAGCGCCAGCGGTCGCTCGGTCGCGGCCATGCGGATCATCGCATCGACCAGCGCGAGGAACCAATAGTGCAGCCCGCAGAGCAAAAGGAACCACCCGAAGCGGAACCAGTGGCGCCTGACAAATTGCCCGTGGGCGCGAAACGCCGCGCGTAAAGTTTCGTTATGCAGGACGAGGGAGATCTGCATCGTGGCAAAAAAGAAGATAAGAGCCGCCATTGCGCAACGCCCCGCCGGCAGATAGTCGAGCACGCCGGGAACGTTTCGAAAATAGGCCACGAGCAAGGGGAGCCGGAGCAGCAGAGTGCTCGCGAGCACAACCAGGCCGAGCCACTTCAGAACAAAGCTAAACCGGCGCATGGCAAAGCGAAGAAGCGCGCCCTCGCGGAAATGCAGCCCCTTGATCCAGGCCAGGCAAACTGTGATCAGGTAAACCTGCAGATAAACGGCGCAGAGATATTCAAATATAAATGCAACCGTATCGACCGTGGCCGAGGTCTGGAGGAAATGCGCCGGCGAAAGAAAACGCGTGCCCTCCGGCACCTGCCAATAAATCAAGGGCTTAAGCAGCGAGGCGCACGCGCTCAAGATCACCCCCAGATAAATCAACCAGCCGCCAAGCCCGAATTGTTTTCGCAACGCGCGCACGAGACTGCGCTGCAGGCCCCGCCAATTCAGAATCAGGAGCAGCGCCGCGAGGACCGAGAGCGGATAAGTCGTGGCCACGGCATCGAAGATTCCCGCGACCGACTCGATCGTGTGCAGCAGGCTCTCGCGCCAGACCTCGGCAAAGAGCGGCCAGTGCCACGAATCCCAGAACGCGAACTGTTCGAGACGCAGGTCAGCGGTCGGTTGGAGCGGGGTAAAGACGACAAATTGAAACGCGGAATAAGCCAGCGCGAGGAGAGCGAAGACGAGCCAGAGGCGCCTGAAACGCAGGAGGCAGCGGAACCCATCGCGCAAGGCAACGCGGACAGGGTTGGCGCGCATCACGACCGCGTAGCCGGCCAGCATCCCGAGCAGGGGGTAGAGAGCCGGAGAAATAGAGTATTGGAGCAAGGGAGTGCTGGACGATCCCATTACTCCATCATTCCATTACCCGGCCACTCGCCCTAACGAATGAAACCCCAGTGCCAATTGAACGGCCAGTAGACAAAAAGGCCGCGCCCGACCACATTCTCTTCCGGGACCGGTCCCCAATAACGGCTGTCGTAGCTGTTGTAGCTATTGTCGCCCATCGCGAAATAGCTGTGCGGCGGGAGGACAAAGGTTCGATCCGGCGCTCCGAGCAGCGCCTGCCCCTGCGCGTAGCCGCGGTAGGGGTCGTGGGCCGACATCACCCGTTCGATCCCAAAGCTCTTTGCCAGTTCGCCGTTGACGTAAAGTTTGGGCGAATCAATGCGCAGCTCATCGCCCGGCGTGCCCGTGAGACGCTTGATATAGAAGGGCGCGCCCGCCTCGGGGTCTTCCCGGATGCCGAGAATGTGATTGGTGCGAAAGACGAAAACGTCGCCGCGATGAGGATGAACAAAATTGTAACTGAACTTATCCACAAAAACCTGGTCTCCGGTATCGACCGCGCCGCGCGCGAGTACCTGGCCCGGATGATAAGTGTTACCGGGATAGACCTGGAAATCCTGGCGCAAGATTTCCGGCGGCGCGTAGACGGTGAAGGATTGGTGTTCGCATTCGATCCGCGAAAAAGTGAAGAAAAAGAGAAACTTCCGCGCCGTGATGTTCACGACGTGGTCTTCCTGGGCGGAAACAACATTGATGTAATTCCGGCCGAGAACGACGAACTCGACGATCTGCCGGAGCAGGTTAGGCGCGGGCGCCGTGCTCGGATGGCCAATGATCCCGTTCAGCGTCGGCTGCATGGAGCCGGTTGGAATCTTGAAGGGCTGGATGAAGTAGGAGCGAATGCCGATGGCGACCACGATCGCGACCAGAATCACTTCGACGTTCTCGCGCCAGACGGCATTCTTATGCGGTGGAGTGTGGGCGGTGAGGAGGGCGTCGAGGCGTTCCGATTCTTCGTGCGTGGTGCGCTGGTCGCGCGCCTTCATGGCCGCCTCCACTTTGGCAATCTGCGCGCGCAATTCCGCGATGGTTTCCTGGCTCAGGCGATCGCGCCGGTAACGAATCAATTTCTCCGCATGGCGAATGAGGAGGTGACTGTGCTCGATGTAACGCGGTTGGAACATGCGGCGAAACGCTAGCTGAGGAACACGATTTGCAAAGGGGATCGTGAATCGTAATTCGTGAACCGTGCATCCGCCCGCCCCGGGTTTCGCTCTTCGGTTCTCGGTCCTCGGCCCAAACGCCTCATTGCGAGGACTTCAGCACTTCGATGAAGGCTTCCTGCGGAATGTTGATTTTCCCGATGCTCTTCATCCGCTTTTTCCCCTCTTTCTGCTTTTCGAGCAACTTGCGTTTGCGCGTGATATCGCCGCCATAGCACTTTGCGGTTACGTTTTTGCGCAGGGCTGAGATCGTTTCGCGGGCCACGATCTTGCCGCCGATCGCGGCCTGGATCGCAACCTGATAGAGCTGGCTCGGGATCACTTCCTTTAGCTTCGCCGCGAGCTGACGGCCTCGCGGCTCCGCCCGATCGCGATGCACAATGGTGGAGAAGGCATCGACCGGCTCACCATTCACAAGCAGGTCGAGCTTGACCAGTCTCGACGCGCGATACCCGGCGTGCTCGTAATCCATCGAGGCGTAACCGCGGCTGATGCTTTTGATCTTGTCGTTGAAATCGACCAGGATTTCGTTCAGCGGCAGCTCGCAATGGAGCATGACGCGCCGGGTATCGAGCGACTCGGTGTGGTCCATCGTCCCGCGCTTCTCCAGAATGAGCTGGAGGATGTCGCCGATTGACTCGTTAGGGCAAAGAATGTAGGCGCGGACGATCGGCTCGCGGATTTCCTCGATCACGCTCGGATCGGGCAGGTGCGCGGGGTTATCAACGAGCACGACCTCGCCTCGCGTGGTCAGCACTTCGTAAATAACACTCGGCGAGGTGGCGATGATATCCATGTCATACTCGCGGCGCAGTCGTTCCTGGATGATCTCCATGTGGAGCAACCCGAGAAATCCGCAGCGATAACCGAACCCGAGCGCAACCGAACTTTCCGGCTGATAGACGAAAGCGGAATCGTTCATGCGCAACTTGCCGATGGCAGTTTTCAGATGCTCAAAGTCGGCCGTGTTGATCGGGTAAATGCCGCTGAAGACCATCGGGTGAATTTCCTGGAAACCCGGCAGCGGCTCCTCCGCCGGATGACGTTGATCGGTCATGGTGTCGCCGATTTTCAACTCCGAAGTCGTTTTGATATTGGCGATGACATACCCAACGTCACCGGCGCTCAGACTCGACTGGGCAAACATTTTCGGCGTGAAGACACCTACTTCTTTCACCTCGTAACGGGTCTCAGTGCTCATCACTTTGATCTGTTGATTCGGCTGCACTTTGCCGGAGAACACGCGCACATAGGCAACCACCCCGCGATAGATGTCGAAGACCGAATCGAAAACGAGGGCACGCAGCACGTCATCGGCGGGCTTGGGCGGTGAAGGAATGCGATGCACGACCGCTTCGAGAATCTCCTCGATCCCGATCCCCATCTTGGCGCTGCAATCGATCGCTTCCTCCGCCGGGATGGCGAGAATTTCCTCGAGCTGGCGATGCACCGAAGGCAGATCGGCATTGGGCAAGTCGATCTTGTTGATCACCGGCACGATCGTCAGGCCCTGTTTGTGCGCGAGGTGAACGTTGGCCACCGTTTGCGCCTCGACGCCCTGGGCCGCGTCGATGATGAGGAGCGCGCCTTCGCAGGCGGCGAGACTGCGCGAAACTTCGTAAGCGAAGTCCACGTGACCCGGCGTATCGAGCAGGTTGAGGTGGTATTCCTGGCCGTCTTTCGCGGTGTAACGCATCGCGACTGGGTGCGCCTTGATCGTAATCCCGCGCTCGCGTTCCAGATCCATCGAATCGAGCAATTGATCCTGCTTCTCGCGGTCGTGGATCGTACCGGTGCGCTCGAGCAGGCGATCCGACAACGTGGTCTTGCCATGATCGATGTGCGCGATGATGCAAAAATTGCGGGTCAGCTCGATCGACATGGAGGGCAGACTATGCGGGCGCGCCGGCGGATGGTCAACGGACCGCGGGCCCGCAACCGGACGCCGCCGCGGCCGCGTGTGTCACCTCGAGCCGCCGCAGGACGGCGAGGGACCTCAAGCGTCGTGCGATAGTGGCTTCAATGGGGCAACGTCGCAATTGCTCGTGAGGTCCTTCGCCGTCTGCGCGACTCAGGATGACAAAATTTTGCGCGGGCCGCGGCTCAGGTGAATGCGGCGATCGCCTTCTGATACGCAGGCAGCGTTTCATCCGGGCTAACGACGGTGACATCGAGATCGCGCAGCAGTCCGTCTTTCAGCCCGTAGATCCAGCCGTGCACGCTCAACTCCTGGCCGCGTTCCCAGGCATCGAGTGCGATCGTTGTCTGGCAAACGTTGATCACTTGTTCGATCACATTCAGTTCGCAGAGCCGGCGCGCGGCCGCGACGTCGCCGCCGGCTTTGCCTAACGACGCCTCGTGCTTTTGCCGGACGTCCTGCACGTGTCGGAGCCAGTTATCACTCAGGCCGAGGCGATCGCGCCGGAGCGCGGCTAGCACGCCGCTGCATCCGTAGTGTCCGCAGACAATGATGTGGCGCACTTTCAGCAGATCGACCGCAAACTGCATGACCGACAAGCAATTGAGATCCGTGTGCACCACGATGTTGGCGACGTTGCGATGCACGAACAGTTCTCCCGGTTGCAGCCCGACGATTTGGTTCGCCGGCACCCGGCTGTCCGCGCAGCCAATCCATAAATAGGCGGGCGATTGCTGCCGCGAAAGATTGAGAAAAAAATCGGGCTCATCCTCCCGGATGCGGTCTGCCCAGGCTTTGTTTTTTTCGAAAAGGTGATTGAGCGTTCGCATGATCGAAGTCCGTCTCTACGTCACGGAACAAATCAGCAGTCGCTCGCGGAGGCGAGCAGAAATCGCGAGACGCGCGAGCTAGCTCGCATCGCACGTTCGTTTCCAGCGCCAGATCGGTCCGTCGACCGGATCGATCCACTCGCCGCAACGGCTGAAACCGCACTTCCGCAGAACCTGTGTCGAGGCATTGTCTTCGGGCAAGGTGTGCGCCCGCACCCGACGCACGCCGCCGATCGCGCAGGCATGGGCGATGAGCAGACGCGCCGCTTCGGTCGCGAATCCCTGCCCCTCGAATGCGGGCGCGATCCCATAGGAAATCCCCACCCCTCCCTCCGCATCCGGCGGACCGACGAAACTGCAAAGTCCGATCAGGCGTTTGTCCGCTAATTGCACCACCCCAAATCCATCCCGCCAGGGATCGGGGGAGACCGCTCCGTCAAGTCGAGCCAGAAATGATTCCGAGACTTCGGGACCCGTCAGAAATTCCTTCACGCCGGTGGCGACGCGGATTCCGAACTGATGCTCGTAAACATCTCCGCCCTCCCGCAAGGCGCGGAGATGATCTGGCGTGTGTGCGAGGAGCCCGATGCGTTCCAATGGCGCTATCCCTTCGCGGATTTCTGGAGCAGGTAATGAAGCAACGTTTCGTTATATTCCCGGGCATAAGCGCGCGCACGAAGGATGAAGCTGAAATTCTGGGAGGGCGTCGCGAAAATGCGGAAGCGCTGTTTCACAAATCGGGTGCCGTAAAACTCGACCAGGCGCCCGTAGCGTTCCGTGGCGGGCACATCCTTGCCGTGGCGATCGACACTGATGAAGCGATACTCTCGCTTCTCGATCGCGGCGAGTGCGTCCTCTCGCGGATGGGCGAACTCCGGGTAGAGAAGATCAATTCCCCCTGCAGCAGCGTCCTGGCCCGGCGTGTTGGGAATAAGCAGGAAAACCAGAAGCAGAGGGAGAAATCTAAGCATTGCCTAAAGCACCATACGATTTCGCAACGGCGGCGACCAGCGCGCTTTGCAGGGACTCGTCGCAAAAAAAGAGGCGCGCCGATTTCCCGACGCGCCTCCTGCGAATCCTGGCTTGGAGTTTTTTCCCGCTACTTGTCGTAGTGCTTAGCCACGTCGGCCCAGTTGACCGTGTTCCACCACGCCTTCAGATAATCGGGACGGCGATTCTGGTAGTTGAGGTAATAGGCGTGCTCCCATACATCTACCCCTAAGATCGGCGTGCCTTCGCAGCCGGCGATCGCCTTGCCCATAAGCGGACTATCCTGGTTGGCCGTGGAGGCGATTTCCAGTGTGCCGCCCTTATTTTTGATCAGCCACGCCCAGCCGCTGCCGAAACGTTTTACCCCGGCATCGGCCAGTTTTTCCTTGAAAGCGTCGAAGCTGCCGAAGGTGGATTTAATGTCGTCCGCCAGTTTGCCGGTTGGTTCGCCGCCGCCTTTCGGCCCCATGATTTGCCAGAAGAACGAGTGGTTGGCGTGGCCGCCTCCATTGTTGCGCACCGCGGTGCGAATGTCTTCCGGAACAGCGTTGAGATTGCCGATGAGATCTTCGATCGACTTGCCGGCAAGCTCGGGTTTGCCTTCGAGCGCCTTGTTCAGATTAGTGATGTAAGCCTGGTGATGCTTGTCGTGATGAATCTCCATCGTTTTCGCATCGATGTGCGGCTCGAGCGCATCGTTGGCGTAGGGTAATTTCGGTAATTCGTATGCCATAAGGCCGAAATGTCGGGCCGGTTCCCGCCCTTGGGTAGTGCTTTTTTTCGCGGCCAGCGCCGGCCCGCTCACTTGCGCAAGCCAACGGCAGAGGTTACTTCCCCCGAGTTTGACCATGGAAATCCTCTCCGTCCGCCGTTCGGCGAACCTGCTCCTTGTTCTCGCACTCCTCGGCGGGCTCGCGGCCTGCCAGAAGAAGACCGCACCCGCTGTCGCAACGCCGACGCCCACGCCGGTTCAGACCGCTTCCCCCACGCCGGATCTGAGCACCCCTGCGCCGCCTATTGCGGGCGCGATCGCGCCCGCGCTGGTCAGCGAAGGCTCCGATTCCATCACCCAGTATCTCCATTTCCCTAACGATACCGAGGCGACCAAGGCGGACGGCGCAGTTCAGTTCTTTTGCGACATCAATGAAGAAGGCATCGTCGTAGCCGTGCACGCGCTCGTTGGCACCAGCGATGACTACAAGGCAGCGGTCCAGACCGCGCTCGATTGGGGACACTTCACGCCGGCCACGATCGATCATAAGCCGGTCCCGGTTTATCTTGGCGGGACCATCCTTTTTCTCCACGAGAAAGACGAGAAACGGATCGTGGTTTCGCTCGCCACCCAAAATCGCGACCGGGTGCGCAAGATGACGAACTACATTGAGCCGCAGCTGGTTGGCGGCCTGCGGCACGCCGTCCAGAACGCCAGCGCAACCTTCATTTCCGATTTGCTCGACGGCAGGGCGGAAGTGGTCGTGAATGTCGACGCGCGCGGCGTGGTCACCGGCACCACGGGAACGACCGAAAATCCCAAGGGCAGTGGGCTCGGGGCTTTTCTCGAGGGGGCGTTAAAGCGGGCGCAATTCACTCCCGCCTACGACAACACCAAGCCCGTCGCGGGCGCGATCAACGTCGTCGCCGACTTCCGCCAGCTCTAGGAGTAATCGTGGCGCCGGTGGAGCGTGCGCTGTCTCAGCGCCGGGAACTTCCCGATGCTATCACCCGCTCCCTCCGTTAGATTCCGCTGCGACAGCGGACGCTACGGCTTCACGAGTCTCGCTGCCCATCATCGTCTGCCATCTTTTTGAAATGCAGCTGGCCCACCCGGCGCCCATCGGTTTGCGAAACCGTCACCACGTAATCCTCAATCGGCACCTGCTCCCCCATCTTGGGGAGATGGCCTAACAAGTGGGTCACATAACCCCCCACCGTGCTCACGTCGGAGTTTTCCAGCTCCAGCCCGGCGAAATCCCGTAACTCATAGAGGCCGAGCCCCCCGGCCACGGTGAATTCGTTATCGTTAATCTTGCGAAACTCCGCCTTCTCCGTGTCAAACTCATCCTGGATATCGCCGACCAGTTCCTCAAGCACATTCTCCATCGTCACCATCCCGACAGTGCCGCCATACTCATCCACTACAATTGCAAGATGAGCGTGCCTAACGAGGAAAAGATTGAGCAGCTTCTCCAACGACATCATCTCCGGCACTGGAATCAGTTCGCGCCGGATTTTCATCAGGTCCGGCTGCGGATCGCGCATCATCGGCACCAGCTCCTTGATATGGATTAAGCCGATCGTGTTATCGAGATGACCGCGGCAGAGCGGGAACCGGGTGTGGCGCGATTCCAGCGCTTTCTTCACGTTCTCATCGAAGCTCTCCTC
>Ga0070671_100003848_pt1 | contig 11795 bp, 7 predicted proteins | sample KBSS73metaG_FD_65341 | JGI IMG/M metagenome (GOLD analysis project Ga0070671, IMG submission 65341) | Switchgrass rhizosphere microbial communities from Kellogg Biological Station, Michigan, USA - KBS S7-3 metaG | ecosystem: Host-associated > Plants > Roots > Rhizosphere > Soil ...
AAGAAGAAAGAGTCCGTGATGCCGGTCGCGTTCTGGTACTTCAGCCTGATCGGCGGGTCGATCTCGCTGGTCTACGCGATCGCCATCGGCTCTCTCCCGTTCAGCCTGGGCCAGGCGACGGGACTCATCATCTACGCGCGCAACCTCCAGCTCATCCGCCGCAAGGCCGCGACACTGCGTCAGATTCCCGCGGACTAAACGAGCGGTAGCCCGGCCCCGTATCCGGAAGCGGCGGGAGGAGCTCCGCGCCCCCGATGGGAGGGAAGAGAATGCGAACGACTGCAGGTGTTCTCGCGGGCGCGCTTTTGTGCTCGACGCCTCACGGCCTGGGAGGAACCGAAGGGCTGCAACGCATCAGAACCGAAAGGCTCTACGAGGTCAGGGCCGGAGCGCTCGAGGGACTGCCGGCGATCGAGGTCGGAAAGGGAGAGTCGGTACTGGGTATGCGGGGAGTCGCCGCGCTGATTCATGTCGACGCATCGGACGTGACGCTCGTCGGGACCGGATTCGCCGTGGACACCGCGCCCGTGCTCGAATCCGGCGGTGACGGGTACACGGCGCGCTTCTGCAGCCTCGAGCACGGGAAGGTGAAGCCGGAGCTGGAACAGCGGCTGCCCGCGGCGGGGGGGAGGTTCGTTTTCGGCCGATCATGGGCCGGAAAGAACTATGTCCTCGTCATCAACGATTTCCTCGCCCCCGAAGCGCGGGATATCGTCGGCCTGCAGAAGGCGCTCTATTCGGAGACGGCGGGGCTCTCTCGGCGAGGAGGCGGATCCGGTCGCGAGAGCCTTCATCGAGTGCTCGAGACGGTGAGGCGACGCGTGCGCTACCCCTTCGGCGCGTAGTAGCCGCGGCGGGTGTAGCTCTTGAGGGACCGGTCGTCGAGCTCGACCTTGATCTCGTGCCACGCGCCGTCGGAGCGGACCTGCTGGGGCGAGTAGGCGATGCTGTACTGGTTACGAAGCTCTTCGCCGATGAGCTCGTAGGCGCTCTTGAGCTGGGAGGTGCGCTGCGGGTAGTACGAGGTCCCGCCGCTGTCCAGGGCCAGGCGGTCGAGGATCTCCTTGAGGGACGTGCGGCCGTAGAAGTCGCGCTCGCTCGCCAGCTTCTTGCCGAAGCCGATGGTGAAAAGGATGGCTTCGCTGCGCAGGGACTTCTCCAGAGATTCTTCGAACGTGTGCAGGGATCCCGGCTCGATGCCGTTCTGCGCCTCGTCGTGCCCGTCGGAGAGCAGGATGATCACCTTGCGCCCGTCCTCGCGCGAGAGCCGGTCGGCGGCCGTGTAGATGGCGTCGTAGAGCGCGGTCCCCCCCTTCGCCTGCGCGGCGGAGATCGCCGCGACGGCCTTGTCGCGGTCGGAAGTGAGGTCCGCGACCACCTCCGGCGCGTCGCTGAAGGTGACGATCATCGCCCGGTCCTCGGGAGCCAGGCTCTTGACGAAGCGCGTGGCGGCCTCGCGCGCGGCCTCCATCGGCTCACCGTGCATCGAATAGCTGGTGTCGATCACGATCGCGGCCGCCAGAGGCCGGTGCTCGAGGCCGAAGTGGCTGATCAGCTGAGGGCGGCCTGCGTCGAAGACGCGAAACCGCTCGGAGGCCAGATCCGTGACGTACTTGCCGGAGTTGTCGCGCACGGAGACGTACAGCGATACCAGGTCCACGCGCGCGACCTGGTCGATCTGCTTGGCGTCGAACCCGCGCGTGAGGATCTCGGCCCGCAACCCCGTGCCCGGCCCCTCGACGATCCGCGCCGTGATCTTCCGGGCCCGAAGCGCATCGCCGAAGTCGAACTCCACACGGTACGGAGGCGCGCTCGCGCGCCCCGCGACCGCCCCGTCCACGAGGAACTCCACGACGGGGACGGCGCCCTCGGGGTCGGAGGGGGCGAGCTTCGCCTCGATCGTCTGCTTTCCCGAGAGGATCTCGACGGGCCGCGGCCTGACGAGGGTCAGCCCTCCCCGGGCCGCGGGGGGCGCGGGGGCCTCGGGCTTGGGCGGCGGTGGCGCCGGCGCGGCCCCGGGCGCCGTCCCGGACGCCCCCGAGGGGGTGTCGGCGGCGGTCCCGCGCGCGGCGCCCAGGAGGGCGCCGACGAGGGCGGCGGCGATGAAAAGGGTCCGTCTCACGCGAGAATCCTCTCCTGTGCTTCCGTCGATCAGGATAGCATTGCCGGGCCCCATGGGGCGGCGCTCCGTCCGCGGATCGTGCTGGCCACGCCCCGCGCCGACGGGCCCGGGCGGGACGGAAGCTCCCGCTCCGGTCGGCAGTTGTCCCCGGCGCGTTTCTGCCGTATATCAAGACGGGGAGAATGCCCTGTTGACGTTGCAATGACAGGATTTATATTGATCCGCACATGTTCCGCAATTACCTGGTCGTAAGCGGCAACGCCAAAGCGCGGGAGTCTCTCGCGGGGGCGCTGCGGTCCCGTGGATACACGGTGACCCTCGCCGGCAGCGGGGCGGAAGCCCTTCTTGTCGTCAAGAACGTGTCCGTCGACTCCGTCCTGATCGATGCCGCGCTCGTCGACACCCGCGTGGAGCCCCTCAAGAAGCAGATCGAGAGCCTGCGGCCCGAGTGCCGGGTGCTCCCCCTCACGTCCTTCGCCTCGGTGAAGGGGACGAAGGAGCTCCTGCGCTTCGGAGAGGACGACTTCCTCCTGCGCAAGGGGGACCTCGTGGAGCTGCTCCGCTCCGGACACGGATCCGAGGGCGAGGCGCAGTCGTCCCCCTTCGTGGAGAAGTCGAAGGTCTCCCTGCTCGAGGTAATCGACGTGCTCGTGGGCCTCCTGGAGCTGGGAGACCGCTACTTCGGGGGCTCCTCGCACCAGGCGATGCGCCTGGCGAGGTCCCTGGCCGAGGAGCTCTCGCCCGACGGCGAGACGCTCGACGAGGTCGCCATCGCGGCCCTGTTGCGCGACATCGGCAAGGCGGGGATCGGCGAGGACGTGCTCGCGGTCGAGGGCGGGCTCAGCGAGCAGCAGATGCGCGAGCTGCAGGGGCACGTCGAGGGGGGGCTCCGGCTCCTCGAGCACATCGACTTTCCCTGGAAGGTCCTCCCCGTCATCCGCCATCACCACGAGCGGTACGACGGTCGGGGCTATCCGGACGGGCTCAAGGGCCGGGAGATCCCGATCGGATCGCGCATCCTCGCGGTCATCGACGCGTACCTCGCCATGGTTTCCGACCGGCCCCACCGTCCGGCGATGACGCAGGACGCCGCGTTCGACGAGCTGGTCCGCAACGCGGGCAGCCAGTTCGATCCCGAGGTCGTCGAGGTCTTCATCTCCATGCTGGAGAAGAAGTACCCGGGAAAGACGCGCAACCGCAAGTTCCGGATCCTCATCGCCGACCAGAACGAAGAGTTCCGCAACCTCCTCAAGCTGCGCCTGGTGAACGACAACTTCGAGGTCGAGGTCGTTTCGTCCGTCGACGAGGCCATGGACAAGCTCATGGGCCGCGGGGCCGACATCGTTCTCGCCGACGCGCGCCCGGGGAGCCACGACTCGCTCCAGCTCATCCGCGAGATGCGGGAGGACGAGTCCATGCGCGCGATCCCGTTCATCCTCCTGTCGGATCGCGACGACCGCGTGCTGAAGGTGCGCGCCCTGCGCCTCGGCGTGGACGACTTCGTCGTGAAGAACGTGGACCTCACCGAGATGGTCGCCCGCGTGGAGAACGTCCTGACGCGCGAGGCGCAGAGGCGCGAGGTGTCCCACGCCAAGCGGCACCGCGGGCTCGCCGGACGGCTCGAGACCATGGCGCTGCCGGACATCCTCCAGACGCTCCACATCGGGATGAAGACCGCGCTCGTGACGCTCACGTGCGGGAAGATCACGGGCAAGATCTGGTTCGAGGAAGGCTCGGTCAGCCACGCGAAGGTGGAGAACGTGGAGGGCGAGGACGCCTTCTACACGATGCTCCGCTGGATCAACGGCGATTTCGTGATCGAGCACGGTATCCGGGGCAAGCTGCGGACGATCACGTGCGATCCCATGTTCCTCCTCATGGAGGGGCTGCGCCTGCTCGACGAGGAGCGTGATCCGGACAAGGCGCAGTCCGCCGCGAACACGACCTTCCCCGCCGAGCCCTAGGCGCCCTTGGGGCGCTCGCGCTCGCCGCGCGCCCGAACGCATCCTTGTCCGCGGCAACGGGCGCGCGCATCGTGCGCCACCCTCCATAGCGGGATAGAATCCGCGCGATGGAGCACGGACCGGTCAAGCCACTCCCCGCCGATCGGCTGCGCCGCCGCTGTGAGTTCGGGGCGCTGCGCTTCCAGACGACCGACGAACTGCCCGTCACGCAGAAGATCATCGGGCAGGACCGGGCCGTCCGGGCGATCCGGCTGGGCCTGGCGATCCATTCGCCGGGCTACAACGTGTTCGTCGTCGGGCACATCGGCACGGGCCGCAATACGACCATCAACAGGTTTCTCGAGGAGGCGCCGGGGAAGGCCTCGCCGCCGCCGGATCTCGCCTACGTCCACAACTTCAAGGAGCCGGACAGCCCGCGCCTGCTCGTCTTCGCAGCCGGGCGCGGGGGCCGGTTCCGCGATGCGGTCCACGCCTTCGTCGCGGGGCTGCGCCGGGGCCTGCCGCGCGTCTTCGATTCCGATGAGTACGGACGCGAGCGCCGCGCCGTCCTCGAAGGCTACAAGGAGCGGCAGAAGGACATCTTCCAGCGCTTCGAGGACAAGGTCGAGCGGGAGGGATTCCGCCTCGAGCAGGTGCAGATGGGGCCGATCGTCCGTCCCTCGATCGTTCCCCTCATCGGCGGCGAGCCCGCGGCCATCGACCGGTTCGAGGAGCTGATCCAGGCGGGGAAGCTCACGAAGGAGAAGGGCGACGCGATCGAGGAGCGCCACGAGGAGCTCACCGAGGAGATGGAGCGGGTCCTCAAGGAGGCGCGCATCATCGACCAGGAGGCTCAGGTCCGGATCGAGCGGCTCGACATCGACCTCGTCATGCCGCTCATCCACGATCCCATCGCGCAGCTCCGCACCGACTACCGCGAGAAATCCGTGGACCTGTTCCTCGACGAGCTCGAGGAAGACATGCTGGCCCACCTCGACCGGTTCCGCGAGAAGCCGGAGCCGAGCGAGCTGCCGGGCCTGGGCCCGACCCCTCCGGTCCCGGATCCCCTTCTCGAGTATCGCGTCAACCTCATCGTCGAGAACGCCTCGAGGAAGGGCCCCCCGGTCGTCAGCGAATCGTTCCCCACCTACAAGAACCTCTTCGGCGCGATCGAGCGCGCGATCGACCGGACGGGGGAGTCCCGCAGCCACTTCACACAGATCAAGGCGGGCTCCTTCCTGCGCGCGAACGGCGGCTATCTCGTCCTCAACGCCGAGGACGTCCTCGCGGAGGCGGGTGTCTGGAACACCCTCAAGAGGACCCTGCGGACGGGGACGCTCGAGATCCAGTCCCCCGACTCGGCGCTCGCCTTCACGACGTCGATGCTCAAGCCCGAGCCGATCGTGTGCGACGTGAAGGTCGTGATGGTGGGCGACCACAACGTCTATCGGGCGCTCTTCCACACGGACTCGGAGTTCCGGAAGATCTTCAAGGTCAAGGCCGAGTTCGACACCGTGATGCGGTCGACGCCGGAGAACATCCACGAGTACGCGACCTTCATCCGGAAGATCACGGGCGAGGAGTCCCTCCGGCCGTTCGACCGCTCCGGCGCGTCGTCGATCGTGGAGTGGGGGATGCGCGAAGCGGGCCGGGGAGGGCGGATCTCGAGCCGGTTCACGCAGGTGGCGGACGTCATCCGCGAGTCTTCGTGGTGGGCGACGCAGCGCGGCGCGGCGACGGTTTCGGCCGCCCATGTCGCCGAGGCGCTCGCCGCCCGGCGCGACCGCGTCTCGCTCTCGCGCGAGAAGATGTTCGAGGCGATCGCCGAGGGCTCGCTCCTCCTCGACGTCGCGGGCGCGCGCACGGGTCAGGTCAACGGTCTCGTGGTCTACGAGATGGACGACCACGACTTCGGCGTTCCCTCGCGGATCACGGCGTCCCTGTCGGTGGGACGGGGGGGGATCGTCAACATCGAGCGCGAGTCGGACCTCTCGGGCCCGACCCACGACAAGGGAATGCTGATCCTCTCGGGCTATCTGCGGATGCTCTTCGCGCAGGACAACCCCCTCACGCTGTCCGCGAGCCTCGCCTTCGAGCAGTCCTACGGCAGCGTGGACGGGGACTCCGCCTCCTCGGCGGAGGTCTACGCGCTGCTCTCGGCGCTTGCCGCGGCGCCGATCCGCCAGGGGCTCGCGGTCACGGGGTCCGTCAACCAGATGGGCGAGATCCAGCCGATCGGCGGGGTCAACGAGAAGATCGAGGGGTGGTTCGCGGCCTGCCGCGCGCGCGGCGCCCTCACCGGCGAGCAGGGCGTCCTGATCCCCGCCCTCAACGCGGACGATCTCATGCTGGACCGTGAGGTCGTGGACGCGGTCGGTAACGGGGAGTTCGCCGTCTACGCCGTCACGAACGTCGCGGAGGGGATCGAGCTCCTGACGGGGATACCGGCCGGCGCGCGCCAGGACGGCGGTGGGTTCACCGAGGGGTCGATCTTCGATCGCGCGGACCGGCGGCTCCAGGACCTGGCGCGCAAGATCAAGGACTTCGGCCCCGCATCCTCCGAGCGGCTGTAGCGCTTTCCGCCTACCCGGCGAAGCCACCCCCAAGCAAGGTTCGACGTTATCGATTAGTTTTTGGGGTGATCTAGCCGTATATTACATGGCAGTATCGATGTTTTTCCGTTGAATGTACGGCACCCTATGGAACTGGACCTGAAGGATCGCCACATCCTCGAGATGCTGCAGGTTGACGCCAAGACGTCCCAGGCCGAGATTGCCCGGCGCGTGGGGCTGTCGCCGGCATCGGTCAACGAAAGGATCCACAAGCTCGAGCAGAAGGGCGTCATCCGCAAGTACGTCGCTCTTCTGGACGACCGCAAGGCGGGCAACGACATCACGGCGTTCATCGAGGTCTTCATCGAGCATCCGCGCCACGAGGACGGCTTCGTGCGGCTCACGCGCGAGCTGGCGGAGGTCCAGGAGTGCCACTACGTGACGGGCGAGTTCTCGTGCCTGCTCAAGGTGAAGGTCCCGGACAGGACGTCCCTGCGGGAGCTCGTGCTCGACAGGATCAACGCGCTCGAAGGGGTGCGCCAGACCAAGACCATGATCGTGCTGGAAACCGCGAAGGAAGAGACCCGAGTCGCACTGAACCTCAGCTGACATCCGGAGCGCACCGCCGCCTCCGGACCGGAGAGTCCCCATGACGACGCGATCGACCGATTCCGTTTCCGTGAAACCGGGCGAGGTCCTGAAGGTCCTCGGCAAGCACCTGCTCGTCGACGGCTTCCACCTCGTCGTGGACCTCGACAAGAGCACGGGAAGCCGCATGTACGACTCCTCGTCGGGGAAGTGGTATCTGGACTTCTACTCGATGTTCGCGTCCAACCCTCTCGGCTTCAACCATCCCCGGCTCATGACGGCGGAGTTCGAAAAGAAGCTCCTGCGCGCGGCGCGGCAGAAGCCCGCGAACTCGGACGTCTATTCGGTGGAGATGGCCGAGTTCGTCGAGACGCTCGACCGCTTCGCGATCCCCAAGCACCTCCCGCACCTCTTCCTGGTGGAGGGAGGCTCTCTGGGGATCGAGAACGCGCTCAAGGCCGCCTTCGACTGGAAGGTCCAGAAGAACTTCGCGCGCGGCTATACGACCGAGCGCGGGACCCAGGTCATCCACTTCAAGCAGGCCTTCCACGGCCGCAGCGGCTACACGCTGTCGCTGACGAACACGGACCCGATCAAGACGCAGTATTTCCCGAAGTTCCCCTGGCCGCGGATCGAGAACCCGAAGATCACCTTCCCCCTCGAGGGCGAGAACCTGGAGGCCGTGATCCGCGCCGAGACGCTCGCGGTGGCGCAGATCGAGCGCGCGTTCGCGGACAACCCCGACGACATCGCGGCGATCCTGATCGAGCCGATCCAGGGCGAGGGGGGCGACAACCACTTCCGGCCGGAGTTCTTCAAGGAGCTGCGCCGCCTGGCGGACGTCCACGAGGCCATGTTCATCGTCGACGAGGTGCAGGCCGGGGTCGGGCTCACCGGGAAGATGTGGTCGCACGAGCACATGGGCGTCGTCCCCGACATGCTCTGCTTCGGCAAGAAGCTGCAGATGGGCGGTCTTATGTGCGGCGCGCGCATCGACGAGGTCAAGAGCAACGTCTTTCGCAAGTCCGGACGGATCAACTCGACCTGGGGCGGCAACCTCGCCGACATGGTCAGGGCGACCGCCTATCTCGAGATCATCCAGGACGAGGACCTCGTCGGGAACGCCTCCCGCATGGGCGAGGCGCTCCTCTCGGGCCTGCACGCGATCCGCCAGAAGCACGCCTCCGTGGTCTCGAACGTCCGCGGGCGCGGGCTCATGTGCGCCTTCGATATCGCCACCGCCGAGAAGCGGGATCGCATGAAATCCTTCGGATACGACGAGGGCGTCATCATGCTCGGGTGCGGGGAGCGGTCGATCCGCTTCCGCCCGTCGCTCAACGTGACCCGAGAGGACATCGACGAGGGACTCGAGAAGATCGACCGCTGCCTGGCGCGGCTCTGACCGATCCTGCTAGAGTGGGGGACCGATGGCTGACATCCGTGCCTTCCGTGGGATCCGGTATACGTCGGCGGCAGGACCCATCGGCGCGCTCACCGCTCCCCCTTACGACGTCATCGGCGAGGATCTGCGCGGCCGCCTCACGCAGAAAAGCGCCCGGAACATCGTCCATCTGATCCTCCCGCAGGGGGGGCCCGAGCGCTACCGCCTGGCCGCCGAGCGGCTCGAGGCGTGGATCCGCGAGGGAGTGCTCGCGCAGGAGCGTGACCCCTCCCTGTACCTGTACCGGCAGACTTTTAACGGCGCGGACGGGCGCAACCACGTCCGGACGGGCTTTCTCGGCCTCTTGCGGCTCGAGCCGGCCGGCGGCGCCGTCCGCCATCACGAGCAGACCCTCGCCAAGCCCCTCGAGGACCGCTTGAGGCTCATCCGCGCGACCCGCACGCAGCTCTCGCCGATCTTCGTGATCTACAGCGACAACGCGGGGAACGCCCTGCGCAAGATCGAGGAGCGCTCCACCCGCGAGAAGCCCGGTCCCCGCCCGTACGCCGGAGCGATCTACGGACGGCGCGCCAGCGAGCTCACGCCGGGCGGGATCTGCGAGTTCAACGACGAGGACGGCGTGCGCCACTGGATGCAGGCGATCTCCGATGAGGCGGCGATCGCCGAAGCGCGGCGCACGCTCGGCGAGCAGCCGGTCGTGATCGCGGACGGGCATCACCGCTATTCGGCGGCGCTCGAGTTCCGCGACCGCATGCATGCGGCGTTCCCCGACGCCGACCCCGATCTTCCCGAGAACTTCGTGCTCGCGTGCTTCGTGCGCGCCGAGGACCCGGGCCTCACGTCCCTGCCGACGCACCGCGTGCTGCCCGCGGGGACGAAAGGGCCCGACGGCGCCAAGGTCCTCGCGGCGCTGGCCAGCCGCTTCGACGTCCAGAGCTTCGAGATCCCCGCCGGAACCGAAGGGCCGGTCGCGGCCTTTCCGCCGCGCGCGGACCAGGGGCGGGGCGTCGTGATCGGCGCGCGCTTCGCCGGGGACGCGAGGCTGCACGTCCTGCTGCTGCGCAACGCAGAGGAAGCCTTCAAGGGGCGTGAGCTCGAGCCCGCGCTGCGCGGGCTCGACGTCGCGGTCCTTCACAAGCTCGTTCTCGAGCCCGAGTACGGGATCGACGCCGAGGCCCTCAGGCAGGGCGGGCGGCTCCTCTACGAGCGCGATCCCCGCAAGGCCGCGACCCAGGTCGCGGAGGGCCAGGCGAGCGCGGCGTTCTTCCTGCGTCCGATCCCGACGTCGGCGATCTTCGACATCACCGGCCACGGACTGAAGCTGCCGCAGAAGTCGACCTTCTTCGCCCCCAAGCTCGCGTCCGGCCTGGTGCTGCACCGCCTGGGCGTCTGATCCCGCGCTTCTAGAAGCAGGGAGTCGTGTTGCGCTGCGTGCGGCAGTGCCCGCCGGGGCGCGGGCGCTCCGCGCCCGAGGACGCCGTCCCGTAGCTCCCCTCGCTCTGGTCGTCCATCGGAACCACCAGGTAGTAGCGGTTCCCCGGCGCGGGCGCGATCGTCGCGGCCCGCGCGCCGGCCGTCCCGCAGACGATGCCGGTGTGCGAGTACCAGGAACCGATCGCGCCTTCGTAGACGGCGTAGTCGAACGCCGTGGGACCGCAGCTCGCGCCCCAGGCGAGGTCGAGACTGCCCGGGATCGCCACGCTCTTCGCCACCGTCAGCGGCGTGCCCGGCACCGGCCCGCCGTCGGGCACGCGGCCCGGCCCGGAGATCCCCGAGGCGCCCGAAAGATCGAGGACGTTCACGATGACCGGCTCGGACGTCAGCCCCGGCGAGGTGACCGAGAGGATCGCGCTCTCCTGGATCAGGTCGTCGTCCTCGGCCGCGAAGACCCGCACGGGCTGCGGGACCCGGTAGTTCGCAGCGGTGAACACGAGGCTCGCGCCCGACGCGACGGTCACGTCCGCCGAGCCTGAGATGGGAGCGACCGACACCGTGACCGGCGCGGCGGGAGCCGTCGCCAGGCTCACGGAGAACACGACGGGCTGTCCCTCGTGGATGAGCAGGTGCGTGTCGGAGAGGACGAGACCCTGCGCCGTGGGAACCCAGGCGGTGCGCACGATCAGCCCGCCGAAGAGAACGTGGTAGAGCGCGCCGTCGGGGCCGGGGGCGACGTCGATGGCCACGTCCGTGCCCTGCCAGAACTTATCGACCGACTGTATCTGCGTCCCGGACTTGATGGCCGCGCGGATGACGTCCTGCCCGTTGAGGTCCGCGAAGAAGAAGTTCCCTCGGTAGGAGCCGGGGAACTGCGTCCCATCGTAGAAGGCGCCGCCGGTGAGAGCCCCCCCGAGCGCCTGGGTCGCGGCGGTCCCCCCCCCGCTCGTCGCGTTCGCGCCGGCTTGCGAGGCCGTGAAGGTCGTCGGCGTCGGCGTTCCGGTGACGTAGACGGATCCGTTGAAGCTCGCGTCCGTGACCCCGGAAACGGTGATCTTCTCGCCCGCCCGGAAGCCGTGGGTGCTCGTCGTCGTGAAGGTGGCGATCCCTCCCGAGCGGGACGCGCCCCCCGCCGCGATCGTCCTGGTGTCGAAGGAGTTGGTCCGGTACTTGATGAGCGGGGTGATGAAGCCGGCCGGCTGGTTGTTCTCGTAGGTGTTCCAGCCGGCGTGCTCTCCCGCGAGGGGCGCGAAGATCTGCTCGTAGCTCCCTCCGGTGACGTCCACCCAGAGCCGTCCGGTCGCGGGCTGGAAGGTGAGGGTAAAGGGATTGCGGAACCCCCGCGCCCAGATGTACTCGTTGTTGGGCCCCGGCCCGTCGCGGAACGGATTGTCGAGGGGCACGGTCCCCTCCACCCACGCGCGCCCGACCTTGGACGCGAGGGAGGTGAGGTCCCCGTTCACGCCCGTCCCGTTGCCGTTGTCGCCGATGGACCAGTAGAGCTTTCCGTCCGCGCCGAACCCGATCCCGCCCCCGTCGTGGTTGACGCCGTTGGTCGGGAGGCCCTTGATGACCGCGGTCTTGTCGACGCCGATACCGCCGGAGTCCGTGAAGCGGATGATCTGCTGCTCGTTGGACGCGACCGTGACGAAGAAGTAGACGTAGTGATTGGAGACGAAGGCCGGATCGAACGCCATGCCGATCAGGCCGCATTCGCTCTGGGTGTAGATCGGGCTGAGAACCGCGAAGGGAGT
>Ga0070671_100003849_pt1 | contig 11794 bp, 14 predicted proteins | sample KBSS73metaG_FD_65341 | JGI IMG/M metagenome (GOLD analysis project Ga0070671, IMG submission 65341) | Switchgrass rhizosphere microbial communities from Kellogg Biological Station, Michigan, USA - KBS S7-3 metaG | ecosystem: Host-associated > Plants > Roots > Rhizosphere > Soil ...
ACACAACTAGCATGGCGCCTTGTATCTTAAGGATAGAAAAGAAACCGAAATAAAATGCTCTTACAACCTTTCTACGACCCAAAAAAGACCTATGAAGAAAATTATGGAAAAGGGCCTTTTGGGGCTTTTGCGGATGGTCAAACAATAGAAATCCCTAATGCGAACAGCTTTGATTTTTTAGGTTTTAAAGTTAATTCTCCTTTCGGCATTCCCGCGGGCCCCTTGATCAACAGCAATTTTTGCAAAGGCGCATTTCAAAAAGGATTTGATATCTGCGTTTATAAAACGGTTCGTTCTGGAATTTACCCGTGCCACCCATATCCAAACGTTCTTTCCGTCAAAGTAGAGGGCGATTTGACTTATGAAAAAGCGCAGCATAAATTGTTAGCCGACCAAAACTATAATTCCCCGATTTCCATAACCAATTCTTTCGGGGTGCCTTCACGCGACCCAAAAACCTGGCAGGAAGATGTGAAAAGAGCGATGAGTTACACGCGGGACGGGCAGGTACTGGTTTTAAGTTTTATGGGCACAGTCCGGGCCGGCCAGACTAAGGAAGAATTTATTGCGGATTATGCTCTCGCGGCGAAGCTCGCCAAAGAAACGGGCGCGCAAGTTCTAGAAGTAAATTTATCATGTCCGAATTTAGACATTGAAGGGCTTGTATGTTACGACCTCCGTATAACTGAAAAAATTTGTGAAGCAATCCGGCAAGAAATAGGTGATACCCCCCTTATCTTGAAAGTAGGCTACTACAAAACCGACGAAGGGGTAAAAAAATTAGTTAAAATCGCCGGAAAATATGCGCAAGGTATCGCCTGTATCAATACTATCCAGTCAAAAATTGTGGACAACGCAGGAGACCAAGCTCTGCCCGGCCCACATAGGCTGCGAGCCGGCGTCTGCGGGGCTTCCATAAAATGGGCCGGGCTTGAGATGGTCGTGAGACTAAAGAAAATTCGGAAAGAATTGGCCGTGAATTTCCAGATCATCGGCATGGGCGGGGTTATGACTGCCGATGATTTTTTGAAGTACAGGGATGCGGGAGCAGATATTGTCATGTCGGCTACCGGCGCAATGTGGAACCCTTACCTGGCGAGAGAGGTAAAAGAAAGGCTCAAAATAAAAATATGAATGAAGTTATTGAAATACTTACTAAGGTCGATGCAATAATTTCCAACAGCCATTTTGTAGGCACCTCCGGCCTTCATTTTGATACGTATATGAATAAGGATGTTTTATATCCCCATATCAAAGAAACTTCACAAATATGCAAACTATATGCGGATAAATATAAAGATAAAAATATTGAAATTGTCGTGGGTCCGGCGCTAGGCGGCATTATATTGTCCCAGTGGGTTACACATCATTTAAATGCCGCCGGAGGTAATGCGCTCGCAGTCTATACGGAGAAAAATACCGAAGGAGAGCAAATTTTTACGCGGGGTTACGGCCCACTTGTTAAAGACAAGCGGGTTCTCATAGTGGAGGATAATATTTCGACCGGCGGTTCGGTTATGAAAGTTATCAAAGCGGTAAGAGAGGCCGGCGGCAATGTTGTCGGTGTGTGCGCAATGGTAAACAGAAACAAAGAGGTTACTTCCGAAACTCTCGGTGTGCCTTTTGAAGCACTGAGCAATTTTTACGTTTCCCTTTACTCCGCCGCTGACTGTCCTCTGTGCAAAAAGAGTATTCCCATAAATACTTCGGTCGGTCATGGAAGTAAATTTTTAGCCTCGCCCGCAGGCCATGCTATGGCCAGGGAATCCAAGAATGATAATAGATAAATACAACCAAAGAGTAAGGGAAATAAACTCACTTCTATGCGTGGGGTTGGATGCGGATTTTGAAAAAATACCGGACAGATTTTTAAAAACTGAATTTCCGCAGTTTGAATTCAATAAATGGATAATAGAGGAAACACACGAATTTGCGGCAGCCTTTAAAGCAAATATTGCTTTTTACGAAGCTCGGGGAGACCAGGGCATACGCGAGCTCAAGCTAACTACGGAATATTTGAAAGAAAAGCATCCGGATATTTTCACGATTTGCGACTGCAAAAGAGCAGATATCGGCAATACTAATAGAGGCTATGTCGACTCTCTTTTCGACTGGTTAGGTTTTGATGCGATTACACTCCATCCTTATTTGGGGAGAGAAGCCCTGCAGCCTTTTTTGGACAGACCGGATAAAGGCTCTATTATTCTTTGCCGTACCTCAAATCCTGGAGCAGGCGAATTGCAAGATTTGGAAGCAGACGGAAAACCGCTTTGGCAAATTGTAGCCGAAAAAGTTGTAAACGAGTGGAATAAGAATAAAAATTGCATGCTAGTCGTCGGGGCCACCTATCCCGAGGAAATGAAAAAAATCCGCGAACTTGCCCCAAATATGACTTTTTTGGTGCCGGGCGTAGGAGCGCAAGGAGGTAGCCTCAAGGAAGTCTTGAAAGCCGGTCTCAACAGCGAAGGCCTGGGCCTCATTATAAATTCTTCACGCGGAATTATATTTTCCGAAAGTCCGAAAGAAGAAGCCGGAAAACTTTGCCAGGAAATGAAAACATATATAATGTCAAAATAACTTATATATGCTAGAGAAAATTTTTTTAAAATCCAATTTTACTCCGGAAGAAAGATGGCTTTTAGAGGAGTTGGATGGAAGGATTGGAAGCAATTGCGATTTTATTTCCTTAAAAACCTATGAATCAATCTTTTCCAAATTTGATTTAAAAAATAAGCGTATTTTTGACCTAGGGGCGGGATTTTTACCCATTAGTCCTCAAGCTTCGGAATACATAGCCGCTCTGCCCAGCCAGAACCTAAATTTAATACCGGTTGAAATCAACGAATTGAGAATTCGAAGCTGGAATTTAGCAAAGATGGAAAACGCAAACCCAAGTGAGTCGACCATCAACCCCGTTCGGGGAGATATGTTCAAATTGCCATTTCCGGATGAATCTTTTGACGGCGGTGTGAGCATTAATGTCATCAACAATTTTCGTAAATTAGAAGCTGTTCCAGCACTTCTGGAAGAAATCCGGAGAGTCTTGAAGCCGGGAGGGTTCTTGATTTTAAGCAGTTTTGGCTACTACAAGTGCACCAAAGAAGGACAAGTTTTTTACAATAACGATTTTAAAGAGAACGAAATAATAACTTCAAATTTAGTTCAAGCTTCGGCAGAGTTGGTTGGATTTTCCAGAATTGAGCGCATTCCCTTGGACCCTGCAAAAATAAAAGCGGAAGCAATTAGAAAAGAAGAAATAGAAAACCGCAAATCCTCCGACAAAACCAAGGTTGAAATGGTTGAACCGTTCGGGCTGCTTTTAAGGAGATAAGGCAAAATACTGAGCTATGCCGACAGAGCGCAATGCTTATGAGAATAGCTTGAATATGTTAAAGAAGCCTGTTTGACAAGGATTTTTAATCTGTTAGTATGTATATAACTGCACTTTTGGCAGTTTTTATATTGCTTAAAAGCGGTTTGGTATTATAAGTTTAAATAAATAAATTGTATGGCAGAAGAATTTAAAAGAGACAGGCCGCACGTAAATGTCGGCACCATCGGTCATGTCGACCACGGCAAGACCACATTAACCGCGGCAATACTGCATGTGCTTAATCTAGCAGGTAAGTCTGTGCGCCTGAAGGGCGTAGACCAGATAGATAATGCTCCGGAAGAAAAAGCACGTGGTATTACTATTAACATTTCCCACAACGAGTATTCTACGGACTCACGCCACTATGCGCACATTGATGCTCCAGGCCACGCCGACTACATAAAAAACATGATTACCGGCGCAGCACAGATGGACGGCGCGATATTGGTAGTCGCCGCTACGGACGGAGCTATGCCCCAGACCCGCGAACACGTTCTTTTGGCAAAGCAAGTAGGTGTTCCCCGCATCATAGTATTTTTGAACAAATGCGACATGGTGGATGACAAGGACATGATTGACCTCGTAGAAGAAGAAATCCGCGAACTTCTGACCAAGCAAGGTTTTGATGGCGCAGGCGCTCCGGTTATCCGTGGCTCTGCCTTAAAAGCACTCGAGGCCAAATCTGTAGATGACGAGTGGGCCAAGAAAATACTCGAATTGACCAACGCTCTCGACACTTATATTCCGGTACCGGAGCGGGATACGGCGAAGCCGTTTCTTATGCCGGTGGAAGACATCTTTTCCATTGAAGGCCGCGGTACGGTTGTAACCGGCAAGATTGAAAGAGGCGTCGTCAAAGTGGGCGAAGAAGTGGAAATCGTCGGCATCAAACCTACTCAAAAATCCGTCGTTACCGGCATTGAAATGTTCAATAAAAACTTGCAAGAAGGTATGGCTGGGGACAATGCCGGCATTCTTTTGCGCGGGCTCAAGAAAGAGGACATTACCCGCGGGCAGGTTCTATGCAAGCCGGGCACTACCACTCCCCATGACAATTTCACTGCTGAAGTGTACGTATTGAAGAAAGAGGAAGGCGGACGCCACACTCCTTTCTTCAAGGGTTATAAACCGCAGTTTTATATCCGTACCACGGACGTGACCGGAGATGTGACGCTTGCCGAAGGCACCGAAATGGTCATGCCGGGCGATACAGTTAAAATCACAGTTAAATTAGTCACCCCTGTAGCACTTGAAGAATCACAGAGGTTTGCTATCCGCGAAGGAGGCAAGACCGTAGGCGCAGGAGTGGTTACGAAAATTCTCGGCTAATAAAAACAGCCGGGCGACATAAAAAAGTTCTTTCATGGCAACAACAGAAAAAAAAGTAAAAAAATCCAAAGCTTCATCACCAAAAGCTAAAAAGGAAACGAACGCAGCTAAAAAGGCAACGCGGGCTGTCAAAGCACCAAAAGCGGACAAGCCGGCCCTAAAGAAGGAAAAGGCTATGCGGGCGGGTGGAGATTCCGATGAAGTAGTACTCCGCATACGGGTACGCGCTTATGAGAGCAAAATCATAGATGCTTCAGTCAAGCAGATAATGGACACTGCCATCCGCTATGACGCGGAAATTAAAGGGCCCGTGCCTTTGCCGACGGAGATAAAAAAGTACACCGTAAACCGCTCTGCATTTATTTACAAAAATGCGCGGGAGCAGTTTGAAATTAGGGTGCACAAGAGACTAATTGATATCATCAATCCTTCTCCCAAAACAATTGAAGCTCTTACTAATTTATCGCTGCCTTCCGGCGTAGACATAGATGTCAAAATGCTGTAAAAAATATGAAATTTATTTTGGGAACAAAAGAAAACATGACAGAGTATTTCTCTCCTGAAGGAGCGGTTGTTCCTGTGACCATAATAAACGCGGGACCGGTGACCGTAACGCGGGTCTTTGATGCATCTACTGATGGTTATGATTCGGTCCAAGTCGGTTTCGGTGAGGGCAAAAAGAAAAGAATAAGCAAAGCCCGTGCCGGTACCATGAAAGGTGGTCTTTACAAGCATCTCAAAGAATTCAGGCTGAAATCCGGCGATAAAGTCGACTTCAAGGAGGGCGACAAGATAGACGTTTCGGTTTTTAATCCGGGAGACATACTTTCGGTTTCAAGCATCTCCAAAGGCAAGGGTTTCCAGGGAGTCGTAAAGCGGCACGGTTTCTCCGGAGGTCCGCGTACCCACGGCCAGAAACATTCGGAAAGAGAACCCGGCAGTATCGGCGGAGGACTCCGCACGCATGTGCCGAAAGGCATGAGAATGGCCGGGCGGATGGGTGGAGAACGCATTACCCAAAAGAATTTGAAAGTTATTTCTGTCGATGCGGAGAACAACATTTTGTTGGTAAAAGGAGCTATATCCGGCAGGCGGGGGACTTTGGTAGAAGTAGTTTCCAGATAACATACAATGAACGCAAAAATATACAACCAAAAGGGGGCTGAAGCGGGGAGCATCGTCCTGCCGGCAGAAATATTCGAGGCCAAATGGCGCTCTGACTTGGTGCATCAGGTGGTGGAGGGCATGCGGTCCAACAAGCGTGCCGGCACCGCCGATACTAAAGGCCGCGGCGAAGTCCGCGGGGGCGGCAAAAAACCATGGCGCCAAAAAGGCACCGGCCGGGCGAGGCACGGTTCTTCCCGAAGCCCCATATGGGTCGGCGGGGGCGTGACTCACGGCCCGCTTGCGGAAAAAAATTACAAACGGAAAATTTCCAAAAAAATGCGCGCTCAAGCGCTGTTTTCCGTACTTTCAAAAAAAATAAAAGACAACGAGATAATTTTTGTAGATAGCTTGATGCAATCCTCTATCAAGACCAAAGGGGCAGTGCAGGTGGTAAAAAACCTTTCCAAAGCTTCAGGCGTAAAAGGGCTTACAGTTTCCAAAAAGCCGAAAGCGTTAGTTGCTTTATTTGAGAGGAACGAAAAGACCGAAAAAAGCTTCCGGAATATACCGGCGCTTGAAGTGGTATTTTTGAAAAATTTAAATCCGCTTGATGTTCTTAATCATCAATACCTTTTTATAGAAAACCCTGCCGATAGTATCAAATTTTTAGAATCCCGCGCATAGAAAATATAGAGAATATAGAAAAAATATATGGCAGCCAAAATCCAAAAAAATCCCATAAAGCAACCGAGAGTCACCGAAAAGGCGTCTTTTGAAGCCGAGCGTAATGTATATACCTTCAATGTGGCTACATCTGCCAATAAACATGAAATCAAAAAAGCTGTTTTTGCGATTTATAAAGTAAAGCCGGTCCGGATAAATATTTTAACCGTGCCTAAGAAAAGCATCCAAATGAAGGGTATAAAAGGCAGGCGCGGCGGCGGCAAAAAAGCCTTAGTTTACCTTAAACCAGGCGATAAGATTGAACTTATTTAGGCCCTAGATATAGAATTAATCTGAATTTATTTTTATGAAAACATATAAACCCACAACCAAATCCAGGCGGCAAATGACAAATATCAAATATCGAGATATTCTGACAAAATCTTCTCCAGACAAATCCCTCACCCGCGGCTTTAAGCGCTCGGTAGGCCGCAATAGTGCGGGCCGCATCACCATGCGCCACAAGGGCGGAGGGCACAAGCGGCTTTACCGCGAGGTGGATTTCTCCTATGACAAAAAAGATATTCCCGCCAAAATAAAATCCATAGAATACGATCCTAACCGCTCAGCGTTTATTGGCCTCGCAGTTTACAAGGACGGCGAGAAAAGATATGTGATTTTGCCCAAGTCTGTAAAAGCGGGCGATTCTTTTTTAGTCTCTGAAAAAGCTCCGGTGGTAACCGGCAACCGCCTGCCGCTTAAGAATATACCGGTCGGAACTTTTGTTTACAATATTGAAATAAAAGAGCGCGGCGGCGCCAAAATTGCGCGCTCTGCCGGCATCTTTGCGCAAGTCGTGGCCAACGCGGACGGATATACAAATATCAAAATGCCGTCTTCTGAAGTGCGAAAAATAAATGAGAAATGCTGGGCTTCTGTCGGTACAGTTTCTAATGAAGAGCACCACCTTGAAAATTACGGCAAAGCTGGCCGAAGCCGCTGGAAAGGCATACGCCCTACGGTGCGCGGTACAGCTATGAACCCGGTAGACCACCCCTACGGCGGGGGAGAAGGCCGGCAAGGGCGCGGAACAAAAAGACCAAAGACCATGTGGGGCAAAGTCACCGGCGGCCGCAAGACCCGCACTCCGAAAAAATACTCCAACGTTTTTATAGTCTCAAGGCGCAAAACAGGCAAAAATAAATAAAAATTTCAAAAAAAATACCGGAATAAGCCTCGGTATTTTTTGTTGTTTTCCCCACTCTTGACATTGACTTATTTTTAATGTGTGATATGGTATTCTACGAGTACCAATTCGTTCCCTAGGAGTAAACAATGAGATCAAGAAGCAGTTGCAACCACTCTCGTAAATCTCGCAACCTCACCTTTTCGTTTCGTTTTCGCGGAATTACATTTCTGGAAGACGCTCGTTATGATTGGAGAAAACGATGGTGGCAATCTTTGATCTTTGATTAATCCCCGGACGACGAGCAAATTACGTAATTGCTCGGAATCCCCACATCCAACCGGCCGGCCAGACTGAACATCTGCGCCGGCTAATTCCTTTTTATGAGGAAATTTTGATATACTATTTCCATGACTTGGGCGCTTAAACGGCAAATTTTTTATGTTATTGTATTGCTGGCGTTTGTTTCTATTTTCGGCTTTTTAATAATTTATCCCCGTCTATCCAAAGCCCCGACTTGCACTGATAACAAAGAAAACGGCATGGAAACCGGAGTAGACTGCGGGGGCATCTGTGCGAGAGCCTGTATAAATCAAGTAGACCCTATTTCGGTCCTATGGTCCCGGGCTTTCGAAGTAGTGCCGGGGCGCTATAACGCGGTCGCCTACGTGGTCAACCACAACAAAAATACCGCGGTTGCCAAAATAAGCTACCGCTTCCGCTTTGCGGATAAGGACAATCTCTATATAGGCAAGCGCGACGGCTCTACTTTTATTCCGCCGGCCGGCTCTTTTGCTATTTTCGAACCGGCGATAGATTTGGGCAATTCCGTTCCTGTCTATACCTCTTTCGAATTTACCCAGATTCCCGAATGGACCACAGTACCCCAGGATAAAATAGACCAGCTTAAAGTCTTTGCCTCAGACATAAATCTTACTGGCGCCGACAGCAGTCCCAGGCTCTCGGCCACCGTCAAGAACCACTCGCTATTTTCCATACCCGAGATAAATGTCGTAGCCATTCTTTATGATGCTTCGCACAACGCCGTATCTGTCAGCCACACTTATTTGGATATGCTCGGCGCCGAGCAGTCCAAAGAAATTACTTTTACTTGGCCGGAATCCTTTGATAAACCTGTGGTATTCGAAGAGATAATTCCGGCGTATGATATTCTTTCGGTAAAATTGAAGTAGGAATGGCAGCTAAAACGCTCAAACGAATAGACTGGCTCCTGGTACTCTTTATACTTCCGATAATTTTAGCCGGCTTGGTAACCATGAAAAATTTCGTTCCGGCAGAAGCTAGCGGGGATTTTTTCGTAAAACAAGTGGTGTGGGTAATATTGTCTCTAGCTATTTTTTTTGGGTTTTCATTTATAGATTTTAGATTTTTGAAACGCACCGAAGTTTTGGTGACGATTTTTTTGCTTACCTGCTCTGGCCTCCTATTACTTTTTATTTTGGGCCATGTCTCGCACGGCGCCAAAAGTTGGTTTAGCTTCGGCTTTTTTTCTTTCCAGCCGGTGGATGTGGTCAAATTAGTCCTGGTCCTGCTCTTAGCCAAATATTTTTCGCGTCGTCACGTGGAGATACGGGATATCAAGCATATTTTTGTTTCTTTTTTTTATGCTCTGGTGCCTCTTATTTTGGTGTTGCTGCAACCGGACTTCGGTTCTGCTATGATTATCGCGCTTATTTGGTTCGGTATGGTTCTTGTTTCCGGGATTTCCAAACTGCATCTCTTCTTTGTGTTTGCAAGTGCGGCATTGATTTTTTGCGCTATATGGTTCTTGGCATTTGCCCCTTACCAGAAAGCGAGAGTCCTGAACTTTATAAGTCCGCTGTCCGACATTCATGGCAGCGGCTACAACGCTTTTCAGTCCACTATTGCGGTAGGGTCCGGCCGGATTTTAGGAAAAGGGCTCGGCTTTGGGACTCAATCCAGGCTCAAATTTTTGCCGGAGCCGCAGTCGGACTTCGTATTTGCAGCTTTTACCGAAGAATGGGGCTTGATCGGCGGTCTGCTTATTTTGCTTTTTTTCGGCCTAGTCATCTGGCGCATTCTCTATTATGCTCTATTGGGAGCTTCCAATTTTGAAATACTTTTTGGAATGGGAATCGCCGTATTTTTTATCAGTCAGATAATAGTCAATATCGGCATGAATCTGGGACTCTTGCCGATTACCGGCATTCCTCTCCCGTTTATGAGCTATGGCGGCTCGCATCTCTTGGTCGAATTTGCGGGCTTGGGCATTCTGATGAGCATGCGTAGGTATGCCCGGATAGCCCACCGGGACAAAATGAAAAATGAATTTTTAGGATTTTAATATGAACAACCAAATTTTTTTCTTTCTCTATAGTTTTGCGCACCGCTTCGAAATCTTGGACAAGATTATCATATTTTTTGCTGTTTACTTTCCGGGGGTAGTCATCATCGCAGCCGGGTTGTTCCTGCTTTTTCATCATGAAATTTTCAAAGCCGAAAGCCCCTTTCAACTATTCCTCTTGAAGAAAAAAGAAATCTTATTGGTATTTTTCTCGGGAGCTCTAACTTGGGCACTCGCTATATTTCTACAACTTCTGTTTCGCATACCTCGGCCTGCTCTGGGCCTCTCCAATGTTTATCCGCTGTTTACAGAAACCGCATTTTCCTTTCCATCCGGGCATACCATGTTTTTCTCGGCGCTTGCATTCGAGCTCTTTTTAATAAACAAAAGAACAGGATACCTTTTTATTTTATTTGCTCTAATCATCGGACTCGCACGTATAGCAGCCGGTGTACATTACCCTATCGATGTTTTGGCTGGATTTATTTTGGGTTTTGTCGTTGCCTATATAGTTAAAAAATTATCCGGAAACAGTTTGAGCTAAAATGACTATTTTACATTCTCTTATCTTTGGAATCGTTGAGGGTGTTACGGAGTTTTTGCCTATTTCTTCTACTGCCCACTTGGAAATAGCCCAAAGATTGCTAAATATTGCTAGTACTGACTTTGTTAAAAGCTTTGAAATAGCTATACAACTAGGGGCCATAACCGCAGTCGTGCTTCTATATAAAAAGAAACTATTTTCTTCTATCAGGTATTTTAGAAATATTATTTTAGCCTTCATCCCCACCGCTATTATTGGTTTTTCATTGTACAAAATTATTAAAAATTTTTTATTCGGCAATCTTTATATAGCAGCTCTAATGCTGTTAATCGGAGGGATTATTATTATTTTCTACGAGCGCAAAACAAAAAATAAAGTTGATAATGCTTCATTAAAAACAATTGAAGCACTGACAGTAAAAGAATTACTAACTATCGGATGCGCTCAGGCCTTGGCCGTAGTGCCGGGAGTTTCGCGCTCTGGAGCAGTCATCATTTCGGGACGCATGCTGGGACTCAATCAAAAACTCATTACCGAATTTTCTTTTTTGCTGGCAATACCGACTATGCTTGCGGCAACAGCATACGACCTTTTGAAATCAGGATTTTATTTTTCCTCCGGAGATTGGACCAATCTAGTTATAGGCTTTGCCGCCGCTTTTATCACTGCTTTATTTGCCGTAAAGTGGCTCCTCGATTATATTAAGACTCACAATTTCACAGCCTTCGGCTATTACAGGATTGCTTTGGGCATCCTTCTATTTCTATTGCTTATTTTGTAAAAAATGTATAGAATAGGCTGATATTTATGATTAAAAAAGTTATTTTATCCGTCCTCATATTGGTGCTCGGTGCCGGGATAGCTTTTTTTGTTTTTAAGACGGAACCGAGACTAAATAAGAATTTTGAAGCACAGAAGGCGTTCTTTAAAAAGTTTCCTTTTAGGCTGGGCCTCGACCTCTCCGGCGGCAGCCACCTCGTTTACAAAGCTGATGTGTCCGCCGTACCTTCCAATCAAGTGTCGGACTCTATGGATGCCTTGCGCGATATTATAGAACGCCGGGTAAACTTATTCGGAGTGTCCGAACCCGTGGTGCAGATACAGCACGGCAGCGTAATTTCCGGAGCTGGTGAAGAGCTCATTGTAGATTTACCCGGCATAACCGATGTAAAAAAGGCAATTGAGATGATAGGCCAGACTCCGCTTCTCGAATTTAAAGTTGAAAGGCCAAAAGACGAACCCGTCACCGTAAAGCCGGACAAAAAT
>Ga0070671_100003850_pt1 | contig 11793 bp, 10 predicted proteins | sample KBSS73metaG_FD_65341 | JGI IMG/M metagenome (GOLD analysis project Ga0070671, IMG submission 65341) | Switchgrass rhizosphere microbial communities from Kellogg Biological Station, Michigan, USA - KBS S7-3 metaG | ecosystem: Host-associated > Plants > Roots > Rhizosphere > Soil ...
GGCGCGGAGTTGACCTGAGCGCGACCGCCCTGGGGGGCGTGGTCAGCGCTCATGTCGTGCCGCCTGTGCCGGCATATCTCCCCCGCCTCGTTGCCGAGCGCGCCATCTTGCCGGCCGGGCACTTGCCCGTCGCCGCTTCGAGCCTCGCCGATGCTGCCGCACGTGCGATGACGCGGCAAACACTCCGATCCGCCGCGCTCATCACATCGGCCGCCGCGCTGATCGTTATCGTCGCACTGGCAATTGGGCATTGCATGATGAGCCCGCTGCCGGCCGCGCAGCGCAACGGCTCGGAGCCCGGCGTTCTGCTCAGCCACGGCGACCCTGCCGCTCGGTCACCGGCCGCGTCGGCGCTCGGATTTTAAAAGCCTTTCGACCCTTGGACCGCCATGCTTTCGCGAACCGCTGATATTCCGACGTTCGTCCAAACCACGCTCGCCAGCGCCGTCGCCGAGCGGGCGAGTGACGTGCATGTCGAGCCGCAAGCCGATGAGTGCGAAATCCGCTTTCGCATAGACGGTCTCCTGCAGCCGCACGCCGTGCTGCCGCTCGACACCGGCGCTGCGATGGTCACGCGGTTGATGGTGATGGCCCAGCTGCTGACCTACCGTCGCGATGTTCCACAGGAAGGCCGCGCCGCGATCGCACTCGACGCATCGGGCACCATCAATACGCGTATCTCGATCATGCCGACGACGCACGGCCTGCGTGCGGCCGTCCGATTGCCCGCCGAGTTGACGCAGCCTCGCTCGCTCGAAGCACTACAGCTCGATCCGCCTGCGGAATCGCTGATCGAACGATTCATCTCGTCCGACAGCGGCGTCCTGATGATCGTCGGCCCGGCCGGCGCTGGAAAAACAACGACGGCCTACGCCATCCTCGAAGCGATTCGTAACCACCAGCCCGGTGTAAGCATCGTTTCGCTCGAAGACCCGGTCGAACGCGATTTGCCCGGCATCACCCAGGTGCAGGTCGAACCATTCGGGCAACTCACGTATGCCACTGCGCTGCGCAGCCTGCTGCGGCAGGATCCGCAGGTGCTGATGCTCGGTGAGATTCGTGACGCCGAGACCGCATCGATCGCTATCCAGGCGGCGCTTAGCGGGCATCGACTCATCTGCACGCTTCACGCGGCCGATGCTGCGCAGGCGGTCGCTCGGTTACTCGAAATGCAACTCGAGCCGTACCAGATCAGCAGCAGCCTGTTCGGCGTGATCGGCCAGCGCCTGCTGCGGCGCCGGGTTGACACGGGCTACCGCGGCCGAGTGCCGGTGTGTGAGGCGGTTGGTTTTGATGACGCCCTGCAACAACTGACCGCCGATCGCGCTTCGGCCGCCGAACTCCGCTCGGCTTATCGCGCGAACCCATCCTTCCAATCGCTGCATCGAGTGGCGGCCGATCGGGTGGCGCAGGGTATTACGGATGAAGCCGAGGTCGCCCGCGTGCTGGGTGGACAGGTATAGCGACGAAACAATCGCAGCAGAAACGGTAACTGTTGCGGCCGCAACTGTGGCGGCCGCACTGGAGGAATTGTGGCCGAATACCGATACCGGGCCGAGCGTTTCGATGGCGTTGCCGCCAGCGGAGCGATCAACGCGTCGAGCCTGGATGACGCGCAGCGCCAGCTCGCCGGATTGAACCTGCGCGTTTACGAACTCGCCCCGGTCGAATCACCGCCTTCACCAAGCCGATTAGGCGCAGGCGACCTGCAGACGTTCAATGAATTCCTCATGCAAATCAGCAGCGCCGGCGTACCCGTGGAGCGCGGGCTCTCGCTGCTATCGAGCGAACTGCAGTCGCCCCCGCTCAAGGCGGCCATCGAGCGATTGGTTCGCGACCTTGAAGCCGGCGAGCCGATCGAACGCGCGATTAGCGCTAGTCGCGGCAGCTTTCCCCCTCTTTACGGCCAGCTCATCGACGCGGGCATCAAGACCTCGAATCTATCCGCCATCCTTCAGCAGTTTGGCCGCCATATGGACGACATGAGCGAGCTGCGCGACAGCCTATGGCGAGCGTGCGCTTATCCCGCCGCCGTCTTTGTCGGACTGCTGTTGCTGTTGAGCTTTCTGGGCTATTGGCTGCTGCCCGGATACTTCGCCTCGCTGCAGATTATGAAGTTCAAGGTGTTCGACATGAAGACATTTCAATATATCTCCGTGCCAACGCATATCCCGTGGTCGGCGACTCTGATTCTGTATCTCGGGCGATTGGCCCCGGTGCTGCTCGGCCTGTATGCGCTGCTCGGCATCGCAGTTTCGCTGGGCGTGCGCTCGGCGCGTAGCGGCCGTGGCGATCGGCGGTGGATAGACCGAATCGTTCTACTCCTTCCAATCGTCGGAGGCGCGGTACGCGATAGCTATGTGGCTTCATGGCTGGACGTGCTGGCGATCGGTGTCTCGGCCGGTTTGGATTTGCCGCGTGCTATCCGCCTTGCCGACAACGCCGTGGCGCTGCCGTCGCTGACCGAGGACGGCGAAGCAATCTGCGGGCAAATCGAGCACGGCCGTGAAGCTGCGCTCGCTCAAATCACGCGTTTGCCGATGACAGTGCCGCTGGCGGTCGACGTCGCTCAGGTAAGCGCGCACCTGCCGCGCTCGTTCGCGAGCCTTGCGCAACAGTATCGCGAACAAGCCCGGCGGCAGATCCGCCAGATCCCCGGCCGAGTGATGCCGGCGCTACTGCTGGCGATCGGTCTGCTGGCGGGTGGAATCATGTACAGCGTGTGGCTCCCCATGGCCGAATTGCTGCAGGCGCTGGGTCTGAATGAGAGGTTCTGATGCAGCAAGATCAACCCTCTCAACCGCTCAACGATTCTTCGGCTCCGCGTGACGCCGCGTTCGATGACTTTGGAGCCGATTCCGAGGATCGTCGGCGCATCGGGCGCTTCTGGCGAATGGTCCTGTTGATCCTGACAACCGCCGGATTTACGGCCGCCATTACAACATTCTGGGTGTTTCCGGTAGCTATCCCGCTGAGCCTGATCGTGTTGTTCGCGGCCACCGCGCTTCTGGTACTGGCGATGCTGGCAACACCAATCCGACTTTACCGCAAGCGGCGAGCGCTGATCGTGCTCGGCCATGTGTTATCAGCGGTAACACTTCGAATGCCGCTGCCGAAGTATCTTCGTGCCGCTGCCACTGGCGAGCCCCACGCCACGCGACGGAAATTAATTCGCGTCGCGAAGCTGCTCGAAAGCGGATCATCGATTGCCGCGGCGCTGCGCGATGTCGCGAACGATTTGCCGCCATTGTCGCTCGACCGCTTGGCCGTGGCCGAGCAAAACTTCAGCTTCGAAACCACCGCTGCCCGGCTTGTCGAGCAATTAAAGCTGCGCACGCAAACCGTTGACCCGACGGCCAACAGCGGAGCGTACTTCTGCGTCCTCGCATGGTGCTTGGCAGCAGTGACCGGAATCATCCTGACCTATGTCGAGCCAAAAATGGTTATGATTATGGCCGATTTTCACATAACGCCCCCACCGATTATGCGGCTTCTTTTACTGCCCGCGACGGGGGCCGTCGCCAGCGGCGCGATGCTGGTCTTCACGCTTATACTGCTGGGCGTGGTCTTCGAAATCGGCGGCCGACTTCTGCCAGTCCGACAACGGCCTTACGGATGGTCATCGATCACCGATCGGTTTGCCTGGCACGCGCCGATTTTAGGCCGCATCGTACAGGGGCGCAACGCAGCGGCGGTGTGCGAGGCGCTCGCGACAGCCTTCGCAGCGGGTCGGCCGGCGCCGGAAGCGGTCGCCTCGGCAAATCTGCCATCGCTCAACAGTGTTCTACGTCGTCGGCTGACGCGCTGGCAGCGCAACGTAGAAGCCGGCCGCCCGCTCGGCCAATCGGCACGCGAGGCTCGAATTCCACGCTTGCTTGCCGAACTGTTGGGCGGCGCTCAACTCGACCTGTCTGCGGCGGCCGCGTTTGCCGGGCGCGCCTACGCCGCCACCAGCGAGCGGCAAATCCTCATGCTTCGGGCCGCGACCCCGATAATGGTCACCACGTTCTTCGCTGTGGGCGTTTCGTTTATCGCACTCAGTGTGATTCAACCGATGGCTCTTTTAATCGACTCCGTCGCAATCAAGGTATACCCATGAATCGCCGTGGCTTCTTTTTCGCCGACGCCTTGGTTGGCCTGTTCCTGCTTTCAGCGGTAGCAGGCATGCTGGTGACGACGCAGGTCGCGTTCGAACGATTCGACCGTCGCCTGGCCAATCAACGCCTGGCGCTTCGCCACGCCGAGCAAGCCATTATTGCCTTGCAGGCCGACCGGGCGCCTTCAGAAGAATTGCATGCCACCGTTTCTCCACTGCCCGATGCCGCCCCGACTGGCCTGCGCTGGGTACGCGTTATTGCTGTCGAGCAGGGACAGCGGGGTGAATTAATCGGACTGACGAAAGAGGCTAGATGAAACGGTCGGGATTCACCATATTGGAGATGATCTTTACCCTGTCGCTGGTAATGGTCGGGATGACGTTGTCATCGAAGATGCTTTGTTCGGTATTACGGAGCCAGACACGCTTAGGCACCGCGAGCTACCAGGCAAGCGTCCTCGACCGAGCCGTTCACCGGCTGCGAACGGATGCGGAGAGCAGCACGACGCTGCAAACGTCGGCCGAAACCGTCGAACTTTCCGACGTACGATGGCAGGCCGATGCCGCTGGGTTGACTCGCGTATCCGCCACGCGGCAGGAACGTTTTGAGCTGCCCGCTGCAGCACACCTGTCTACCAGCGGCGATGCAGTTGTTCTTAATATCGGCGACGCAATATGGACCCTGCCCGCGCCGCTGCTAGCGAAGGGAAACCGATGAAATCGCGCGGCGTGATCATGATCCTGGCGCTGACGATGATCGGATTGGCCACCGCGCTGATGGCGGCACTGGCCGCGCACGCCCGCGTCGAGCTCGTCCGCACGACGATGGCCGCCGAAGACGCACAGGTCGGTCAACTTCTTAGCGCAGGCACTTATGCAGCCACCGCGGATGCGAAACGCGGCCAATTCCAAAGCCGAACTATTCCCTCGCCTGCCGGAAGCCTAAACCTTTCCTGGCAAGCCGATGCGAAGGACCCCATTCGCCACTGTACGATTACAGCGTCGTTTGGGAAAACGTCACGATTCGTCAACTTTGGCGCACTTGCGGACTAATTTATTCCGAATGAAATAGGTCCTCCGCCGAGGCCTGCAGGTCAATTGGCTGGCACGGTCTCGTTATCGGAGAACCACTCAATTGCTTCCTCGTAGTCATCGAACGCGCGCACGTTCCATCCCTTGCTTGTCGCCAGCATGGCGAACAGTTCAGCGCGCTGGAGCCCTTCCAGCCGGTGCAGCACTGCAAGACGTTGCTTCTTCGTGAACCCCATCTCGGTGAACGCCATCGCCAGCCGGTAGACCTCCGCCAGCGGCAGACTGCCCTGCACCTGACGCAGGTCAAGCAACACGCACTCGATCGAACGATCGACGCATGTCTTGGCCAATTGCCGCAGCAAATTGTGGCTCTTCTCTACCTCGACAGCGCCTTTGCCGTCGAAGCGGATGAAATCGCTGGTTTTGATGATGCGCAGGTCGTAGGCCATCGGTGCTCCTGAGGTGGCGCTATCATTCCCCGCTAGAATTCGGCCTGATATTTGTTCGTCATCGCCTTGCGCAACTCCGGCCGCGGTGCTGCTGCTTTGCCGAGGATGACAGTCACGTCCGTCAACGTCTGCGACCGCGTCTGCGTGCCGGCCTGTACGCGGGCGCGCTGGGCGTTACGGAAATCGGCGCGCGTCTGCGCGGAGCTGGCCATCTGGTTGCCGGTGTAACTGAAATCAACGTCCGGCGTTGGCGTCACTACCTCATTCCCAGCGGCGATCGCGTGCGTCTGCCCGGAATAGCACATCAACGCCGACTGAACCAATGCGCCCGACATATCGCTGCCCCAGGATTGCAATGCCGGATCGACGTTCAACACTGGCAACCGATCGATCAAATTTGCCTGAGCGCGCAGGAACGCGCCGGTCTGCGAAAGTGATGCCTGCTGGAAATTCAGGTGATCGATGACCTTGCAGATCGCTTTGAAATATTGCCGCGACGCTTCGGCGGCGGACGATGCCGGGGCGTTTGCCGCATCGCCAGCAGCACCCGGAGTCGTTCCCGGCTTGGCGGGCGAAGGATCGGCATCGGCCAACTGCTCCGGAGGCGCTGGGGGAATGAACAGCGCATTCAGATCCTGAAGTGTCTCGAGGTTGAGGCTGCCTTCGCCTTTGATCTGCTTCCCGCTGACGTTGAACGACCACTGTTCGATCGCCGCCGGATTCAGCCCGGATTCGGCGATCACGTCCTGCACCAGTTGACGCGCGTTAGGCCCGATCGCACTGACATCCTCGCCGAAGGTGATCGTCAATTGCCCCTGCACGCCGGTCGCGAAATTGACGCACAATTGGATTTGCTGAACGCTGGCGAGCGATTTGCACAGCGGAGCAATGTCGGTGTCCATTTTATTCAACGAAGGCAGCCCACCGTTCTCGAGGGTGTGCAGAATTCCCGCCGGCGAATAGGCGTCAGAGGTGTCGACGGTGAGGACGTAAGGCGCGGACGTGACTTCGAGACCCGCCGCCAGCGTCGGCGAAAGACCAGCCGTGCCGCCCTGCCCGTTCAGCCAACGCGAAAACACCTGCCGCTGCGCCGGCCAAAACGCGGCGATGACGCCTGGATTGTACTGGGTGAAAAACGTGCCGTTCGGCGTGACGACGAATTTCTTGTCGCCGGCTTTATCGACATACCCCTCCCGCGAGGCGGCAAGGCGTTCGCCATTGAGCGGTATAGACGAATGAATCAGGCTCGCCTGCCATCGCGGCGCGCCGTTCGATAGATCGATCTGCGCCGCCGTCACGATGCGCGTGGCGCTGGCCGGAACAGCCAGCGGGCGGTCATATGCGCTCTTGGTCATCTTGCTTCGCCATTCCTGCTGTTTGGCGAAACCTGAATCGAGAATCACCGGAACGTTGATCGTCACCACCGCATTCGCGCTATGCGGAAACCGATCGGCATCGCCGCCGTCAGCGGCAGCCAACCCGCAACTGGGCAAAAATGACGTCGCGGCACCGCACCAGAATGCTAAAGCGATATTTCGCATCATGGAGAAACCTCAGCTTTCAGGAAAAATGGTCTTCCGGTCGTTCCCAGCTTTCGCGGCCTCTGGACTTGTGTATGTGAGACTCGGAGGGGCGACGAGGGTAAAAAACGCGACCCAACGCCGGCAATGAGAGCGGCTCCCAGACATTTTGCCCCCTAACATCGCCCCGGTTACTACAGAGCAACCGACACACGCGATCAATGACTCCGGCGCAGCGACGTGAAATCCGATTTGGGTCGGTAGACCAAATCGCTAAAAGTCTAGTCCGCTAGGCGACCACGAATCGAATTAAAATTCATTTAGAATTTAATCGCCGAAATGCTACGCCCCGCCGTTTCAACTGGGGCATCTTCTTGAGGTCTCGCGCGGCTGGGGCGGGGAATCTACCTCTAAGGCGCTGGCAATTCGAGACACGACTTCAACGCCTCGGCCAAAGGGCCCGCCGTCGGGAAGCGGTTTTCGGGGGATTCCTGGAGCGCTTTTAGAAGCGCGGCTTCGAGCCGGGGTTCGATTTTTGGCTCGAATTGACTCGGTGGACGCACGGCCCCCTCCGCGATCGAGCGCATGAGCTTCCACGTATCAGTTCGATCCAGCGAATGCGGGTGATGGCCGATCAGGAAGATGTAGGTGATCACACCTAAGGCATAAACATCCGTACGCGCGTCGGCCAATTCGGCGTGGCCGCGGGCTTGCTCGGGAGCCATGTATAGTGGCGTTCCCAAGGCGATATGCTGCATCGTGTGCGATGCATCGGCATCAAGTTCGGACCGCAGCATCGATTTGGCGAGGCCGAAATCGACCACTTTCGGCTCACCTTCGTGTGTGACCAGGATATTGGCCGGCTTTAGGTCGCGGTGGATCACGCCTTGACTGTGGGCATGCTCCACGCCTTCGCACACCTTGATCATGAGCTTCAGGATCTCGCGCGGGCGCAGCTTGTTTTTGCAGATGTGCACGCCAAGCTCTCTTCCGTCAATCAGCTCCATTGCGTAATAGCACAGGCTGTGGTCAACATGGCTGTCATAGACCTTGGCCACGTTGGGGTGGTTAAGCCGCTGGGTGATCTGGATTTCGCGGGCGAAACGGGAAAACGCCTCGGCGGTGACCAGGTCGGGGCGGATGATCTTTAGCGCGACCTCTTTGCCGGTCTGATCAAGCTTGGCTTGCCAGACTGTGCCCGAAGTTCCTTTTCCCAACACGCGGATCACCTCGTACCCGGGGATTTTGGGCACCGACCACTCGCGCGGAGGAACGGCTTCAACGATACGGTTGGCCACGGCAAGCCGGCTGCGCAGGATCTTGATGTCAACCGGTTTCGCCAGATAGTCGTCCGCGCCCGACTCCAGGCCGAACGCCATGTCTTCCTTTGTGTCGCGCCCGGTGAGCATGATGGTGTAGACGAAGGGAAGATTGAGGTTTTTCTTCAGACGCCGGCAAATTTCCACGCCGTCGATTCCCGGCATTTGCCAATCGAGTATGGCGATGCGCGGCCCCTGCTCGCTGATGAGATGCGCCCAGGCCTCAACCCCATTGGCTGCGGTAACGGTTTCGTGGCCCCACGCCTTGACGTGCTTCTCCAACAAGAGACGAAACATCGGATTGTCGTCGGCGATGAGTACCCTCATGTGGCAGCCTTCCCCTCTTCAACGAATGCGTGCAGAGCGCGAAGCAACTGATCCAATTCTGATTCGAGCTTAGCGAGTTCCGCCCGGCTACCTTCCAGTTCGCCGCGGCGGCCCATCATTTCCAGCGAGGCGGCGGCGCGGACTGTCGGTGAAGCTGCAAAGATGCCGGCAGAGCTCTTCAGCGTATGTGCGGCTCTTTGCAGGGCGGGCGCGTCGGCGTGGGAGATGGCATCTTTGATTTCGGCCATCAGCTTAGGACTTTCTTCAAAGAAGAGTGCCACCAGGTCGCGCACCATCTCCATGCTGCCGGCCGCCTGTTCCAGTGTTTCTGCTCGGTCAAATGTGTCGGCCGTCAAGCTGGAAACGGCGATGGGAGCGGGGTTGGACAGAGGCTCTGCCAAGCGGCCGTTCTCGGTGGCACGCATCGGTGCCGCTGCCGACTCGACCGCCGCGTAAAGCTCCCTCGCTTTAAACGGTTTCGAGACATAAGCGTCCATACCCGCGGCCAAGCAGCCTTCCCGGTCTCCCTTCATCGCATTCGCAGTCATGGCGATGATCGGTATATGCGTACCCATTCCCTTTTCGCGCTGGCGGATCTGCGCGGTGGCTTCGAAGCCATCCATGTCGGGCATTTGCACGTCCATCAGAATCGCGTCAAACGGAGCTGCTTCCCAGGCGGCTAGCGCTTCTCTGCCGTTCCTTGCGACGGTCACCGTGTGCCCTCGCCGCTGCAAAAGCTGCGTGGCCACCTGCTGATTCACCAAGCCATCTTCGGCCAACAGCAATCGGAGTCGCCGCACATGTTCGCCGGGACCGACGGCCAGCCGCACCGTGGATTCTGAATCGGAGCTGGCCAATCCGAGCGTGCTAGTAATGGCGTCGAGCAGATCCGATTGCTTGACCGGCTTAGTCAGGCAGCGGGCAATGCCCAGTTCGCGCAAGCGGGCCGTATCGGAAGCGGTTCCAGCGCTAGAAAGCAGCATCATTGCGGGCTGCTGGAATTCCGCGCGGCCACAGATCCGCCGGGCTGTTTCCAGGCCATCCATTCCCGGCATCATGAGGTCGAGCAAGATCAGCCGGAACGGACGCCCGGCTTTTGCGGCATCCTCCAACGATTGCAGCGCGGCCGATCCACTCTCGACCGCGGTGGGCTTCATCTGCCAATTGGAAAGCACTTCGTGAAGGATCTGCCGATTGGTGGCGTTGTCGTCAACGATCAAGACCGGCAGATGCCGCAACGACGTAAGGCCCGGCGGAGGCGGTCGCGGAGGTTCAGCCTGCGTGCCCATCACGGCGGTGAAGAAAAAAGTGCTGCCACGTCCCGGCTCGCTTTCAAGCCACATCTTCCCACCCATCATGCGGGCCAGTTGCGACGAGATCGCAAGCCCCAATCCCGTCCCGCCAAATCGCCGCGACATCGATGTATCGGCCTGCGTGAAAGCCTGAAACATCAATGGCTGCTTGTCGTAAGGAATGCCGATCCCCGTGTCTCGCACCGAGATTTGCAGCTTCACATGGGCGTCCGTGCGCTCTTCGAGAACGACATCGACAACAATCTCCCCCTGCGGCGTGAACTTGATCGCGTTGCCGACCAAGTTCACCACGATCTGCCGCACGCGCATCGGATCGCCCACCAGCCCGTCGGGCACATTTGGCGGGATGTGGTATGCCAATTCGATGTTTTTCTGAGCGGCCCGCGCTGCGAGGGGATGAAGCGTGTCGCCCAACGTATCGGAGAGAGAAAAGCCGATCGATTCCAGTTCCAGCTTGCCCGCTTCGATCTTCGAAAAATCCAGAATGTCATTGAGCAGCCGCAACAGAGCATCGGCCGACTGCTCGACCAAGCGGAGGTATTCCCGCTGTTGGCTCGATAGCTCGGTGCCGAGCAGCAGTTCCGTCATGCCGATGATGCCGTTCATCGGCGTTCGAATTTCGTGGCTCATGTTCGCCAGAAACTCGCTCTTGGCACGGTTGGCATTGTCGGCCGCGTCTTTGGCGATTTGAAGCTGGGCTTGCGACTCGGTCAGTTGTGCGCTCGATCGCTCTAATTGCTCATTCTTATGCCGAACCTGTTCCTCAGCCGCATATCGCTTCTCATCAACATGGAGCAGGACGCGGGCGTTCCACCAGATCAACAAGGTGAATGCCACGATATTTGCCAGAACAAACAGCGAAATACCCGTGGCCGGTGCGAACAATCCCGCTTGCTCTCCGCGCAGTCGCAGGTATCCCAACCCCAACGGCACGCCCAAGGCCGCCGGGAGCAGTCGACGGGCGACCCATCCGCCGGCCGTGTCGCTTGCGATGCAATGGATCGGTTCACGCTGCGGACGGGCGCTCAGCAATCCAACACTCAGCACCAGAAATGACAACGATGTGTTCAGCGCCATCGGCACACTGATCGAGATTCGATAGAAGCTCAGAACCGAAAACAGATATCCGGTCAAAGCGAGCGTCGCGCTGCAGAGCGTTGCCAGAATCAATAACTGATATGGGCGCTTGCCTCGGTGCGTGTCGGCGTTAAGGGTCAGCAACGCGAGCCCTGAGAACAAAAAGTTCATCGCACTATTCGGCGCCATCCGGTTGCGGCCCGGGCGATCATGCATCGATTGGCGAAAGAGCACTTCATCCAGGTGCAAATCCCAGCCGGTGACCATGCCGAGGAGGATCAGCGCCGCGATCAATGCGACCAGCAACGCAAGTAAATGACCCACCCCCAATTGACGATGTAAGCCGCTCTGCTTGTGGAGAATGACCAGGGACGCGGCGCACATCATGAACGCGATCGCCGTCAGCGGGTTCATCGCGACCTGGTCGGGGTGAAGAAACCCCTTCAGCCATTCAATGTTGAGGCACCAGCCGAGCAAAACCAGCAGGCTGATGGCGGTTACATAAACCGCCGAAATGCGCGTAATGCGATCCAGCAGGGGCGTCGGAGCGTGATCTGAATCGCCGCGCATGATTGGAGCCTCGTCGTTTCCGTTCGAGTCCAACAGCCGTGCCTCAATACCGCAGGATTATATCACTGCGAGTTCACGGGATGCGCGGGC
>Ga0070671_100003854_pt1 | contig 11788 bp, 9 predicted proteins | sample KBSS73metaG_FD_65341 | JGI IMG/M metagenome (GOLD analysis project Ga0070671, IMG submission 65341) | Switchgrass rhizosphere microbial communities from Kellogg Biological Station, Michigan, USA - KBS S7-3 metaG | ecosystem: Host-associated > Plants > Roots > Rhizosphere > Soil ...
GAGCTGCGGCTTCTGGCCGAAGCCGACCGAGCTGTAGAGCTCCCACATCTCGCGCGGCGTGAAGGTCATCGCCATCCGCACCGCGCCGACGTTGCTCGACTTCTGGATCACCTCGGTCACGGTGAGGTTGCCGTGAGGGTGCGAGTCGGTGATCGTCGAGCCGGTCAGCGTCATCTTGCCGGGCGCTGTCTGGATCACGGTCGTCGGCGTGACGCGGCCGGTCTCGAGCGCCCAGGCGGCGACGAAGGGCTTCATCGTCGAGCCGGGCTCGAAGGTGTCGGTCAGCGCCCGGTTGCGCAGCTGGGCGCCGGTCAGGTTCTTCCGGTCCCCGGGTGCGTAGCTGGGGAAGTTGGCGAGCGCGAGGACCTCGCCGGTCTGGGCGTCGAGCACGACCACGCTGCCCGCCTTGGCCTTGTTCGCGGCGACCGCGTCGCGGATCTTCTGGTAGGCGAAGAACTGCACCTTGGAATCGACCGCCAGGCCGATGTCCTGGCCGTCGACCGGGGCGACGCTCTCGCCGATGTCCTCGACGACGCGGCCGAGCCGGTCCTTGATCACCCGCCGGGTGCCGTTGCGGCCCGCCAGCTCGTTCTGGAACGCGAGCTCGATCCCCTCCTGGCCGCGGTCCTCGACGTTGGTGAAGCCGACGACGTGCGCCGCCGCCTCGCCCTCCGGGTACTTGCGCTTGTACTCGCGGACCTCGTGGATGCCGCGGATGCCGAGCTGCTTCACCTGCTCGGCGACGGCGTCGTCGACCTGGCGGCGCAGCCAGACGAAGTTCGGGTTGTCGTCGAGGCGGCGCTCGAGCTCGGCGCTGGTCATGTCGAGCAGGCGGGCGAGCCGGGCGCGGCTGGCGGCATCGCCCTCCAGGTCCTTCGGGATCGCCCAGATCGACGGCGCCGGAATGCTCGCCGCCAGGATCAGGCCGTTGCGGTCGACGATCCGGCCACGGCTCGCCGCCAGCTCGAGGGTGTGGCCGTAGCGGATCTCGCCCTGCCTGAGGAAGAACGGCGCGGCGACGATCTGCACATAGACCGCACGGCCGAGCAGCACCGCGAAGCCGAGGCCGACCATCGCCACCAGGAGCTTGGAGCGCCAGGGCGGCGTCGGCGTCGCCAGCAACGGGCTGGTCGAGTAGTTGACGCTGCGCGCGCTGGCGGCCGAGCGCGGCTTGGCGGCGGGCTTGCGGTTCATCGCGTCGCCCCCGAAGCCGCCGCCGGCGGTGCCAAGGCAGCCGGCAGCTCGACGTACTGGGTGACCGCCGGCGTCGCGGCGCGCATCGCCAGGCGGTCGCGCGCGGTGCGCTCGACCCGGAGCGGCGTCGCCTGCGAGCGCAGCTCGGTCTTCAGGCGCTCGCTCTCGTGGTCGAGCGCGCGCTCCTCGCCCTGCGCCTTGTCGAGCGCAGCGAACAGCCGCCGCGACTCGTACGAGACGCGCACGAGGTAGACGCTGCTCACCAGCAGCGCCACGAGCAGCACGAGGTTGAGGCGGGTCATCGCCCGGCCTCGGCGCCGATGCCCTCGGCGGTGCGCTCGGCGACGCGCATCACCGCCGAGCGCGCGCGCGGATTGGCGGCGGTCTCGGACGGGCCGGGCTTGACCCGGGCGATCGCCGTGAGGCGGTGCGGCTTCGGCTCGGCGAAGGGCGCGCGCCGGTCGAACTCGGTCCGGCTCTCCCTGGCGATGAAGGTCTTGACGATCCGGTCCTCGAGCGAGTGGAAGCTGATCACCACCAGCCGGCCGCCCGGCACCAGCAGCTCGAGCGAGGCGCTCAGGGCCTGCTCGAGCTCCTCAAGCTCGGCATTGACGAAAATCCGAAGTGCCTGAAACGTGCGCGTCGCAGGGTTCTGGCCCGCTTCGCGGGTGCGCACTGCACCAGCCACGACTTCGGACAGCTCGCCTGTGGTTCGAACAGGGCGCCCGCTTTCGCGCCGAGCAACAACCGCCTTTGCAACCTGTAGAGCAAACCGTTCTTCCCCATAGTCGCGTATTACCTCGGCAATGTGGCGCTCGTCGGCGCGGGCAAGAAACTCGGCGGCGCTTTCGCCGCGGGTCGGATCCATCCGCATGTCGAGCGGGCCGTCGAAGCGGAAGGAAAAGCCGCGCGCCGGGTCGTCGATCTGCGGCGAGGAGACGCCGAGGTCGAGGAGGACGCCGTGCACCCGGGCGATCCCCCGCCCGGCGAGAACCGCCGGCAGGTTGGCGAAGCTGGCGTGCTCGATCGAGAAGCGCGGGTCGTCGGCCAGGTCCACGGCCTCGCGCGCGCTCTGCACCGCCTCGGGATCGCGGTCGATCGCCAGCAGGCAGCCGGGCGAGGCCAGCCGCTCGAGGATCGCCCGCGAGTGGCCGCCGCGGCCGAAGGTGGCGTCGACGTACAGGCCCTCCGGCGTCGTCACGAGCGCTTCCACCGCCTCGTGCAGGAGGACGGTGATGTGCTCCGAGGGAGCCATGCCGGGCATCAGAAGCTGAAGTTCTTCAGCGAGTCGGGCATCGCCGACTTCATCACCGCGGCTTCATGCGCCGCGTGGCGCTCCGCGTCCCAGAGCTCGAAGTGGCTGCCCATGCCGAGCAGCATCACGTCGCGCACCAGTCCCGCCGACGCGCGCAGCTCGGGGGCGATCAGAACCCGCGACGAGGCGTCGATGTCGACGTCCATCGCGTTGCCGAGAAAGATCCGCTTCCAGCCGCTCGAGTCCATGGGCAAGGCCGCCACCTTGTCGCGGAACGTCTCCCACGCCGGGCGCGGGAACACGAGCAGCGATCCTTCCGGATGCTTGGTGAGGGTGAGCTGGTTGACTCCCATCGCCGCCAGCAGTTCTCGATGGCGGGCGGGCATGGCGATGCGGCCCTTGCCGTCGAGCGTCAATGCTGCAGGTCCCTGGAATACCACGCTCGCCACAAAATCCCACTAAAGTGCACTTTGCGCCACTTTAGCGGACTGAATCTGCAGGGTCAATGCGATGACGAAACAAAAATCAATGGAATCAAGGACTTAGCGGCGACTCTTCGTCACCTTCACTGTGATCAAAAACGCCCCAAGAAACAACGACTTGCAGCGCAGTCTGAAAGACATTGCTCAGAAGACCACCGATCCATCGCACGCAGAGCGCGGCCGCATCTCGGTACATTCCCTGCTCAATCCGGGAAGACTGCACGAATCACAGACGGGGCGCCGCGCATGACGATCTCGGGCTTCGACGAACTGCTGCGGGCCGCGCGCGAGCAGAAGGAGCCGCAGCGGCTGCTCTTTGTCTTCGCCGCCGCCGAGCTGCCCGAGGACGCGACCCTGGCGCAGCGTACCGCCTTCGCGGCCGGCGAGGGCGGCACGCTGACGCCGATGATGTGCGTCGACAAGTCGCCGGCCGAGCTCGCCTCCTTCGCCGAACTCGCCGCCGAGGCGGGCGGATTCGCTCAGCCCTGGGACATCGTCTTCGTCGCCGCGTTGTCGGGAAGCGCCGGCCGCGTCCCCACCAGCGCCGACGCCGAAGAGCCCTTGCAGCGCATGGTCGATGCGATCCGGACCGGTCGCCTGAACGGCTTCATTCCGTTCGACCGCCGGGGCGAGACCGTCCGATTCGGCTGACCTGGGCACCTCCAGCGCGAGGCGATCAGTCGATCGCCGCAGGCTCGCACCCCCGCCATGATTGGCTTTCCTGCCGGCTACTGCACCAGCGGCGTCTCGCAGCTCTCGAGCTGCACGCCCTCGAGACGGGCCTGGCCGGCGAGCACCTGCAGGACCTGGCGCAAGGCCGTCACGTAGGTCTGCTGGCGCAGCGCCGTCTCCACCGCACCGCGGACCGATTCGAACGGCTGCGCCTCGCCCCCCTCGCGCGCCAGCACCTCGACCACGTGCAGGCCGAACCGGCTGTGCACCAGTCGCGGCAGCACGCCGACCTCGACCCGACCGAACAGCTCGCGCGCGAACTCCGGCGCGCAGTCGGCGGCACCGAGCCAGCCGAGCTCGCCGCCCTGCTCGCCGCTCGGGCAGTTGGAGAGCTCGCGCGCGGCGCGGGCGAAGGCGTCGCCGGCGCTGCCGTCGTGGCAGCGCACATCGAGCAGGCAGGCCTCGGCGCGGTTGCGCAGCGCCACCACGTCGGTGCCGGGCGTCACCGCGAACAGGATGTGCCGTGCCCGGACCCGCTCACCGCTGCGATAGCGCGCCGGATGGGCGGCATGGTGGCGGCGACACGCCTCCTCGGAAGGCTCGGGAAGCTGCAGCTCGCGCTCGAGCCAGGCATCGATCGCCGCAGAGGCGGCGGTGCTGATGGCGCCGTCGCCCGGCGCCGGATCGGCGCCGTCGAGCAGACCGTCGGCGATCGCCGCCTGGCGCAGCAGCTCGGTGCAGGCGCGCTGGCGCAGTTCCTCGCCGGTGAGGCTCTGGCCGAACGGGTTCAAGGCCACGCCATTGATTCGCGGCGCCGTGGCCGGGGCCGCCCGGGCCAGGTCGGCGCGGAACGAGCTGAAATCGACGCTTTCGACGTGCATGTCGTGCTTTCAGACGGAGGCGCCCGGCGGGCGCGGCAGGTTGTGCCCGACCGGCACGTTGAGGCGACGGCTGCGTACCACCTGGTGCGGCCGGAACAGATAGGCGATCGTCGCGAAGCCGCTCCAGACGTGCACCAGCCGGCTGAACGGGAACAGCAGGAAGATCGTCATGCCGAGCAGCATGTGCAGCTTGAACTGCCAGGCGATGCCGGCCAGCACGCTGGCGTCTGGTTGCAAGGTGGCGATGCCCTGCAGGTAGCCGGCCAGGATCAGCATGGCGTGCGCGTCCTGGCGATGCTCGAACGACAGCGGCAGGGTGACCAGGCCGATCACCAGCTGCACCCACAGGATGAGCAGGATCGCGATGTCGGTGCGGTGGCTGGTGAGCCGGATGCGTGGATCGAAGATGCGCCTGTGCAGGAGGAGGCTCAGCCCGACGAAGCAGATCAGCCCGGCGATGCCCCCGGAGACGATCGCCAGCATCTGCTTCTGCGGGGCACTGATGAAGGGCTCGTACATCCAGTGCGGTGTCAGCTGCCCCACGAGATGGCCGAAGAAGAGGAACAGGATGCCGACGTGGAACAGGTTGCTGCCCCAGCGCAGCGTGCCGGTGCGCAGCATCTGCGACGAGTCGCTCTTCCATGTGTACTGGTCGCGATCGAAGCGCGCCAGGCTGCCCATCAGGAACACTGCCAGGCAGATGTACGGGTAGACGTTGAAGAAGAAGTTGTGCAGGTAGGACAGGACGGGGTTCATGCGGCCGCTCCCGGTTGTGCGTTCTTGCGGACGAGGTGGATCGGTTGCGCCTGCCCCGGCCGCGCCTGGCCCTTGGTCGAGCAGCCGTCGAACACGGTCGGCTCGGCCCAGCTCTCGTCCAGCGGCTCCTCGGCGACCGGCGCGACCGGCTGCGCCTTCTCGCCCGCCAGCTCGAGCAGCGCGCCGAGCACGCTCGCGTAGGCGCTGTCGCGCTGCCGCAGGGCGCCGAAGACGGCATTGAAGATGTGCGCCATCTCGGCGAGGAAAGCACGCGCCTCGCGCGGCGGCTGGGTCGAGACGAACTCGAGCACCGCCGGCAGGTAGTCGGGCAGCTCGCCCTCGGCGAGGACGAGGCCGGCCTTCTCGTAGGTCTGGCCGAGGTCGATCATCGCCGGGCCGCGATCGCGCGACTCGCCGTGGACGTGCTCGAACAGGTGCAGCGAGGTGGCGCGGCCGCGATCGAAGAGCTCGACGTAGTCGGCCTCGGCCTCGAGCGGGTCGGCGCGACCGAGATGGTCCATCAGCGCGTCGAGCTCCTCGAGGCGCGAGGCCACGAGGGCCCGCTCGTCGCGCAGCAGGTCGCGCATCTCGGCCAGGTGGCCGCGCAGCCGGTCGTCGGGGTAGCCGAGCAGCGCGGCGAGGACCCGCAGCGTCTTGTGCATGCCGCGGGGGGCGTGGAACGCGAACATGGTCAGACCTCCGCCCGGATGGGAATGGTGCGCTTCTTCTCGCTGCCGAACAGGCTGGTCTCGCCCGTGCCCTCCGAGCAGCCGTTGCCGAAGCTGAAGCCGCAGCCGCCGCGCACGTTGAAGGTGTTCTCGGCGTACTCGCGATGCGTCGACGGGATGACGAAGCGGTCTTCGTAGTTGGCGATCGCCATCACGTGGTACATCTCCTCGACCTCGGCCTGGCTGATGCCGACCTGCGCCAGCACCGCGTCGTTGATCCGCCCGTCGACGTGCTTCTCGCGCTGGAAGGCGCGCATCGCCAGCATCCGCTCGAGCGCGCGCACCACCGGCACGGTGTCGCCCGCGGTCAGCAGATTGGCCAGGTAGTTGACCGGGATGCGCAGCTGCTTGACGTCGGGGATCTCGCCGTTGGCGCCGACGTGCCCGGCGTTGGCCGCGGCGCTGATCGGCGAGAGCGGCGGCACGTACCAGACCATGGGCAGCGTCCGGTACTCCGGATGCAGCGGCAGCGCCACCTTCCACTGCACCGCCATCTTGTAGACCGGGCTGGCCCGCGCGGCCTCCATCCACTTGTCGGGGATGCCGTCGGCACGCGCCTGGGCGATCACCTTCGGATCGAACGGGTCGAGGAAGATGTCGAGCTGGGCCTGGTACAGGTCGCGGTCGTGCTCGACGCTCGCGGCCTCCTGGATGCGGTCGGCGTCGTAGAGCAGCACGCCGAGATAGCGGATCCGGCCGACGCAGGTCTCGCTGCACACCGTCGGCTGGCCGGCCTCGATGCGCGGGTAGCAGAAGATGCACTTCTCGGCCTTGCCGCTCTTCCAGTTGTAGTAGATCTTCTTGTAGGGGCAGCCGCTCACGCACATCCGCCAGCCGCGGCACTTGTCCTGGTCGATCAGGACGATGCCGTCTTCCTCGCGCTTGTAGATCGAGCCCGAAGGACACGACGCCACGCAGGCCGGGTTCAGGCAGTGCTCGCACAGCCGCGGCAGGTACATCATGAAGGTGTTCTCGAACTGGCCGTAGATGTCCTTCTGGATGTCGTCGAAGTTGCGGTCCTTCGAGCGCTTCGAGAACTCGCCGCCGAGGATCTCCTCCCAGTTCGGGCCCCAGACGATCTTGTCCATCTGCTGGCCGGTGATCAGGCTGCGCGGCCGCGCCGTCGGCGTCGCCTTCATCTCGGGCGCCGACTGCAGGTGCTGGTAGTCGAAGGTGAAGGGCTCGTAGTAGTCGTCGATCTCCGGGAGGTTGGGGTTGGCGAAGATCCGCATCAGGAGCTTCCATTTCGCGCCCTGACGCAGCTGCAGGGCGCCGTCTCCGCCGCGCACCCAGCCGCCGTTCCATTTCTCCTGGCTCTCCCACTCCTTCGGATAGCCGATGCCGGGCTTGGTCTCGACGTTGTTGAACCAGGCGTACTCCATCCCCGGCCGGCTGGTCCAGACGTTCTTGCAGGTGACCGAACAGGTGTGGCAGCCGATGCACTTGTCGAGATTGAGCACCATGCCGATCTGGGCGCGGATCTTCATGCGACCTCCCCTTGCGCCTGCACCGGCACGATGAGCTCGTTGGCGACCGGCGTGTCGAGCCAGTCGACCCGGTTCATCTTGCGCACGACCACGAACTCGTCGCGGTTGGTGCCTATGGTTCCGTAGTAGTTGAAGCCGTAGCTGAACTGGGCATAGCCGCCGATCATGTGCGTCGGCTTGAGGACGATGCGGGTCACCGAGTTGTGGATGCCGCCGCGCGCGCCGGTGATCTCGGAGCCCGGGGTGTTCACGATCTTCTCCTGGGCGTGATACATCATCACCATGCCCGGCTTGACGCGCTGGCTGACGACCGCGCGCGCGGCGATCGCGCCGTTGATGTTGAAGAGCTCGATCCAGTCGTTGTCGACGATTCCGGCGCGCTTCGCGTCGTCCTCGCTGATCCAGACGCAGGGCCCGCCGCGACTCAGCGTGAGCATCAGCAGGTTGTCGGTATAGGTGCTGTGGATCCCCCACTTCTGGTGCGGGGTGATGAAGTTCAGCGCGATCTCGACGTTGCCGTTCGGCTTGATCCCCTGGATGCCGGCGGTCGTCTTCAGGTCGACCGGCGGCCGGTAGCTGCTGAAGCCTTCGCCGAAGGCGCGCATCCACGGGTGGTCCATGTAGAACTGCTGCCGCCCGGTGAGGGTGCGCCAGGGAATCAGCTCGTGGACGTTGGTGTAGCCGGCGTTGTAGGAGACGGTCTCGCTCTCGATGCCGCTCCAGGTCGGCGACGAGATGATCTTGCGCGGCTGCGCCTGGACGTCGCGGAAGCGGATCTTCTCGTCCTCCCGGTGGATCGCCAGGTGGGTGTGGTCGCGCCCGGTCTGCTTGCCGAGCGCCTGCCACGCCTTCACCGCGACGTGGCCGTTGGTCTCGGGCGCCAGCATCAGCACCACTTCGCAGGCGTCGATGTCGGTCTCGATCTTCGGCATGCCGCAGGTGGCGCCCTCGGCGAGGACGACGCCGCTCAGCTCGCCGAGCTGCTTCACCTCGGCCTGGGTGTTCCAGGCGATGCCCTTGCCGCCGTTGCCGACCTTGCCCATCAGCGGGCCGAGCGCCGTGAAGCGCCGGTAGACGTTCGGGTAGTCGCGCTCGACCACCTGCAGGTTCGGCGCCGTCTTGCCCGGGACGAGCTCGCACTCGCCGCGCTTCCAGTCCTGCACCTCGAACGGCTGGGCCAGCTCCGCCGGGCTGTCGTGCATCAGCGGGCTCAGCACCAACTCGCGCTCGACGCCCAGGTGGCCGACGCAGACCTCGCTGAACTTCCTCGCGAAGCCCTTGTAGATGTCCCAGTCGCTGCGCGACTGCCAGGCCGGATCCACCGCCGTCGACAGCGGGTGGATGAACGGATGCATGTCGCTGGTGTTGAGATCGTTCTTCTCGTACCAGGTGGCCGTCGGCAGGACGATGTCGGAATAGAGGCAGGTCGTGCTCATGCGGAAGTCGAGCGTGACCAGCAGGTCGAGCTTGCCTTCGGGCGCCTTGTCGTGCCAGACCACCTCTGTCGGCTTGGCCTCCTCGGCGCCCAGGTCCTTGCCCTGCACGCCGTTGCTCGTGCCGAGCAGGTGCTTGAGGAAGTACTCGTGGCCCTTGCCCGAGGAGCCGAGCAGGTTGGAGCGCCAGACGAACATGTTGCGCGGCCAGTTGGCGGGATGGTCCGGGTCGGTGCAGCTCATCCTGAGCGATCCGTCCCGGAGCGCCTTGACGGCGTAGTCCTTCGGCTCCATGCCCGCGCTCGCCGCGTCGCGCACCACCTGCAGCGGGTTGGTCTGCAGCTGCGGCGCCGAGGGCAGCCAGCCCATGCGCTCGGCGCGCACGTTGTAGTCGATCATGCTGCCGGCGTAGAGCTTCTTGTCGGCGAGCGGCGAGATCACCTCGTCCATGCCGAGCTTCTCGTAGCGCCACTGGTCGGTGTGGGCGTAGAAGAAGCTGGTGCTGTTCATCTGCCGCGGCGGCCGGATCCAGTCGAGCGCGAAGGCGAGCGCGGTCCAGCCGGTCTGCGGCCTGAGCTTTTCCTGGCCGACGTAGTGCGCCCAGCCGCCGCCGCTCTTGCCGATGCAGCCGCACATCATCAGCATGTTGATGACGCCGCGGTAGTTCATGTCGCTGTGGTACCAGTGGTTCATCGCCGCGCCGATGATCACCATCGAGCGGCCCTGGGTCTTGTGCGCGTTCTCGGCGAACTGGCGCGCCACCGAGATCAGCTGCGCCCGCGGCGTGCCGGTGATGCGCTCCTGCCAGGCCGGCGTGTAGGGCGTGTCGTCGTCGAAGTCCCGGGCCGCGAGCTCGCCCGCCAGGCCGCGGGCGACGCCGTAGTTCGCCACCTGCAGGTCGAACACGGTGGCGACCAGCGCCTCGCGCTTGTCGCCCGCCTTGCCGAGGGCGATCCGCTGCACGGGGACGGTGCGGACCAGCACGTCGCTCTGCGCATTGTTCGGGAAGTGCTCGCTGACGATGCCGCCGAAGTACGGAAAGCCGACCCGCGCGGTCTCCCGGCTCGGCGTCTCGCCCTCGAGCACCGAGAGGCGCAGCTTCACGTCGCCGCCGTGGCGCGCTTCCTTGGCCTCGAGGTTCCACTGGCCGAGGTCGGCGCGGCCGTCGGGACCCCAGCGAAAGCCGATCGCCCCGTTCGGCAGCACGACCTTGCCGGTCGCGTCGAAGGCGACCGTCTTCCACTCGGGGTTGTTGGCCTGGCCGAGCTTGCCGTTGAAGTCGGAGGCGCGCAGGTAGCGGTCGGGCACGACCACGACTTCGCCGCTCGGCAGGGTGTGCTCCTTCAGCATCACCAGCATCGGCATGTCGGTGTAGCGACGGACGTAGTCGTCGAAGTAGGCGCTGCGCTCGCGCCCGCCGTCGGGAAAGTAGAACTCCTTCAGGATCACGTGGCCCATCGCCATCGCCACAGCGGCGTCGGTGCCCTGCTTCGGATGCATCCAGATGTCGGCCAGCTTGGCGACCTCGGAGTAGTCGGGCGTCACCGCCACCGTCTTCGTGCCCTTGTAGCGGACCTCGGTGAAGAAGTGCGCGTCGGGCGTGCGCGTCTGCGGCACGTTCGAGCCCCAGGCGATGATGAAGCTGGAGTTGAACCAGTCGGCCGATTCCGGCACGTCGGTCTGCTCGCCCCAGACCTGCGGGCTCGCCGGCGGCAGGTCGCAGTACCAGTCGTAGAAGCTCATGCAGACGCCGCCGATCAGGCTGAGGTAGCGCGAGCCCGCCGCGTAGCTCACCATCGACATCGCCGGAATCGGCGAGAAGCCGATGACGCGGTCGGGGCCGTGCTTCTTGATCGTGTAGACGTTGGCCGCGGCGACGATCTCCTCGACCTCGTCCCAGCTCGAGCGGACAAAGCCGCCGAGGCCGCGGACCTGCTGGTAGTCGCGGCGCTTGGCGTCGTCCTCGACGATGGCGGCCCAGGCGTCGACCGGGTCGTGGGCGAGGCGCGCCTCGCGCCAGCTCTTCAGCAGGCGGCCGCGCACCATCGGGTACTTGACCCGGTTGGCGCTGTACAGGTACCAGCTGTAGCTCGCGCCGCGCGCGCAGCCGCGCGGCTCGTGGTTGGGCATGTCCCAGCGGGTGCGCGGGTAGTCGGTCTGCTGGGTCTCCCAGGTGACGATGCCGCCCTTGACGTAGATCTTCCACGAGCACGAGCCGGTGCAGTTGACGCCGTGCGTCGAGCGGACCACCTTGTCGTGCGCCCAGCGGCTGCGGTAGGCGTCCTCCCAGGTGCGGTCTTCGCCCGTGGTCACGCCGTGGTCGCCGGAGAAGGCCTCCCGCGGCTGCGAGAAGTAGGTGAGTCGGTCGAGGAAGTGGCTCATGGCGCGATCTCCGGGATTCGGGCTCAGGGGTTCTTCACGTACGCGTTCGCGCGCAGGTAGAACCACCAGTTGAGGAACAGGCACAGGGCATAGAACGCCGCGAAGCCGTACATCGCCATCTCCGGCGTCCCGGCCTTGATCTGGTCGCCGATCACCACCGGCGCGATGAAGGCGCCGTAGGCCGCCACGGCCGAGGTCCAGCCAAGCACCGGGCCGGCCTGCTGGCGGTCGAAGATCACGCCGATCGAGCGGAAGGTCGAGCCGTTGCCGATGCCGCTGGCGGCGAAGAGCACGACGAACAGCACCATGAACGGCAGGAAGTAGACCTCGGGCGTCGGCGAGCGGTAGGCCAGCAGCATCACGTAGCCGACCGCGGCCGAGGCCGCGACCATGACCGCCGAGATGATCTGGGTGACGATCGAGCCGCCCACCTTGTCGGCGATCCAGCCGCCCACGGGGCGGATCAGCGCGCCGACGAACGGCCCGATCCAGGCATAGGTCAGCGCCGGCGGCGCGTT
>Ga0070671_100003855_pt1 | contig 11787 bp, 9 predicted proteins | sample KBSS73metaG_FD_65341 | JGI IMG/M metagenome (GOLD analysis project Ga0070671, IMG submission 65341) | Switchgrass rhizosphere microbial communities from Kellogg Biological Station, Michigan, USA - KBS S7-3 metaG | ecosystem: Host-associated > Plants > Roots > Rhizosphere > Soil ...
TCTCTTCACATTGGTCATCACGCTCTCCTTTTGCGCGACCAACCGCGGTGCGCATCATCCCACGCCGCTCGCGATCCGGTCCAGGTGACGTGGGTGAGCTGTCAGTTCGGCCCAGGCACGAGCGCCGATGACCTGCGAACCAATCAATACGTCGCACCACTGTCACGACGTGCGGTCAGCACTCGCGTCGATCACAGGCGGACGAACTGAACATCTGAGACGTTGGTCGATCAGCGCGCCAATCCTGGCGGCCGCCGCCGTAACTTCGCGAGGGGGATACGGTCCGTGGCTTGCTGATTTCGTAAACAGGATTCCAGTGAGCGGAACTGCCTGACGCCTGAGTAGCGGCTCGACGCAAGTGAGGTGCTCGAGCGGCGTCCGCTCACATCAGTGGGCTCGATTGGAGGCGTATATGTCAGCAATGAGAGCCTGGTGCGTGGCGGTCGCGCTGGTGATCGGCCCAGCCGCCGCGTGGGCGCAGGACGTTCATACTTCATACAGTCCGTCGGTCAACTTTTCTTCATTCCAGACCTACTACTGGGCGAAGACCGATGCGTTGCCCGGCCACGACATTGTCAACCAACAGATCATGGCGGCCGTGGACCAGGGAATGGCGGAGCACGGTTGGACGAAAGCGCCAGAGGGGCAGGCGGACCTTGCCGTCGTCGCGAACGTATCGACGCAACAACGGCAGCAGCTGGAAACCTTCTACGGCGGGGGCTGGGGCGGCTGGGGATGGGGCGGCTGGGGTCCGGCGACCACTACCGTGCGCACCTATCTGGAGGGAACACTGGTCGTTGACCTCTTCGATGCCGCGACGCACCAGCTGGTCTGGCGTGGCGTGGCGACCGACACGGTCTCGTACAAGCCGGAGAAGAATGCAGAACACATCGACAAGGCGGTCGAGAAGATGTTCGGCGACAAGTTCATCGAAAACGAAGACTGAACGTACCGTCGCGGACGCGCCTCGCGTCCGCGACGTGATCACGCTGTCCTTGCTCGCGTAAGATACGCGGGTCGCGCACACGGTGTGCGAGACAGGCGAAGGAGCCAGCGTGAAATCGATCTCGCGTCGTGGACTCTTGAAAATGGGCGCGGCGCTCGCCGCAGTCCCCGCAACCGTTCAAATGGCGGGCGCTGCACAGCGCCCCACGACGAGGCAGGATGGCGGCGCGGTGGACCCGGCCTCGCGCGCGCCCGTCAACCCGGAGCGTCACCTTTTGTTGCGCGGCGGGACGATCATCACGATGGATCCGGCCCTCGGCGACTTCGCGAAGGGGGACGTGCACATTCAGGGCAAACGCATCGTCGACGTCGGGCGGAATGTCAAGGCGCCAGCCTCCGCGGAGGTCATCGACGCAACGGGCACGATCCTCATTCCGGGGTTCGTCGACTGTCATCGCCATTCGTGGTCGGCGCAGTTCCGGCGGCTCATTCCCGACGGCGTGATCGCCAACTACATGGCGACGACGCACCAGGGGTTCGGGCCGTACTACCGCCCACACGACATGTACGTCGGCAATCTGATGACGGCGCTCGGCTGCATCGACGCCGGCATCACGTGCGTCATCGACAACTCCCATAACTCGCGCACCGCCGCGCATTCCGATGCCGCCATCGAGGCGCTGTTCGATTCGGGCATCCGTGCCGTCCACGCGTCGGGACCACCGCAGTTCGGGACGTGGGACAACCAGTGGCCCGCGGACCTCGCACGAATCCAGAAGAAGTACTTCATGTCGGCCGACCAGCTGGTGACGCTGCGCGCGTTCGCGAATCCGAACCGCGACAACTGGGCGTTCGCACGCAGCCTCGGATTGAAAATCCACGCGGACGGCATTTCCTCCGAGCAAATCGAGGAATTCGGGAAAGCGAACCTGCTGGCACCGGATTTCACGTTCAACCACGCCAACAACCTGACGGATGCAGTGTGGCGGATGGTACGCGACACGGGTTGCAACGTCGCCGTCTGTACGCGATCCGATGCGCAGTACGCACTGGGCAACGGCGCGTCGGCCGGCGTCGGCGGCTTCCAGAAGGCGCTCGACTTCGGCATGCAGCCGGGGCTCAGTGTCGACAACGAAACGTCGTACAGCACCGACATGTTCGGCGAGATGCGGGCGACGTTTTTCGTCCAGCGGGCGCTTGCCGCGAATCGCCGTGCCAACATGGATCCGAACGCGCCGGCGCCCGTGACCGTGCGACAGGTCCTGCAGTGCGCAACGGTCAACGGGGCGAAGTGCGCCGCACTCCTGGACAAGTGCGGGACGCTGACGCCGGGCAAGGAAGCCGACATCGTCATGATCCGAGCCGACGAGGTGAACGTCTATCCGCTGAATAGCGCCCTGGGCACCGTCGTCCAGGGGGCAGACGTCCGCAACGTGGACACGGTGATCATCGGCGGAGCGATTCGCAAACGGCGCGGCGCGTTGATTGGCCTCAACATGCCGCGGTTCCGGCAGCTCGTCGACGAGTCGCGCAGCTATCTGTTCGCAAAAATGAACTACACGCTCGACATCCTCTCCTGAGTCGGGCTCCGCGAAACGGTCGCGGGACGTGTTCTGCCTGCAGCGGCGCGTGTTACCATCCCGCGTCGAACGGCGGGGATATTCCTCGCTGGAATCGGAGGGCGATATGAGGCCGTTTCTCGTGGCGCTCGTTCTGATCATGGGAACGATCCCGGCTAGCGCCCAGTGGCTGGACCGGAAGACCCCTGGCATTCCGCGTACACCCGACGGCAAGCCGAATCTCAAGGCGCCCGCGCCGCGCGGACCCGACGGCAAGATCGATCTGACGGGCATCTGGAATGGGCCGGTTCCCGAAGCACTCGCCGACCCCGCCAACGCGCAGCCGTGGATCAATGACCTCGTCCGTCAACGCGAGCAGGAGTACTGGAAGAAACGTCCCTCGTATCAATGTCTGCCGAGCGGTCCCGAGGCGGACAGGGCGGCGGGTTGGAAACGCATCCTGCAGACGCCCGCCATGATCGCGGTCCTCAACGACGACCTCACGTATCGCGTGATTCACACGGACGGCCGTGAGCTGGAGGCCAACCCTGCGCCGAGCTGGATGGGAGTCTCTGCGGGGCACTGGGATGGTGACACGTTGGTCGTGGAAAGCGCGGGATTCAATGACAAGACGTGGCTGAGCCGGTATGGGCAGGGGCATACGGAGGCGCTGCGCGTGACGGAGCGCTACCGTCGTCCGGACTTCGGCCATCTGCACGTCGATGTGACCTTTACCGATCCGGGCGCATATGCGAAGCCGTGGGGTTATACGGCGGACTTAACACTCGTACCCGATACGGAGATGCTCGAATCGGTCTGCGAGATTACCAGCGACCACTGGACGGGCACTATCTCCGATGGCGCGGTGACCGTTGCGCCCGACGTGCTGGCGCGATACGTCGGTGTCTACACGGGTTTGTACGGGAGCACCAAGCGCACGATCGAAGTGTCGCTGTCGGGCGGCCAATTGGTCGCGAAGATCATCGGCGCCGCCGCCGTTGACGGGGGCGAAATCCGACCGCTGGTCCCGCGCACGCAGACGCTCTTCGAGGGCCTCGGAATCGCCTACCAATTCATCGTCAACGACAAGGGCACGACGGACCTGGTGGAAATCCACATATCGGGTCCACAGAAGTTCACGCGGCAGCCGTCAGCCGCGCGTGCTCCAGGTCGCTGACAATCCGTATACCGACGAACGGAGCACGGCATCGCATGACGTGCTCCCGCTCGACTTCAATTCCTTAATCGATTAATAACGGCAAAACGTGGATCGTCCCAGCAGAAATGCTGTGGACGCGCGGATTCTCCACGCGGCGACAGAACGCGCCGGCCGTCAGCTTACACACCAATTCGCGGAGCAGCATGTGGTGACTTCGGCATCTGTCCTGCTCATGTCGGGGATACCCTACCCTCCTCCTGGTTGACGGGACGGCGACTACAGAAAGGGGTAAGCGAGCCGTCCCGTCACCTTACTTCACCACCGCCGACCACACGCCTCCACGTCCAATCCGAAGAGCGTTGCGGAGCCAACTCGCATTTGACGCGTATGTCGTACGAGGCGATTGCTGGAGAGGGAGTTCCGTCCATGGTGAGAGTTGGCGACGTGATCGAAAACCCGGTTACCGGGGAAAAAATGACGTTCCTGCGCACCGGCCACGAAACGGCTGGTGAGCTCCTGCGCATCGACATGGCCGTGAGGCCCGGCGGCTTCGTCACGGGCGAACACGTCCATCCTCATCAGGAGGAGCGCTTCCAGATCGCGAGCGGGGAAATCACGCTGCGTATGCGTGGAGAGGAACGGCGCTATGCAGCCGGCGAGGAGATCACCATTCCGCGCGGAACGCCGCACGCCTGGTGGAACAGCGGCGCTGACGATCTGCGCGTGCTGCTGGAATTCCGTCCGGCCGGCCGGTTCGCTGAATTCATCACCACGTTCTTTGCACTGGCACGCACAGGGAAAACCAACAAGCGCGGCCTGCCCATGAATCCATTCCAGCTCGCCGCGACGTTTTCCGAGTACCGCGACGTGATTCGCGGCACAACGCCCCCTTGGGGCGTGCAGCAGATTCTGTTCGCGGTGCTGAACCCAGTCGGTCGGTTGTTTGGGTATCGGCCCGATGTTCCCTATGTCCACGAGGCTTCTGCTTCTCGACGCCGTCCGAACGCCGCTTGAACATCCAACGCATCGCGAATTGGTCAACGGCCACAATGCAACCTGATCTGCAGCAGCCGTTCACACGTCGTCTGATCGCGACGCACATTCCCGTTGATCCCCTCCCGGCCGTTTGAGCGCGAGCGGCGTCCGAATCCGAAGGGAGGACGACATGGCCCAGGTAAACGAGTTACTCGATCGGTTTGTGGACTTGTTCAATCGAGGACGGTACGAAGAGGCCGAAACGGATTTCACAGCCAACGCCTATTCGGAGGAAGTCGGCACGGGCCGGCGATTGAGCGTGAAGGAAGCCACCGCGAACGCACGCGCCTGGAAGGAAGCCTTTCCAGATGCTCGCGGCACGATCACGAACAAGATCGTCGAGGGCAACAAAGGGGTCGCGGAGATCGTCTGGCGAGGCACGAATCGTGGCCCGCTGATGGGAACTCCCGCCACGAACAAGAGCGTGGAAATTCGAGCCGTCGTGGTCATCGAAACCGAGGGCGGCAAGATCAAGCGCTCGACACACTACATCGACGTCGCCGGCATGATGGCGCAGCTCGGCAAAGCCCCGGCTGTCGTCTAGATGCTGTATCGGTGCAGTCGAGGCGCGTTGGGAGGGAGGACCGCGCTGCGGCCCTCCCAGGCGCCATGTTCAGATCAGCCCTTTCCCTGTCTGGCAATAACGTTGTCTTTGATTTTGTCGTAGGTCGCCTGCGGCAGGATCTTTTTTGTCAGCAACTGATCCTTCCGCGTGTACGGCCTGCCATCGATGATTTTCTGAGCATAGGCGTCGCCGATGCCAGGCAGCGCGGTCAGATCCGCTTTCGACGCGGTGTTCAGGTCGAGCAACGTGGCAACGTCGGCTTTGCTGCTGGTCTTGGCCGCGGTTGTCTTGGCCGCAGTTGTTGTCGACTTGGGTGCAGCTTTCGGTTTGGTCTGAGCGAACGCCGGTGACGTGAGAACGAAGGCAATCAGAATGAATGAAAGGACGTGTTTCATGGGACCTCCAAACGTCCCCATACTACGTCCACTACGTCCGATACGCGCGAACTGACTCGGCCGCAAGTCGCCAGGGCTATTTCACGTTTGCTGTGGCGCGAACCCTGTGGGTTCGGGAGCGAGCCTGGCAGGGCCCGGCTCCGCGGCTAGCGAACCGGAACGGCCACGGTCAGCAGGTTGCGGTTCGCGGACGTGAGCTGATACTCCATGCGCGACGACAGCCGCCGAACGAGCATGATCCCGCGTCCGCCTGTCGGCGTCTCGTCGAGCGACGTCGGGCATGGCGGTTCGGGGTGCACGCACGGATCGAACGGTTTACCGTCGTCCTCGAATGCCAGGATCACTTCGCCGTCACGGAATCCAATCCGCACGTTGACGTCGCTGCGCGCACCGCCGTAGCGCATGATGTTGCTGGCGACTTCATCGAAGACGAGCTGGACGTCGTGGCGCGAGTCGACCGTGATTGGCCAGGCATCGAGCAAGGCCGCGAATGCCCGATGAGCGGCCCCAAACCCCGCCCGTGTCGGCGGAAATCGCAAACAATTCTCTGTTGTCACGCGATGGCCGGCTACTCGAAGGTAAGAACGATCAAGGAAAAGTCGTCATCGAGCTCGCCCGGCGTCGCCGCCACTTCGCTGATGGCGCGATGCAACCGCTCGGGTTCGGTGACGCCGTCCTGCTGCGGCTGCGCGAGCAGCGGGACCAGATCGGACAACGACTGAACGTCGCCCTGCTTTGTCGCGACCTCATACACCCCATCGCTGAACAGGTACAGCGAGCTGCCCGCAGGAACGCGCGTCGTCTGCGAGTGAAATGGCTGCTCCGGCACCGCCCCGATGATGATGTCGGACGCGCCAACAGGCTGGGCGGACTCACGCAGCGCATCCACCATGTAAATCGGATGATGCCCGCCGGATCCGTGTATCAGCGTGCGGGTGCCGGTGTCATACACGCCGTACCACATGGTGAAGTACATCCCGTTGTACGCACCCATCTGAAACCTGTCGTTGAGGCTGGACAGCACTTGCGCCGGATCTTTGAAATCCACACCGGGCAACGCCCGTTGACGCAGGATGTTCATCACCGCCACCGAATGCATCGCGGAGCCGACGCCGTGCCCCGACACGTCCACGAGGTAAAACACGAACGTATCGGGTGTCAGCCAGTAGTACCCGAACGCATCTCCTCCGAGCTGGGCTGACGGCACGAACTTCCAGGCCACGCGAACCGGCCCCGTCTGGATCGGCGGCGGGAGCAGCGACAACACATAGTTGCTGGCTTTCAGCAGGTCGCGAGTCAGTTCGGTCGCCCGCTCGACGTCGCGCCGGCTCCGCCGCTCGTACTTGAGAAGCTGACGTCCCACCCGCACCACCGCGCCTTCGCGAAGAACCGTCGGTTCGGTGAGCCGCTGCGATCCGACGAAAGTCCCATTGGTCGAACCGGCGTCCTCCGCCACGATTTCTGTGTCGCGCCGGAGGACGCGCGCATGCAGCCGAGACACTTCGGAATCGCCAGCGAACACGATCGTCTGACGGGCGTCGCGCCCGATCGTCAGCGGATCCTCGCCGATTTCCACGAGTTTTCCTGCGTCGGCGCCTTCGACGAACACAAGGTAATCACCAAGATCCGCAAGCGCGGGCGCGTCCTCGGTTCGCCGTCCCACGCCAATCATGGTGTGAAGCAGATCTTCTTCGTTGAATGTCGCCATCTGAATTGTCCGAGCGGAATACCGGAGCATACGAAAGCTGCGCGGCTGAAGCAACGTGCGGCTGGTTGTAAAAATGTTACAGGATTGTTACGCAGACTCGGGAATCATCGGACATTAATGGATCGCCTTGAGCCAATTTGGTAATCCATGTGTATTTCTGGTTGCCTCTGACTTCACCTCCATGGAAGATCACCCCATCCCCATGCATCACGCACCTTATCGCTCGTACGCCGTACGGCCGCTTGCTGTCACGGTCCGATTCTTCACTCTGTCCATGAGACAGCACGGCGACGATGAACGTCGCGGTCTTCATACGTCTCGTCGAATCAAACGATGCGCCGCGGGGTTGTGTTCGGCGCTAGTGATCGTCGCCTTCACACAGTCCGGGCAGGCCGCGACTGTTGGCGATCCGTTTTCCTTCCGGTCGAACATAATCCTTACCGGCGATTACGTCCTCGCCGGCGGGCCGATGAACGGCCCCACAACTAACGGCTACACGACGACGACAATTACGATTCCTTCGTTGCCGTCTGGCGCCACCGCAGTCGCTGCATATCTCTACTGGGGCTCGATCGTGCAGCAAAGCAATCCGGACGCCGCGACGGACGCGTTCTTCCAGGCGGGCGGAGACCCGGTGGCTCATAGCGTCACGGCGCTGACGACAGTGCTCAATCCCGCCGGCACCTCTCCGTGCTCGAGCGGCGGCGGCGCCACTGGTAATGGCAGCCTTGCCATGCAGTTCGTGATGAACGAAGCGGACGTGCTCCGATTCCTGAAGGTTGGACCAGACGGCAAATTCATCCTCAACACCACCTACACGGTCCGCATCCGTAACGTAGGAGGTAACTCGGTCGGTCCCCTCGGTGCCAGCCTCCTCATCCTGTACCGCGATGTGAACAACCCGTCGCTATCGGCGATCGCAATTTACGGAGGCGGGGTCCAGCTGAATCAAACCAATGATCGAATCAACCAAACACTTGGTGGCATCACGCAGGCCAGCCTGACGTCGACTCCGAAGGCAAAGCTGAGCCTGATCTTCGCCAACGGTCAATCGAACTTCTCCGAGAACCTCCGGTTGAACGGAGGGACCGCCAAAGTCAATCCCTTCAAGAACGGATGGGACAATCTGACATACACGACGGCGGCAAACGAATTCTCGATGCCCGCCGGAGCGACGACCGCGACGTTTTCGATCGATCGCGACGGGCTTTCTAACGGCGATTGTCTCAACGGGGGATTGGCGGTCCTCATGGTGAGCTTGGATGATGCGGACCACGACGGCTTGTCGGATCCCGTTGAGGATAACAGCCTCGATCCAAACGGGAGCCCGTGGGCGCTGCCGAACGGCGAGCGACTGCCCGACATCCACGCGATGGGCGCGAGTTCGTCGACGCCAGACCTGTTCGTCGAGTTCGCTGCGCTGACGGGTGCCGGCCATGATCACGTTCCGCCACCGAGCGTGTGGAGGAGAGTGGGCAAGGCTTTCTCCGATCAAGGGATTCTGCTGCACGTCGATGGAGGCGACGGTTATAACAAGAAAGGCGACGTCGGCTATGACGCCGGGGCCGAGCCGTACTTGATCCGGGACAAGGATGGGAAGGACCTGGCTCGCGGCGGTGAGCGCATCGCCGAGAAGGTATGTGTCAAGAAAGGACCGCTGTGCGCGTTTCCGAATTATCCCGGCGTCGTAAGCTTCGACTTCGGTGCGGCGATGCTCAGAGATGAGCCAATTCAAGACGATGGCTCAGAGCTCTCCAAGGAGCAGGAAAAAGCGTGTTGGACCGCTTCGGCGGTGTGCAGACGACGGCTCGATCGCGGTAGGAAGGGCTTCTTTCATTGGGGCGTGTATGCACACTGGCGCGGAAAGCCAAGCGCGAGCGATCCGACCAAACCGTCCTCGAGCTCGGGCGCCGCGCATCTGCCCGGTGATCTGTTCCTCGTCACGCTTGGCGGATGGGCAGGAGCCGACGGTCGCGACCCGGAAGACATCGTCGCGTACACCACGGCGCACGAGCTGGGACACAACCTGTACCGAGGACATGGCGGTGATCCTGTGAACGCACTCGAGTTCAACTGCAACCCGAACTTCTTGAGCATCATGAACTGGAGCTACCAGGTCGAAGGGTTGCTGAACGCGAGCGGTGTGCCCGTTCTCGATTTCTCACGTCAGATACTGCCGTTGATTTCTGAAGGATCCCTCCCTCGGGACCTGGGCACGTCGGTGACCTGGCCGTATCGTCCTGGCTGGTACGCGCCACGAAGCAGTGTCGCGCCGGGCCTCGGGACAACCGCTGCGACGCGGCATTGTGACGGCACGGACCTATCGCAGGAAGAGCGGGACGCGAACAAGGCGGGTGGCGGCTTTGTCCGCATCAACGGCACGGAAGCTCTCGTCAAGACGGCGGGGAGTCCCATTGACTGGAATGGCGACCTGAACACGGCCAACGATGCGGGTACGGCGCAGGATGTCACCTTCAACGGTCCCGACGGACCGGCGTACGGAGCGTTGAACGCGCTCAGAGGAGCCGACGACTGGACCGCTATCAAGACCATCGGGCTTCGCCAGGTCGGCAGTGGCCGCAGCCTGGCCGGATTCTCGTCTGGATTCGATCCGGGTGGCGGCTTCGACCCAGGAGGTGGGTTCGATCCCGGTGGCGGATTCGATCCCGGCGGTGGGTTCGATCCCGGTGGCGGATTCGATCCCGGGGGCGGGTTCGACCCGGGTGGGGGCTTCGATCCGGGCGGCGGCATTGACCAGGACTTCACAACGGCGAACTCGATCGGCCATCCGCCGCACACGCTCAGGGCGGACCCGGTCCTCTCGTCGAAGAACAAGCAGTTCGTGCTCAGCGTCACGTGGAAGAAACCGTTTGGAGATGTTCTGAACTACCGTCTCTATCGGGTGGATGGACCCACGGTGAGCCCAGAAGCGTTTGCGCGCAAAACGCTGCTGACTCAGACGACGATGACGTCCTTCACGGACGACAAGGTCACCCCAGGCGCCACGTACACGTATTTCGCGACGGCCCGGACCGTTGACGGGAACGAGAGCAGCATGTCGAATGCGTGGACCCAGACCGTCCCGAAATAAGGCTCATGGCCGGGCCGGACAGCGCCGCTCGCGCTGTCCGGTCTCGCGCGTCAGCGGCCCGCGCGGCGCTGGACTTCGGCGAGGAGCGGATCTTCCTTCGAGTTTCCGCGGATGTTGATGTACTCGCGGTACGAGTCCGCGAAGCGCTCGGTCTTCAACCCTTCGCGGGCTCGGCCCTGGTAGTAGTAGACGGGAGGGAGATAGCCGTAGGTCGGCTCTTCGTCGATGAAGAGCGCCAACGCTTCGCCGCGGCGCGTCAGACACCGGTCGAACTCGGAGTCGGCCTGCGCAAACAACCCCGCCGCCAGGTACGCGCGACCCATGTCGAAGTGGCCGATCCAGCTGTCGAGCAGGCTGTTGGCCTCGCCTAACAGCGCGACGGCCCCGCGCGCATCGCCAGTCTTAAGGACAGCCTCGCCTTCCAAAATCTTGGCGTACGCCTTGGGCTCGGGCTGCGTCTCGGAGCTGAGCGCGGTAATCAAAGGTCGCGCCGCGGCCGTGCGATTCGCTTCGATCAGGAGGCGCCCTGCGAGAAAGCGAATCTTCACCGCCCCGCTGTTCGCCAGAGCGGTCTCGGCGGCCGCAGCGGCAGCGCCCGTTTGCCCTCGCAGCAGATGGACGTAACCGAGCGACGCGAATTTCGCGGCCGCTCTCTCCTTGGCGTTCGCCTTCAGGTCGGCCGCCGCACCTTGTTCGAGCAGTCGTCGAGCATCAGCGAATCTCCCTTCATAGATGGCGAGATCGCCGAGGCCGGATGCGGCAAACGACGCTCCGAGGCTGCCAAGCGCCTCAGCCTGTCCGAGGGCCAGATAGGTTTCGCTCGCCTGTGACGGCTGACCCTGTCCGAGTTTGGCGAATGCGAGCGGCAGCAGACCCAACGGGCTCCCGAGATCTTGCGCGGCGCGGGCTTCCTGTTCTCCGGCCTGGAAGTCCCCTCCGTACGACTCGTACAACGCCAGGTTCACCCGGAAGATCGCCCGCTTCGGCACGAACTTGACGACCTCCTTCATTTCCTGGACGGCCTCGCGCATGTCCCGCAAGTGGGTTGCACATAACGCCAGCCGATTGCGCGCGTACACATCACCGGCGAAGCGGTTCACCAGATCCGTATACTCCTTGACGCACTGTTGGTAGTCGCCGGTGCCGAGATAGAGCATGCCGCGCGCGTTGAATCGTTCGCGCTCGGTCATGCCATCCAGGTAGCGGAGCGCCTCCTCGGTGTACTTCTGGGCTTCCTGCGGTCTGCCTAGATTGCGCGACATGGCGGCCATTCCGATGTAGCCGGCGCCGAATTTCGGGTCGAGCGCGACGGCCTTCGAAAAGCTCTCGA
>Ga0070671_100003857_pt1 | contig 11786 bp, 14 predicted proteins | sample KBSS73metaG_FD_65341 | JGI IMG/M metagenome (GOLD analysis project Ga0070671, IMG submission 65341) | Switchgrass rhizosphere microbial communities from Kellogg Biological Station, Michigan, USA - KBS S7-3 metaG | ecosystem: Host-associated > Plants > Roots > Rhizosphere > Soil ...
GCCGTGTGGCCCATGAGACCGATGCGCCACACCTTGCCGGCGTAGGCACCGAGGCCGCCGCCGATCTCGATGCCGTGGCGCTCGAGCAGCAGCCGCCGCACCTTCGCCTCGTCGACGCCGTCGGGCACCCACACCGTCGTGAGCTCCGGCAACCGGTGCCCCTCGGCGGCGAACAGCCGCATCCCGCGGTGCTGCAGCCCTTCCTGCAGCAGCCGACCGCACTCGGCGTGGCGGTGGAAGGAGTCCTCGAGGCCTTCCTCGAGCACGGCGCCGAGGCCGGCGTGGAGCGCGTAGACCATCGTGATCGGTGCCGTGTGGTGGTACACCCGTGGCCCGCTCGCCGGTCCCGTGTAGCGACCGATGAGGTTCAGGTCGAGGTACCACGAGCTCGGACGCTCGACGATGCGTTCGCGGGCGCGCTCGCTGACGGTGAGCGGCGAGAGCCCGGGCGGAACGCCGAGGCACTTCTGGGTGCCGCTGTACGCGAGGTCGACACCCCACGCGTCGATCTCCACCGGGATGCCGCCGAGCGACGTGACGCAGTCGACGAGGAGGAGCGCGTCACGCTTGCCGGCGGCGAGCGGTTCGATGTCGTTGCGCACGCCGGTCGACGTCTCGGCGTGGACGACCGCGATCACCGCCGGCGACGGGTGCGCGGCCAGCAGCGCCTCCGGCTCGATCGGCGAGCCCCACTCGGCTTCCACGCGCACGACCTCGGCGCCGCAGCGAGCGGCGACCTCGCTCATGCGCTCGCCGAACACGCCGTTGACGCCGACGACGACGGCATCGCCGGGGCGCACGACGTTGACGAACGCCGCCTCCATGCCCGCCGACCCCGTGCCGGAGATCGGCAACGTGAGCGGGTTGATGGTGCGGAACACCTGACGCAGGCGTTCGCACGTCTCGTCGAGCAGCGCCACGAACTCGGGGTCGAGGTGCCCGAGCATGGGCCGGATCAGCGCCTCCTGCACCTCGGGATACGGGTTGCAGGGTCCAGGCCCCATGAGGATGCGATCACTGCGCGGCACGGGCCGAGATGCTACTGATCTGCCCCTTGGCAGGCGGGCGCGACCGCCGTCGCCCGGCGGCGACCGGTGTCCCTTCCCCGAGGGTCGGAACCTCAGTCCGAGATCGAGCGCAGGATGCCGTCGAGGATGTCGGCTTCGGAGACGAGGACCTCGGCGGCGTCGAAGTGGCGCAGGATCCCGACCAGGATGCAGCACCCGCCGACGATCACGTCGGCTCGCTCGGGCTGCAAGCCTGGGTTGTGCCGGCGATCGGCGAGCGGCTCCGTCGCCAGCGTGCGGAACACGTCCTCGGCCGCGGCGCGCGAGAGACGGAAGTGGTGCACGGCGTCGTGGTCGTAGAAGCCGAGCTCGACCGCGGCCACGGAGGTGACCGTGCCGGCCAGGCCGACGAGCGTGCGCGCCCGCTTCGACTCCGGCAGCAGGCGGGTCACATCCTCGAGGTGCGCGCGCACGACGCTGACCGCCATGCTCAGCTCCTCGGGCGTCGGTGGGTCCGAGTGCAGCCACTGCTCGGTGACGCGCACCGCACCGGTGTCGACGGAGACGACGCCGTCGTGGAGCGCGAACTCGGTGGATCCACCACCGATGTCGAACACGAGGTACGGGCCGTCCGCCGAGTCGAGCTCGGCGGTGGCACCGAGGAAGGCGAGGCGGCCTTCCTGCTCACCGGTGAGCAGCTCGGGTCGCACGCCGATGGCCTCGGCCGCCGCGTCGAAGAACGCATCGCGGTTGGCGGCATCGCGCGCCGCCGACGTGGCGACGGCCCGCACGCGGTCGGCGCCCTTCGCCCGCAGGAGCTCGCCGTACTCGCGCAACACGGCGATCGTGCGCGCGACGGCCGCGTCGTCGAGACGCCCGGTGCGGTCGACGCCTTGGCCGAGGCGCGTGATCGTCGTGCGGCGCTCGCCGTCGACGAGGACGCGTGTCGAGTTCGTGCCGATGTCGATGGCCGCTGCGGTCACCGGTGATCCGCCAGTCGCTCGGCCACCCAGGCGCCGACCGGGTCGTCGCCGCCGGCGAGGTACCAGGCGTAGTGGGCGTGCAGGCACTTGACGCCCTGCCGGGTACCGCCCACGCCACCGAAGGGACGCGGCCCGCGGTGGTCGGCCGGGACGGCGGCGTCGCGCTCCGCCGCGTACCGACGATGGGCGTCGGCGAGCGCGTCGGGGTCGACGTCGGCCTCGGCGCGCTTCACGCCACCGGCCGCTTCGAGGCGACCGATGGCTTCGCGCACCGCCGGGTCGACGAGCCAGTAGCGCGTCGGCATCGGCGTGCCGTCGCGCAGCAACGGCGCGTTGCGGATCACCGCCGGTGCACCGGCCGCGTCACGCACCACGATCTCGAAGTCTCCGCCAGGTTCGCGCCCGAGGAGGCGCGCTACTGCCGCTTCTTCTTCCGGCGACGGCGCAGGAGCCACAACACCACCACGAGAACACCGATGATCGGACCGACGCGCTTGGCCACCGGGGACCCGGCGTGCTCGAGCAGGTCGACCGGCTGGGCCGGCTTCGAGTCGATCTTGCGGGGGCCGCTCGGCGCGGCCGGCGCCTCGGTGGCCACCGCTTCCGGGGCCGGCGCCGGCGCCGCCGCCGGGGCGGAGCCCGACAGCACGTCGGCCTCGAGGGCGTTGACGAACTGGTCGAGGAGCTTGCCGCTCACGTCGGCGAGCACGCCCCGCCCGAACTGCGCCACCTTGCCGGTGACGGTGAGGTCGGTGACCACCGAGACGTGGGTGCCGTCGCCATCGGGAACGAGCGTGGCCGTGATCGTCGCCGAGGCATTGCCCTGCCCGCGGGTGTCTCGACCTTCGGCCTTGATGACGGCGCGGTGCGCGGCGTCGTCACGGTCCTGGAAGGTGGCCACGCCCTTGTACGACGCGGTGATCGGGCCGACCTTGACCTTCACGACGCCGCGGAACTCGTCGCCTTCGATCTCCTGCAGCTCGGCGCCCGGCATGCAGGGCGCGATGCGCTCGAGGTCGGTGAGCACGGACCACGCCTCGTCGACCGGCACGCTCACCGAGAACTCGTTCGTCAACTCCACGTCGCCAGATCCTCCTGCGTGTCCACGTCGGCGGGTTCGCCGGGGCACGCTACTTCGGTCACGAGGTCGGGCCGACTTCGGAGCAAGGACCGGGCTCCCTCGTCGCCCTCGGCGGGAAGCAGCGGCCACACCTCGGCGGCCAACCGCACCGGGTTGCGGCGCTGCCCGCCGTAGGTCGCCACCGCGATCGGCGTGGCCTTGGCCGCGGCCACGAGTCGCCAGGCCTCGGCCGGGATCAGCGGTTGGTCACCGAGGCCGACCACGACCGCTTCGTGGCCCTCGGCGGCCGCGATGCCCGCCGCCAGCGACGTCGCCTGGCCCTCGGCCCACCGGTCGTTGCGCACCTCGCGGGCGTTCGCCGGCAGCGGCAGGTCGGCGGCGCCGGTCACCACGATCAGCTCGTCGAGCACCCCGGCGGCCTCCAGCACCCACGCCACCATCGGCCGCCCCCGGAACGGCGCCAGCAGCTTGTGCCCGTCACCCCCGAACCGGCTCCCCCCGCCGGCGGCGAGGACGACCGCGGCCGTGCTCATCTCGTTCCTTGTCGCGCTCCATGGATCGGCCCCTCGACCTCGCCGAGGGGGCGGGCCCGGTGGCCGGTGCGGGAAGCGATGATCTCGGCGCAGATCGAGATCGCCGTCTCCTCGGGCGTGCGGGCGCCGATGTCGAGCCCGATCGGCGCATGCACGCGAGCCAGGTCGGCCTCGGCCACGCCGGCGTCGACCAGCCGCTTGTTGCGCTCGTCGGTCGTGCGCCGCGAACCCATGGCGCCGAGGTACCCCACCCTCGTCGCCAGCGCCGCGCTGATGGCGGGAACGTCGAACTTGTGGTCGTGGGTGAGCACGCACACCGCGTCACGCGGGCTGAGGCTGGGGCCGACCCGCTCGAGCAGGCGATGCGGCCAGTCGACGACCACCTCGTCGGCGAACGGAAACCGCTGCTTCGTGGCGAAGACCTCGCGGGCGTCGCACACCGTCACGTGGTAGCCGAGCACCTTGCCGATGCGGACGAGCGCGGCGGTGAAGTCGACGGCACCGAACACGAGCAACCTCGGCGGCGGCGCGTGCGTCTCGATGAAGACGGTCACCTCGTCCTGGCGCGCCTCGCCGTGTGGGCCGTAGTGGCGCACGCCCGAGCGGGCCGCATCGAGCTCGGCGATGGTGTCGCGCACGACGACGCGATCGAGGTCGTCGTCGCCGAGCGTCCCTTCGGCGTGATCGTCGCCGAACACGAGCAGCTTGGCGCCGACGTGGGGGCCGGCGACGACGGTGGCGAGACCGACCGGTCGCGACGCCCGCAGCTCCTCGGCGAACCGATCGAAGAGCGTCACCAGTTGAGCTCTTCGAGGAAGAGGTGGATCGTGCCGCCGCAGGTGAGGCCCACCGCGAACGCATCGTCGTCGCTGTAGCCGAACGTCACGATGCGCCCCTCGCCGTGCGCCTCGAGCAGCCCGAGCGCCTCGGTGACGACGGCACCCTCGACGCAACCGCCCGAGACGGAACCGGCCACCTCGCCGGCGTCGTTCACGGCCATCGACGCGCCCGGCAACCGGGGGCCGGAGCCCTCGACGTCGACGACCCGCGCCACCGCGACCCGCTTGCCCTGCTTCCGCCAGCGCTCGACGTCGCCCAGGATCTCCTTCATGCGGCCACCACCTCTGCAAGTGCCTCCAGGGACGCGATGGCGTGCCCTTCGATGAACACATCAACGAACGGAAGGGCCGCCGCCATTCCGCCGGCGAGCGGGGCGTAGCCGGGCGACGCCTTCAGCGGGTTGACCCAGATGATCCGGTGGGCGACCCGCGAGAGGCGAGCCATGTGCTCACCCAGCACCGCCGGGTCGCCGCGGTCCCAGCCGTCGGAGAGGAACACCAGCACCGCACCCCGGGCCATGCCACGCACGCCGAACCGCTCGGTGAACTCGCCGATGGTGTCGCCGAGGCGCGTGCCGCCCTCGTAATCGGGCACGGCGGCGGTGGCGGCGGCCAGGGCGGCATCGGCGTCGTGGGTGGCCAGGACCGGGGTGACCCGGGTGAGGCGCGTGCCGAGCGCGAACACCTCGACGCCGTCGCGCGCCCGCACCGCCGCGTGCGCGAAGCGCAGCAACGCCCGGGCGTACGCGGCCATCGATCCCGACACGTCGATGAGCAGCACGATGCGGCGGCGGCGCTCGCCCGGCGCATCGTGGAGGAGGTGCACCGGCTCGCCGCCGGCGCGCAGCGCCCGGCCGACGGTGCGGCGCAGGTCGAGCGAGCCGCGGTTGGCCGGCCGGCGCCGGCGGGCGCGCCGCCGCGGCCCGTTCAACCGCAGCGCGTCGATCAACCGGTCGGCCTCGACCCGCTCCTCGTCGGACAGCTCGGCGAGGTCCTTGTGGCGCAGCACCTCGACGGCGCTCCACCGGAGCACGTCGTCGGCGTCGCCCGCATCGTCGCTCTCGCCCTCGCCGCCTTCGTCGACGGCCAGCGTGCGTTGGGTGACGGCGGTGTGGGACCGGTGCATCACGCTCGCCTGCCCCGCCCAGTAGTCGGTGAACGCGGCGTCGTAGGCGGCCACGTCCTCGGGCCGGCGCACCAGCGTCGCCCGCCCGGCCCAGTACACCGCGTCACGGTCGTCGAGGCCGACGACGCCGAGCGCCTTGGCGTAGGCGATGACGGTGTCGGGCGGCACGACCAGCCCGCGCAACCGCAGCTGCTGCGCGAAGCCGACCGCGAGGTCAGCCAAGGAGCGTCTCCAGGCCCATGCCGCGGACGCGCGCCTGGTCCTCGCGGTACTTCAGCACGGTGCCCAACGTGGCCTCGGCCGTCTCGGCGTCGAGCAGGTCCTTGCCGAGTGCGGCGACGGCCGCCGCCCAGTCGATGGTCTCGGCGACGCCCGGTGGCTTGTACACGCCGGCCGCCCGGATGGCCGCCGCCGCTCTCGCCACCTGCTCGGCCAATCGCTCGGACACGCCGGGCGCCCGCATGCGCACGATCTCCACCTCGCGCTCGATCGACGGGTGCTCGACCCAGTGGTAGAGGCAGCGGCGCTTGAGCGCGTCGTGCACGTCGCGGGTGCGGTTCGACGTGACGATGGCGATCGGTGGGGTGACGGCGCGGATCGTGCCGAGCTCGGGGACCGTCACCGACCAGTCGGACAGGACCTCGAGCAGGAACGCCTCGAACTCGTCGTCGGCGCGGTCGATCTCGTCGACCAGCAGGACGGGCGGCGGCCCCTCGCGAGGCGTGATCGCTTCGAGCAACGGCCGGCGCACGAGGAAGCGCGGGTCGTACAGGCCGCGCTCGAGCTGCTCGACGTCGGACGTGAGGTGCGCGGCCTCGGCCGCGCGCAGGTGGAGGAGCTGGCGGGCGTGGTCCCACTCGTACACCGCCGAGCTGACGTCGAGGCCCTCGTAGCACTGGAGGCGCACGAGCTCGCCGCCGGTCCAGCGCGAGATCGCCTTGGCCAGCTCGGTCTTGCCGACGCCGGCGTCGCCTTCGAGGAGCAGCGGCCGGTGCAGCGTGAGCGCGAGGAACACCGACGTCGCGAGGCCCTCGTCGGGCAGGTAGCCGTGGGCGCTGAGGGCCGCGCTGACGTCGGCGACCGTCATGTGGTGACGACCGAGTTCACTTCGCCGTACTCGTTGGTGGTGTGGAAGTCGGCCTCGATGTCGTTGAACCAGGTGCCGCCGTCGGCGAGGTACTTGAACGAATAGGTGGCGCCCGGCTCCACCAGCACGCTCACGCTGCGCGTCCCGTTGGTCCGCTTCTTCAGCGGATGCGCGTGCGGATCCCAGCTGTTGAAGTCACCCAGCACCGAGACGGGGTTCGGCGTGTCGGCGAGCGACAGGGTGAAGGTGAGCTTGACGCCGTCCTTGCCCTTGGACCGCTTGATCATGCGGCGATGCTAGTGATGTCCCCGCTCAGTCCTGGGCGAAGGCGTCGGCGGCGGCCAGCACCAGGCGCCCGAGCTCCTCGTCGCCCTCGCACTGCGTGGCGATGACCCCGGGGTCGGCCCGCCGGGCGGCGACGCGACACATGTCGACCACGTCGACGACGATCGTGACGTCGGGCTCGCCGGCCGGCTCGGACGGGTCGGACGGGTCGAGCGGCACGTCGAAGCACCCGGGCGCCACGCCCGTGAGCACGAGTCGGGCGGTCCGGCCGGGCCGAGGCACCCCGCGCACCGCCATCGCCGCGGGCAGGACCTCCGCCAGCCGCGACGACATGAGGGCGAGCCGCGCCGGGTCGGTCTCGGGTACCGCGCCGGCCAGGTCCTGGGCGTGGGTCCACAGCTCGAACGTGCGCAGGACGAGCAGGCCCTCGACGTCGGTGGGCAGGCCGAACGCCGTCACCTCTCGCGACGGCTCGGCCGACGCGGCCTCGCGCGCCACCCCGGCGACGAGCTCGTCCCACGCCTCCACCCCCGCGTCCGAGCGGACGGCGGCGTGGTCGTCGATCTCGGTGTGCTCGCCGCGCACCCAGGCCAGCACGTGCTCCTCCATGCCGACGACGTGCGCCACCAGCTGGGGGTCGCCGCGGAGGAGCAACGGTCGCACGTCGGCGGCGGCGCCGAGGTACGCGTCGAGCGGCGAGCACGGCGCCACCACGGTCGCGGGCCGCGACTGCGCCGCCCGGGTCAGGACCGACCGCAGCACCGATGGCGCCGGCTGGACGCCCACCGCGTCGCCGATGGCCGCCAGGGAGTCGGCGAACGTGGTCATGCGCGCGCCCCGAGGTCGCCCGCGAGGTGGTCGCGCAACGCCCGCAGCGCGTCCTGGAGGCACCGCTTGGCCGTGGCGTCGTCGACGCCGAGCACGTCGGCCACCTCGCGGTAGGTGCGCCCGTCGAAGTAGGCGAGCACCAGGGCGGCGCGCTGGTCGTCGGGCAGTCGGTCGAGCACGGCCGCCACGCGGTCGCCTTGCGGGCGACGACCGTCGGTGCCCCGCTGGTGGCGCACGATCTCGACCGCCCGGCGATGGGTGGTGACGGCCAAGTGGGCGCGCAACGTGCCGGCGACCATCTCGGGGTGCTGCCAGAGCTCGACGAACACGTCGGCGGTGATCGCCTCGGCCAGCGACGCGTCGCCCGTCACGGTGCCCGCCAGGCCGTAGACCATGCCGGCGTGCTCGTCGTAGAGCGCGGCGAGGGCCCGATCGTCGCCTGCCCGCAGGCGGGCCAGGACCACCTCGTCGGCCACCACCGCGAGAGTAAACGTCACGACCGGTCTACGGAACCGGCGATGTCGATGGATCAGGCGCCGGCTTCTTCGAGCCCCCGTCGCACCAGCACGTGCGCCAGGTGGCGCCGGTAGTCCTCGGAGGCGTTCAGGTCGCTCGACGGTGACGTGCCCTCGTCGGCGTGGGCTGCGGCCTCCGCCGCCGACGCGCCGGACGCCAGCGCCGCCTCGACCGCCGTGGCCCGGATCGGCGTCGATCCCATGTTCACCAGCGCGACGCCCGTGTGGCCGTTCCGCACCACGGCGGCACCGACGATCGCCCAGTCCTGGGCCCGCTTCACGAACTTCTGGTACGACCACGCGGCGCCCGGGGTCTTGGGCACCCGCACCTCGGCGAGGATCTCGTCGGGCGCGAGGGCCGTCTCGAGGAAGCCCTCGAAGAAGTCGCCGGCGGCCACGACGCGATCGCCGCCCGGGCCCCGCAGCACGAGCGACCCACCCAGGGCCACCACGGCCGCGGGCAGGTCGGACGCCGGGTCGCCGTGGGCGAGCGAGCCGCCGATCGTGCCGCGGTGGCGCACCTGCGGATCGCCGACGAAGCCGGCCACGTGCGACAGCAGCCCGCAGCCGGCGCGCAGCACCGGCGAGTGCTCGACGTCGTGGTGCCGAGTCAGGCCACCGACGCGGATCTCGTCGCCCTCCTCGCGGATGTAGGAGAGCTCGGCGATGCGGCCGATGTCGATGAGCACCGACGGCGTCGCCAGGCGCAGCTTCATCAGCGGCAGCAGCGAGTGACCGCCCGCGATGAGCTTCGCCTCGTCGCCGTGCTCGGCGAGCGCACCCAACGCCTCGTCGATCGACGTCGCCCGCACGTACTCGAACGGTGCCGGGATCATTGCGCACCCCCGCTCTTCGCCGCGGCCAGGACGGCCTGGACGATGTTGTGGTAGCCGGTGCAACGGCAGAGGTTGCCTTCGAGGCCCTCGCGCACCTGTTGCTCGGTCGGGTCCGGGATCTCCCGCAGGAGCGACGTCGCCGCCATCACCATGCCGGGGGTGCAGAACCCGCACTGCAGGCCGTGGTTCTCCTGGAACGCCCGCTGCATGGGGTGCATCTCGTCGGCCGAGGGCGCCAGACCCTCGATCGTGGTGACGGACCGGCCGTCGGCCATGACCGCGAGCACCGTGCACGACTTCACCGCCTCGCCGTCGAGGTGGACCGAGCAGGCACCGCACGAGGACGTGTCGCACCCGACGTTCGTGCCGGTGAGCCCGAGCACGTCCCGCAGGTAGTGGACGAGCAGGAGCCGGGGCTCGACGTCGTCCTCTCGTTGCTGGCCGTTGACGTTGACGGAGACGTTCATCGCACAGCTCCCTGGATCGCGCCCCACACCCGCTGCGGGGTGGTTGGCATGTCGATGTGACGGATGCCGAGGTGAGACAAGGCGTCGACGACCGCGTTCTGCACGGCCGGTGTGGCCCCGATGGTGCCAGATTCGCCGATGCCCTTGGCGCCGAGCGGGTTCGCCGTCGTCGGCGTCTCCATCGGCACCAGCTCGAAGCTCGGCAGCTCGGCAGCCGAGATGAACGTGAAGTCGGCGAGGTTGGAGGTCAGCAGGTTCCCATCCTCGTCGTAGACGATCTCCTCGCACAACGCCTGGGCGATCCCCTGGGCGAGACCGCCGTGGCGCTGACCCTCGACGATGAGCGGGTTGAGGATGCGGCCGGCGTCGTCGACCGCGATCAAGCGCTCGACGGTGACCTTGCCCGTCTCGGTGTCGACGTCGACGACGGCGATGTGGGCGCCGAACGGGAACGTCGAGGACGCAGCCTGGAACGTCGATTCCACGGTCATGGGTTCCACGATGGCGAGCTCGGCCCACGTCTTGCCGACGGCCGGGGTGCCCGCCACGTGGAACCGGCCGTCGATCTTGTCGAGGACGATGTCGTCGGGGTTGGCCTCGAGCTCCTCGGCCGCCCGCTTGCGGGCGAGCTCGACCAGCTCGAGGGACGCCTGGTGGACCGCCGCGCCGCCGAGCTGCAGCGATCGGGAACCGGCCGTGCCGCCGCCGACGGGGACGAGGTCGGTGTCGCCGTGGATCACCTCGATGCGATCCATCGGGATGCCGAGCTCCTCGCTGGCGAGCATCGACCACGCCGTGACGTGACCTTGTCCGTGCGGCGACGTGCCCGTGTAGACCTTCGCTCCGCCATCGGGCGTGATCTCGATCTTGGCGACCTCGTTGCCGGCGTACGGCCCTCCCGTCACCTCGACGTAGACGGCGACACCGATGCCGAGCTGGTGCACGTCGTTGCTGGCGCGCCGGCGCTGCTGCTCGGCGCGCAGCGCCTGGTAGTCGGCAGCCTCGACGACGAGGTCGAGCGCCCGTTGGTAGTCGCCGCTGTCGTAGGTGGTGCCCGCCGCGTTCGTGTACGGGAAGGCGTCGTTCGCCACCAGGTTCTTGCGCCGCACCTCGACGGGGTCGACGCCGATCTCGGCCGCGTAGAGGTCAATGGCCCGCTCGATCGCGGCGGCCGCTTCGGGTCGACCAGCGCCGCGGTAGGCCACCGTCGGCGTCGTGTTCGTGACGACGCTCACGCTCGTCGACTCGACCTTCGGGATCGCATAGACGCCGGGCGCCATCATCCGTGTCATGAAGGCGAGCATCCCACCGAACCCGGCGTAGGCGCCCGAGTCGGCGATGATCTCGAGCCGGTACGCCTGCAACTGGCCGTCGCGCGTGCCGCCGATCGTGACGCGTTGGATCTGGGCGCGGCCGTGCCCCATGGCGAGCATGTTCTCGGTGCGGTTCTCGAGCCAGCGCATCGGCCGGTCGAGGTGCCGGGCCAACCAGGCCATCACGAGCTCCTCGCCGCTCACGCCCGTCTTGGCGCCGAAGCCGCCGCCGACGTCGGGGGCGATGAGGTGGACCTGACCGGGCTCGAGGCCGAGCATCGCCTGGAAGGCGTCACGGGAGGCCTGCGGCATCTGGGTCGCCTGCCACACCGTGAGGCGCTCGCCGTCCCACGCGGCGGCGGCGCTGCGCACCTCGAGCGGCGCGATGCCGATGCGCTGGTTGACGATGCGCTCGGTGACCACGACGTCGCAGCCGTCGAAGAGGTGCTCGTCGGGCGGCTCGCCGAGGCGCATCACGACGTTGGTGCCGGCGACCTCGTGCAGGACGACCTCGTCCTTCAACGCCTGCTCGGGATCGACGACGACCGGGAGCGGCTCGTAGTCGACGAACACCAGCTCGGCCGCGTCCTCGCCCTGGTAGCGCTCCTCGGTGACGATGGCGACGATCGGCTCGCCGACGAAGCGCACGACGTCGTCGGCCAGCGGCGCCCGCTTGACGTCCTGGTTCAGCAGGATGATGCCGGGCACCGCCGGCAGGCCGACGTCGGCAAGGGTGAACACGCCGACGACGCCCGGCGCCTGCGCGGCGTCGGTCGCGTCGATCGACGTGATGCGCGCGTGCGCCATCGTCGAGCGCACGAAGGTGACGAACCCCGCGCCCGTGAGGCGCTCGTCGGGCGGCGTCTACGTCGACGACCTGAGGAAC
>Ga0070671_100003862_pt1 | contig 11781 bp, 7 predicted proteins | sample KBSS73metaG_FD_65341 | JGI IMG/M metagenome (GOLD analysis project Ga0070671, IMG submission 65341) | Switchgrass rhizosphere microbial communities from Kellogg Biological Station, Michigan, USA - KBS S7-3 metaG | ecosystem: Host-associated > Plants > Roots > Rhizosphere > Soil ...
TAAATTCCCTGACGGTGATTTTGTGAAAAACGAAACAGCCTCGGCTTTTTTTAGAGAAAGAGACGTCGTTAAGAAAGATTCGATCTATGAGGCTTTTATTAAAAAATATACTGAGAGCAAAACGGATAAAAATACGATAGAAGATAACTTTAGGGTGCAATTAGCTAGTGCATACCTTCAAAAAGGCGATCTTGATAATTATCACAAATATGAAAACCAAATAAAAAATAAAACCTACTTAGCTGGAAGCCTTAATAATATTGCTTATGAATGGGCCAAAAAAGGAGATCGCCTCGACGAAGCTCTAAAAATGTCAAAGCAATCACTTGATATCGTATCAGCAAGTATTGGCAAAACCGAAGGCCAGCCATTTACTTCTTCTGCTCAAATGAAGAAGAATTATCAGTCCAGTTATGATATGTATGCTGATACTTATGCCTTTATCCTGTTTAAAGAAGGAAAATATGCGGAAGCACTGCAGTATGAAGAGCCGGTGATCAATCATACCGAAATTGTTGATCCTGATGAAGGAGACAATTATATACAGATACTTGTCGCCAATGGACAACAAGCAAAAGCTAAAGATTTTGCTGAAATGCAGGTGAAAGTGGGGCGTGGAACTGCCGCTATGAAGGAGCTTTTGAAAAAGGAATATATTAAAACAAAAGGTAGTGACAGCGGCTATGATATATACCTGGCATCATTAGAAAAAACCTTTAAAGATAAAACCAGGAGTGAACTTGCGAAAACAATGATTAATCAACCGGCTCCGGTTTTCACGCTAAAGGACCTGGATGGTAAAACAGTTTCGCTCACCGATCTAAAAGGTAAAATTGTAATTGTCGATTTTTGGGCCACATGGTGCGGGCCGTGCAAAGCGTCGTTCCCGGGAATGCAGCTAGCGGTGAATAAATATAAAGATGATCCGAATGTGAAGTTTTTATTTGTGGATACCTGGGAAAACGGAGATAATTATATAGATGGCGTGAAGAAATTCATTGCTGATAATAAATATACTTTTCATGTTTTGATTGATGAAAAGAATCCCGAAGGAAAGCAAGCCAAAGTAGTATCTGCTTATGGGGTAGATGGTATACCTACCAAGTTCATTATAGATAAGAATGGGAATATCCGATTTAAGTATGTAGGGTACTCTGGTACAGCCGACAAATTGGTGGATGAGGTAACCGATATGATCGACATGACCCAAAATCCGGATGCGGTAGCAGTAGTACCAAACAATAACGGAAGCAAAAGCAAATAAGAAAGCTATATAACAAAAGAAAAGCGGCTAATGAGGCCGCTTTTCTTTTTCTTGAAATTAAAAGTTCGGTTTCAGTACATATTTTTCATAGAACCGGAAGATGTGCTCGGCGGCTTCCTCTGCGGTGTCTACTAGCCTGTATAGGTTTAGATCATCAGGACTGATAGTATGTTCTTCGGCAAGCATTTTTTCTTCTACCCATTTAAATAAGCCACCCCAATAATCACGCCCAACGAAAACGATTGGGAAACGGGCAATTTTACCAGTTTGTATTAAGGTGATCGCCTCAAATGATTCGTCCATCGTACCAAAGCCCCCCGGCAGAACAATAAAGCCCTGCGAGTATTTCATGAACATTACTTTACGGATAAAGAAATAATCAAACTCCAGCAGTTTATCGCGATCGATATATTTATTATGGAATTGCTCAAAAGGCAGTTCGATGTTTAACCCTACAGATTTACCGCCGGCTTCGTAAGCACCCTTGTTGGCGGCCTCCATAATACCGGGACCGCCTCCGGATATCACTCCATAGCCGCGCTCGGTTAATAACCGGCCTGCTTCTTCAGCCAGTTTGTAATATTTGTTATCGTTATGTGTACGTGCTGAACCAAATATCGATACGCACGGACCTATCTTAGCTAGTTTCTCAAATCCATCCACAAACTCGGCCATGATCTTGAATATCTGCCACGAGTCGGTAACTTTTATTTCCTGCCAGTTCTTATTTTCAAAAGCTTGTCTTATTTTATCTTCGCCAGTCATATCCTGTTATTCGTATTCAATAGTGTAAAAGTTGCGTTATTGACTTTTGCGTGATGAAGTAAGCCACAACCCGACAAAAGTAATTAATCCGTTCACAATGATAAGCTCATTATCGAAAACATATCCGCCAAATAATTTTGCTGAGTCTGTACTAAGGAAATAACAAACTATTGGCGATATAATACATATAAACGGAACCAGTTTATCGGCCACCTGGCGACCCTTCAGAAAGAGGCCAAATGAATACAAACCTAGCAGCGGCCCGTAGGTATAAGATGCTACTTTAAATATAGCGCTTACCACAGCATCGTTATTAATAGCGTTGAATACAACGATAGTTAGCAGCATCAAACCTGAAAAAGCAATGTGCACCAAATGACGGGTTTTAACCATTTTGGAACTGTTGATGTCCTTGTTTTTTGTAAATCCTAAAAAGTCGACACAAAATGAAGTGGTTAGTGCTGTTAGAGCCGAGTCGGTAGTTGCAAAGGTGGCCGCGGTTAACCCCAGCATGAACACAACCGCCGGAACTACACCTAAGTATTTTAAAGCGATGGTAGGGTACAGGTAGTCCGTTTTGGTGACGGTGACACCATATTTTGCTGCATAAATATAGAGCAATGCACCTACACTCAAAAAGAAGATATTGATGATCACAAATACTGTTGTGAAGCTGAACATATTCTTCTGGGCCTCTTTGATGTGGCTCATACTTAGATTTTTTTGCATCAGGTCCTGGTCGAGGCCGGTCATGCCGATGGTGATAAATATTCCGCCTAAAAACTGCTTACTGAAATGGAAATGGCTGCTCAGGAAATCGTTAAAGAAGAAAATCTTCGAATAACTGCTATTCTTGATCGCATCTGCCGCTTCAAAAATGCTCATATTCAGGCTTCGACACATAAAGAATAGCGACAGGAACACAGACGATACCAGGAACAAAGTCTGTAGGCTGTCAGTAATGATAATGGTTTTTAGACCGCCTTTAAAAGTGTATGACCATATCAACGCAAGGCAGATCAACACGGTTACCGCAAAAGGGACGTGATAATTATCGAAAATGAATTTTTGCAATACGATCACTACTAAATAAAGTCTAAAGGAAGAACCTATGGTGCGACTGATAAGAAATATACCGGCAGCAGTTTTGTAACTCCATGTACCAAGCGCTTGTTCGATATAACTATAAATAGAGGTGAGTTTTAAACGGTAATAAAGCGGTAATAAAACTGTAGCGATAATGATAAAACCCGTCGCATTGCCTAATATGAACTGGAAATAAGCGAACTGGTCGCCTGTGGGTGCCCCAACTTTACCGGGTACGGATATGAATGTGACGCCACTTAACGCAGTTCCGATCATCCCAAAAGCCACAAGGTACCATTTGGAATTGCGGTTGGCGATAAAGAAGGTATCGTTATCGGATGATTTTCGTGAGGTAAGCCACGATATCACAAGAAGCACGAGAAAATAACCGATGATGAAGGAGAGGAGTACTAAAGGCGACATAATTTTTGTTTAGTTCTGAAATCCTATAACTAATGTACTTTGTCATCCTGAGCTTGTCGAAGGATATGGCGTAAAGGCCTGCCCTCATACTTCGACGGGCTCAGTATGGCACCCTTTGAAGATTTCTTGTTGGCAATTTATGTATAAAAAACAAAATGTACATTAAATGTTCCCGACTTAAGCAGACTTTCTGACTTCCCGACTATTCACTAACTTCGCAAAATGAATTTTTCGTCAAAGTTGCTGGAGAATGCGGTGGCCGAGTTTGCCAAGCTGCCGGGGGTGGGACAGAAAACTGCTTTGCGCCTGGTACTCCACCTGCTGGACCAGGATAAAACTGAAGTAGCGAAATTTAGCGACAGCATCATTAAACTGCGAAATGAAATAAAATTCTGCCGCGATTGCCATAATATCTCGGATCAGGAAATTTGTGAAATATGTTCTTCACCCAAGCGCGATCATGCAACTATCTGTGTAGTAGAGGATACACGTGATGTAATGGCTATACAGAATACTGATCAATATAATGGAGTTTATCATGTTTTGGGTGGTTTAATTTCCCCAATTGACGGAATCGGTCCCTCCGATTTACACGTCGACAGCCTGGTGACCAGGATAAAAGAAAACGAGGTTAAGGAAGTAATATTCGCTTTAAGCGCTACTATGGAAGGCGATACCACCATATTTTATTTGCACAAAAGACTGAAAGATTTCAACATTAGTCTGTCTACCATAGCTCGTGGCATAGCTTTTGGTGGTGAACTGGAGTACGTTGATGAGATTACCCTCGGGAGATCCATCGCGACACGTATTCCATACGAAGGTTCACTATCAAAGTAGCAAGTATGAAATTATCTGTAATCCTGATTAATCACAATTCACTTAACGGGCTCCGGCTTGCATTAACTTCATTGCAAAAAGCCGCGCGCAACATTCCGCATGAAATTATCGTGGTTGATAACGTATCTACGGATAATTCAGTCAATATGTTGAATTCTGAATTCCCGGAAATAAAGCTGTTTATTAATTCCAACAAGGAAAGTTTATCTCAGGCCAGTAATATGGCATTACAGGAGACCAAAGGACAATACATCTTACTACTCAGCCCCGATATTATTGTCAGCGCCGACTCATTTGCCAAACTGAATGAGTTTATGGATCAGCACCCATTGGCAGGCGGTGTTAGTGTGCGCATGGTGGATTTTAATGGGGATTACCTGCATCATTCAAAACATACATTAACAGGCGCATGGGCCTCATTTATCAGGTTTGTTGGTTTATCCTCTCATTTTCCTAAAACCTATTCGGTTTCAAAACGGAAGGCAGACTGGGTTGATGAGTTTGAAACCAAGGAAATAGATGTACTGAACGAAACCTGCATGATGCTACGCAGGTCAGTATTGGAGAAAACCGGACTCTTTGATGAGCGTTTTGCCAGGTATGGCTACAATATCGACCTGTCATATCGTATCAGGCTACAAGGTTTCAAGAACTACTATTACTCAAAAACATATATCATTCAATTACCACGCAAAGCGGTTAACAAATTTAGCTGGAATTACTTCAGGCATTTTTATGGTGCTATGTTTATATTCGCAGCCAAATATTTGTTTAAACTGCCTGTGCTGAACATCAAAAACATAGGCGAGCTCTACCCATCGTCGTATGAAATTGAATGACAAAGTCGTAATTATCACCGGGGCATCATCAGGGATAGGCAAAGCATTGGCAATTGAGTTTGCCAGTCGCGGTGCCAATCTTGTGTTAGCTTCCCGTCAATATGTTGCTTTGTGCGAACTTACCGAACAGCTGATCAAACAATACAAAATCCAGGCAGTGGCCGTGCAATGTGATGTATCGGTTGAGGAAGATTGCAGCCACCTCATCAAGCAAACCGTATTGACTTTCAACAGGATCGATGTGCTCGTAAACAATGCAGGTATCACTATGCGGGCATTGTTTAAGGATACTGAACTGAAGGTTCTGAAAACACTGATGGATGTCAACTTCTGGGGAACAGTATATTGTACCAAATATGCGTTACCGCATATCCAGAAAACACAGGGAAGTATTGTAGGAGTATCATCCATCGCTGGTTACAAAGGATTACCGGGACGCACAGGTTACTCCGCATCAAAATTTGCCGTAAACGGCTTTTTGGATGCATTGCGAATCGAAAATTTGAAAACCGGTGTGCATATACTAACCGCCTGCCCGGGGTTTACTGCCTCTAACATTCGCAATACTGCACTGGCGCAAGATGGCACACAGCAAGGAGAGAGTACACTGGAAGAACATAAAATGATGACTGCCGAAGAGGTGGCTAAAATTATAACCAACGGTGTTGAAAATCGCACCCGGACACTGATAATGACCCGCCAGGGTAAGCTGACTGTAACGCTGAGCAAATTCTTTCCGTCATGGTTGGACAAATTGGTCTATAATACCTTTGCAAAAGAGAAAGATCCGCTGCTGAGATAAGGGGAAAGTCTGACCCTAAGATTAATTGCTATTTCTAATTTATTTAATTAATAGGTATTATTTAGTTGATATTAAGCGAGTAATATCTATAGACGATACTTTAATTAACTCAATATTGATATATGTTAATTATTGGTTGAAACTTTCCCTATTTTTAATCGTTTATTTCACTTGAACATCCTACATGTTTAGTGGTATTGGGTATATGACAAAACGATTACTGTACTTTTTTCTGGTATCAACTTTCGCGTTATTTTACAACAATACTTTTGCCGCTGTTCCCGTTATCAGTTACTCTCCATCAACCAATACCTACACTGTAAATACAACAATAACCACTTTAACACCTACTGTTACCAACGGAGTAAGTGCAATTGGTTTTAACAATGCAATTGCCCTAACAGGCGCTACGTTAAACAATCCCCGTGGAGTAGCTATCGATGCTTCCGGTAATGTTTATGTTACTAATAGCGGTAACAATACCATCAGCAAGTACAATTCAAGCGGGACTTATGTTGGCACTTTTGGTTCGGGTGCTACCTTGTCAGTACCAAAAGACCTGGTTTTTGATTCGTCGGGGAACGCATACGTTTTGAATCTGGGTTCAACGCCAGGTACTGGCAGTGTATATAAATATAATTCAAGCGGCGTGTACCAGTCAACTATACTGAGCGGTTTAAATTATGCTTTAGGGATTACGATTGATGCATCCAATAATATTTACATCGCCGATCAGGGTGCTGCTACTGTAAAAAAATATAACACCAGCGGTACCCTTTTACTTTCACTGCCCACCACTAATTTAAGTACCCCTCTTGGCGTAGCCGTGGACGCATCGGGTAATATTTATGTTTTAAATAATGGCGGGCCAAACGTAACCAAATACAATTCAGCCGGCACTTATTTGTCCACATTTCTTAGCGGGTTTACATCCCCGCAATCTATAACAATTGACGGTGCCGGGAATTTCTACATAGGTGACAATTCGCCTACGAATACGGTTTACGTTTATAACGCAAGCGGTACTCTGCTTACCAGTAAAGCCGTTAATGACCCCGAAGGTATCGCTGTCGACAACAAAGGAAATATGTTTACGTCGGCTTATTACGCTAACCAGATGAGTGAATATAAACCCAGCGGAGGTTTTTTTTTAAACACGAATTTGCCCGCGGGCTTAAGTTTCAATAGCAGTACGGGTAGCATCAGTGGTACGCCCACTGTAACCCAAACTACAACAGTTTATACAGTTACTGCCTATAATGCCAGTGGTAATGGTTCTGCTACGGTTAGTATTACCGTTAACCCTACGGCCCCTACAGGTACAGGAGGTTCTGCATGCAGTTCCGGCACGGCGACGCTTACTGCTTCGGGAAGTTTACCGGCAGGTGGCATATATAATTGGTATGCAGCTCTTTCAGGAGGTTCGTCCCTGGGAACAGGAGCAACTTTTGTTACACCTGCAATAACCGCTACTACCACTTATTACGTTGATTATACCGTGGGCGGCACCACAAGTGCGCCCCGAACCGCCGTAACGGCAACGGTAAGTGCCGGTCCTGTTTTATCAATTGTGCCTGCAACTGGTTTATCCTTTTCCTATCCTTTTAGCGGCAATGCCAACGATGCTTCGGGCAACAATAACAACGGAACGCTTCAAAATGCACCCTCGCCTACTACCGACCGTTACGGAGCCGCTGGAAGTGCTTATAGTTTTAATGGTTCTACCCAATATATTTCTACCACTACTGCGATTGCATCGCCCGGGCCGCAAAATTTCTCCATCAGTGTATGGTTTAAAACAAGCTCGGCAGGTGGTAAACTGGTGGGTTTTGGTTCGTCGCAAATAGGATCAAGTCCTAATAATGATCGTCATATTTATATGAGCAACAGCGGGCAGTTGTATTTTGCCCTTTACCCATCTGCCTACAAGGTCTTAAACACCACCGCAAGTTATGCTGATGGCAAGTGGCATCATGTAGTTGCCACCGAATCAACCACTAACGGAGCCAATCTGTATGTGGATGGTGCGCTTCAGGCAACCGATGCCACCATGACTGCTTCGCAAGCTTACGCTGGTTACTGGCGTGTGGGTTATGATAATATGGTGACCTGGCCCAATGCTCCTACCAACTATTATTTTAACGGATCATTAGACGATATCACTATTTACAGTACCGAACTAACAGCCTCGCAGGTAAACACTCTCTACGGTGCCGGCGGTGGTACCTTTTGTGCGGGCAATTCCTTTTCACTTACAGCAAACACTGTAGCCGGTGCAACCTACGCCTGGACGGGGCCGGGAGGGTTTTCTTCAAGTGCGCAAAATCCAACGGTCACAAATGCCGTAGCAGGCACTTATACACTTGTAGTAACTGCCTCCGGCGGATGTACATCAACAATAAATGTTACAGCGCCATCAAACGCAATAACTTACACCTGGACAGGCGGCGCCGGAACCACAAATCCAGCGACTGCGGGAAACTGGGATCAATTACCACCTTTTAACAGCACTTCAAATATTGTTGTACCCGCAGGGTTGAGCTTTTATCCGTCACTCACGGCCGATGCAGGCTTATATGGTTTAACTATTGCCAATGGGGCTTCTTTCAATTTAAATGGGCATACACTCAGTATAGGATGCAATATTTATAATAGTTCGGGCGGCCAAATTCTTTATGGCAGCAGTAATTCTTCGGGTATCATCTGGAATGGATCATCGGCGACGCAAACATATTCGGGTGGCACTACAACAAACACTGCACAGTTGGGAACCATGACGATTAATAATTCTGCAAATGGCACATTGACAATCAGTGGTGGCCCGGTAGACATTTATAATTTACTAACCATTACAAAAGGTAATTTAACTGTTGGCTCATCTCCGGCAGCCTTAACCTTAAAAAGTACGGCTACACAGACTGCGAGTATTGCGGCAATACCAAGCGGGAGCACAATAACAGGCACTGTAAATGTGGAGCGTTATGTCACCGGTGGGAGCGGTTTCCGTAGCTATAGGTTGCTGTCATCGCCGGTTTATGCCGGTACAGTAAGCGGCAATAACGTATATAGCATTAATTACCTGCTTAACTCAACGTTCCTCACAGGTACCGATGGTACGGCGGGCGGGTTTAGCAAAAGTGGCAATCCCACGCTATACTTATACCGGGAAAATATGACGCCGGCATACACAACATTTACCAACAGTAACTATCGGGGTATTAAAAATATAAGTGCGTCGCCAAATTATACAATAGATACAGATGGGGGCCCTTTTAATATCCCGGTTGGCAATGGTTTCTTATTCTTTTTCAGAGGTGACAAAACAACTTCCAATCCCTATTCAACCGGGACTATACCGCTTGCCTCTACTTTAACTGCCAGCGGCACATTAAACCAGGGAACCATTTTAGTAAAGGATTGGTTTACGCCTTCCGTTGCCACCCTGAGTTATACATCTTCCAGCCCTGCCGGTATCATAGGCTATAATTTGGTAGGTAATCCCTATCCCAGCAATATAGATTGGGACCAGTTTAGCAATTCAGTAAGTACAAGCCCAATTTATGGCCCCAATGTCAGTAAAACTATTGCTATGCTTAATCCAAATGGCTCCTATGCTACTTACCAGGCAGGCTCTGGCGGTGTGGGCGCTACAAATGGCGCCACCCATATTATACCGAGTGGCGCCGGATTTTTTGTATTGGCAAGCAACGCCTCTGCTTCATTAACTTTTACCGAGGCAGCAAAAACAACCGCCCAGGTTACAGGTAACAATTTATTTATGGGAATGCCGGCCGACTATGCTATCAATAATCAATATCTGCGCTTACAGATGGTATTAGATACCTTCTACAATGAAGATATTGTGATTCGGTTTAATAAGGGAGCAGGCGCCACTTTTAACTTTGATGACGACGGACTTTATAAAACCGGGTTCGGTAAAGTAAGCCTTTTCAGTTTGACGAGCGACCATGTGCCTCTTGCGATCAATGTACAACCTTTGCCTAAATCAAACGAAACGATAGGGTTGGGAGTAAGCGCTACAGGCGATGGGATTTACCAGCTAAAAGTAAAGGAATTGGTTGGCATTCCTCAGCTTTTTGAAGTATGGTTGATGGACAGTTATAAAAATGATTCATTGGATTTGAGGCATAATACGACTTATAAATTTAACATATCTAAAGCGGATACGAATAGTTATGGGAATAACCGGTTTCGTATAGTTATTCGTCAAAATCCAGCTTTGGCAGTACATTTATTGAATTTTTCGGCGTCAAAATCTGCAAATGGGGCACAGATAGAATGGAAGGCAGAAAATGAAGAAAATTATACCCGTTTTACTCTTGAACGAAGTACCGATAACGGCGGAACTTTTAAAATATTAACCGGATTTACATCAAACACACAGGGAGCGTACAGCTTTGTGGATAAAGATCCATTGATCGGCACGGATCAGTATCGTCTGAGGCTGGAAGATTTAAATGGAACAATAAGCTATTCGAAAGTAGTTGCGCTGATGTATTCAGATTTGAATAATAACATTGCCAGCAATATTGTTATTTATCCGAATCCTGCGAAGAATACAATTAATCTGTCGGTCACCCAAAATTCGGACGCGGCATCCAACGTGTCCTATAGTATAACCATTTTGAACAGTAGTGGGCAGGTGGTAAAAAAGACGATTTCATCGCAAGCCCAATGGCAGGAGAATATAAGCGAATTGCAGCCCGGGACCTATGTAGTGCAGATAATAAATGGCAATGATAAGAGCTGGATCGGGAAAAGTAAGTTTGTGAAATTATAGCCATATGTGTTCGGTTTATGCTGCGCTGGTTTTATTACCAACAAAAAACTCGCGAAGATTAAAAAAACTTCGCGAGCTAATATGTCCATTGATAAATAGTAATTTACTTCACACCAACAAACACATCTGTGTATTCCCACCTGAAACCAAAGCCGTTACTCATTACTGCATACTCCAGTTTTTCGTTCAAGTCATTTGTTTTTTTAGGTTTAACTACAACCATCAGCACTGTTTTGGCCGGGTCCATATTTGCATCGCCTCCCTGTTTATCTCCCCATTGCCCAGTTTCAGAGTTGAAGTAGATGGTCCATTCATTTTCGCCAGGAGTAGCAAAGAAGCTATACTTACCAGCGGCAAGCTTTTTTCCCTCAACCATGATGTCCTTATCCGTTTGAAAAATGGTTGCTTCATTAGCTCCTGCTCTCCAAAGTTTGCCATATGGTAAAAGTCCACCGAAAATTTTTCTTCCTTTTACAGAGGGGCTGCTATAGTCAATGGTTATTGTAGCATCGCCGATTTTTCCTGTAGCTGTAGCCGGAGGGCTTGGCCTTTTGGATTTATCGGTTTGCGCCTTTAATAACGTAGGCAGCGTCAGCGTTATTAAAACTATTGCCAGAATTTTTAAAGAATGATTTTTTTTCATGATGGATGTGTTAAGTTTATTTTTTTGGTTTGTTATAGATATTATTTGGTCATCAGCCCTAATTTTTTAGTTCAGGTAGTCCTCTTCAATAATGTTAGCCGATAAAACGGATAGCCTTGTTTCGGTTTCAATTGTTGTATTACTCTCAATTTTGGGGTTGTTTTGTAAATCGGCCCCCAACACAATACCCGCCGAAATTAATACGCAATTCTTGATAATATACTGTCCGAGCAAAGTCGGAACAAAGATGGAACCTGAAAAAGTTTCGTGCGGAAAAAAAATCAATGGTAAAAATGTACCTGCCATTTGAAAATAAAG
>Ga0070671_100003864_pt1 | contig 11777 bp, 8 predicted proteins | sample KBSS73metaG_FD_65341 | JGI IMG/M metagenome (GOLD analysis project Ga0070671, IMG submission 65341) | Switchgrass rhizosphere microbial communities from Kellogg Biological Station, Michigan, USA - KBS S7-3 metaG | ecosystem: Host-associated > Plants > Roots > Rhizosphere > Soil ...
TGCAGGTTCCCGCGAAGCATGCAGTGGATCATCGAGCAGCTGGACGAAAACACGCCGCGGCCGATTGGCCACCTGATTGACGCCGTCGCCGGCCGCCTGGACGAGGGAATGGTTCGCACGCTGGTGGAAATGCTGCTGAAGCACGATCTGATCGCGATTCACGAGTCAGCATGAGGGTGGACGCCTCGGCGATCGTCGGACGAGCGCTGGTTGACCCGGCCGGCTGGGCGGCCGCCTCCGCCGGCGTCGATGTGGCGTCGTTGATCGAGGCCGCGGTCCGGCACCGAATCCTGCTGATGCTGGGTTGGACGCTTCGAGCCGCGGGCCGGCTCCACGATTCGCCGCCGCCATTCGTCGAGACGTTTCAGCTGGCCGAGCGCGCCGCGGTGGTCGAGGACGCCGTGCGGCATATCGAGCTCGTGCACGTCCTCGAGGAGCTGCGTGCCGCCGGTGTCCGCGCGCTGCTCTTCAAGGGTGCTGCGCTGGCGCACAGGCACTATCCGGCCGCCTACTTACGCGTCCGCGCCGACACGGACCTGCTCGTGCCGGTCACGGACCTGCCGGTGCTGGAACGCGTCCTCAAAAGTCTGGGCTACGTCCATCCGGTGGAGACGTCAGGACGCCTCGTCTCCTATCAATGTCATTACTACAAGATCGATCGACACGGCATCGCGCATGCGTTCGACGTCCATCGGAAGATATCGAACCTGCAGGTCCTAGCCGATCGTTTCGGCTGGGAGGAGCTGTGGCGCGGCCGGGTGGACGTTGACGCCCTCGGTTCCGCGGCGGCGGCTCCCGACGACGTCCACGCGCTGCTGCTGGCGCTCGTCCACCGGGCGGGCCATCATCCGGGCTCGCACAATCTCCTGTGGATCTACGATCTCCACTTGCTCGCGAGCCAGTTGCGCCCTGAGGAGACGACGCAGCTTCGAGAGTTGGCAACGGCTCGAGGGCTCGGGCAGGTTGCGGCCGAGGGGCTCGCGCTCGCGCGGGATCGGTTCGGCAACCGCGCAGCCGACGTTCTAATCGACTCGCTCGGGTCCCGCCGCGGAGGAGGCTGTCCGGACGTCGCAACGCTGGAGCAGGGATCGTGGACGCAGGCGCGGGTCCTACGCCTGGATCTCGACGCGCTTCCCACCTGGCGGGCGCGCGGCCGCCTGATCCGGGAACACCTCGTGCCGCCGGCAAGCTACATGCGCGCGCGATACGGTGTCCAATCGAACGTTCTGCTTCCAGGTTTGTACTTCTGGCGCGCGCTTGTCGGCGCCCCGAAGTGGCTTCGCCGCCGGAGCGCTGACGAGTGACACTCGCCCAAGAGTTCTAGGGTTCTAGGGTTCTAGGGTTCTAAGCTTCCAGATTCCAGAGTTCGCGCTTTAGAACCTTAGAACCCTAGAACTCTGTCAGTTCTCTATCCGTTGTATTTGACCATGACGACGGTGACGTCGTCGCTCTGTGTGGCGTCGGCGCAGAAGGCCTTGACGTCGGCGAGCACCGCGTCGAGCACCTCCTGAGGGCTCTCGCCGACATGTGCGCGCGCGCAGGCGAGCAGCCGGTCGTCGGTGTATTCCTCGCCGGCTGGATCGAGCGCCTCGGTGACGCCGTCGCTGAAGGCGATGATCAGATCGCCTGGCTTCAGCGTCAGGCTTTCCTCCTCGAACGACGCGTGCTCGAAGAGGCCGAGCACGACGCCCCCGGTTTCCAGCCGCCGGATCTCGGACCCTGACACCAGCAGCGGCGCGTTGTGTCCTGCGTTGCAGTAGGTGAACGACCCGTCCGGCCCCAGCATGCCGTAGAACGTCGTCAGAAACCGCGATTCGATGGCGCGGCGGAACAGGCCAGTGTTGAGCCGCGTGATGAGCGTCGCCGCGCCGGTCTGATAAGTGGCTTCCGCGCTGAACATGCCCAGCACCGCCGCCGCCAGCAGGGCCGCCGGCGATCCTTTGCCCGCGACGTCGCCGAGGATGAACCCGAAGCGTCCGGTTGGCAGGTCGACGTAGTCGTAGAAGTCTCCGCCGACCGCGCGACAGGCAACCGAAGCCGCCGCCGTCGAGAAGAAATCGCCTTCCCGAGTGGCCACTGGTAGCAGCGACTGTTGAATCGCCGCGGCCACCTTGAGCTCCTGCTCGAACTTTGCTTTGTCGAGCGCTTCGCGATAGAGCCGCGCGTTCTCGATCGCGAGCGCGGCTTCGGCCGACAGCGTGTCGAGCGCCGCGGTCGCCGAGGCGGACCGCAGGGCGCCCCGCTCGCGGCTGTCCAGATACAACACCCCGATCAGCTCGTCGGCGACCTTTTGCTCGGCGCGCTCCACGTAGCGCACCAGGCGCAGGGGCGTGCACAGCACGTGGCGAATGCCGAGCGCGACGGTGCCGGTGTGGAGCTGCGCCAGGTCGCCGTCGAGGAGGTCTTCGACAATCGTCTGTTTGCCGGTGGCGAAGACGGACTCCGGGATCTTGCGGCTCGTCTCGAAGGTGCGGCCGGAGAGCGTCACCTTCCCTCGCGCACGGGCAAGCTTGAATTCCAGCTGGCCTTTGACGGCCAACATGATGAAGCCCCGCTCCGCACCGGTCACCTCGATCGCGGAGTCGAGTACCAGCGACAGCACCTCGTCGAGCACGCGGCCCGAACCGAGCGCGCGCAGACTTTCGAGCAGCACCGCCATCTGGCGCAACTCCGACGCCGCGGAGATCGCGCTGCGTTCGACCGACGGCGCCTCGTCGTCGACGAAAAAGACGATTTCGGTGTCGCCAGCCTGGCCGAAGCGAATCTGGTCGCCGTGGGCGAGGACGCGCTCGTTCGTGCGCTCGTTGTTGACGAACGTGCCGAACCGCGACTGCTTGTCCCGAATCGTGCACTGGCCGTTTTCGAGCGTAATCTCCGCGTGGACGCGGGAGATGTCGGCGCCGGGCAGACGCAGGTCGGTCTCGCTCCGGCGGCCGATCGAAAACAGCGGTTTGTCGATCGGAACGATGCGCCGGCCGAGCGCGTCGGTGATGACCAGACGGGGGACCGGGGTGGTCTGGGAATCTGACATGCGGACTCGGATTATACGGCGAGTCGTGCCGGCGGCTTGACAGCCTGCGGGACGGGAACCTATTCTCCTTGTCGATCGTCTACAGGAGAAAGCATGAAGCGCGAGAAGAGCGACCTCCTCCAAGGCACGCTCGACCTCCTGATTCTCCGCACGCTGGCGTCGGGTGACATGCACGGCTGGGGCATCGCCCAGCGCCTGCAGCAATTGTCACAGGATGTCCTCCAGGTCAATCAGGGGTCTCTCTACCCGGCGTTGTACCGGCTCGAGCAGCAGGGGTGGATCGAGTCGGCGTGGGGCGACTCGGACAACAACCGGCGGGCCAAGTACTACCGGCTCACCAAGTCCGGACGCAAGCAGCTGGCGGAGGAGACGGCAAGCTGGGAGCGGATCACGGCCGCCGTCGCCCGCGTTCTGCAGCACGCGTAACGAGGTTCCGATGTCGATGACGTCCGTCCTGCGGCGGCTCCGCGGTTCGCTGCGATCGTCAGACTTCGAGAGTTCGATGGAAGCGGAGATGCGCCATCACCTCGAGCTCGAAATCGAGGCGCTGATTGCGCGCGGGATGAATCCCGGCGAGGCGGCCGACGCGGCGCGCCGCCGCTTCGGCAGTGTCGCGCAGGTCAAGGACGACTGCCGCGATTCATGGGGCCTGCGGGCGATCGATGCGATCCGGCAGGACGTGCGCTACGCCGCACGCTCGCTCGCGAAGTATCCCGTCTACACCGCGGTCGTTCTGCTCACACTCGCCCTCGGCATCGGCGCGAACACGGCGATCTTCAGCGTCGTGCATGCCGTGCTGCTGAGGCCGCTGCCATACACGCACGGCGATCGCCTCGTCGAGGTGCGTCAGCAGGCGCCGCGGATCGGCGTCGCCAACGCCGGCGTGTCGGTCAAGGAGATCCAGGACTACCGGGCGCAGACACCGACGCTCGACACCATCGTCGAGTACCACCAGATGTCGTTCAATCTGCTCGGTCGTGGCGAAGCCACGCGCGTGCAGACCGGCGTCGTCTCGCCCGAGTTCTTCGATGTGCTTGGCGTCAAGCCGATGCTGGGGCGCACGTTCCGGACGGACGATGATTCGCCCGGTGCGCCAGCCGTGCTGCTTGTCAGTCACTCGTTCTGGCAGAACGCGCTCGGCGGCGATCCCGGCATCGTCGGTCGCGCGTTCGAAATGAACGACCGCGTGCACACCGTGGTTGGCGTCCTGCCGCCGATTCCGCAGTTTCCCGCCGAGAACGACGTCTACATGCCACCGTCCGCCTGCCCGTTCCGATCCAATCCACAGACGATCGCCAATCGTCAGGCGCGGATGCTGACGGCGATTGGCCGCCTGCGGCCGGATGCCAGCCTCGATCGCGTGCAGAACGACCTCGCCGTCGTCTCCGATCGCCTGAACCACACGTATCCGGCGGACTACGACGCCGCTCACACCGGCTTCCATGCCGCCGCAGCGTCGGTGCGCGACGAGCTGACGCGAGACGCCCGGCCGACGCTGCTCATCCTGCTCGCGACCACCGGATTCGTGCTGCTGCTGGTGGCTGCCAACGTCGCGAACCTGGCGCTGGCGCGGGTATTGGGACGCCAGCGCGAGCTGGCTGTGCGCACCGCGCTCGGGGCGGGACGCGGCCGCATCGCTCGCCAGCTGTTGACCGAGAGCACGATGCTGGCGGTCGCCGGCGGGGCGCTCGGACTCGGCTGCGGCTATCTGGTTCGCGACCTGCTCGTCGGCTTTACGTCGCGCTTCACGCCGCGCGCCGACGAGATCTCCATCGACGGCACGGTGCTCGCCTTCACGCTGGGCGTCTCGGTCTTCACGGGACTCCTGTTCGGACTGCTGCCCGCGGTCACCCGACGGACCGCCAGCGCGACTGAGGCGGGCCACCGGACGGTGGGCACCGCGCGTATGGGCGCGCGCAACGCGTTGATCGTGGCGCAGGTGGCCATCTCGTTCGTGCTGCTGGTCGGCGCCGGCCTGCTGGTCCGCAGCTTCATCAAGCTGCAGCAGGTCGATGGCGGATTTCGCACCGACCGGGTGATCACGATGGTCGTATCGCTCGACTTCGTGAAGTACAACACCGCTAACGCGCGCCGCGCCTTCTTCAAGTCGGTGCTGGACAAGGTCGAAGCCGAACCCGGCGTGCAGGCGGCGGCGCTCGGCATCACGGTGCCTCTCGATCAGCAGCAACCATTCCTCGCCGGGCTGACGATCGAGGGTCAATCGCTCGGGGACCGCAGCGCGCGTCCGCAAGTCGACATCAAGTTCGCGTCGCCCGCCTACTTCCAGACCATCGGCATGACGCTGCTGAGCGGCCGGCTGTTCACCGCTGCCGACGATGCGGCGGCGCCGGCGGTGGCGATTGTCAACCTGTCGATGGCGCGGCACTTTTTCCCGGACACCGATCCGGTAGGACGCCGCGTGTCGTTCGACAACGGCCGCACCTGGATGACCATCGTCGGCATGGTGAATGACACGCGCGACTACGCCCTCGACGCAAAGCCGACCGACGAGATCTACCGCGCCTTCGCCCAGACCGCACCGTTGAATGCGACGCTACTGGTTCGCGCCGCGTCGGATCCATCGGTGTTCGCGCGCCGCATCCCGGACGTGGTGCACGAGGTGGACGCCCGACAGCCGGTCAGCCGCATCCAGACGCTCGAAGCGGTGCGGAGCCGATCGCTGGCGCCGCCGCGTCTCACCGCGCTGCTGGTGACGCTGTTTGCCGCCGTGGCGCTGGTGATCACCGCGGCCGGCATCGCCGGTGTCGTGTCATTCCTCGTGAACCAGCGGACGACGGAAATCGGCGTCCGGATGGCACTCGGCGCTCCGCGATCCAGTGTTGTTCGGATGATCCTCGGGCAGGGTCTCGGTCCGGTCGCCGCGGGGCTCGTGCTGGGCATCGGCGGCGCGCTGATGCTGACGCGGGTCGTGACTCGCCTGCTCTTCGCCGTCGAGCCGACCGATCCGCCGACCTACGTGGCGGTCGCCATCACACTGGCGGTCGTGGCGGCGCTGGCGTGCCTCGCACCCGCGCGGCGCGCGGCGACGATCGATCCGATGCGCGCGCTGCGGTCGGAGTAGGGCGGGAAAGGCAGGAAAGGGCCCGTCCTGCCCCTAGAATCTCCTGTGCCCCGCTTCAAGCTGACCATCGAGTACGCCGGCACCCGTTACAGCGGCTGGCAGATCCAGAAGAACGCGAGAACGGTTCAGGGCGAAATCGATCGCGCGGTGCGAAGCGTCACCGGCCGAAAGGACTTCGAGCTTTACGGCGCGGGCCGCACCGATGCCGGCGTCCACGCGCTGGCGCAGGTGGCGCACCTCGACGTCAGCGCGTCGTTGCCGGCCGAGACGCTTCGGCGGCGGCTGAACGACGAACTGCCGGCGGACATCAACATCCTGGCGACGACCGTCGTACCGCATCGATTTCATGCGCGCCACGACGCCGTGGCGCGCCGGTATCTCTATCAGATCGCCTGCCGACGCACCGCGTTCGCAAAAACGTTCGTGTGGTGGGTTCGCGAGCCGATTGACGTCGGCAGAATGCGGGAGACCGCTGTCAGGTTCGTGGGGATGCGCGACTTCAAGGCCTTCGCGGCAGGGACGTCTCGAGACGACGGCGATGAACCGCCGCCGTCGACGCTGGTGCTGGTCGATCGGGTCGAGATCGTCGAGGACGGGGCACTTGTGCTGGTCGCGGTCGAGGGATCGCATTTTCTGTGGAAGATGGTCCGACGCATGGTCGGTTTCCTGGTCGAAGTCGGCCGGGGCGGCGTGCCGCCGACGGATCCTGCCCGATACACCGCTCCGCCGTCAGGGTTGTTTCTCGAGCGCGTGTATTACAAGGGCGACCCGCGCGACGAGCCCGTACGCGCGGCGACCCCGCTGACGTGACAGGGGTCGGATACGGTATCCGACCCAACGCCCCCGCGCCCTACTTCACATCGAACGGCGAACCGCCCGACGCGAGGCGCGCGCCGAGCGCCAGTCGCACGACCTCGCCGTAGCTGGCGGCTCCGGACTCGACGCGATTCGCTTTCAGGTAGGAATCGTAGACGCGCCAGCCCGCCGCCGACAGACGCGGGCTCACGTGACGCGCCACCCGATCCCGGATCGCCTGCAGATCCTCCCGCGGACCGGCGGCCAGCGCAGCCGCGATCGCGGCGCGGTCGGCGCGGCTCGACACCGGCACGAGCTCGCTGTACATGAACAGCCACCCGCTGTACTGAGCGGCGGGCGACCCGCGCATGCACGCCAGCCATCCCACAAAGTTGGCCTCGCCTTCGTCCGCCACGCCGGCAAGATGACTCCACTCGTGCGCCGTCACGAACGGCCGCTCGAACGGCAGTAGATCGCTCGACACGAGAATCTCGAGAAAGAACGGATCGGTCATCCCGTCGACGGCGATACGCCGGAAGTACCAGTCGATGATCGTTGCCTTGGGTCGTCCCGGAACCACGGTCTGCGGACGGCCGGTGTCGGCGAGCGCCCGCTCGAGAGCTGCGGCCAGTGACTGATCGATCGCAGGAACGGGGGGTACGCGGGCGTCATGGGCACGGCCGTGCAAATCGTTCAGCCGACGGGCAGCGACAATTGCGGCGTCCTTTACCGCGGGCGCGGTCACCCGCGCGGCATCCAACCCGAGGAGCTCCGCGAGCCGGACGCGCCGGTAATTCAAACCCCACGTGCAAAGGAAGACCAGGTACAGCGCCGCAACCCACACGATCGTGCGCCAGAGGATGACGACCCCCGCGCGAAGGCGCCCTTTTACGGTCCTGAGATCGCGCGCCGACAGGACTATCCACGACAGCGCGACTACGAGAACGAAGACGTCGAACAAGGCAAAGGGCGCGAGGTTCGACAGCGACGTGAGAAGGGGTTGTAACCCGAGATACAACCGCCTTGAATACACACGTTCGACCAGCGTCGCAGGCAGCGGCACGAGAGCGGCGGTCCCGGCCGCGATGACCAGGGCAGGGCGCCACGGCATTACTCCGCGGCACCCGCAGTGACTGGTTTGACCGGGAAACCGACGCTGTGCGTGCAGTCCGGACGGAAGGCGGTTCGCTCTCTTGACACTGTGCTTCCTGTCAGAATCAGCGTAAGCGTCTGATGATCAATAGGTTAACGTCACCGTCGCCTCTTCATTGCGGCTTCCTCAGCCCGCGACGGCTAAGCAAAGTCCTCCTCAGAGTTGGCGTCTTATAGTACTATATTGTCCTATAAAGTCATCTAGAACTGCCTGACGGATGCCAGTCATTCGGCCGATAAGACGAGGGATCATATGTCGTCTCGCACGCTAGCCGCAGCGACCGCCCTGTTCGTGGCGACCGGTTCCTGGTCCGGTGCCGCTCAGCAGTCCGCGACAGTCGTCACCCGCCCGGGCGCGAAGACCGTCGTGCCGCGAGCCGCGGGCACCGGGTCGAACGTGCCGACTGTCATTCAAGGCAACGCCCTCAACTCGGCCAACGCTCCGCTGCCCGACACGCTGGTGCGGCTGCGCGATGCGCACTTCGGACGCGTCATCGAAACCCGGCTCACCGACAAGTCCGGAATGTTTGAGTTCAAGGTCGTGGATCCTGGCACCTACATCGTCGAGTTGCTTGGTCAGGACCAGAGGGTGCTCGCCGCCAGCCAGATTCTCAACGTCAACGCCGGCGACGCGGTGTCCGCCATCGTCAAGCTGCCGTCCCGCACGCCATTTTCCGGGTTATTGAGCAGTGCCATCGCGCCATCGGCGGCCATGCTGGCGACGCAGGCGGCGGCGACGGGAATCGCGGCAGTCGTGCCGACGGCGCCCGTGAGTCCGAATCGATAGTCCATGCCAGAGCCCACGCCGCCGCCGGCCCCCACGCGTCAGCCGACATCGACTTCGCCATCATCCCCTGCGGCGGGCGCCGGCACGCATTTCGTGCCCGAGAACGAGGTGCACCTCCTCGATCGGCTCGCAGTGCTGTACCGCTACCGGCGGCTGTGCGTGACGGTGTTCATCCTGTCGAGCGCGGCGATGATCATCCAGGGCTACACGACCATCCAGATGTATCAGGCGATTGCGCGTCTCGAGATCAACGACGAACGCTCGACGGCGGTACCCGGCCTGGCGAACGACCTGAACACCTACTACGAGGATCCAGAACCGTATTTTTCGACGCAGCACAAGATCCTCAAGGGGCGCGATCTCACGCGACGAGTCGTCAGGAAGCTGCACCTCGACACGGTACCGGAGTTCAACGGCACGGCATCGCTGCCACCCACGCCGGTCACCCTTCTCCATGGCCTCGAAGGGCGGCTGATCGCGCTGATCCGGCCGACGCCGGCGGTTGCGGCGGAGGCCCCCAAAGCCGATGAGTCGTCGGACGAGTCGAGTCTCGTCAGCTCGTTCATCGGACGCGTCGAAGTCCTGCCGGTCCGCGGCAGCCACCTCGTCGATGTCACGTTCATGGCGCAGAACCCGAGGTTCGCGGCGACCGCCGCCAATGCACTCGCCGACGAGTACGTCGATCAGAACCTGCAGATCAAGCTCCAGTCGACGCAGGGCATGCTCGACTGGCTCGAGCGGGAGCTCGCCGGCCAGCAGCAGAAGGTCGAGGACAGCGAGCGCGCGCTGGCGCAGTACCGCGAGCGGGAAAACGCGCTGTCTCTGGACGAGAAGCAGAACATCGTCCTGGCGCGGCTCAACCAACTGAACGACGCCGCCACCCGGGCCCGCACGGCACGCGCCCAGAAGGAATCGCTATACAGCCAGGTGAAATCGATCGCGTCAGGCACCGCGCCCGACGCCATACCGGTCGTCGGCCAGAACCCGAGCGTTCAGAACGCCAAGTCGAAGCTCGCGTCGCTCCAGGCCGAGAAAGTGAAGCTGCTGGATCGGTACGGCGAAAAGCACCCGCAGGTCGTCCAGGTCAATACCGCGCTCGCCGACGCGCAGCGGCAGTACGACCTCGCGGTCAGCGGCGCCGTGCAGTCGGTGCGGAACGAATACGAAGCGGCGATCATCGAGGAACGCTCGCTGTCGCAGAACCTCGAAGGCGCGAAGGCCGAAGCGACCGTTCTGAACCGAAAAGGCATCGGCTACGGCGTGATGGAGCGCGAGGCCAAGAGCAACCGCGAGGTGTATCAGTCGCTGCTGACGCGGGAAAAGGAGTTGCGCGTCTCCGCGAACAGCCGCACGAACAACGTCCGCGTCATCGACCACGCGGAAGTCCCAAGGGTTCCGGTGACACCCGGCGGACGCCGGACCTGGCTCATCTCCATCGTCGTCGGACTCGTGCTGTCGATCGCGGTGGCCCTCGGCCTCGACTACATGAACGACACGATCAAGACGCCGGAGGATGTGACGCGCCGCCTGAAGCTGCCGTTCCTCGGCCTTGTCCCGTCGGTTCGCGGAGACAAGCACCCGCTGCTGGCGTCCTCGCACGTGCCGCACGACTTCGGGGAATCGTTCCGCGCGCTGCGGACCTCACTGTTGTCCAAGTATCCGAGCGAGGGCACGAAGATCTTCATCGTCACCAGCGCACAGCCCCTCGAAGGCAAGACGACGACGGCGGCGAACCTCGCGATGGCGCTGGCGTACGGCGGCTCGCGCGTGCTGCTGATCGACGCCGACATGCGGCGGCCCGGGTTGCACCGGCCGCTCCGATTGACCAACGAGCGCGGCCTGTCGCAGGTGCTCATCGGTCAGGCGCGCGTCCGCGACGTCATTCAGCGGACCGTCGACCCCAACCTTCTGGCGATCACCGCCGGCCGCACGCCGCCGAATCCGTCCGAGCTGCTCTCCTCGGAGCGCATGAAGACGCTGCTCACCAACCTCGCGCACGGTCCGTTCGACTGGATCATCATCGATACGCCACCGGTTCTCGCCGTGACCGACGCCGTCATCCTGGCGCCGATGGTGAACGGCGTCACGTTCGTGATCGGCGCCGAAATGACGCGCCGCCGTCTCGCGGAGCGCGCGATTGACACCGTGATGCAGAGCCGCCCGCGCTATGCGGCGGTCGTGCTGAACAAGGTCGATTTCGACAAGAACAAGTACTACTATTCGCGGTATTACGGCCATCAGTACAAGAACTATTACGCCGAAGCGGCGCTCTGATAGTTCGGCCGCAGCCTTCACCCTCCTTCTTCTCATCGGCTGGACCCTGGTCGCGTTCGCAGGCGCGTATCGCTGGACGATCGTACCGCTGTGCGTGGGAGTCCTCGTGCTGCTGGTGTCCGAGCGGCCGAGGATCGGCCGTGGGTCGGGGGCGTTGCTGGACTGGGCGCTGATCGCGTGTCTCGCGGTGGTCGCCGCCCAGCTGATTCCACTGCCTGCACGGCTGTGGACGGCGCTGTCGCCGCATGCGATCGACGTGGAGTCGGCCGTTCGCCTCGAGGCCGTGTCGCCGGCGTCACATCCGCTGTCGCTGGATCCGAATGCGACGGCGTGGGCCCTGGCGCTGGGAGCCGCGTACATCGGCCTGTTCTGGTGCGCCCGCGCCATCTTTGCGGGCGGAGGCGTCAGACTGACCACGCGCGGAATCTCGTGGCTGGGACTCGGACTGACCGTGCTCGTCGCCATCCAGCGCGCCACGGCTCCGACGCTGTTGTTCTGGATGTGGCGGCCGCTCGACACCGGCGCATCGCCCTACGGGCCGTTCGTCAACCGTAACAGCCTCGCGTGCTGGCTGGCGATGTCTGTGCCGCTCGTCATCGGCTACGCCGTCGCACGCCACGAATCCCGACCGCCGGGCACGGCGCCGGCCGCCGGTG
>Ga0070671_100003865_pt1 | contig 11775 bp, 10 predicted proteins | sample KBSS73metaG_FD_65341 | JGI IMG/M metagenome (GOLD analysis project Ga0070671, IMG submission 65341) | Switchgrass rhizosphere microbial communities from Kellogg Biological Station, Michigan, USA - KBS S7-3 metaG | ecosystem: Host-associated > Plants > Roots > Rhizosphere > Soil ...
AGACGCAGCCTCGTGCAGGACGCACCTTCCGCGAGCGTCGTTCCGTTGGGCGGCGATGCGCTGGACCTGCGACATCCCGAACGCTTTCTCGAGGAATTCGACGGCGATCGGCTGTTGTCGTTCTTCACGCCCGATGGTCCGCACAATCGTCACGTCGTGCTGCGCCACAAGGAAAGCATCGTGAAGCGCCGTCACGGAGTGCTTCTGCGATCCGGCCAGGCGATGCTTCCGGACGACGCGACCCTGTGCAGCACGTGCTGGATGCACGGCGTCTTCGCCGCGCAACTGACGATCGGCAACACGTCCTTCCACAAGCTGTTCGGCGTCTCGCGAGATCCGTACAACATCATGCGGGCGAGCGGCCTGCGCGTCTTGATCGATGCCGGACATGGCTGGCGTTTGCTGACCGTACCGTCGGCGTTCGAGATGGGATTGAGCGACTGCCGGTGGATCTACGCGCTGGGAGATCGCGTCGTCTCGGTCCGCGCCGTCGCGGCGGGCGACGATCCGGCCATGCGATGGCGCATCTCGATCGATGGCGCACCGTGTCGCCTTTTGATATTCGGCCACCTCGTACTCGGTGAACGTGAATACGAACATCGGGGCAGCGTGCTCGCCGCCTCCGCCGATTGCAGATTCACGTTCCGACCCGCAGGCGAGTCGCTGTGGGGACAGCACTATCCGGATGCGGTCTATCACCTGGTGACGAGCACGCCGGACCAGGTGGGAAACATGGGCGGCGACGAGCTGCTATACGCAGATGGGGCAGCGGGAAGCGGCACTCATGTCGTGATGATCACGGTTCCCACACGGGAATTCTGCTTCGCGGTCGTGGGCTCGTTGACGGATCCCGCCGAGGCAGCGCGGCTCGCCTCGAAGTACGAGCAGGCACGCGAAGAGGTCGAGCTGCTCGCGCCGGCGACGAAATTCTGGACGAGCGTGACGCGCGCGTCACGGATCGCGGGTGATGCAGGAGTCATTGCCGCACTCAACGCGTCGCTGCCATGGCTCGCTCACGATGCGATGATCCATCTGACGGTGCCGCACGGACTCGAGCAGTACACGGGTGCAGCCTGGGGAACGCGGGACGTCTGCCAGGGGCCGATTGAATTCCTTCTGGCACTCGAGCACGACGCACCGGTCAAGAAGATCCTGCGCATCGTCTTTGCGCAGCAGTACGCGGCGCGAGGCGACTGGCCGCAGTGGTTCATGCTCGAGCCCTACTCGTCCATTCAGGACACGCGAAGCCACGGCGACGTCATCGTGTGGCCGCTGAAGGCGCTGAACGACTATGTCGAGGCCACCGGCGATCTCGCGTTTCTGGACGTGAGGGTGTCCTGGTGCAACGACGAGAGGCGTGAGCCCGCCGCACATGAAGATCCGATTGCGGTGCACGTCGAGAAGTTGCTCGCGACGGTGCGCGAGCGCTTCATTCCCGGCACCCATCTGATCCGATACGGTGAAGGCGACTGGAACGATTCGCTGCAGCCCGCCGATGCCGCACTGCGTGACGCGATGGTGAGCAGCTGGACGGTCGCGCTCCTTTATCAGCAGCTCGTGCGCTACGCCCACGTGCTGGACCGGGCTGGCAGGAGCGCGGCGGCGAAGGAAGCGTCAGAGCTCGCGGTCAACATGCGCGCCGATTTCAATCGCTTCCTCATCCGCGATGGAACGGTGGCCGGCTATGGTGTATTCGGGCAGGGAACGCATATGCCCGAGCTCCTGCTTCATCCGTCGGACGTCCGCACCGGCCTGCGATACTCGCTGCTGCCGATGACCCGCAGCATCATCGCCGGATTGTTCACCCCCGAACAGGTCGAGCATCATCTGCGCATCATTCGCGAGCACTTGCTGTTTCCGGACGGCGTGCGACTGATCGACCGGCCTGTCACATACCGCGGCGGCCTCGAGCGAACATTCCGGCGGGCCGAATCCGCGGCATTCTTCGGACGCGAGATCGGGCTCATGTACGTCCATGCGCATCTCCGCTACGCGGAGGCGATGGCCGTCCTCGGAGACGCGGACGCGCTGTGGGAGGCACTGTACGTGGCGAATCCGATCAACGTGACGGAACAGGTCGCGAACGCCGCGCCCAGGCAGCGCAACGCCTATTTCAGCAGCAGCGACGCAGCGTTCCTCGACCGCTACGAAGCGAGCGCAACATGGCCACGCGTCAAGGCCGGCACCATCGCGGTGGAAGGCGGATGGCGCGTCTATTCGAGCGGCCCGGGTCTGTACGTGAACGTGCTGATCCGGCACGCGCTCGGCGTTCGGCGCTTCTTCGGCAAGCGCACGGTCGAGCCGGTGCTGCCTGGCGACCTCGTCGGGTTGACACTCGCGTCGGATCGTTGACGAGCCAGCGCGTAGCGCAGGCGGGCGGCGACACGGGTCGCCCTGCGCGGAGGATCGCGTGAAGCAGGACGAAGCGAAAGGAAGGCCGGCAGGCTGGCGGATCGTTATCGAACGTCATCACGACGAGCACTGGCTTCAGCGGCATGGCCAATGCGCTGGCGCGGATCGCCAACGCGAACACCGAAGCCTGGATGCGGGAGGTGGTAGCCGCGGCAGATGGATGCGACGCGATCATCGCGTCGGGCCTCGCGGCGTTCGTCGGCTTGTCCGCTGCGGAGTGCCTTCGAGTCCAGGTGATCGGCGCAGGGCTCATCCCGATCACTCCGACCGAGGCGTTCCCGTCACCGTTCCTGCCGCCGACGTTGGTGCCGCGCTTTCTCAATCGCGCGAGTCACCGGTTGGTGAATGCCTTGCTCTGGCGCGCCTTTCGCAAGGCGACCAATGCAGCGCGCGCAAAAGTGTGCGGCCTTGCCCCCCGGCGTGAAGGCTGGAGCAGTCACCCGATGCTGTATGGAATCTCGCCGACGCTCGTCCCGAGGCCCGGCGATTGGCCGGACAATGCGCATGTTTGCGGACAATGGATACCGCCGTCACCGGACTGGTCGCCACCCGGGGCACTGACCGATTTTCTCGCGGCCGGCGAAGCGCCCATCTACATCGGCTTCGGCAGCATGGCGGGCTTCGATGAAGGACGGGTGCGGAAGGAATTGGTTGCCGCCGTCGCCGGACGCCGCGTGTTGTTTTATCCGGGTTGGAGCGGAATGGACGCCTCCGAGCTGCCACCCCATTTCTTCGTTGTCGGCGACACGCCTCACAGCTGGCTTTTCCCAAGGACGTCGCTGGTCGTTCACCATGGCGGTTCCGGCACGACCCATTCCGCGACGCGCGCCGGCGTTCCCTCGGTGGTCGTTCCGTTTGTCGGCGATCAGCACTTCTGGGCTGATCGGCTCGGGCATCTCGGAGTCGCTCCAGAAGCGGTGGTATCAAGGATCTTCGCGCCCGGGATCTCGCAAGAAGCATCGACCTGGCGGAACGGGAACCGATGCGTTCACGCGCTCGCGAAGTGGGCGAAAGGATGAGAGCCGAGAACGGGATTGCAACCGGCACGGCAGCGATGGAGCAGATCGTCGCTGGATGAAACGTCGGTCGACATCTGCGGTGAAGCCATCGCTTCGGACAGCAACGTTGCCGACGACCATGTCACCGTTGCAATGGGCTACGCTTGCAAGGAGCGCTTTCCAGGACGCGGTCTCGCGTCCGGCCCTCCAGCTCACCGATGACCGCGCGCAACCGATGAGGTTTCCGTTGCCGTCAAAGCAGAGCGAACGGGAAGCCTCCAGTTGGGCCGGATGAAATGGCATGTGTACCCGTTGGGATACTTCTGCAGGTAATCCTGGTGCTCGGGCTCGGCCTCCCAGAAGTCGCCTGCGGGAACGACTTCGGTCACGACCTTTCCAGGCCAAAGGCCGGACGCATCGACATCGGCGATCGTGTCTTCCGCAATCCGTTTCTGCTCGTCGCTCGTGTAGAAGATCGCCGATCGATAGCTGGTGCCGACGTCGTTGCCCTGCCGATTGCGCGTGCTGGGGTCGTGAATCTGGAAGAACAACTCGAGGATTTGCCGATAGGTGATGCGCGCAGGATCGAAGATGATCTCCACCGCTTCCGCGTGCGTCCCGTGATTGCGGTAGGTGGCGTTGCGCACGTTGCCGCCCGTATAGCCGACCCGCGTGGACACGACGCCGTCGTAACGTCGGATGAGCTCCTGCACGCCCCAAAAACAGCCACCGGCCAGAACAGCGCGTTCGGCACTCATCGCACGTCCTCCACTTGATCGAGGTATTCACCATAACCTGCGGCCTCCATGTCGTCGCGGTGGATGAACCGCAGCGCCGCCGAGTTGATGCAATAGCGCAAGCCGCCTCCATCCCTGGGACCATCCGGGAAGACGTGTCCCAGATGGCTGTCCCCGTGGGCCGATCGCACCTCCGTGCGCGTCATGCCGTGCGTGGTGTCCCGCAGCTCCTTGACGTTGGCGGGCTCGATCGGCTTGGTGAAGCTTGGCCAGCCGCATCCCGACTCGAACTTGTCGGAGGACGCGAACAGCGGCTCGCCCGACACGATGTCGACGTAGATTCCCGGCTCCTTGTTATCCAGATACTCGCCCGTTCCGGGAAGCTCGGTGGCGTTCTGCTGCGTCACCCGATATTGCTCCGGGGAGAGCTTTCGGATCGCATCGTCGCTCTTGCTGAACTTGGGCATTGGCGTCTCCTCACGCTCCTTGCGGGGATGGAATGGCATTGACAATGATATCCGCATCGCATTCCCCGTGAGCGCGTAACATGGTGACAAGGATTGCGGTTTGGGGCTCGTCCGACCAAGGCGCCGGCAGCTGTCGGGAATGCTGAATCAAACATCCAGAAGAGGACATTCATGAACGACAAAAAGATGAACGAAAAAAAGACGACTGGCACGCGGCGCAGCGCCGCACTGCGTACACCCACGAGCCTCGGGGCGGATGCGACGCGCGATATCTCCGGTGCGCTGAACGCGTTGCTGGCAGACCTTTTCGCGCTTTACCTGAAAACCAAGAACTTCCACTGGCACGTCTCGGGCCCGCACTTCCGCGACTACCACCTGCTGCTCGACGAGCAGGCCGACCAGATCTATGCGACGACCGATCCCATCGCCGAGCGCGTACGCAAGCTCGGCGGAAGCACCCTCCGATCGATCGGCCATATCGCGCGCCTGCAGCGCGTCCTTGATAACGACGCGGAATACGTGACGCCGCTCGACATGCTGGCCGAGCTGCGCGAGGACAACGCGGAGCTCGCCGACCGCATGCGCGAGGCGCACAACGTGTGCGACGAGCATCGCGACGTGGCGAGCGCGAGTCTTCTCGAAGTCTGGATCGACGAGGCGGAACGGCGCGCATGGTTCCTGTTCGAGGCGGCTCGTCCTGCAGAATCGGCAGAGCGCTGAGGAGCAGCGTCCTCGTCCATCGACCGCGTGCGGCACCGGGCCGCCGCGGTCCGCCTTCACTGCCCGCTAGCGTTTGCCCGCGAGCTCGGTGATCGTTTCGAAGCCGCCCCAAAACATGCGCTTGCCGTCGAAGGGCATCTTCGAAGGATCCATCGACTCCTTGAGTGCCGGATCCTCCATCACGGCCTTGCCGATTCGGTCGCGGTCCTCCTTGTTCCGATACACGACCCACGCCAGGGCGATGACTTCGTCGTCCTTGAGCTGCACGGCCTGCGGAAACGAAGTGACCTTTCCGGCCTGAGCGTCGTCACTGATCGAGTCGGAGTAATACAGAGCACCGTGACGCAGGTGCGCGTTGCCCCATTCGGCGGACAAGCGCTTGTAGGTATCGAGCTGCGCGCGGGGAACGGGGATGACGATTGCGTCGATGTAATGCGACATGGGATCTCCTCCGAGGTAACGTCGGTTGGACCGGCCGCCACAGCGCCCGTTCCACTTTGAAGAGCGGCCTTTTCCGTGGCCGGGACATTCTGCCTCAGAGGCTCCATGAGCTCTCTGCCGTGCTCATTCGAACTCGACCGGTCGGCCGTTGCGATCGAACGGAATGAACGACCCGTGCATGCCCGCCTTGATCGCGTCAACCATGCGTTGGAGAGGCGCTTCGGCATCGTCGTGTGTCGGCGCGCGGCCTCGCTGCCCGGCAAGGGCGGCAATGAAAACCATCGTCCACTCCGGCCCGGAAACGCGGGACTCTTCGGCAAGCGCGGCAAACGTGGTCAGTTCGTCGGGTGACTTGTCCACGCACATCAAGGGCACGAGCGCGCCACCGTCGCCCGCGGCAAAGCGCCGCCGCTGTTCGGGCGTGCTGTCCTCGGGCAGTTGCGCACCCGCAAACACGAACAACAGGCGCTGGGGCTCCGGCTGTCGCCGCGCCGCGCGCAACAGATCGTCGAAAGTGGCGATGGTCGGGTCGGGCATCGAAGCGCGCGAGCCTGCGCGAAGAACGTTGCGGCTGCTATTGCACGAGCGGCGTGTCCGCGGCATCGAGATCGACGCCCGTCACATCGGCTTCGCCGGCAAGCAGTCGCAAGTATTGGCGCAGCGCCGTGACGTACGCGAGCTGGCGCAGCGACATCGCCACCGCGCCGTGCACCGCGTCGAAAGGTTGCGCGACACCCGGCTCCCGGGCCAGCACCTCGACCACATGGAGTCCAAAGCGGCTGTGCACCAGCCGTGGGAGGACACCCACCTCGGCATGACCGAACAGCTCGCGCGCGAACTCCGGCGCACAATCGGCAGCGCGTAGCCAACCGAGATCCCCGCCCTGTGCGCCACTGGGGCAGTTGGACGAAGCGCGTGCGGCATTGGCGAAGGGGTCGCCGGTCTTGCCGTCGTGACACCGCACGTCCAGCAAAATCGTCTCTGCCCGCTTGCGCAGCGCCACGACATCCACGCCGGGCGTCACGGCGAAAAGGATGTGCCGTGCGAGCACGCGCTCACCCGTGCGGTAGGTGCCTGGGTGCGCCGCATAGTGCCGCCGGCAGGCTTCTTCCGATGGCTCGGGCACGTTCAGCCTCTGTTCGAGCAGCGACTCGATTGCGCTCGCAGCCGCTTCACTGATGACACCATCGGTCGACACGACGTCGGCCACGCTCAGCAGTCCGGCCTGCTGCGCCGCCTGACGCAGAAGCTCCGTGCAGGCCCGCTGGCGCAATTCGTCCGGCGGCGGCGCGGCATCCCGCACATGCAGTGGCACGCCATTGATGCGCGCTACGTCATTGATGCTTTTTGCGCTTGTCATGGTCGTGATCGATCAAACGCCGACGCCGGGTTGAGGCGGCACGTTGCGGCCGGGGGGCACATTGAGTCGCCGGCTGCGCACCACCTGATAGGGCCGGAACAGGTAAGCGATGCTCGCGAATCCGCTCCACACGTGTACGAGGCGGCTGAAGGGGAACAGCAGGAAGATGGTCATGCCGAGAATCAGGTGAATCATGTAGGGCCAGTCCAGCGTGACGAGTGCGTCGGCGTTGGGACGAAAGGTGACGATGCGCTGCGACCAGTCGGCAAGTATCAGCATTGCGCTCGCGTCCGCATGTCCATACGAGAACGGCAGCGTGACCAGGCCGAGAACCAGCTGCACCCACAGGATGACGAGGATGGCGATGTCGGTGCGATGGCTGGTCAGGCGAATGCGCGGGTCGAAGAGGCGACGGTATAGCAGCAGGCTCAGTCCCACGAAGCAGATCAGGCCCGCCAAGCCACCCGAATAGATCGCCATGCGTTGCTTGGCGGGTGCGCTGATGAAGCCCTCGTAGAACCAATGGGGCGTCAGCAAACCGATGACGTGCCCGAAGAACAGGAAGATGATGCCGATGTGGAACAGATTGCTGCCCCAGCGCAACGTGCCGCGGCGAAGCATCTGCGACGAGTCGCTCTTCCACGTGTACTGGTCACGGTCGAAGCGAGCGAGACTGCCCATCAGGAACACCGCCATGCAGATGTACGGATAGACGGTGAAGAAGAAGTAGTGCAGATAGGCAAGGACAGGATTCACGGAGCCCCTCCCGGAAGTAGGTTGGCGTCGACACCCGTCGCGCGGATCGATCGGACGACATGGATCGGCTGCGTCTGCCCGGGTCTGGCCTGGCCTTTCCCCGAGCAGCCGTCGAACACGGGCGGCTCGGCCCAGCTTTCGTCCAGCGCATCGTCCGCGGGCGGATCGACCGGCTGCGCCTTTTCTCCGGCAAGCTCGATCAAAGCACCCACGACGCTCGCATAGGCGCTGTCGCGCTTACGCAGTGCGCCGAAGATCGCGTTCAGGATGTGCACGATTTCGCCGAGGAAGGCACGCGCCTCGCGTGGCGGCTGCGTAGACACGAACTCCAGCACCACCGGCAGATAGTCGGGAAGTTCGTCGGGAGCAAGGATGAGGCCGGCCTTTTCATACGTCTGGGCGAGGTCGATCATCGCCGGACCCCGTTCACGCGAGTCGCCGTGCACATGCTCGAACAAGTGCAGCGAAGCGGCACGGCTGCGATCGAAGAGCTCGACGTAAGCGGCTTCCGTCTCGAGCGGATCGGCGGACTGGAGCCTGTCCATCAGCCCATCGATTTCCATTAGACGAGGCGGCGCGATGGCAGCTTCATCGACGAGCGCGTCACGCATCTCCGGCATATGGCGACGCATCTGTGCGTCGGGATAGGCTAGCAACGCGGCGAGCACGCGCAGGCTCTTGCGCATCGGGCGAGGGGCGTTCAGGGTGAACATGCTCAAACCTCGGCCCGGATGGGAATCGTGCGTCGCTTTTCGCTGCCGAAGAGGCTGGTCTCGCTCGTCCCCTCGGAGCACCCGTTGCCGAAACTGAATCCGCAGCCACCGCGAACGTTGAACGTGTTCTCGGCGTATTCCCGATGAGTGGTGGGAATCACGAAGCGGTCTTCGTAGTTGGCGATCGCCATCACGTGGTACATCTCCTCGACTTCGGCCTCGCTGATGCCGACCTGTTCCAGCACCGCCTTGTTGATGCGCTTGTCGACGTGTTTCTCCCGCTGGTACGCACGCATGGCGAGCATGCGCTCCAATGCTCGCACCACCGGGATGGTGTCGCCGGCCGTCAGGAGGTTGGCGAGGTATTTGACGGGAATGCGCAACTGGTTCACATCGGGGATCTCGCCGTTGCTACCGACCTGTCCCGCGTTCGCCGCCGCGCTGATGGGTGACAGCGGCGGCACATACCACACCATCGGCAGCGTGCGGTACTCGGGGTGCAGCGGGAGCGCAACCTTCCACTGCACCGCCATCTTGTACACGGGACTGTTGCGCGCGGCCTCCATCCAGTTGTCGGGAATGCCGTCGACGCGTGCCTGCGCGATAACGCCTGGGTCGAACGGGTCGAGGAAGATGTCGAGCTGGGCGCGGTAAAGATCGCGATCGTGCTCGACACTGGCTGCTTCCTGGATGCGGTCGGCGTCGTACAACAACACGCCGAGGTAGCGGATGCGGCCCACGCAGGTCTCGCTGCATACCGTCGGTTGCCCGGCTTCGATGCGCGGATAGCAGAAAATGCACTTCTCGGCCTTGCCGCTTTTCCAGTTGTAGTAGATCTTCTTGTACGGGCAGCCGCTCACGCACATGCGCCAGCCGCGGCACTTGTCCTGGTCGATCAGCACGATGCCATCTTCCTCGCGCTTGTAGATCGAGCCCGAGGGACAGCTCGCCACGCACGCCGGGTTCAGGCAGTGCTCGCAAAGGCGCGGCAAGTACATCATGAAGGTATTTTCGAACTGCGCGTAGATGTCCTTCTGGATGTCGTCGAAGTTCCGGTCCTTGCTTCGCTTCGCGAATTCGCCGCCGAGGATCTCCTCCCAGTTCGGTCCCCAGACGATCTTGTCCATCTGCTTGCCGGTGATGAGGCTGCGCGGCCGCGCCGTCGGCGTGGCCTTCATCTCCGGCGCCGACTGCAGATGCCCGTAGTCGAACGTGAAGGGCTCGTAGTAGTCGTCGATCTCGGGCAGATTGGGGTTGGCGAAGATGCGCATCAGCAGCTTCCACTTCGCTCCCTGGCGGGGTTCGATCTCGCCGTTGGCTTTGCGCACCCAGCCGCCATTCCACTTGTCCTGGTTCTCCCACTCCTTCGGGTAGCCGATGCCGGGTTTGGTCTCGACATTGTTGAACCAGGCGTATTCCATTCCGGGCCGACTGGTCCAGACGTTCTTGCAGGTGACGGAGCAGGTATGACACCCGATGCACTTGTCCAGGTTCAGCACCATGCCGATTTGGGCGCGGATCTTCACGCTGCCTCCTGCCGGACCGCTCCGAAGGAGGCACGCGGATGCAACTGGCGCAGCAAATGAATGTAAGCGTGGGGTTTCATGCAACTTCTCCGTCGGCTTGCACCGGCTTGACGAGTTCGTTCGCGACCGGCGTGTCGAGCCAGTCGACCTTGTTCATCTTGCGCACGACGACGAACTCGTCGCGATTGGTGCCGATGGTGCCGTAGTAATTGAAGCCATAGCTGAACTGGGCGTAACCGCCGATCATGTGCGTGGGCTTCAACACGATGCGCGTCACCGAGTTGTGAATGCCGCCCCGCATGCCGGTGATCTCCGATCCCGGCGTGTTCACGATCTTCTCCTGTGCGTGGTACATCATCACCATGCCGGGCTTGACGCGCTGGCTCACCACAGCGCGGGCGGCGATCGCTCCGTTGATGTTGAAGAGCTCGATCCAGTCGTTGTCAACGATGCCGGCCCGCCTGGCATCGTCCTCACTCAGCCAGACACAGGGACCGCCCCGGCTCAACGTGAGCATCAGCAGATTGTCGGTGTAGGTCGAGTGGATGCCCCATTTCTGGTGCGGCGTGATGAAGTTGAGCGCGATTTCCGGGTTGCCGTTCGGCTTGATGCCCTGTATGCCCGCCGTTGTTTTCAGGTCCACGGGAGGCCGATAGCAGCTGAACCCTTCACCGAAGGCACGCATCCATGGATGATCCATGTAGAACTGCTGACGGCCGGTCAGCGTGCGCCAGGGAATCGACTCATGCACATTGGTGTAGCCGGCGTTGTACGAGACGGTCTCGCTTTCGATGCCGCTCCACGTCGGTGAACTGATGATCTTGCGCGGCTGGGCCTGCACGTCGCGAAAGCGGATCTTCTCGTCTTCGCGATGCATGGCAAGATGGCTGTGATCGAGTCCCGTCTGCTTGCTCAGCGCCTCCCATGCTTTCACGGCCACGTGACCGTTGGTCTCGGGCGCGAACTGCAGGATTACCTCGCACGCGTCGATGTCGGTCTCGATCCTCGGCATGCCCTTGGTTGCGCCCTCCGCGGTGACGACGCCGCTCAGTTCACCGAGCTGCCTCACTTCCGTCTGCGTATTCCAGGCGATGCCCTTGCCGCCGTTACCCGCCTTGGCCATCAGCGGGCCCAGCGCCGTGAATCGCCGGTAGACGTTCGGGTAGTCGCGTTCCACGACGACGAGATTGGGCGCAGTCTTGCCGGGGATCAGGTCGCACTCGCCACGCTTCCAGTCCTTGACGTCGAAGGGCTGCGCGAGCTCCGACGGGCTGTCGTGCATGAGCGGCGTCAGCACGAGCTCGCGCTCGACGCCGAGGTGACCGACGCAAACCTCGCTGAACTTCCTCGCGAAGCCTTTGTAGATCTCCCAGTCGCTCCGCGATTGCCATGCAGGGTCCACGGCGGTCGACAGCGGATGGATGAACGGATGCATGTCGCTGGTGTTGAGATCGTTCTTCTCGTACCAGGTGGCCGTGGGCAGAACGATGTCGCTGTACAGGCACGTCGTGCTCATGCGGAAGTCGAGCGTGACGAGCAGGTCGAGCTTGCCTTCGGGGGCCTGGTCGTGCCACACGACTTCCGCAGGTTTTGCGTCCGCTGCCCCGAGGTCCTTGCCCTGCACGCCGTTGCTCGTGCCGAGCAG
>Ga0070671_100003866_pt1 | contig 11774 bp, 8 predicted proteins | sample KBSS73metaG_FD_65341 | JGI IMG/M metagenome (GOLD analysis project Ga0070671, IMG submission 65341) | Switchgrass rhizosphere microbial communities from Kellogg Biological Station, Michigan, USA - KBS S7-3 metaG | ecosystem: Host-associated > Plants > Roots > Rhizosphere > Soil ...
TGATGCCGCCGAGGATGGCGACCGCGAACGCCTTCAGGCCGAACAGCGTGCCCATGTCGGCGTTGACGTTGAAGAGCGGCGCGATCAGCACCCCGGCGATGCCGGCGAGCAGGGTCGAGAGCGCATAAGCCACGGCGACGACCCGCCTGATCGGAATGCCCATGAGGCGTGCCGCGACCGGGTTCTGCACCACGGCCAGCATCCCGGTGCCCCAGCGCGTTCGCCGCGACAGCGTGCGCAGGAGAGCGGCGAGCAGCAGACCGGCAACCGGAATCACGAGCTGCAGCGGATAGACGCCGAGGCCGACCCCGCCGAGCTCGATCGGCGCCTGCGCCAGCGACGACGGCAGGCTGCGCGGCTCCTTGCCGTAGGTGAACAGCACCACGTTGTCGAGGACGATGCCGAGCGCCACGGTCGCCATCAGCCAGGCCTCGGAGCCGCGGCGCACGAATGGCCGCACGGCGACGAACTCGACCAGCAGTCCGTACAGCGCGCAGAGCACGAGCGCCAGGCCGACGGCGAGGGCGAACGGCCAGCCCAGCGTCTGCGCGAAGGCGAAGGTCAGCACCGCGCCGAGCATCATCGAGCTGCCCTGGGCGAAGTTGACCGTGCCCGAGACCGCGTAGGTCAGGTAGAAGCCGAGGGCGATCAACCCGTACATGCTGCCCAGGCCGATGCCGCTGATCAGCGCCGAGGTCAGCAGCATCGCCGGCCTTTCCCCGCGGGCGGGCCGGCGTGCCGGGCGGGTCTCAGTTGGCGACCCCGACCGGGACGATGCGGTTGTCGATGAACTGCGCCCAGACGTAGTCGTCCGGGCCGAGAGCATCGTGCCGGCCTTCGGCGAAGGGCTTGTTGTAGGTCTTGATCAGGCCCTCGTGGTGGCCGATCTTGTAGAAGCCCTGGCGGATCGCCTCGCCGTCGGTCGACCCGGCGGCGGCGATCGCCAGCGCGGCGAGATGCATCGAGTCGTAGGCATTGGCGACACCGACCGCGGGCGTGATGTCGCCGGGCCCCTTGACGTTGGGGTACTTGGCGGTCATGGCCTTGATGACGCGCTCGCCCACCGGCGACTGCTTGCCGAAGAAGCTGTAGGTCTGGACGAAGTGCACTTCCTTGCCGTTCGGGCCGGCGAGCTCGGTGAAGCGGCCGCCCGCGGGGCCCCAGTGGGAGACGACCGGCACCTTCCAGCCCATGCGGTCGAGCGACTTCACGACCTGGGCCGACGGGCCGACATTGGCGACCAGGAACAGCGTGTCCGCGCCCGCGGCCTTGAGCCGCGTCAGCTGCGGCACGACGTCGACGTCGCTGGTCTCGAACTTCTCCACCCCGGCGGCCGCCACGCCCTTGGCGGCGAGCGCGTCCTTCAGGCCCTTCTCGTTCGATTCGCCCCAGGGATTGTTGATCAGGATCATCCCCGGCTTGGCCGCCTTGAAGGTCTTCTGCGCGTAGCCGAGCATGCCGATGTCGACGCTCTCGTCGACCGCGGAGACGCGGAACACGTAGTTCGGATTGGCACCGTTCTTGGTGATCGCCGTGCCCGCTGCCCACGGGTCGACGAAGGGCATCTTCTCCTGATTGACCAGGGGCACGATCGCCATCGCCACCGGGGTGTCGAGGCCGCCTATGATGAGCGCGACCTTCTCCTTGAAGATCAGCTCGCGCGCCGCGACCACGCCCTTGGCGGGGTTCGATTCGTCGTCGCGCCGCACCAGCTCGAGCATGCGGCCGCCGAGCAGGCCGCCCTTGGCATTGATCTCGTCGATGGCGATCTGGGCGCCGCGCGAGATCGCCTCGCCGGCCAGCGCCGACTGCCCCGACAGGGCAGTCACCAGGCCGATCTTCAGCGGATCGGCGGCGCGTACCGGCGCCCATGACGCAGCGACAGCGAGGGCGAGAGCCGAAGCGAAGAGGGCGCGGCGGCCGACGACGGATATCGCGGGCAGGGAGGAAGCGGGCATGGTCAAGCTCCTTGTAGCGCGCGGGCGGACGGCCGCGGTTCCGGCGGGCAATGCAAGGCCCATGCCAAATGTGAACAATGTCGGACGAGACTCGTCGACAATCCTTGAAACGAATCGTCGACAGCGCGGCACGGGCCTTGCTCGTTGCCAACGCAAAGGAGCGCCCCCATGACCGCAGAAGCCGCCGTTCCGCAGCCCGCACCGTCCGTGAGCGGAGGGCCGCGATCCCCCGCGGCGATCGTCGACGAATTCCTGCGTCTGATCATGATTCCCGACCCGACGGCGGCGCGGCGCTTCACCGCCCATGGAATGCGCATCCGCTTCACCGGAGGGCGGGAGATGAGCGATCCGGCCGAGTGCACGGCCTTCAACGCCGGCCGCTACCGCTGGGTGAAGAAGCGGATCGAGCGCACCGAAACGGTGAGCGGTGGCACCGATGCGGAAACCGTGGTCTACAGCATCGGCACCCTGCACGGCGAATGGCCCGACGGCACGCCGTTCGAGGGCAACCGCTACGTCGACCGCTACGTGGTGAGCCGGGGCCTGATCGTCGGCATGGAGGTCTGGAACGACAGCGCCGAGTGGCTGCTGGTCCGCGCCGGCCTGGCCACGCTGGAGCCGGCACGGCCATGAGCGGGGCGTACGTCGGCGCGCTGCCGGCGCACGGTCGCTTCGCCTACCGGCCGATCGTCGGCCGGCCCGATTTCAACTGGCCGGGCGGCGCCCGCCTGGCCGTGTATCTCGGCTTCAACATCGAGCACTTCGCGTTCGGCGAGGGCCTGGGCGCGAGCCTCGGCCCGGTGTCGCCGCCGCCCGACGTGCTGAACTACAGCTGGCGCGAGTACGGCAACCGGGTCGGCGCCTGGCGCTGTCTCGAGCTCTTCGAGCAGCTCGGCCTGCCGGCCGGCGTCGTTCTCAACACCGCGCTCTACGACCACGCCCCGGAGCTGGTCGATGCCTGCGTGGCGCGCGGCGACGAGATCATCGGCCACGGCCACACCAACGCCGAGCGCCAGGGCGGCCTGGGCGAGGCGGACGAGCGGAGCCTGATCGAACGCTGCCGCGACCGGATCGCCGCCCATGGCGGGGCCGCGCCGCAGGGCTGGCTCTCGCCCTGGATCTCGGAGAGCCTGCACACCCCCGACCTGCTCGCCGAGGCGGGCTTTCGCTACAGCCTCAACTGGTGCCACGACGACCAGCCGGTGCGCCTGCGCACCCGCGGCGGCGAGCCGCTCTGGTCGGTGCCGTATCCGCAGGAGCTGAACGACATCCCGATGATCGTCGCCCGGCTGATGGACGCGAAGGACTTCGCGCAGATGGTGATCGACAACGCCGACGAGATGCTCGAGCAGTCGCGCCGCCAGCCGCTGGTGATGGGCCTGGCGCTGCATCCCTACCTGGTCGGCCAGCCCTACCGGCTGCGCCACCTGCGGCGGGCGCTGAGCCACCTGGCGGCGATGCGCGACCGGGGCGAGGTCTGGTTCACGACGCCCGGGCGGATCTGCGCGCACATGGACGCGCTCGCGACAGAGCGGCCGGAGGCGTTCGCGTGAGCCGGCGCGCCGCGGCCGGGGCGGCATCGGCGGGCGCGGCACTGGCCGCGGAATCGGCCGGCGCCGCCGGTGCGGCCGACGCGGGGGTCGAGGCAAGGCTCTATCGGTCGATCTTCGAGAGCGTCATGCAGCAGCGACTCGCGCCCGGGACCAAGCTGCCGGAATCGCAACTGTGTGAGATCTTCGGCGTCAGCCGCTCGGTGGCTCGCAAGGTGCTGCAGCGGCTCGCCCACGACCACATCGTCGAGCTCCGGCCGCATCGCGGCGCCTCGGTCGCGGTGCCGACCGCCGAGGACACGCGCCAGATCTTCGAGGCCCGCCACGTGGTCGAGGCGGCCACCGTGCGCCTGGCAGCGCAGCACGCCAGCGCCGCCGACGTCGCCGCCCTGCGCCGCCAGCTCGCCGAGGAACACGAGGCCATGCACCGCTTCGACCAGCCGGCGTGGACGCGGCTGGCGAGCGCCTTCCACCTGCGTGTCGCCGCGCTGTCGCGCAACCCGATCCTGCAACGCTATCTCGAGGAGATCGTCTCGCGCTGCTCGCTGATCGTCGCCCTCTACGAGCCGCCGGGCAACGCCGCCTGCGAGCACGACGAGCACGAGCGCATCGTCGACTGCATCGCCCGCCGCGACGGCGACGGCGCGGCGGCGCTGATGGCCGAGCACCTGCGCATCCTCGAGCGCAACGTCGTGCTGCGCCGCGAGAGCCCCGACCGGAGCCTGCGCGCGATGCTCGGCATGAACCGCTGACGCGGCTTCCTGCGCGACTTCAGCGCGCCTTGCGGATGCGCAGCAGCTCGTCGAGGATCAGGAACGCGGCGCCGACCGAGATCGCGCTGTCGGCGACGTTGAACGAGGGGAAGTAGGCACCGCCCCAGTGCACCTGGATGAAGTCGACGACGTGGCCGTGAAGGATGCGGTCGACGACGTTGCCGATCGCGCCGCCGAGAATCAGCGACAGCGCCCAGCAGAACAGCCGCTGGCCGCCGTGCCGCGCCAGCAGCCAGACGATGAAGACCGCGGCGACCGCGCCCAGGCCGATGAAGAACCAGCGCTGCCAGCCGCTCGCGCCGGCGAGGAAGGAGAACGCGGCGCCGGTGTTGTGCGCCCGGACCAGGTCGAAGAAGGGCGTGAACGTGCGCACCTCGTTGAGCTGGAAGCTGCGCGTGATCAGCGTCTTGGTGATCTGGTCGAGCAGCACCACCGCCGCGGCGATGCCGAGCCAGAGCCAGATCGAGGCGGGACGGCGGCTCGCCATCAGGCGATCCGCCGCGGCTCGCCGGCGCCGAACAGGTTGCTGGTGCAGCGACCGCAGATCGTCGGATGCACCGGATCGACGCCGACGTCGTTTCGGTAGTGCCAGCAGCGCTCGCACTTGGCGGCCGCGCTCGGCGTCACGTGGACGAAGAACTCGCTCGCGTCGGCGGTGTCGCCGGCCGAAACCAGCCGGGCAGCCGACGTGATGAGCACGAAGCGGAGATCGTCGCCCAGCGCCTCGAGCTCGGCCAGCCGCTTGGGTGCCGCGCTGACGACGACCTCGGCCTGCAGCGACGAGCCGATCTTCCCCTCGGCGCGCAGCACCTCGATCTGCCGGTTCGACTCGGCGCGAACCTCGGCGATGCGCTTCCAGCGGCCGAGCAGCGCCTCGTCTTCCCAGGCGCGGACATCGAGGTAGGTTTCGGTGAAGATCGAGGCCGAGCCCCTGGGGCCGAACACCTTCCATGCCTCTTCCGCCGTGAAGCTGAGGAAGGGCGCCATCCAGCGCAGCATGGCGTGGGCGATGTGCGAGAGCGCGGTCTGCGCCGAGCGCCGCGACAGCGACTTCGGTGCGGTCGTGTAGAGGCGGTCCTTCAGCACGTCGAGATAGAACGCGCCGAGGTCCTCCGAGCAGAACACCTGCAGCTTGGAGACGACCGGGTGGAACTCGTAGACGCCGAAGTGGCCGCCGCTGAACACGCCGCGCGCCGGGTCGAAGCCGCCGACGATCTCGGCCTGCAGCTCCGCCGTGCGGGCCAGGGCCCAGCGGTCGATCTCGAGCATGTCGGCAAGCGGCACCCGGTCGTTCGCGACGTCGAAGTCGCTGGTGTTGGCGAGCAGGAAGCGCAGCGTGTTGCGGATCCGCCGGTAGGCATCGACGACGCGCGCCAGGATCTTGTCGTCGATCGCCAGGTCGCCGGAATAGTCGGTCGAGGCGCACCAGAGGCGGATGATCTCGGCGCCGAGCTTGGTCGTGGTCTCGGCCAGGCCGATGAAGTTGCCCAGGCTCTTGCTCATCTTGCGGCCCGAACCATCGACGGTGAAGCCGTGGGTCAGGAGGCCGCGGTAGGGCGCGTGGCCTTCGAGCGCACAGGCGATCAGCAGCGACGAGTGGAACCAGCCGCGGTGCTGGTCGTGGCCCTCGAGGTAGAGGTCGGCCTCGGGCGCGGCGCCGTCGTCGTCGGGCACGGTCGTGCCCGGATGGCTGCCGCGCAGGACGTGGAAGAAGGTCGAGCCGGAGTCGAACCAGACGTCGAGGATGTCGTTGCTCTTGGCGTAGTGCTCGGCGTCGGCGCCCAGCACCTCCGCCGCCGAGAGCCGCGACCAGGCCTCGACCCCGCCTCGCTCGACGATGTCGGCGGCGCGGTCGATCAGCGCCAGGGTGTCGGGATGCAGCTCGCCGTTCGTCTTGTGTAGAAAGAGCGGCAGCGGCACGCCCCAGTTGCGCTGCCGGCTGATGCACCAGTCGGGCCGGTGGGCGATCATGTCGTGCAGCCGGGCGCGGCCGTTCTCCGGATAGAACGCGGTCGCGTCGATCGCATCGAGGGCGGTCTCGCGCAAGGTCTTTTCTGCGGGATCGACCGCGAACACGCCGGCGGTCGAGGCGTCGGGCTCGTCCATGCGCACGAACCACTGCGCCGCGGCGCGGTAGATCACCGGCGTCTTGTGGCGCCAGCAGTGCGGGTAGCTGTGCACGACGGTCGTGCTATCGAACAGCCGCCCGGCGGCACGCAAGGCCTCGACGATCAGCGGATTCGCCTTCCAGATGTGCTCGCCGCCGAAGAGCGGCAGGCTTTGCTCGTAGACGCCGTTGCCCTGCACCGGGTTGAGGATCGCGTCGACCGCCAGGCCATGGGCGCGGCAGGAGTTGAAGTCCTCGATGCCGTAGGCCGGCGCCGAATGGACGATGCCGGTGCCGTCTTCCGCGGTCGCGTAGTCGGCGAGGTAGACCGGCGCCACCCGGTCGTAGCCCGGGTGAACGGCGGCGAGCGGATGGCGGAACACCAGCCCTTCGAGCTTCTCGCCCTTCGCGGTGGCGACGACCCGGCCTTCCAGCCCGAACCGGGCCAGGCACTTCTCGACCAGGGCGCTCGCGAGCAGCAGCAGGCCGCGCTCGGTGTCGACCAGCGAATACTCGAGCTGCGGATTGAGGTTGAGCGCCTGGTTGGCCGGCAGGGTCCAGGGCGTCGTCGTCCAGATGACGGCGAACGCGTCCTTGGCCAGGGAGGCGAGGCCGAACGCCGCGGCCAGCTTGCCCGGGTCGGCGGCGAGGAAGCCGACGTCGACGGTGGGCGACTTGCGGTCCTCGTACTCGATCTCGAACTCGGCCAGCGAGGAGCCGCAGTCGAAGCACCAGTGCACCGGCTTCAGGCCGCGGTAGACGAAGCCGCGCTCCATGATCCGCTTCAGCACCCGGATCTCGCCGGCCTCGTTGCCGAAGTCCATGGTCCGGTACGGATGGTCCCAGTCGCCGAGCACGCCCACGCGCTTGAAGTCGGCCATCTGCTGGGCGATCTGCTCGGTGGCGTAGGCGCGGCTCTTGGCCTGCACCTGGTCGCGCGGCAGGCCGCGGCCGAAGGTCTTCTCGATCTGGTTCTCGATCGGCAGGCCGTGGCAGTCCCAGCCCGGCGTGTAGCGCGAATCGAAGCCGGCGAGTTGCCGCGCCTTGACGATCATGTCCTTCAGGATCTTGTTGGCGGCGTGGCCGACGTGCAGCTGCCCGTTCGCGTACGGCGGGCCGTCATGCAGCACGAACCGCGGCCGTCCGAGGCGCGCTTCGCGCAGCCGCTTGTAGACGCCCTCGTCGCTCCACGCCTTGACCCAGCCCGGCTCGCGCTTGGGCAGGTCGCCGCGCATCGGGAACGGCGTGTCGGGCAGGTTCAGCGTCTTGCGGTAGTCGATCGCAGGAGCGGGGCTTGCAGTCGTCGGGGCGGGCGCGTCGGCCATGGCGATGAATCTTTCGGGCGAGGGCGCAGGGCGCTTCGGCGGGTCACGTCGGGAAGTCTGGCGATCGGCTCGCGGGTGCAGGCGATCACCGCGAAAGCCCCGCATCCTGCGATGCCGGGCCGGCGTCGATTCGCGTCAAATTCGATCGCGGGTCGTCTGCCGGCCGGTGGCGGCGTGCAGCTTGGCTTCGGCGGCGAGCCAGGCATGCGCCGCCTCGGCATCGCCGCGGATCGCGCCGGCGAGTGCCTCGAGCGAGTCGTAGCGCGCTTCGTCGCGCAGTTTGGCAAGCAGCTCCACGCGCACGAGTTTACCGTAGCCCCCCTCGCGGCCGAGCTCGGCCGGCCAATCGAAGACATGCGTCTCGAGCAGGACCCGGCCGCTGTCGTCGATGGTCGGCCGCCGGCCCAGGCTGGCCACGCCGTCGAGCGGCCGGTCCACCAGGCCGTGCACCCGGGCAACGAAGACGCCCAGCGCCGCCGGCCGCGGATGCGGAAAGCGTAGGTTCAGGGTGCGAAAGCCGTCGCCGCGGCCGCCCGTGCTCTCGCCGAGCGCGCGCCCCAGCTTGGCGCCGTGGATGACGTGGCCGCTGACGCTGTACGGCCGGCCGAGCAGGGCCTCGACCTGCTTCATGTCGCCGGCGGCGAGCGCGGCCCGCACCGCCGAGCTCGAGACCCGGTGGCCGTGGACCTCGTAGCTCATCATCCGGGCGACGTCGAAGCCGCGCGAGGCACCGGCGGCATCGAGCATGGCGTAGTCGCCGGCGCGCCGGGAGCCGAAGCGGAAGTCGTCGCCCACCAGCACGTAGCCGACGCCCAGGCCCTCGACCAGCATGCGGTCGATGAAGGCCTCGGGCGACTGCGCCGCGAGCGTGGCGTCGAAGCGCAGGATCACCACCTGCTGGATGCCGCAGCGCGCCAGCTCGCCGAGCTTGTCGCGCAGCGGCGCGATTCGCGCCGGTGCGGTCTCGGGCTTGCCGGCGCGGGCGGCGAAGTAGTCGCGCGGGTTCGGCTCGAAGCTCATCACCGTCGGCGGCAGGCCGCGATGCGCCGCCTCGGAGACGAGCAGCGCCAGCATCGCCTGGTGGCCGCGATGCACGCCGTCGAAATTGCCGATCGTCAGGGCGCAGGCGGCCGCGAGGTCGGGATGGTGGAGGCCGCGAAAGACGCGCATCGCGGCGATTATCCCCAGCCGACTCGCGGCAGGCGCCGGGGCGGCGCCGTCACGGTGCGGCGGTGCGACCGGCCGGCAAGCTACGCGGCCCCCTAGAAACGAACCGCGACCGAGCCGCCGACCGTCCAGGTGCGGCCGGGCGCCGGCTCGAAGAAGCGCCCGTTGCCTTCGCCGACGATCACCGAGCCGACGTAGGCGCGGTCGAACAGGTTGTCGATGCGGCCGAAGCCGCTCAGCTCGAAGGCGCCGATCCGCGCCAGGTAGCCGAGGTAGCCGGAGAAGGTCGCGTAGCCGGCGGCGGCGTCGCTGTTGGCGTCGTTGACCCAGACCTTGCTCAGCGCCCGGGCCTCGAGGCCGCCACGCAAGCCGAGCGGCGGCGTCCAGGCGAGCGCGGCGTAGAACGAGTTGCTGGCGGTGCCGGGAATGCGGTTGTCGGCGGGAATGGTCAGGGTCGGGGTGGTGCAGGGCACGCCGGCGCAGGTCTGGAACGGATCACGGTAGCGCGCGTCGAGCCAGGTGTAGGCGCCCTGCAGGCGCAGGTCGTTGCCGAGGTCCGCGGCCGCGGACAGCTCGATGCCGCGGCGCCGCGTCGCGCCGGCGTTCTGGAAGGTCGAACGGCCGCCGACGTTGGTCTGGGTGACGATCTCGTCGCTGGTGTGGGTCTCGAATGCCGCGGCGGTTGCCTCGCCGCCGGACGCGAAGCGGAACTTGGCGCCGATTTCCAGGCTCTTGCTGCGCGCCGCCTGCAGCCCCAGGTTGAGACCGGTCTGGCCGCTCGGCCGGTAGGCGAGCTCGTTGAGCGTCGGCGTCTCGAAGCCGCGGCCGGCGGTGGCGTAGAGGTGGACGCTGTCGCTCGCCGCGAACATCACGCCGAGGACCGGCAGCGTCGCCGAGTAGCTGACGCTGCCGCTGTCGTCCGGGTTGGTGCCGACGATGTAGTGATCTTCCGAGTCGAAGCTGACGCGGCTGTGGCGCACCCCGGCGTTGGCCGACCAGCGCGGCGACATCTGCAGCGAGGCCTGCAGGTACTGGTCGAAGTTGTCGACAAAGTTGCGCTCGTCGCGCCGGAGCGCTCCCTTCACGCCGAGGGTCGTGCCCTCGAAGTTCTGGTAGCCCCGGCGCTGCTCGTTCAGGGCGTCGTAGGCGAGGCCGGCGACGACGCCGAACGGCATCTCGCCGAGCGTGGCCTTGGTGCTCCAGCGCAGGTCGGTGCCGTAGTAGTTGCGGTCGAGCGAGATCACGCCGCCGGGATGGAGCGGATTGTTCTGGGTCGCCACCGGAATCGACTGGAACTGCTCGGTGTCGCGCTGGCCGCCGTAGACCAGGAAGCGCAGCGAATTCGCGGCATCGAAACTGCGCTCGTAGATCGCGCCGGCCTGGGTCTGGTCGACGGTCTTTCGCGTATTGAAGGTCTCGGCCGAGGGATCGACGCTGCGCGGGTCGGCCTCCATCTGCGCTCGCGTCAGCCCGAGCGGATCCTGTGCCTTCGGCAGGTCGAGGCGGTTGACGATGAAGGTCAGCTTGCTCGCCCCGTCGGGCTGCCAGGTGAGCTTGGCGTTGCCGAGCTGCCGCTCGGCTTCGCTGTGGTCGCGGTAGCCGTCGGTCTTGAACACGCTCGCGCCGACCACGTAGCCGAAGCTGCCGTTGGCACCGCTCGCCTTGGCGGCGACGCGCCGCGTGTCGAAGCTTCCCAGGCTGCCGCCGGCACCGAGGGTGGGCGGGCCGTGTCCCTCTTCGCTGAACACCTGGATCACGCCGCCCGACGAGTTGCCGTAGAGCGCCGAGAACGGGCCGCGCAGCACCTCGATCCGGTCGGCCGAGCCGAGCTCGACGTTGGTGATCTGGCCCTGGCCGTCGGGCAGGGTCGCGGGGATGCCGTCGACGTACAGGCGCACGCCGCGGATGCCGAAGGTCGAGCGCGCACCGAAGCCGCGGATCGAGAGCTGCACGTCCTGGGCGTAGTTCTGCCGGTCGCGCGCCACCAGGCCGGGCACGCCGCCCAGGCTTTCCGAGATATTGATCTGCGGCTTGCCTTCGTGGATGGTCTCGCTGCCGACACGGTCGATCGACGCTGGCACGTCGAACGCCGGCACCTCGGTGCGGGTGGCGGTGACGACCACCGGCGTCAGGCGGACGGCAGGCTCGCCGGCAGCGGCTTGCGCCAGCGCCACGGCGGGGAGCGTCATCGCCCCGAGGGCCGCGCCGGCACGGGTCCAGCGTGCGGCGCTCATGCAGGGCTTGCGGCGGTGCGTTTCTGCGTCACGGCGGTTTCCTCCTCATCGCTCAGCCAGCGCCAGGCACCGGGCGCCAGGGCATCGACCCGGACGCCGCCGAAATCGCTGCGCGCCAGAGATTCGACCCGGTTGCCCGCGGCGGCGATCATGCGCTTGACCTGGTGGTACTTGCCTTCGGTCAAGGTCAGCCGCAGCGTGCCCGGGCCGGTGGCTTCGCAGGCGGCGGCGCGCACCGTCTCGTTCTCTTCGTGCAGCAGCACGCCCTGCATCAGCCGCCCGACCTGCGACGCATCGACCGGATGCTTGCAGCCCACGTCGTAGACCTTGGGCACGTGATGCTTGGGCGACGTCAGGCGATGGATCAGCGCGCCATCGTCGGTGAAGAGGAGCACGCCGGTCGTGTCCTCGTCGAGCCGGCCGATCGCCTGCACACCGCGCTGGCGCAAGGGCGCGGGCAGCAGCGAATAGACGCTCGGATGGTGCTTTGGTTTTTGCGAGCATTCGTATCCGGCCGGCTTGTTCATCACCAGGAACGCGCGCTGATGGTACGTCCACGGCTCGCCGCGGACGGAGAAATTCAGGCCGAGCGGTTCGACCTCGCGGTCGGGCTCGCTGCAGACCACGCCCTCGATCGCCACCCACTCGGCGGCGATCAGG
>Ga0070671_100003867_pt1 | contig 11774 bp, 15 predicted proteins | sample KBSS73metaG_FD_65341 | JGI IMG/M metagenome (GOLD analysis project Ga0070671, IMG submission 65341) | Switchgrass rhizosphere microbial communities from Kellogg Biological Station, Michigan, USA - KBS S7-3 metaG | ecosystem: Host-associated > Plants > Roots > Rhizosphere > Soil ...
CAGTCGGATCGTTGGCTTGTCTGTTTCAGTGCGGAAGCGCCGCGCCAGCTCGTCAATCTCGCTGACGCTCTTTGCCACGATGTCGAGCAGGCGTTGGCCCTGCGCGGTCAATTCAACGCCGCGATGTTGCCGTTTCAACAGACTGACGCCTAGTTGCTCCTCCAGCCGCCGAATCTGATAGCTGACGGCGGGTTGCGTCAGGCCAAGAGCGCTTGCCGCAGCCGACAGACTACCCGTCTTGCCGATCTCGGAGAATATGCGCATCCACCCAAGCTCGATGCGGCGGCTTTCCATAAAAAATCCTTAGAGGTGATATCAAAAAATGCCCGCTTCACAGGTCAATCGATATCGATAATCAATAAAGCAATCAAATGGCACATGCGAGATGAGGCCGAGATTCCTGTCGCGCCTTCCAGTCGATGCGGGCTGGAATAGCGCAGCGGACACGGCTAAATTCCCGCTCCCGCAAACCGAAGGACGATACGCATGGCGCGCCCGAATATTCTCATTCTGATGGTCGATCAGTTCAATGGCACGCTGTTTCCCGACGGGCCGGCTGATTTTCTCCATGCGCCGCATCTGAAAGCCTTGGCGCAGCGTTCGGTGCGTTTTGCCAACACCTATACGGCAAGTCCGCTTTGCGCGCCGGCTCGTGCTTCCTTCATGTCCGGGCAGTTGCCGAGCCGGACTCGCGTTTATGACAATGCCGCCGAGTTTGCGTCCGATATCCCGACCTTCGCGCACCACCTGCGGGCGGCGGGCTATCATACCGCCCTGTCGGGAAAGATGCATTTCGTCGGCCCCGACCAGCTGCATGGCTTCGAGGAACGTCTGACGACCGACATCTATCCCGCCGATTTCGGCTGGACGCCTGACTACACCAAGCCCGGCGAGCGCATCGACTGGTGGTACCACAATCTCGGCTCGGTGACGGGCGCCGGCGTTGCAGAAATCACCAATCAGATGGAGTATGATGACGAGGTCGCCTACAACGCGACCCGCAAGCTCTACGACCTCTCGCGCCGTCACGACGACCGCCCCTGGTGCCTGACGGTGAGCTTCACGCATCCGCACGACCCCTATGTCGCGCGCCGCAAGTACTGGGACCTCTACGAGAATTCCCCAGCGCTGGATCCTGAGGTCGGCACAATTCCGTTCGACGAGCAGGATCCGCACTCGCAGCGTCTGTTGAAAGCCTGTGACTATGATGCCTTCGACATCACGCCGGAACAGATCCGGCGCGCGCGACAGGGCTACTTCGCCAGTATCTCCTACATCGACGACAAGATCGGCGAGATCCTTGACGTGCTCGAGCGCGGGCGGATGGCGGACAATACGATCGTTCTGTTCGTTTCCGACCACGGCGACATGCTTGGCGACCGCGGCCTCTGGTTCAAGATGTGCTTTTTCGACGGTTCATCGCGGGTGCCTCTGACGATCGCGGCGCTGGGCTGGACACCGGCCTCTATCCGGCAGCCTGTCTCGACGCTTGATGTGACCCCGACGCTGGCGGCACTGGCGGGCATCGACATTGCCAAGCTGGCGCCATGGACGGATGGCGAGGACCTGACGCCACTTGCAACAGGCACTGGCGGTCGTGGCCCGGTGCCCATGGAGTATGCCGCGGAAGGGTCGGAAGCGCCGCTCGTCTGCCTGCGGGATGGCCGCTTCAAGCTGACGCTCTGCGACAAGGACCCGCCGATGCTGTTTGATCTGGAGGCGGACCCGAAAGAGCTGATCAACCTCGCCGGCGATACGGGGTATGCCGACGTCCTGGCGAAGCTCACAGCCCTGGCCGAGAAACGCTGGAACCTGCAGAATTTCGATGCCGCCGTGCGCGAAAGCCAGGCACGCCGCTGGGTGGTCTACGAAGCGTTGCGGAAAGGGGCGTACTACCCTTGGGACTACCAGCCACTGCAGAAGGCGTCAGAGCGTTACATGCGCAACCACATGGATCTGAACGTACTGGAGGAAAGCCAGCGCTATCCGCGCGGCGAGTAAATTGCAGCAGCACACCTCAGCCACTACACTCCGCACGCAAAACAGGAGGCGTCGATGCAGATCAGTGCACGCAATCGCTTGAAGGGAAAGATCGTCGAGGTGAAGAAGGGTGCGACCACGGCGCACGTCCGGATCGATATCGGCGGCGGCTCCATCGTCACGGCCTCAATCACCAACGAAGCGGTCGATGAACTCGGGCTTGCCGCAGGCGGCGACGCCTATGCGGTCATCAAGGCCTCTGATGTCATGATCGCCGTCGACTGACGGTCAGGCTTTCCTGCAATAATGTGCTACGTCGTCGCCGGTCTGGAAATCGCCAGGCTGCGGCGGCGCGATCGGCTTGAACAGCGTGCGATCGGGCTTCAGATCGAGAAGCGGTGTCCCGTCCAGGCAATCCATCCCCCGCACCAGCAAGACGCCGTCTTCGACCCCTTCCAGCTTGACGATCGAGGTACCGATCGGATTTGGCCGCACCGGCGAGCGAAGCGAAAACGTGCCATGGACTTTTCCGCTATTGGCGGGGCTTTGCAGAACAAGATCGCGCCGCGCCCGATCCAGCCAATAGAGTATTTCCAGCCGCTCGAAGGCTTCCACGCCCCTGAGAGCCTGTCTCCAAGGCTCGAATATCTCGATTTTGCAGAGCGGACCGTCGTGCCGCCCCTGGCGCGGTGTCTCCATGCGCGAGGTCCAGGGCGTCGAGATACGCCCGATGAACACTAGGCCAGCGTCGGTCGCCGGGGGCACTTCAACCGCGACCTCATTTTCCCTGATTTCATTCTCGCGAACCATGAACCGCTCCCTTTCGGAACGGCATCATGGCAGATCGTTGTATCCAATCCAATATCACGCCGCCTTGACGGCGTGATATTCCTTGAGGGCGGCCATCTTGATCGCCGGATAGCGCTCGGCCTCGTAACGCAGCGAGAAGCTGTCCTGCGCCAGGAACACCGGATCATGATCCAGATCCCGCGCGATATCGCCGCGACGCGCGGTGATGAACTTTTCGAGCTCCGCCGGCTGATCGGCCGAAATCCAGCGGCAGACGGAAAAGCGCGACATTTCAAAGGAAACCGGCAGGCCATATTCGGCCATCAGGCGCTCCTTCAGCACATCGAGCTGCAGGGCGCCGACAACGCCAACGATAGCCGGCGAACCATCTTCCGGCGAAAACAGCTGGACGACGCCTTCTTCAGCCATCTGCTGCAGCGCTTCCTTGAGCTTCTTCGCCTTCATGGCATCTTCCAGACGTACGCGGCGCAGGATTTCCGGCGAGAAGTTCGGCACGCCCTGGAACACCAGTGACTCTCCTTCCGTCAGCGTATCGCCGATGCGCAGCGTGCCGTGGTTGGGAATGCCGACGACGTCGCCGGCGTAGGCCGTATCGGCCAGCTGGCGCTGCGAGGCGAAGAAGAACTGCGGCGCGGTGAGACCGAGCTGTTTGCCGGTACGCGACAGGCGAGCCTTCATGCCGCGCTCGAGCTTGCCGGAGCAGATGCGGGCAAAGGCGATGCGGTCGCGATGGTTCGGGTCCATGTTGGCCTGGATCTTGAAGACGAAGGCGGTCATCTTGTTGTCGGTCGCCTGCACGGTGCGGATATCGGCCACCTGGTCGCGCGGCGGCGGCGCAAACTCGCCGAGCGCGTCAATGAGGTCGCGAACGCCGAAATTGCGCAGCGCCGAACCAAAGAAAACCGGCGTCAGATGGCCTTCGAGGAAGGCCTTCTTGTCGAAGGGTTTGCAGGCCTCGATCGCCAGCGTCGTCTCCTCGACGAACGCGTCGCGCTCGTTTTCCGGCAAGCGATGGGCAACCATCTCGGGATCGGTGACCTTCGTCATGATCTCCTGCGTGTCGGCACCGCGCACCTCGTTCGTTGCGAGGTGATAGGAGCCGCAGAAGGTCTTCGACCGTCCGATCGGCCACGTCACCGGCGCGCAATCGAGCGCCAGCTTTTCCTCGACTTCATCCAGGATTTCGAACGGGTCGCGGCTTTCGCGGTCCATCTTGTTGATGAAGGTGATGATCGGAATGTCGCGCATGCGGCAGACTTCGAACAGCTTCAGCGTCCGCGGCTCGATACCTTTGGCGGCGTCTATCACCATGACCGCGGCATCGACGGCCGTCAGCGTGCGATAGGTGTCGTCGGCGAAGTCTTCGTGGCCGGGCGTATCGAGAATGTTGAAGACATTGTCCTTGTACTCGAACGTCATGACCGAGGTGACGACGGAAATGCCGCGCTCACGCTCGATCTTCATCCAGTCGGAGCGCGTCTGCATGCGATCCTTCTTTGCCTTGACTTCGCCGGCAAGCTGGATGGCGCCGCCGAACAGCAGCAGTTTTTCGGTGAGCGTGGTCTTACCCGCGTCCGGGTGCGCGATAATAGCGAATGTGCGGCGGCGGGAGACCGCCTCGGCGAGACTTTCGGCCATGATGTGAATCCTGTGGAATTGCGGCGTATCTAGCGATTAAAGCCCGGCATTGCAATTGACCTTGGCGCATCGGGCGCAAACTAATGCCCCATGACAATCCATACCGATACGCGCCCGACGCTCAACATCATCCGCCTCGCCAATGGCCAGGGCCTCGATCTGCCCACTTACGAAAGCAAGGGGGCGGCCGGCATGGACCTGCGCGCCGCCGTTGATGCCGACGCGCCGACCATTCTACAGCCTGGCAAGCGTGCGCTGGTGCCGACGGGCTTCGTCTTCGAAATTCCGGAAGGATTCGAGGGCCAGGTACGCCCGCGCTCCGGCCTTGCCTTCAAGCACGGCCTCACCTGCCTCAATACGCCGGGAACGATCGACAGCGACTATCGCGGCGAGGTAAAAGTCCTGTTGATCAATCTCGGCGAAGAGCCGTTTGAGATCACAAGGGGCATGCGCATCGCGCAGATGGTGATTGCGCCGGCAATCCAGGCCCATATCTGCGAAATCTCCGAGGCGAGTGCCACGGCGCGCGGCGCTGGTGGCTTCGGCTCGACCGGCGTATGACCTCCAAGGGTATCGATCATTCCGGCCTGACCTTCCGCCGAGACTATTTCGGCGACCTCAAGGCCTGGCAGGCACTGGTCGATCTCCTGAAGGACACATTCGCTATCGATATCGGCCCGTTGCAGCAAATGGGCGGGCCGGACCCGAGCAGCATGCCCTTCGGCTGGTTTGACGGCGATGGCCTGCTTGCCGCCAATCTTTCGGCCTTTGCAATGCCGCTTGTTATCAACGGTCGACCGCTGAATGCTGCCGCCTTCCAGTCCGGTGCGGTTCGCCCGCCTTGGCGTGGGCGCGGCTTGTATCGCGACCTGACCCAAAAGGCGCTCGCCTGGTGCGAGGAGAAGGGTTTCGAAGCCATCGTGCTCTACACCGACAAGCCGGCGCTCTATGGACCTTACGGCTTTCGCGTGCTGCCGCTGCACGCTTATTCCGGCAAGGCACCGACGGTACCGAAAGCACAGAGGTCGGCCCGGCGTCTCAATCCGCGAGAAACGGCAGACCTGGAGATGTTAAGCGCCGCCTTGAAGACGCGTCAGCCGGTCTCGGACGTGCTCGCCGTTTGCGAGAGCGCCGCGATGTTTCTGATCAACACCCAGCTCGATCCTGGCGTCAGGATCAGCTGGCTGGAACGGGAACGGGCCGCAGTTGCATGGAAGATGGACGCGCCGCGACATGTCATGCTGCTCGACGTCGTCGGCGGCAGTATCCCGTCGCTCGCGACGATCATTGGTGCACTCGACGTCGAGGCTGAGATCGTCGATGTGCTGTTTTGCCCGGACAAGCTTGACTGGAGTGGACAGGCGAAGCCTCTTGAGAGCCACACGCGTCTGATGATCCGAGCGCCCGGCACCATCGCCTTCGATCGACCAGCCATGCTCTCGCCGATGGCCGACTTCTGAGCTACCGCTCGCGCGAAAGCGGAGGCAGACGCCGCTTGACCGGCGATGCCTTGACCATCGAGGTGCTTGTTTCGGCCTTCTCCGCAACCTTGTCGAGGATCGTGTCGAGTTCCGGCATCGAGCGGACGACGAGCCGGGCAATGAAACAGTCATCTCCCGTCACCTTGTCGCATTCCACGAACTGAGGCGTCTCCTGGATGATCCGCTGAACGACATGCAATTGCCCGGGCAGCGGCCGAACGCGCACGATCGCCTGCAGCGGATATCCAAGCGCGGCCGGGTCGATGTCGATCGTGAAGGCGGCGATTATCCCGCGCTCTTCCAGGCGGCGGAGGCGTTCAGCGGCACTGGGCGAGGACAGCCCGGCAGCCTGGGCCAGTTCCTTCAACGAGATGCGGGCGTTCTCCGCCAACGCCTCCAGGATCTTCTGGTCGACATCGTCGATCACATTATCATTAGGCGAAACAGACATTATACCTCACAATGATAGGAAATAGCCGCAACCAACCTAATGCAAACTATATAATGCAGCGCACTGCCGCAATAGTCTTCATCCATCGAGATGGAGAGATGTGATGCAGAGCGAAATCCGCGCCGGCACGACCAAAATGACCGCCGCAATGCTGATATCGGGGACAATCGGTTGGTTCGTGGTGATGTCCGGCCAGCCGGTGAGCGGCGTGGTGTTCTGGCGCTGCCTCTTTGGCGCGATCAGCCTGCTTGTCGTATGCGCGGCAATGGGGCTGCTGCGACCGGGCGTCATCAGCCTGAAATCGGCAGGCATCGCTGTCCTCGGCGGCGTGGCCATCGTGCTCAACTGGTTGCTGCTCTTTGCATCCTACGGCCACGCATCGATTTCGATCGCGACGACCGTCTACAACACGCAGCCTTTCATGCTGCTTGCGCTGGGCGCCCTGTTCCTCGGCGAAAAGATCACCGCCGCAAAGCTGTTTTGGCTGACGCTGGCGTTTGCCGGCATGGCGGCCATCGTCGAGGCCAAGCCGGCCGCGGCGGGTGGCCATGAGGGATATGGCCTCGGTATCCTGCTGGCGCTCGGTGCCGCCTTTTTCTACGCTCTCGCGGCGATCGCGGCAAAATGGCTCAAAGGAACGCCGCCGCATCTTATCGCGCTGATCCAGGTGGCGACCGGCGTGCTGATGTTGCTGCCGACGGTGAATTTTTCTGAGCTGCCCACAAATGGCCAGTCATGGTCGATCCTGATTACCCTGGGTGTCGTGCATACCGGTCTGATGTATGTGCTGCTTTATGGCGCGATCCAGAAGCTGCCGATCCATCTGATCGGAGCGCTGTCATTCATCTATCCGATTGCGGCGATCCTGGTGGACCGTTTGGCCTTCGGACACGCCTTGCAGCCGCTGCAGCTCGTCGGCGCTGCCGTCATTCTGGTCGCTGCGGCCGGAATGAACCTTGGCTGGACGCCCGCGCAGCTGTTGCGTACGCGGGCGGGCTGATGATTTAGAGCCTTTCAGGTTTAAAGGACCGGCTACTTCTGCTGCCGGGTCGTTTCGAACAGGAACCAGGTGCGGCGCTCAGCCTCGTCGATCCAGACCTCCAGCAGGCTTGTCGTCGCGAAATCATTATGCTCTGAGCAGACATCGTGCGTCTCGCGCAACAGCGAGACCAGCTGCTTGTTGTCATCACGCAGTTCCGCCAGCATGTCCTCAGGCGTGACGTAGTCTGCATCGTTGTCGTTGATGCGTTGCAGGCGGCCGATATGGCCGATCGAGCGCAGTGTCGTGCCGCCGATTTTGCGGGCGCGCTCGGCGATCGCATCGGTGGTGGCGAAGATCTGCTCGGCCTGCTCGTCGAGCATCAGGTGATAGTCGCGAAAATGCGGCCCCGACATGTGCCAGTGGAAATTCTTGGTCTTCATGTAGAGCGCAAAGACATCCGCCAGCAGCGCCGCCAGGGCGGCCGAAATATCCTGAATGGCATTGCTTTTCAGGTCGGTGGGGGTGGCAAGCGGGGCGAGTTTGCGCTTTTCGGCGGCAGTGGGGCTCATCAGTGTCTCCTTTGGCGAGCGGCGGGTGGCAGGTGTCGGCGCGGTGGGGGGATGCAGGCTCCACCAGCCATAATCACCGCCTTGGAACTAGAACCGCGACAGGCAGCGTCAATAGCGACAAGCGACCGCAGCATGATGACAGAACGACGCTCCTTGAATGGAGCGAGCCGCAGGCGTAGAAGGCGGCTGAAGCAGGAGTCCACATCATGTCATTCACCGCCCTTTTAGCTTACGCTGCGGCGCTGTTCATCGCGGCGGCAATTCCGGGACCGGGCATCACGGCGATCGTCGCGCGCGCGCTCGGTTCGAATTTTCGCGAGACGTTTTTCATGGGCCTCGGCCTCGTGCTGGGCGACATGACCTATCTGACTGCCGTCATCCTCGGGCTCGCCTTCGTGGCACAGACCTTCACCGAGGTCTTCATCGTCATCAAGGTCGCCGGTGCGCTCTATCTCTGCTACATCGCCTACAAGCTATGGACCGCCGGGCTGCTGCCCCAGGACATCGCGGCCAAGAAGGCAAGCAGTGCCGGCATGAGCTTCCTGTCCGGACTGCTGGTCACGCTCGGCAACCCCAAGACCATGCTTTTCTACGTCGCCCTGGTGCCGACGCTGATTAATATCAACAGCGTCGGACCTCGCGAATACTGCACCCTCCTGGCAACCACCTTCGTCGTCCTGCTCGTGGTTCTGGTGCCCTATATGCTGCTGGCGTCGCGGGCGCGCATCATGCTCAAGCAGCCGCGCGCGCTGCAGGCGCTGAACAAGACAGCGGCAGGCATTCTGGCCGGTACGGCAGCCTTTATCGCCACCCGTACGGCGTGAAAAATTCAACCGGCAAAGTTCGGTTCTTAAAGGTTTTTTTCTCAAAGGATGGCCTCAAGCGGGTGAAGCCAGACTGGTTTCCATGCGCCTTTGACCCTATTCTCTCCGCACATTTCACCCAGGGAGAGCCTAATGTCGAAGAAACCTGGCCGCGGCCGCATCTATTCCTCGATCACCGAAACCATTGGCGATACACCGATCGTGCGGCTCGACAAGCTCGCCAAGGCGAAAGGCGTAAAGGCGAACCTGCTGGCCAAGCTTGAGTTCTTCAATCCGATCGCGTCCGTAAAGGACCGCATCGGCGTCGCGATGATCGAGTCTCTGGAATCGCAGGGCAAGATTTCGCCCGGCAAGACGACCCTCATCGAGCCAACATCGGGCAATACCGGGATTGCGCTGGCTTTCGCCGCTGCGGCGAAGGGATACAAGCTGATCCTGACCATGCCGGAAACCATGTCCGTCGAGCGCCGCAAGATGCTGGCGCTGCTTGGCGCCGAGCTCGTGCTGACGGAAGGTCCGAAGGGCATGAAGGGTGCGATCGCCAAGGCTGAGGAACTGGCTGCGACGCTCCCGGATGCGATTATCCCGCAGCAATTCGAAAACCCGGCCAACCCGGAAATCCACCGCCGCACGACGGCCGAGGAGATCTGGAATGATACCGACGGTACGGTCGACATCCTGGTTTCCGGCATCGGCACAGGCGGTACCATTACGGGCGCCGGCCAGGTGCTGAAGTCGAAGAAGCCCGGCATCAAGGTGGTCGCCGTCGAGCCGACAGAATCTCCGGTCCTTTCCGGCGGCCAGCCGGGACCGCACAAGATCCAGGGCATCGGCGCAGGCTTCGCGCCGGCAATCCTCGACACCCATATCTACGACGAGATCGTTACGGTAAGCGGCCCCGAGGCGCTGGACCTTGCCCGCGAAGTCGCCAGGCTCGAAGGCGTGCCCGTTGGCATCTCCTCCGGCGCAGCACTGGCCGCTGCTATCCAGGTCGGCCAACGAGACGAGAATGCTGGGAAAAATATAGTTGTGATCATTCCGTCCTTTGCCGAGCGCTATCTCTCGACCGCGCTGTTCGATGGCCTTGGAAGCTAGGCAACGCCTTTTCTGCAGCATCTGGGGCGCCTCGGCGCCCCTTTCTGTTCAGGCAGCCGTGCTTAGCCGCTCACCGGCGATGCGATAGGAAATTGCCTCAGCGAGGTGAATGCGGCCCACCGTCTCGTTACCGTCGAGATCCGCGAGAGTGCGCGCCACCTTCAGCACACGATGGTAGCCCCGCGCCGAAACCTCATTTTCTCGGCATCGCGGAGCAATTGCAGGCCGGCAGGTTCGGGCGCGGCGTATTTCTCGATCATGGCGGTTGAGCAGCGAGCGTTGGTGCCGACGCCTTCAAGCCCGGCCGCCTCAAAACGGCTACGCTGGATATCGCGGGCACGGCCGACGCGGCGGGCGACATCCGCGCTCCTTTCAACCGGCATCGACCGGATGAGATCGACAGCGGAAACGGCGAGCACATCGATGCGGATGTCGATACGATCCATCAGCGGACCTGATATGCGCGCCTGATAATCCGTCATGCAGCGCGGGCCGCGGGCGCGCCGGCCATGCCGCAGCGGCACGGATTCATGGCCGCAACCAGCTGGATGCTGGCGGGGTAAGCCACGCGATGATTGGCGCGTGCGATGATGCACTCGCCCGTTTCCAGAGGTTGGCGAAGGGCATCCAGCGCCTGCGGCGAAAACTCCGGGAACTCATCCAGAAACAATACGCCATGGTGGGCAAGCGACGCCTCGCCGGGCTTCGCTCGAAGACCACCTCCGACCAGTGCCGCCATCGTTGCCGAATGATGGGGGGTCCGGAAGGGGCGTCGATCCGAAAGCTTTCCGCCGGACAATTGTCCGGCCACCGAATGGATCATCGAGATTCGAGCAGTTCGGCAGCCGAAAGCGATGGCAAAATCGAGGGCAGCCGAGCGGCGAGCATCGATTTTCCCGAGCCGGGAGGACCGACCATCAGCAGATTGTGGCCACCAGCCGCAGCCACCTCGAGCGCCCACTTGGCACTCTCCTGCCCTTTGATATCGGCTAGATCAGGCAGGTTCGCCGTATTCGCGCGGATCGCCGGTTCCGGACGGGCGGGACCTGGGTGCCATGAAAGTGATTGGCAAGCGCGATGAGGCTGCGCGGCGCGAGGATGTCGATATCGGGACCGGCCCAGGCTGCCTCCGCACCGCTCTCGGCCGGACAGATCAAGCCCTTGCCGATCGCGTTGGCGCCAATGGCCGCCGGCAGTGCCCCGGCAACGGGAGCGATCGTGCCGTCGAGATTGAGCTCGCCGATAACCACGTAGCCGGAGAGCGCGTCCGCGGGGATCGCGCCGAGAGCGGCCATCAAGCCGAGGGCAATCGGCAGATCGAAGTGGGAGCCCTCTTTCGGCAAGTCAGCGGTGCCAGATTGACGGTAATCTTCTTGGCTGGCAGAGCCAGGCCGGAGGCGTGCAATGCCGCGTGAACGCGCTCTCGACTTTCGGCAACGGCCTTGTCCGGAACCCCAACGATCTGGGTCACGACCCGCCCGGGTGCGACCATGACCTGAACTTCGACCGGAACACCCTCAATGCCCTGAAATGCAACCGTGCTGACGCGTGCGACCATGCCCCAATCCCCTGTGCCGCAACCCACTACACTACAGTTTAACGACGTATCATTGTCGACAATTGCAATCTTTCATAGAAAGCAGAATGGAACAAGAACAATAATAGAACGAACTCAAGCCTGCGCTGTAGTCAGGTTGTGGTTGGTTGCACTAGCAGAACAAAGTAAGGAAACGCCCGGATCGATGCCAATCCGGGCGCTCACAAACTCATTATAATTTTGCGGAAGAGCTCCCCTCACCGCGCATGAGGCGGCGAAGCCAAGCGCTAGGCGCGCTTGCGCTCAATCGCGTCCCAAAGAAGGGCTGAGATGTCGGCGCCGCCAAATTTGCGGACCTCCCGAATGCCCGTCGGCGACGTGACGTTGATCTCCGTCATGTAGTCGCC
>Ga0070671_100003868_pt1 | contig 11772 bp, 9 predicted proteins | sample KBSS73metaG_FD_65341 | JGI IMG/M metagenome (GOLD analysis project Ga0070671, IMG submission 65341) | Switchgrass rhizosphere microbial communities from Kellogg Biological Station, Michigan, USA - KBS S7-3 metaG | ecosystem: Host-associated > Plants > Roots > Rhizosphere > Soil ...
AAACTGCGCATTTAGATTCGCCAGCACCAACGATCGCCGAACAACTGCGGCAAAGTGTCGGCCGACCAGGTTGATTTGAATTTAGAGAACTTCCAGACAAGGCGTAGAGACTAGCAAGCGTGATGCTCTCGCTGCAAAGCATCACGCCCGATTAGCGGATTGAATGAAAACTAAGGCACGTTGAGTGAGCTAACTGACCTAGGCCATATCTTCGAGCAAATTCACCAAATCGTCAGCATGCTCCTCTTCCATCGCGAGGATACTCTCGAGCATACGTCGGGAGGTCGGATCGTCATTTCCGAAATAGGTGATCATTTCACGATAGCTATCGATGGCGATACGTTCAGCCACTAAGTCTTCCTTGATCATGTCGAGCAGGGAATTACCTTCCACATATTCAGCATGGCTGCGCATCAGCAAACCTTCGGGATTGAAATTCGGTTCCCCTTTCAATTGCACGATGCGCTGCGCGATTTGGTCCGCGTGTCCCTGTTCTTCGTTCGCATGCTGCAAAAATTCTGCTGCGACTCCTTCAGCATTGATGCCGGAAGCCATGAAGTAATGACGTTTATATCTCAATACGCAGACGATTTCGGTGGCCAAAGCCTCGTTGAGGATCTTTACTGCCGTCTCTCGATCGGCAGAATACCCTTCTGTTACTGCTCCGTTTTCGATATGTTTGCGTGCGCGTTGGCGCAGAGTCTGAATGTCTGTGAGAAATGGTTTAACTGCCATAGCCCTCACTCCTTGCTTTGAATTTTGGGGGTGGGAGGATATTACTCGCCACGTAACTAGTGAGCAAGCGAGGGTCACTCGTTACATGGATATGGACCACTTTCATTGGCGACAGTAAAAGTCCTTAGCCCGCCGTAAGCTTCCCTTGAATTCTAATTTCTGTTGGCGCAGTCGTTTCGTTTGTGACTTCAACCGGCGCCTGCCATCGGAGGGTCTTGATTCGACAAGTACCGGTATTATCTTCACGGCAAAAGAACAATGTTACCTGCACGGTCAATTTTGCCGAGCCCGCTTCTGCAGCGCGCAATGGCACGAGAAGTGGCAATTGCAAATCGTTTCCAACGTGTTTGGTTTGCTTGGGATCGATGTCGATCGCTTTGCTGTTATCCACTGAAACCGAGAAGCGCTGGGGTGCTGAAGGGTTCAGGTGGTACCCAGCAGGTAAATCAACATTGATTACTAAAAAGCCATTGGTCCCAGCGCGCAACGATTGTGATCGGATACTAACCTCCTCAGAGTTTGGTCCAGCATCAACTCCAGCTGTTGCCATTGACTTCGCCGGCGGTGTCAGTCCGTTGAGGCGCAACGTTGCGGTCTGTTTTGTTTTTAGGTCGACGACTCGGATCGCATGATTGTTTGTATCAGCGATATAGAGTTTGCCGTTTGCAACACTCAAACCTCCTGGTTCATAGAATGATGCCGCTCGGCCGTCCGATTGGCCCGGCTTGCCCGAACCCAACAGTGTAGAAACCCGTTTTGTTTTCGGATCGAGTTCTTTTATTTTGTGATTGTAGGTATCAGCGATTAAGAGCTTATCGTCCCACGCAAATAAGCCAAGCGGATGTTGTAAACGAACGTCATCACCTTTCGCGTCGACGTCACCGAATTCGAAAAGATTTCCACCAACCAAAGTCTTAACATCACCAGACGTCACGTCGATTTCGCGAATAATGTTCGACTCACTATCCGCCACGTAAAGATTTTTGCCGTCACTGGCGATGCCCGATGGCTGTGCGAATCCCGAATCCAAAAGGGGACCATCCAATCGTTCTTCTCGGCCTGATCCTGCGAACGTTGAGACTTCGTCTTTATCAAGGTCTAGTTTCCAAATCTGATGCGGTCCCGCCATTGCTATGTAAAGCGTTTGTCCAACCAGCTGAAGATCCCATGGCGAACTTAAAGCTATCGACCGCGCGGGTCCTTGTTTGAAATGTTCCAACGACTGCTTCCCGGTGCCGGCGATCGTTTCAACGTTACGACTCTTAAGATTGACGCGCCGTATTAAATGGTTCTCAGTGTCTGCGACGTAAAGGAAATCACCAGACAAAGCCATTCCCTGGGGTCGATAGAAGCTCGCCTTGTCGAATGCGCCATCTGCGGCGCCCGGCTCGCCGGTGCCGATTGTTTCAAGCAACGTCCCGTCTAGCTTGGTGATAACGATTCGGTTGTGATTGGAGTCGGCGATAAAAAGACGATCAGTCTTTGCATCAGCAAGAATTTTTCCGGGAAAAGCTAATGGCAGATCTCCGACTTTCGCGCGTTCAAGAACAAGCTTCAGAGGCTGCTCATTCAGTTCGCCACGTTTGCGAAATTCGGGCATTAGTTTTTCAAGAGTTTGGTCGATAACGTCGTAGTTTCCTTCTCCCGAGACTGAGCCAACGATGTAACCAGTGGGATCGATCAATACTTGCGTCGGCCACGCGCGCACGCCGTAGCTTTGCCAAACACTGTACTCGGCGTCGTTATAAACAGGATGCTCCAGCTCGTACCGCAGAATTATGTTTCGGATGTTTTCGGTTTCCTGCTCGTTCTTGAATTTTGCAGAGTGGATTCCGATGACCACTAGCTGGTTGGCATACTTGGCCTCCAGTTTTTTCAGATCCGGGATAATGTGAATACAGTTGATGCAGCCGTAAGTCCAAAAGTCGAGAAGAATAAACTTTCCCTTCAGGGCTGCGATTGAAAGCGGCTTATCAGTATTTAACCAACCTCGCCCGCCTGTTATTTCTGGTGCTCGAACGCGTGCCTTTTCCTGGACGGCCATCACTAAACCTCCGCTTCCCGACGCGGGCGAACCCCACAACGGCGAGCTCGCCAGGACCAACGAGATGATACTTAGATATAAAAAGAGTCGTTTGTAGTTCAATTCAATCCTCTTAATCGAATCACATCTAAACTTCGGTCTGAATGAGCAGCTGATCTACGCGGTCAATCGCACGTCGTAGGTGAGGAATCGTGATTGATCCGCCAACTACCAGTGCAACATTGAAAGCATCGAGAAACTCTGCCCGATTAATTCCAATAGTAACGCATTGTTTGATGTGGTACGTGACGCAGTCGTCACAACGAAGCACTGTTGAAGCAACCAATCCCATTAACTCTTTTGTTCGTTTGTCCAGTGCGCCATCTTCGTAAGCCTGCGCATCAAGCGCAAAAAAACGTTTGATGCCGAGATGATCGCTGCCGGTCAGTTTTTCGTTCATCTCCGCGCGATAACTATCAAACTCATCCATAGGATTCTCCCATCGAAAATTTGGCTGCATTGTATATCAGCAGCTTGTTTGTCTCTTTCTTTGCCAGGCTGTAACCTTCACCAACTGTGGCAACTGAATCGAACGTCTCACCCGAAGGGCCAATAGAATTCCGCCTTTTACGCGCCAATACCTTGATGCTGGCTGTCCGCGAATTAGAAGTGTTGTTGATTATCGACTGGACTGAGCCAACGCCATTGCCGTTTGCTCCACAGTCTGTCATAGGCATTGTGAGCGTTCAGGGACGAATGTTTACGGTGCTCGATGTCGCATTGATGTTGGACAACGACGGAGCAAATAGGAAATGTAAATTCATCGTTGCCTTACGAGGTGCCGAGCAACTCGCGCTGGCTGTTGATGACTCGAATGATGTTGTTGAAATCAATGCTGATGAAATTATTGCTGACTCGCCATCCGAGTTAATCGAGAGCAGGTTCCAATTTGAGCAGATCGATTATTCGATACTGGATGTGGAAAAATTGTTCGCAGGAGTAATACGCGGCCGCGAGCGCCGACGTCGCCGCTTGCAAAGCTAGAGCATTATTCGCGCCCGCAAGAGAAACTAGTTCCGTATGCAAGACCAGGCATTTTCAATTTTGGAGTATCGCCAGCTCCTCCACTTAGTGAAGCGTGGAGCGCAGACAGAGGTAGGTCGAAAGCGGGTTACTTCGCTGAACCCTATTGAGCGACTACCAGATCTGCAACGAGAGCTCACTGCCCTATCGGAATGTGTTGCCTTACGAAATCGAGGTGTGAATTGGTCGTTTAGTGAGTTTGCGGACCCTGGAGAAACGATTAGTCGTTTACGTATCGAAGGCAACGCTCTTGATTCAATCGCGATTCTTGAAACCGCTCGAATTTGTGAACAGGCATTGTCCGCACGGGCGTCGATCTTGGCCGAACGAGAAACCTCGCCGGTATTGTGGGAACTGGTCGAAAACCTTCCCCGCGATCTAAATAGTTTGGTCGCCCGCGTCACTAATAAGATCCTTCCAAGTGGTGAAATCGACGATCGCGCAAGTCCGGAGCTCGCCCGAATTCGTCACGAGATCACTGCATTGCGATCGCGGATCACTCGATCACTTGAAAGCTTGATGCGCAAGTCCGCCGATTCGATCCAGGATGAACTGGTAACAATTCGGAACGAGCGTTTTGTGATTCCAGTAAAAGCCGATCATCGTGGACGTGTTCAGGGCGTCGCGCACGGCTATTCTTCTTCCGGTGCAACGGCATTTGTTGAACCACTCGAGACAATCGAATCAAACAACGAGCTCCAGGGTCTACACGAGGCTGAAGCTCGGGAAGTCGCGCGAATTTTGTTTGCGTTGAGCGAAGAGTTGCGTGCGCAACTGCCGGCAATCGAAATGGCCGCTGCAGCTGTCACAGAGCTCGATTTCATCAATGCGAAGTCAGGATTTCATCGAAAGTTCAATTGCGTTATTCCAGTTATCACCCAGGCGCAGCAAGATGATCTAACGAGCGGAGAACTGGATTTAGTTGAAGCACGCCATCCCTTGCTCGAAGAAAATCTGCGAGCAACTGGAGGAAGCGTCGTTCCGGTTTCGTTCAGACTCGATTTAGAAAAGAACGCAATGATCATCTCCGGGGCAAATGCTGGAGGTAAGACAGTCGTTCTTAAAACGAGTGGTCTACTTTCATTGATGGCGATGTCTGGGATTCCGGTACCAGCAAAGTCCGCTCGCTTTCCGTTCTATTCCTCAGTCCTCGCTGACATTGGTGATCATCAGTCGCTTGCGGCAAATCTTTCGACGTTCACATCGCACGTAGCAAACATCGCGAGAATGATCGAAATCTGTGAAGCCCCGGCGTTAGTGCTGCTTGATGAAGTGGGCACCGGAACCGATCCCGAGGAAGGTTCAGCACTTGGAGTTGCTGTAGTCGACCACTTTCGGCGGGTTTGTCATGCGCATGTGATTGCCACGACCCACTACAGTGGCTTGAAGATGTATGCGGGAAATGAGGAAGGCGTCATAAACGCAAGTGTGGAGTTTGACGAAAAGACTTTGCAGCCGACCTATCAGTTGATCGTGGGTGTGGCAGGTGCGTCATCAGGTCTCGAAATTGCGCGCAGATTCGGAGTACCTCAAGCGATCCTGGCTGTTGCAACTGAGTCAGTCAAAGATTCTTCACTGCAGGCTACCGAATATTTGAAGCGTATTAAGAGAGAATCTGAAGAAGCGAAAGCGTTGCGTGCGGCACTCGAAGAAGAGCGAGCTGCAGTGGCTGAAAAATTTGCATCATTGGATAAGGAAGCGGGCAAGCGAGAAAGAGAACGACAAATTGCTTATGAGCAAGCTCTGCAACGAACGGTCGGAGACATTGAGAGACGAGCTCGAGAAATGGTGTCGAAGATTCAGGATCGAGCCGAAAGGATCAAGCTCGAAAAAGAGGCTCAGCGTTTGACGGCAGAGATAAAAAGGGAAGCGCAACGCGCGTCGAAAGTGGTTACTCAAACTGCGCCGGGAACATCAGCGACCGAACTAGAATCTAAAGGAGTTCGGATTGTTCGTGATGGTCAACTTCTCACGAAGAGTGCGGAAGATCATGAGGAGTCGCCAACCTATGTTCCGGCTCCTGAACGAGAAATAGTAGTTGGCGATAAGGTGAAGCTGCGATCGTTTGGGTCGATTGGTATTGTCGATCAAATCAAAGACGGCGAAGCTGAAGTGCGCGTAAAAGCGTTGAGATTCAGAGAACGACTCGAGAATCTTGAATTGGTTGAAGCAGCTCCGACTGCAAAACCTGAAAAAGGAAGACTCGAAAAACTGAAACGTTCATCAAGTATCGAAGTGCATCTGAGCGAGACCGAAGCGAGCAGTCGTTCAGAGTTAAATGTAATTGGTCAAACAACGGATGAAGCAGTCGACGCAGTCGATAAATTTTTGGACGAGGCTTCGCTCGCCAGCCTGAGTCAAGTGAGAATTGTCCACGGACATGGAACAGGCGCGTTGCGCCGCGCTATCGGAGATTTGTTAAAAGGCCATCCTCACGTGGCGCGATTTATCGCAGCTCCGCCTGATCAGGGTGGTGCTGGCGCTACACTCGTTGAGTTGAGACAATAAGTCCCCCATGCGTTACCCAGATACTTTCGTCGACGATCTAAAACGCCAGGCAGACATCGTCCGGGTCATCCAGGATTACGTGCAGCTCAAGAAAAAGGGCGCGAACTGGATGGCGTGTTGTCCCTTCCATAAAGAAAAGACTCCTTCGTTTTCAGTCAGTCAAACCAAAGAAATTTTTTATTGTTTCGGCTGCCACAAAGGAGGGAATGTCTTCAATTTTGTGAAGGAGATTGAAGGCGTTGGGTTTGGTGAGGCCATCAAGATTGTTGCTGACAAAATCGGCATGCCGCTGCCGAAGATGGTTGAAGACGAACGATTCGTTGCGCGTCGTCAAGAGTCTGATGAAGTAATACAGCTAAACGGTTGGGCACTTGAATGGTGGACACAACAACTCGAAAACAGCGGCGAAGCTCGCATAGCGCGAGATTATTTGGAGCGTCGGGGTATCACGGAGGAAACAAAGAAAACTTTCGGGTTGGGATTTTCGCCAGACAGCTGGGACGCTCTCTCGTCTTATCTGCGTCACAAAGGAGCAACGCAATTACAAATTGATCGTAGTGGACTCGTCGTTAAGCGTGAGGACGGCAAAACCTACGATCGTTTTCGCGGGCGGCTAATGTTTCCTGTATTTGACGCACAGGGAAAACCGATCGCATTTGGCGGACGAACTCTCAAAGATGAAGATGCTAAATATATCAACTCACCCGAGACGACTGCGTATGTAAAGGGTCGCAATCTCTATGGGCTGAACTTAACGCGCGAGGAGATTCGTCGTAGTGAGTTTGCGATTCTCGTTGAAGGCTTTTTGGATCTGATAGTGCCTTACCAGTTCGGAATTCGTAACATTGCAGCCAGTCTTGGTACTGCGCTGACGTCGGACCAGGTGAAATTACTAAGCCGGTTTGCGCGCAAAGTAGTGGTCAACTATGATGGCGACCGAGCGGGTGTGCAGGCAGCGAAGAAGTCGATCGAGATCCTCCTCGCCGAAGATATTGATGTCAAAGTTTTAGTTCTGCCGGAGAACGCCGATCCCGATGAGTTCATTAGGAAACATGGCGCGGCCGAGTATCAGCAACGACGTGCGAAAGCACAACCACACATACAATTCGTGATCGAAAACGCTTTACGCAACCGCACTCTTCATCGTCCTGCGGAAAAGGCTGAAGCTGTTGAAGAAGTTCTTCCATACATCCGCGCGGTTCAAAGTCGTATTCAAAAACGTGAGTACTTCGATATGGCGATGGATGGACTTCAGATCAATGACGTGTCGTTACGTCGTGAACTATGGCATTCGCTTCGAACTCCAAACGATGCTGCCGGTAGTGCCCGGCAAAAAGTTTTACGCCGAGCGGGCATAAACGTAAAACCGACGGTTGCTGAAAGGCAGTTGCTGGAGTTGTTGTTATCGAATGAAAGCTTACGTCGAGAAGTTTTGCTATCACTACCGAAGTCAGATTACGAAGGCCTGATCTGTGCGCCGATATTCACTGCCTTGATCGAGATTGAAGCCGAGAAGCGGGAACCTGATCTTGATACGTTGTTAGCGAAAACTGATGGCGACAGCGAGACTCAAGAGCTTCTGCCGATGCTTCTAATGGGTGGCATAAGGCCGGAGGATGAAAAAGAGTCTGATATTCGACTTAGTTTCCAGAAGTGCCTCGATGCGGTACGACTCGTAAATATTGATCGACGAATTCGTGAGTTAAGTGCCGAAATTGCTGTGGCCGAACGCGACGGAGACGATGCTCGACGCATAGAGCTGATGACCGAATACGGCACTTGTGATCGACTTCGGAAATCTTTTGAACCGCAGAGTCAAATTGCCCAGGCTGAGAATCGTTAATGTATTTCGTTGATAATTTTTTGTTGGAGCTGATCAGCAAGTGAGTACGGAAGACAAAGATCGCGACGATGTAATGGAACGCCTTCTCGAGTTGGGAGGCGATAAGAAATATCTGACGTTTGATGATCTGAATCGCGAACTGCCAGACACAGTCGTCTCAGCTGACGATATAGAAGACGTACTGCAAAAACTCGAAGGCTCGAACATCGCAGTAGCGGATTCCGACGAAAGACTTTTAGAACAAGCAGCAGTTGCGGTTGCTGAGGACGAGGAAGAACTTGAGGAAGACGTTGAGTTAGACCTCTCCGCAGGATCTCTTGAGAAAACAAACGATCCAGTTCGCCTGTATCTGCGTGAAATGGGCGTCGTGCCCTTGTTGACCCGGGAGGGTGAGGTAGCAATTGCCAAGCGTATCGAGCGCGGTCAACTTAAAACGCAAAAGGCAATTTCGCGATCGCCAATTGCGGTTCGCGAGTTAATTAGAATCGGCGAAGATCTCGAAGCGGGTCGAGCCAACATACGTGAAACCGTAACCTTTTCCGAACAAGCCGAGTTGACTGGCGATGAGGATAAGGCAGACGAATATCGAAGTTGGACCATCGAAGGCATTCAGAACATCAGCAAGCTTTACAATGTTGGGTTGAATGAATGGGAGAAGCTTCACGAAGAGCAAAAGGAACAGCGCGGTAAAAAGAGTAAGAAGCTGACTCGGTTGCGACGTAGCGTTGCGCGATTGCGTTTGGAAATTGCGCAAGAAATCGGTCGCCTGAACCTGACTGAAAGAGCCCGCCAACGTCTAATCAATTCTATTCGAGCCGTTCACAAGTCTGTCCGTGAGTCTGAAAGGGAGATTGATACCTACGCTGAACGACTCAACAAAAAACGCCTCAAACTTGAAGATCAAAAAGAGTTCAAACGGCGCGTAATAGTCGCCAAGAAACGACTGCTTCAAATTGAGCTCGAAAATAATATTCCACCCGTCGAGATCAAACGCGCACTCCAGGCGATCGTCACAGGCGAACAACAAACAGGCCAGGCAAAACGAGAATTAGTCGAAGCGAATCTGCGTCTCGTTGTCTCGATTGCCAAGAAGTACACAAACCGTGGACTTCAATTCCTGGATCTGATCCAGGAAGGCAACATCGGGTTGATGAAGGCCGTTGACAAGTTTGAATGGCGGCGCGGGTATAAATTTTCAACATACGCAACCTGGTGGATTCGTCAGGCAATTACTCGAGCAATCGCAGACCAGGCGCGCACCATTCGTATTCCGGTTCACATGATCGAGACAATTAATAAACTGATTCGGACGTCTCGTGCGTTAGTCCAGGAACTTGGTCGCGAGCCAACCAGCGAAGAGATTGCAAAGAAGATGGACATTCCGGTTTCGAAGGTCCGCAAAGTTTTGAAGATCGCTCAGGAACCAATCTCGTTGGAAACACCAATCGGAGAAGAAGAAGATTCGCACCTCGGTGATTTCATCGAAGATAAATCGATACTCAATCCGGCAGACGCCGTCGTTGCTTCAAATCTGCGTGAGATTACAGATGAAGTTTTGGCGACGTTGACCCCTCGCGAGGAGAAGGTAATCAAGATGCGCTTTGGGTTGGGCACGACTGGTTCAGAACATACGCTGGAAGAAGTCGGACAACACTTCGCAGTGACGCGCGAGCGCATTCGTCAGATTGAAGCGAAAGCATTGCGCAAACTTCGCCATCCTTCACGCTCCAGAAAACTCAAAGCATTTCTCGACGGTGCTCCGCCCCACTAACTTCGTCCACTCTAATTGTTAGTACGATTACTTGAAGGTAAGGAAGGCCGTGCTTTTTACGGTGTGGTCAAACTCGTAGATGTATGTGTATCCCGGAAATTCGATGGGTCGCGCAAACTGAACCCGGACCTCAATTCGATTGTCACGCGCCACGGGTGTGATGATGGCGTTAGCCGGTACGTCGTATTCAGCTTCACTCTTCACGAGCTGGTCACCCGCCCATGATGGTTGATAACCCTGCGCACCGGCCACATCCGCATAGTGCTGCATCAAGTCTTTGTATAAGTAAGCCTGGTAGGCAACGGGAACGTAGAGATAGCCAGCGTAGCCGATGCTGGCCAACACGACCATAGTGACTAAGAATTGAAGTCTCGAGCCACCTCGTTCGTTTGATCGATCTTTCTTCATCAGTGAGATTTGTCTTTCTGTCTCCCAAATGACTGAAGACCAGTGCGTAGCGAGAGACGTAATAACTTCGCACTTACCTGGCTCCCAGAAACGATTTTAGGAGAGCCAATTCCCTCCAGTAATACCCAGCTGATTTCACCCGCGAGACTCTTCTTATCATGTTGGAGTGAGTGAATGATTTCGTCGACTTGTAAATGACCTGCTTTTGGCAACGGGCCACAGAGATGGACCGCATGTCGCAAGGATTCTAAGTCTGCATCCCCGAGCAAGCCCAAATTTTTTGAGATTTCACCGGCAACTAACATACCCCAGCCAACAGCCTCACCGTGTCGGAACACGCGATAGTTTGTGACTGCTTCAAGTGCGTGTGCAGTGGTGTGGCCAAAGTTCAAAATCTTTCTCGACTTTGCGTCCGCTCGACTAGTTGATTCACGTTCATCATTCGCGACGATCGACGCTTTGAAACTACAGTGCGCTGCAATCAACTCTTCAAACTCGGAAGCTTGAATAACATTCGGACGATTGGTTTTGAGTTCAAGTGTGTGCACAGTCGATTTAAACAGCGACTTACTCGCAATGAGAGATTGCTTTACCATTTCGCAAAATCCAGCAACCAACTCACGGTTAGGCAGGGTTGATAAAGTTTCAGTGTCAATGACGACTAACGGTGGTTGATAAAACGCTCCGACCATGTTTTTACCGATCGGTAAATTCACCGCCGTCTTTCCGCCGACTGAAGAGTCAATCTGCGCAAGTAAGGTCGTCGGCATTTGAATGAACGGAACTCCACGCAGATAGAGTGCAGCCGTCAATCCGGCGAGATCACCGACCACTCCGCCGCCTAAAGCAATCACAAGATCGTTACGCTCGAAGTGATTGTTTCCCAGGAATGCGAGTGCTTGTTCAAGTGTGCGTAGAGATTTGTGCTTCTCACCTTCAGGCATCAGCCATTCAAAGACCTTCACGCGTAAACGCTTCAATTCAGCGACTACATCAGCACCGTAAAGATCAAAAACGCACTTGTTTGAAAGGATCAAAACCCGCCGAGGATTGATGCTGTCTGAGTCATTGATAAATTGAGCCAAGTTTCGACGAATACCTGGACCAATGGAGATATCACTCGTTCTTCGAGATCCTTTAAGTGAGATTTGGAGCTGATGCATTTGAAAGCGAAATCGATGGCGAGTGCACGAGCGGGTCAAGACCCAACGTGGATTCTACCACGGTAAGTACGATCTCAAATTCGCATGCGTTTTGTTGATTCAGAACGAGTGGTTAAATAGCGAATGGGCGCGACATACGTGGGAGTGCGTCGCGCCCATCCATATTCGTGGTTACTGTCCTCACCCCAGCAACCACTTGAGACGGAGGATCCACCAACCGTCTCTCTTGCCCCACAAT
>Ga0070671_100003870_pt1 | contig 11770 bp, 8 predicted proteins | sample KBSS73metaG_FD_65341 | JGI IMG/M metagenome (GOLD analysis project Ga0070671, IMG submission 65341) | Switchgrass rhizosphere microbial communities from Kellogg Biological Station, Michigan, USA - KBS S7-3 metaG | ecosystem: Host-associated > Plants > Roots > Rhizosphere > Soil ...
CCGCGCCAGAAGGCGCTGCCATTCGGCCTCGATACCAAGGCCTCCGATCGACCGCTCCATCTCTCCAGGTTCGTGGAACTCTAGCGGTGGCCTCTGTCTTCCGTTTACACCGGCGTAGCCAATCTCGCCGGCACTCCAGTTTGCGCCGTGGTGCAGCCGCCCGCGCAGAAAGATTCCTGCGCCTACTCCCGTTCCGAGTGCGATGAAAATGAAGTCTTCGATGCCGGTGGCGGAGCCGCGCCACTGCTCGCCGACCGCAGCGAGATTTGTATCGTTCTCAACGAGGGCCGGAATTCCCAGTTCGCGCTCGATCAACGTTCTGAGCGGGACGTCGTTCCACTCCCGCAGATTGGGCGCCGACATGACGATGCCAGAGTCAACGTTCGTGATTCCGGGAGCTCCCACCGTGATGTGCAGCACGCGGCGCAAAGAGGTTGAAGCCTCCTGGCACATGACTTTCAGGCCCTCGTGGATCAGAGTGCATACGGCCTTCGGGGCTCTTTGTCGCTCGGTAAATTGAGTTGCCCACTGGGTTACTACTCGGCCATTGAGGTCGGCGAGCACCATGCGCAGACGCGTGCCGCCAATGTCCACGCCAGCGACGTATCCGTGGCCAGCATTAAATCGAAGCATCTCCGGAGGTCTGCCACCGCTCGATTCGCCATCACCAAGGTTCTCCACAAGTCCCAGCGATTCCAGGTACGCCACCGCGCTCGACACGGTTGGGGCGCTGAGCCCTGAAAGCCGAACCAGATCCGCCTTCGAGCACGGATTGTGCTCCCGCAGCAGCCGCAAAAGCCCGCGCGCGTTGGCCTGGCGAAGGTGCGACGGGCGCGAGGGTTGCGTCTCGGCTTCAGTCAGGTATTGTGTTGGCAAGGGGTTCGATAGTCGCATTAGTACTCGGCTTCCGTTGGGACACATCATACCCTAATTTAGTTAATATTCTTTACAAAGTTAAAACTGTCGTGATATTTCTTAGCTTCAAAGCTCACAAAGCCGCTTCCAGGAGCAACTTCGTTCATGAGACCTGACGTTTGCCGCGTGCCCATCGCCGCCTTTCTCTCCGTTTCGCTCGCCCTGAGCGGCCCTATCGCAGCGGCACAGCAGCCGGAGCCCGTCCGCTATCAATCCGCGTATGCACGACCTCTGCCTATCGATCGTGGCTCCACGGGTCTGTCGCAAACGCTCACTAAGCTGCACACGCGCGCCTCGCTCGCAATGGTTACGGCACATCCGGACGATGAAGACGGCGGCATGCTGACCTACGAAAGCCGCGGCCAGGGCGTCGATACGACGTTGCTCACGCTAAACCGTGGTGAGGGCGGACAGAACGTCATTACCGGCGACTACTGGGATCAGTTGGGAACCCTTCGCACCCAGGAGCTCCTTGCCGCTGGCAATTACTATGGCGTCCATCAGTACTTCACGCGCGTCGCCGACTTTGGCTTTTCAAAGACTATTGAGGAAGCCCTTAAAACGTGGGGCGAGGATCGCGTTTTGTATGACGTGGTGCGTGCAATCCGTATCCAGCGCCCGCTTGTCGTAACCAGCGTCTTCGCCGGAAATGTCTCTGACGGTCACGGCCACCACCAGACCGCCGGCTATTCGGCGCAGAAGGCGTATGTGATGGCCGGGGATCCTAAGATCTTCCCCGATCAGATCAAGGCCGGTCTGCTTCCATGGTCGCCGCTCAAGGTCTATGCTCGCGTGCCGTTTGCGCGAGTGACAGAGAAGGGCATCTACGACTACGCTACTGGCCATTGGGAGCCGGTCCGCTTCCGAGACTACGTCAACAACACATGGATCGAGGGTGTCCCCACCATGACCCTCGAAATCCCGAGCGGAAACTACAACTCGGTGCTCGGCCAGTCCTACATGCAGCTTTCGCGCGAAGGCCTTGCGGAACAAAAAACTCAGAACGGCGGCATTGGCATTCCTCTGCCGCGTCCTTTCTCCAGCCCCTATCATCTCTACGCTTCGCGCGTCTCAACGTCGCAGCATGAGAAGTCGTTCTTCGACGGCATCGATATTACCCTTGCGGGAATCGCGAGCTATGCACCCAAGTCCGAGCAGGGGGCGTGGGTTGAGAAGCTGGACGCTCTGAACGCGACGGTTGAGTCCGCGATCTCTTCCTACACTTCTGCCAATCCGGCGACCATTGCGCCGACGCTAGCAAAGGGTCTCGCGCAGACCAATGCTCTCCTCGCCGACATCGCCGCAAGCAAACTCCCTGCCGATGCGCGCTACAACATGTCGCACGAGCTAACGGTGAAGAAGCAGCAGTTCAACCTCGCGCTGCAGCAGTCCCTGGGCCTGTCATTTATGGCCAACACTACGGAGGGCGGAGCATCCGGCCCCGCTCGCCTCAGCCCCTTCGGCGACACCTCCACACAGATTCCGACCTCGCAGACCGTTGTTCCCGGCGACCGCGTCAATGTAGCCGTCCACGTCGCCAACCAGGGTCTCGAACCGGTTGCCATCAGTTCTGTCGAAGTCGTTTCCGAAGCAGGCGATGGCTTCACCATCACATCGGACAAACCCATCACGGGCCAGCTCGCCGCGGGGGCCGCGCGCGACCAGTCCTTCGCAGTCCAGGTTCCCCGCACCGCCGAACTTACCAAGCCTTACTTCTCCCGCCCCAACCTTGAGCAGTCCTACTACGACATCAAGGATCCCCGTTACCTTAACCTTCCGAGCCGACCCTACCCGCTTCTTGCAACCGCAACGGTTACCTATAACGACGTGGCCATTAAGCTCTCAGGGGTCGTCCAAACGGTACATCGCGTCAACGGCGAGGGTCCGGTTCTTGAGCCGCTCCTCGTCGCTCCCGCCATCTCGATTGACGTTTCGCCGATCGCTGGGATCGTTCCGCTGACCAATGCCTCTCTCGAACTACACGTAGCGCTCCACAGCTCCGTCAAGGGCCCCGCGAAAGGCACGGTCCGTCTTGACCTGCCAGCCGGGTGGAAGTCTTCTCCCGAGGTCGCTGACTTCGCCACCATGCGCGAGGGGGAAGACCAGAACCTCTCCTTCAAAGTGACGCCAGAACATGTCCAGCCGAAGCCCTACACCATCACCGCCGTCGCCGAATTCAACGGCGAAAAGTTCACTCAGGGCTTTGAGACGGTTGGCTATCCGGGCCTCCGTCCCTATCCGCACTATCGCCCTGCCACCTACAAGACCACAGGGGTCGACGTAAAGACGGCGCCGAATCTAAACATTGGCTACGTGATGGGAACCGGCGATGATGTGGCTACCTCGCTCGAGGACATCGGGATCCATCCGACGATGCTTTCGGCTGGCGAGATCGCGTCTGCGGATTTGTCGCACTACGACGCCATCATCCTCGGCATCCGCGCTTATGCTGCGCGTCCGGAACTAAAGACCTTCAACAACCGCCTGCTCGACTACGTCAAGAATGGTGGGACCGTCGTTGTTCAGTACCAGACTCAGGAGTACGACCACAACTACGGTCCCTATCCGCTGACGCTATCGGGCGACCCAGAGAAGGTCGTCGAAGAGGACAACAAAGTTTCGATCTTGGTGCCGAATGATCCCGTGCTCAATTGGCCGAACAAGATCACCGCAGGCGACTTCGACAACTGGGTGGAAGAGCGCGGCCACGGCTTTATGCGTCAGTGGGATTCGCACTACGTTGCCCTTACCGAGATGCATGATGCCGGGCAGGATCCGCAGAAGGGCGGCCTTCTCTATGCCCGCTACGGCAAGGGAGCGTATGTCTACATGTCCTACGCCTTTTTCCGCCAGATGCCGGACGGTGTCCCGGGTTCGTTTCGGATCATGGCTAACCTGCTGAGCATGGCCAAGAATCCCGGCCTGGCACTCGGCAAAGAGCCGGCGGTAACCACTGCGGGCACGAAATAGATTCTCCTATGCGGTGCGGGAGGTGGCCTCCTGCACCGCGTCTTTTTTCAAAAAATGTCAAAATTTTGAACGAAACAGACCGAACCGGCGCAGAGCGGTTTGGCGTTCACCTGCCTTCAAACACCTCGGCTCGACTAAACTGGCAGAGAGGTATAGACAACTCACACGATGAAAGCCCCTTCCCGCAATTTTCCGCATGCCATGCTTCGCGAGATCTTTGAGCAGCCTGTTGCCATCACAGACACACTTGCTGCTTATGCCTCCGGTACCAGCCTCCGCGAGGATGTCTTCCAGCCTGCGCGCCAGGCGCTTGTAGGCCGCGACTCCATACTGATCTCGGCTTCGGGTTCCAGCCGTCATGCCGGCCTCGCCGGCGAGATTCTGTTTGAAGATCTGGCTGGCATCGCCGTCGACGTCGAATACGCGAGCGAGTATATCTACCGCTCCACGCAGACGCTGCGGAACCCCTGCTTTCTTGTTATCTCGCAGTCGGGCGAGACTGCCGATACCTCCGAGGCTCTTCGTGAAGCTATCGCTCGCGGTTCATCTACCATCGCAATCACCAATCGGGCTGACTCATCCATGGCGAAACTCGCCGGGTGTTCGCTGCCCACGTATGCCGGGGCCGAGCGCGCCGTTCCGGCTACGAAGAGCTTTACGACGCAGCTTCTTGTACTGTCGCTGCTCGCACTGTACGCTGCGCGTGTTCGCGGCCGTATGACTCGTGCGGTCGTCGAATCGCATCTGCACAAGCTCAATGAGGTTCCTGCCGCGCTTGAGGCCGCGCTTCCTCGGTGGGAGGGGCAGGTTTCGCAGCTCTGCAACACGTTTCAAACCGCGGAGACGTTCCTGTTTCTCGGTCGCGGAGTTCACTATCCAATTGCTCGCGAAGGCGCTCTCAAGCTAAAGGAGTCTGCTTACATTCAAGCCGAAGGCTATCCTACCGGCGAGCTTAAGCACGGCCCGAATGCGCTGGTGAGCCGCCACAATCCTCTGATCGTGCTTGCAACCTGCGACCCACACGCCCCTGACTCTGTTCTTCGCTACGAGAAGACCTTGAATCTGGTTCGCGACATGAACAAGCAGGGAGCAGCGATTGTGTCAATCGTCAGCGAGGGAGATAAACGCATTGCAGAGCTGAGCAATCACACGATTGAAGTGCCTCGGGCCGCCGAGTATATATCGCCTCTTTACGAAGTTGTGCCGCTGCAGCTTCTGGCCTACTTTATGGCCATCGGCCGCCACATCGATGTGGACAATCCCCGCAACCTCGTCAAAGCAGTCGTGCAGGAGTAGCTGTCAGCCAAGCATCTCCAAGAGGCCAGCTTCGTCCAGCACCTTTACGCCGAGTGATTGGGCTTTATCCAGCTTCGAGCCAGCTTCGTCGCCTGCAACGACGAAGCTGGTCTTTTTGCTCACGCTGCCTGAGACCTTTCCGCCTGCGCTCTCGATTCTCTCCTTCGCTTCTTCGCGCGTCAGACGGGGAAGCGTTCCGGTGAGGACAAATGTCAGTCCTTCAAGCTGTGACGAGGTCACTTTCTTTTCCGCGGTGAAGGTGAGGCCTGCTTTGCGCAAACGTTCGACCAGTTCGCGATTTCGCTTGGCTGCGAAGAACTCTGCGATCGCTTCAGCGACCTTGGGTCCGACTTCGTTGACCGCTACCAATTCCTCTTGTTTGGCATCCATGATGGCGTCCATGGATCCGAAGTGCGACGCGAGCAATTGTGCCGTGCGTTCGCCCACGAAACGTATTCCTAGTCCGAGCAGCACGCGGTTCAGCGGAGCTTTCTTCGACCGCTCGATCTGCTCCAGCAGAGAATCAGCAGACTTTTCGCCGATTCGTTCGAGTCCAAGCAACTGGTCTTTCCTGAGCCCATAGATGTCGGCGATCGAATGCACCAGCGCCTCGCGCGTGGGAGCCTCAGCCGTCGTCTCCTCATCGCCGTCCGCCGCCGCGGCGCTGATCTCCAACAACGAATGCCCAAGCAACTGCGCCACTAACGATTCGCCGAGCCCCTCAATGTTCATTACGGAACGGGATGCGAAGTGCCGAAGTTCCTCCGCAAGCCGCGCTGGACAGCTTGCGTTGACGCAACGCCAGTCGACCTCGCCCTCTTCGCGCACCAACGGTGTCCCGCAGCGGGGACATTTCTCTGGGAAGGCGATCTTGCCCTTACCGCGAGGATGATCCTTATCCTCGATGACCTCGACGATCTTGGGAATCACGTCTCCGCCGCGCTCAACATGAACGTAATCGCCGATATGAACACCCAGCCGTTCGATCTCGTCGGCGTTGTGCAGGGTGGCGCGTGTCACTGTCGTGCCGCCGATGAAGACGGGAGCGAGCGCCGCCACTGGCGTTACTTTGCCCGTGCGCCCTACTTGGAACAGAACATCTTCGAGCTTCGTTACCCCAGCGCGTGCGGCGAATTTGTAAGCGATTGCCCATCGCGGAGCCTTGCCGGTAAAGCCGAGTCTGCGTTGCTGCTGGATGGAGTCGACCTTCACGACGACACCGTCGATCTCGTAGCCTAATGTCTCGCGCATCGGCTCCGCCTCGGCGATGAACTTCAGAACGGCGTCGATGTTCTTTGCCACGCGCCAGAACTTATTAACGCGGAATCCTGCCTCGGCCAGCGCCTTCAAGCTCTCGGAGTGATGACTCAGCAGAGGCTCGCCGTCGCGAAGCAGAAAGTATGCGTAGAGGTCCAGGCGCCGCTGCGCCACAATATTCGGCTCTAGCGTCCTGATTGTTCCTGCAGCAGCATTACGAGGATTCGCGGCCGCAGTCATCCCGGATGCCACACGCTCTTCGTTCATTTTCACGAAGGCAGCCTGCGGAAGCACAACCTCCCCGCGTACCTCGAAACTCTGCGGCATTCCGGCAGCCTTCAGCTTCGACGCCGCGACGCTCAGGGGAACCGAGCGAATCGTTCGGACGTTCGTCGTTACATCCTCGCCAGTCGTTCCGTCACCACGAGTCAGTCCGCGCTCCAACTGCGACGAGCCATGCGCGCCGGCCCCATACTGCAGCGCCATTGAGAGTCCATCGAGCTTCAGTTCGCAGACATACTGGATCGTTTCGGATGACGGAAGTCCTGCGCGGACTCGCTGCTCCCAGGCGCGCAGTTCGTCGTCGTTGTATGCGTTATCCAGCGAGAGCATCGGTCGCGAATGAGCCACCTTGGCGAAGCCTTCGCGTGGCTTGCCCCCCACGCGTTGCGTTGGAGAGTCCGGCGTTACCAGCGCGGGATGCTCCGCCTCCAGCTTCTTTAGCCGGTTCATCAACGCGTCATACTGAGAGTCGGTGATTTGAGGTGCGTCGAGTACGTAGTAGAGATGCTCGTGGTGGCGAATCTCTTCGCGAAGAGCCTCAATCTGTTTGGCTGGCTGCTCTGCCGTCTGCTTGGTCGACATAGCGACGATTATAGTGAGCGTCTACGGCTATTCGAGAGCCTTGAGGGTTGGTGCTACCCATTGCAGCCGCGCTTCGGTTGAGCCCACCAGATCGAAGTCATAGTACTCGCGAAAAATGTCGCGCCTGGCTGCAAATCGTTCCACGGCAAGAGCGGCAAACTCTGCGCGGCTCTTCGGTTCGGCGTTGCGTCGAAGCCCGTCGAGCAGGCGAATCCACATTACGGTTATGGTCTCGTGGTATCCGCTGGTTTCGCTATTTACTGTGCCGACCGACTCGTTGTGCCGACGCACGCAATTCCGCATCTTCTCGAGCGCCGCGTCACGCCCGAGTGAGTATACGTAGCATGCGCCGGTGAGCAGATGCGCAGCGTGCGTCCACTCAATCTTGGGCAGGCGGCCACCTTCAAACGCAGCCAGGAACACGTCGATCTCGGGCTCAGTCACTGGCAATGGCGGCATATCAACAGCATAGGGCATCGGAAGAGGTCACGATATGCTGGAACCCCATGGATCCAGTTACACACTTTATGACCGGTGCCGTGCTTTCACGGTCCGGCTTCAATCGCAAAGCTGCTTATGCCACGCTCGCCATGACGCTTGCTGCGGAGGCCCCCGACCTCGATGTGTTGTGGGGCTTCAAAGGGCCGGTGGCCACCTTCGAACACCATCGCGGATGGACACACGCATTTGTCGGGTTGCCGATCGAAGCTGCTGTCGTCACCGGAGTGATCTGGCTGGGACATCGCGCGTTTGAACGCCGTCAGCGAGCGCGGAACAGACCAGCGAACGCAGCGCCGATTCATTGGCTGCGCCTGTATCTCTTCTCGATCGTCGCGCTCGCCTCCCACATCCTGCTGGACTGGACGAATAACTACGGCGTGCGTCCGTTCTTCCCATTCAACCCGCGGTGGTACGCAGGTTCGTTTGTCTTCATCATTGAGCCGATTATGTTGTTGCTGCTTCTTGCGGCGCTCCTCGCTCCGGCCTTGTTCGGGCTTGTGAGCAGCGAAGTTGGTGCGCGCCGTGCGCCCTATCGCGGACGCGGCTGGGCAATTGCTGCGTTGGTTGGAATCCTGATGCTCTGGGGTTTACGCATCTTCGAACGCAGTAAGGCCATCGACCTGGCGCGAAACGCCGACCTGAATGGGGAGGCTGTTGTGAGGGTCACGGCCGACCCGTACCCAATCAACCCTTTTCGCTGGCAGACGATCGTGGAGACGCCTCTCCTCTATCAGGTCGGAACCGTCAATACGCTGACGGATGAGGTTGTAGCAAACCGGCAGGCCGACGTTTTCCGCAAGCCAGCAACCACTCTGGCCGCGCTTGTGGCCAAACGCAGCTGGCTCGGTCACGTCTATCTCGACTGGTCTCAGTATCCGATCGTTACTGAGACCGGGACCGACCCAGATGGGTTGACGACCGTCACCTTCAGGGATCTGCGATTCATCTACCCTGTACCGATTCCCGGCCGCGATGCCACGCCTAACCGCACACCGCTCTCGGGTGCGGTCGTCGTCAACGACGATCGTCGCGTCGACCATATGGAGATGGATGGCCACGTTCAGCACTAGCTTTTATGCGCCGTTCGGCTAAAATCAAAAGACACACTGAGGTCCCCATGGCTGCATATCTCGTACTCATTCTCGCCATCCTGAGCCGTCTTCTTCCCTTTGCCTTTCACACTACCAGTGTGGGCTTCACGGCGGTTGGCGGAGGCCTGCTTTACTTCGGCGCGCGCCGCAGCCGCTGGCAGATGATTCCCGCCGTGGTTGCGTTGATGGCGACCGACTACTACCTGACCACCCAGATCTACAACTATCCCTTCCATATCAGCGGCTACCTCGTTACATGGATCTGGTATGCGGCGGTCTGCCTTTTTGCTAATCAGGTGCTGTCCGGTAAGCCTTCGATGCTGCGCGTTGCGGGAGCGATACTCGCGAGTTCGACCTCGTTCTTCGTGTTGAGCAACTTCGCCGTCTGGGTTGGCAGCAACATGTATCCGCATTCAGTGGCCGGGCTTGCTGCCTGCTACGTTGCGGCGATTCCGTTCTACGCAAACGATGTTATGTCGACGGCTGTCACTGCTGGGGCGCTCTTCGGGCTACCGGCCCTGGCCCGCGACATTGCAGCGACGCTGCGCGAGGCTGGTCAGGGACAGCGTCCCGCCTAAGCTTTACCAACGCAAAGTACGAAGGGCTGCGAGGCGACTCGCAGCCCTTTTCTAATCTGGGATGGAAATTATTCGTCTTCGACCGGGAGCTGAATTCCTTTGCGTCGATCGAAGATCTTGCGGGTGATCCAGATTCCGAGGATGACGAGCAGGATGCCTGCACCTGCCAGAACGTAGTTTGTGTGCTCCCGGATGGCATCGGCGATCGTGCGCATGATCTGGGGACCGTAGAGGAGGGTGATGATCGCCCAGGCCAGAAACCGTATGAACTTGCCGAGCAGGATTGCGCAGAAGAAGGAGATCGTCCGCATCTCAAAGACTCCGGCGGCGAACTCGAAGAGTTTTACGGGCATAGGCGGCGGCATCATCGCTGGAATCATCAAGGCAAGGAACTCCTGACGCTCGAAACGGTCGCGAAGTTGCTCATAACGCTGGCGATTGATGCGCTTGAGGAGGAACAGCTCCCCGCCGGCCCGGCCGAGGTAAAACGGCAGAAGACCGCCGATGGCTGAGCCGAGCGCAGCCATGAAGCAATACAGGATGAACTTCCTGTGGTCGCTGACGACGAAGTAGATGACTGCTGCGTCGATCGGGAGCGGAACTGCTGCGGAGTCGACAACGGCGAGGGCGCCGATTCCCAGGGCTCCAAAGGGCTTCAAAGCCGCCAGGATCGCAATGCTCCATTTATTGATCTGTGCAGCAGGGGATATCTTCACGAGTAACTTCTATTTTACCTTCGCGGCTGCGCCAACCGGCGCGTGAGCGGTGTTTCCGGCCAGAAGGTCGAGCGCGTGGGGCAGCAGCGGAAGAATCGCCTGGAGCGAGCTCTGCGCGCCGGCGGGGCTGCCGGGAAGATTGACGATCAGGGTCTTTCCCAGGCTTCCGCAGACGGACCGGCTGAGGGCTGCAAAGGGCGTCTGCTGGAGCCCTTCGGCGCGCATGCGCTCGGCAAGGCCCTCGATCAGGCGTTCGCAGACGAGCCGAGTGGCCTCGGGTGTGACGTCGCGCGGGGCGAGGCCGGTGCCTCCGGTGGTGACCACCAGCTCGGCCGCTGAAGCCGCCCGGCGGAGGGCTGTGGCAATGATCTCGACCTCGTCGGGAACTATCTCGGACGCCAGGGAAGTGACCCCAGCCTGTTCCAGCAGATCGGCTACGGCTGCGCCGGAGAGGTCTTCTCGCTGCTTGTGAAAGCAGCCATCACTGACGGTTATGACGACTGCCCTGATATTGGTGCCAAATCTGGTGTCCACAGAGTCAGTCTACGACCTTAGTCCTATGGAGAACGGCACTGAAATCCTGCAAAAAGATGAGAAAATAAAGAGGGGGCGACTCGGAACTCGGGGCAACAGGGCCGGGTTAACTTATCCCTAATGAATAGAAACTTTGCCGCCCACCAGCCGTCAGACAAATAACCCGATGCCCTCACTCGAGACCCCGCCCAACGCCACGCCGCCCACTTCTCCGCCTCGGGTGCGCACGAACCGCTACGGCGATCTCGAAGAACATGAGCTGATTCATCTGCTGGATGCGCTGGACGACGAGCGCGCCAAGGCTCGGTTCCGCGAATCTGTCTACATCTCCATCATTATCTGGCTGGCCATCGGCTGGTTCGTGCTTTACGGTCCGCAGGTCATCTTCCACCAGCCGCGGCTGATCAATCCGGCCGACGTGCTGAAGCAGCGCGACAAAGAGCTGACGTATCTCGACCTTCCGAAGGACATCGGCAAGCAGCTTCCGAAGAAGCCGTCCAACGTTATCAGCGACAAGGACCGCACGCAGCAGACGACGAAGCCGACGCTGGATAAGAAGACCCTCGAACAGTTGCAGGCGATGCGGAAGGCGGGGGCACCGGGGGCTTCTGCGCCGACTCCTCAGCCTCCTGCTCCTCAGCCTGCGGCCCCGCAGCCGCAACAGCAGGCCCAGCAGCAACCTCCCGCGCCGCAGCCTCTGCCGCAGCATCCTCCGCAACAGCAGGCCGTTGTAGAGGCCCCGCGTCCCGCGCCAACGAAGCCGAACTTCGGAAGCCAGAGTCTGTCGGCAGGCGATGCCATCCGGCAGGCCGCGCAGGCGGCGGCCCAGAACCGTGGCCAAGGCGGCGATTACGGAGCGAATATTCCGGTTGCGCACGAGGGGATGAATACGGGCGTCGATGTCCTGTCGGACACGATGGGTGTGGACTTCAGTCCGTATCTGCGCAGGATTCTGCGGGAGATCTATAACACCTGGCTTCCCCTGATCCCGGAGGAGGCGCGTCCGCCGCTGAACAAACAGGGCGAGACGCTGATCCGGTTCTCGATC
>Ga0070671_100003873_pt1 | contig 11765 bp, 10 predicted proteins | sample KBSS73metaG_FD_65341 | JGI IMG/M metagenome (GOLD analysis project Ga0070671, IMG submission 65341) | Switchgrass rhizosphere microbial communities from Kellogg Biological Station, Michigan, USA - KBS S7-3 metaG | ecosystem: Host-associated > Plants > Roots > Rhizosphere > Soil ...
CCCTCGCCGGCCGCCTGCTCGATCACCCGCTGCTGCATGGCCTCGGCCTGGGCCAGCGGCACGCCGTACTTGTCGGCGAGCCGCTGGGTGGCGTTGCCCTCGACCGTGCGCGGCGTGGTCGGGTCGAGCTCGAAGCTGCGGTAGCGCACCTCGACCTCGTCGCGGTGCTCGAAGTCCGCGAGTGCGGTCTCGAACCGCCGCTTGCCGATGGCGCACCAGGGGCACACCACGTCCGACCAGATCTCCACCTGCACGATTCGCTCCTGTGGTCCGGATGTCTTTGTCGCAACAACCAATCCGGCCGGTCGGGTCTTCCCGCGCTCAGCCGCGCGGCGGCAGCTCCGGCGGGCGCCGGGACGGCCGGGTGGACCGGTCGGGCGGGGTCGCCGCCGGCCGGGTCTCCAGCGCCTCGAGCACCATCCGGACCGCCGTCGCCAGCTGCGGGTCGCGGTCGGCGGCCCAGTCCTGCGGGGCGATGTCGACCTCGACGTCGGGATCGACGCCGTAGTTCTCGATGCCCCAGCCGGCGCCCTCGAACCACAGCGCGTACCGCGGCTGGGTCACGGTCGTGCCGTCGACCAGCGAGTAGCGCCCGTCGATGCCGATCACGCCACCCCAGGTGCGAGTGCCGACGACCGGGCCGATGCCGTAGAGCGTGAAGCCGGCGGTGACGATGTCGCCGTCGGAGCCGGCGTGCTGGTTGGTCACCGCGACGATCGGGCCGCGCGGCGCGTTCGCCGGATAGGTCACCGCCGGGTTGCCCCGCGGGTTGTCCCAGCCCTTGACCGTACGGGCGAGCTTCTCCAGCACCAGCTCGGAGGTGTGGCCGCCGTTGTTGTCCCGCACGTCGACGACCAGGCCCTCCCGGGCGACCTCGAGGATGAGGTCGCGGTGCAACTGCGCCCAGCCGTTGGCCACCATGTCCGGGATGTGCAGGTAGCCCACCCGACCGCCGGACAGCTCGTGCGTCGCCGCCCGCCGGCCGGCGACCCAGGCCTGGTAGCGCAGCGCCTTCTCGTCGTCGAGCGGCAGCACCACCACCCGGCGCACGTCCGCGCCGTCGGCCGGCTGCACGGTCAGCTCGACCGGCACGTTGGCGGCACCGGCCAGCAGCGGCGCCGGTCCGAGCCGCGGGTCGACCGGCCGGCCGTCCACGGCGAGGATCTCGTCGCCGGCCCGGACCGCGACGCCGGGCGCGGACAGCGGAGCCCGGGCGCCGCGCACCGACGACTCGCCGGGCAGCACCGCGGCCACCCGCCACCGGTCGCCGACCCGCTCCAGGTCCGCGCCGAGGTGGCCGAGCGTCCGGCCGGGCTCGACCGGCGGCGACGGCGGCATCTCGTACGCGTGCGAGCTGCCGAGCTCGCCGATGACCTCCCAGAACAGCTCGGACAGGTCGTCTCGGGTGGCGATCCGGTCGAGCAGCGGGCGGTATTTGTCCAGCACCGCCGGCCAGTCCACGTCGGCCATGTCCGGGGTCCAGTAGTGGTCCCGCATCAGCCGGCCGGCCTCGTCGTACATCTGCCGCCACATCGCGGCCGGGTCGACCTGCCCGCGCAGCCGGCGCAGGTCGACCTCGATCACCGCGTCGCGGTCGCCCTCGGAGTCGGGCTCGACCCGCCGGTCGGACGGCACCAGCCGCACCGCGTCGCCGTCGCGGACCACCAGCCGGCGGCCGTCACCGGTCACGTCGAAGCCGTCGAGCTCGCCGACCACGGTGGCTGCCCGGCGCTTGGCGAAGTCCCAGCGCTGCAGCTTCGGCCGGGTGCGCTCGCCGTCCTGGGTCGCCTTGTCCTCGCCGAGCAGGCCGGCCTGCGGCGTCTCCAGCCAGACCAGCCCGCCGCGGACCGCGCGCAGGCCGCTGGCCCGTGCGGTCGCGACCGGCACCGGGACCACCCGCTGGTCGATCGCCTCGGCGTCGACCAGCACCGGCTGCGGCGGGGCGTCGCCGTCATTTCCGCCGCCGCTCCCGCCGTCGCCGTCGTCGGCGGTCGGCCGCCCGGCCGACTCGGGATGGAACGGCGACGGCGTGGTCGCGCCCAGCGGCACCACGTACGGCCGGGTGCCGCCGAGGAAGGACAGGTCGAAGACCCAGTCGTCGTAGACCGGGTCGAGCGTGCGGGTGGACAGGAAGGCCAGGTGCAACCCGTCGAGGGTGAACACCGGGCTGGTGTCCTGGAACCGCAGCGGGGTGATCTCCACCGGCGCCGCCCCGTCGCCGTCGGCGACCCGGCGGGCGAGGATCTGGCGCAGGTTTTCCGCACCGGGGTGCGACCAGGCCAGCCAGGCCGAGTCGGGCGACCAGGCCAGGCCGGACGCGTCGCTGTAGTCGGAGCGGCCGACTTCGCGGACCTCGCCGGCGGCCACGTCGGCGACCAGCACCCGACCGTCGTGCGCGGCCACCGCCAGCCGGCTGCCGTCCGGGGACGCGGCCAGCTCCAGCACCCGGCCGAGCTGGCCGCCGCCGAACCGGCGCGGCGGCGCGCTGCCGTCGGCCGGGGCGACCTCGATCGCGTCGTCGCCGTCGGCGTCGGTGATCCAGGCCACCTGGGGCGCCGCGTTCTCCGCGCCGGCGGCCGGGCCGAGCACCTGGGGCAGGCGGGCCCGGACGCCCGGGGTGTCGGCCAGCGCCGGGGCCGGCCCGTCCCGGGTGGTCAGCCAGTGCACGGTGCCGAGCACCTCGACCGCGCTGGCCCGGCCGGTGCGGTCGGCCGCGAGGTCGCCGATCTTGTCGCCGGGGCCGAGCGGGCGCGGCCGCCGCCCGGTGCGCGGGGCGGCCAGGTCGATCTCGAGCATCCGCGGCTGCTCGTCGAGCCCGTCGAGCAGCCAGAGGTCGCCGTGCACCTGCCACACCAGCCGGGTGCCGTCGGTGCGCAGCGCCCGCGCGTACGCATCGCCGTGGTCGCTGTGCCGGCGCAGGTCGCTGCCGTCGGGGTTGACCGAGTAGACGTTGCCCCAGCCCTCGTGGTCGGAGATGAACACGACCCGGTCGCCGACCCAGTCGGGGTCCTCCAGCTGCGCCGGGTTGTCGCCGAGCAACCGCTCGAACGTGCCGCTGCCGTCGCGGTCGATCCACAGCTTGCCGGCCGTGCCGCCGCGGTAGCGCTGCCAGGTCGCGCCGGCCCGCCGCTGGTCGGTGCCGAGCACGGCCGCTCCGCCGGGGCCCGGGGAGACCGCGTAGCAGGGCCCGTACGGCAGCCGCTCGGGGGCGGCCGAGCCGTCCAGCGGGAGCGCCCAGGACCAGACCCGGCTGCGGAACGGTTCGCCGGCGGAGGTGCTGGCCACCACCCGGCCGTCCGGGAGCCACCCGGCAACCCGGGTGTGCGGGTCGCCCCAGTAGGTCAGGCGGGTGGACGGGCCGCCCGCGACCGGCACCGCGTGCACCTCCGGCGCGCCGTCCTGGGTGCTGGCGAACGCGACCGTGTCGCCGCCGGGCGACAGCCGCGTGCCGGCCACCGGCACGCCGTCGGCGGTCAGCCGCCACGCCCGCCCGCCGGCGGCGTCGGTCAGCCAGACGTCGTTCTCGGCGACGAACGCGATCCGGTCGCCGCGGATGCTCGGAAAGCGCAGGTACGCCCGTTCTGCAGTCACCGGCACAACCTAGTGCCCCGCCTGGGACGTCTTGTGCCGGGAAGCGGGCGAGGACCGCTGACCCCGGGCTGGGCCCTCCTGCCGGCACATGTGTCCGGAGGAGCTGGGTAGGAGTTGGGACGTGAAGACGACCTGGAAGGCGCCGAGCGGTGGCCACGGCACGCTCGACGCCGACGACCGCAACAAGCTGCCCGACAGTGCGTACGCGTTCCCGGACAAGCGCAAGGAGCCGCTGACCGACGCGCGGCACGTGCAGACCGCGCTCGCCCGCTTCGACCAGGTGAAGGACGTCTCCGACGCCGAGCGGGACCAGGCGTTCGCCAACATCAAGGCGGCGGCGAAGCACTTCGGCGTCGACGTCGCCGAGGACTCCTGGAAGCAGCTCGGCAAGAAACCCCACACGAAGAACACCGCCCACTGACCGGCCCGCCGGCTCCCGCCGGACCGCACCGGTCGGAGCGGGCCGGCGCTGCGGCTGGCTTCGCCCGCGATCGGGTGCGGCCCCGCTCACCCCGCTCGCGAGGTGGGCCGGTGTGGGCGTACGGCCCGCGGCTCGCTGGCCGTCCCGATCAGGGGGTCGGGTCGACCGGGTGCGGGCCCTGGTTTCGGCCGGGACCGGAGCGGCGCCGGGGCGGGAGCTCGATGTGCGGCTCGGGGCGGGGCGCCGGCGGGGGGACCGGGTCGGGGTCCGAGGCGCCGACCGAGATGACGCTGCGGGTCGACAGGCCGGCCAGGTAGTACGCCTCCGGCGGCAGCGCCGCACCCGCCAGCACGAGCACGTCCACCTCCGCCCGCGGCAGCCCGCGCAGGTAGGCACCCCGGGTGGTCGCCGCGGCCAGGCGCAGCCGGGACCGCAGCGCCGGCTCCACGTTGCCCCTGGCGGCGATCAGCTCGCGGCGGGCCGCCGCCATCCGCCGGCGCTTGTCCGCCGGACCCCCGCCCGGCCCGACCACGTCCTCCACCGCCGGCACCGGCCGCTCGCCGGCGGCCAGCTCGGAGGCGATCCGTTCGGCGTCGCGGCGGGCGTCGCGGCTCCGGCTGCGCAGCTCGTGCCGCCGGACGACCAGCGTGTCCGGGTCGAGGCCGCGGTCGCGCCGGCCGCGGCGGGCGCCGACCGTACGCTCCAGCTCGCTGTCCAGGTCCGCCGCTCCCGCCTCGGCCGACCCCGCGATCCGGTCAAGCTCGTCGTACCGCATCCGGCCCTCGGCCCGGTCGAGGTCGGCCAGCCGCGCGTCCACGCCGGCGCGCAGGTCGGCGGCGATCGTGGCCGGTTCCACGAACGGTCCCCACCGGTCCCGGACCGCGCCGGGCGTCAGCGGCCCGATCCGCTGCACCTGCCCGGACCGCAACCGGCCGGAGCGGGCCAGCCGGTCGCACAGCGCGCCGACTGTACGGTCCACGACGGCGGCGGTCGGAGCCACGTAGAGAACCCGGGCGTCGAGCGTCAGCAGCCGGTCCAGCAGCCGCGCGACCAGCCCGTTGGTGTCCGTACCGGGCGGGGTGTGGATCTGCGCCCAGCGCTGCCGCAGCGCGCTGCGCAGCAGGTCGCCGATCCGGTCGTCGTACCGCCATTCCTCGGCCGAGCTCGCGGCTTCGGCCAGCGCGTCGTTCAGCCGGCCGCCGGGCGTGCCGAGCACGAGCTCGGCCTGGTCGAACCGGAACGTCGGCGGATGCGGCTGCTCGCCCGCCAGCGCGGCCAGCCGCTGCCGCAGCCCGCGCAGCGGGCCGAGGTTGTCCACGACCAGCCGGCCGTCGATCACCCGCGGCCCGACGTCCTCGGCCACCTCGACCAGGCAGCTCTCGTCGGCGACCGAGCCGAGCCGGCCGTCGATCACCCGCTCGCCGACCGTCAGCCACGCCGGCGCGTCCTCGACCAGCGTCGCCTCCGGCGGCGGGTCGACCCGGTAGAGGAAGCCGCCCGGCCCGCGGGCGACCCGGGTCGCGTCCACCCCGAACGAGGCCCGCCCGCCGCCGGTCCGGGCGGCGGCCAGCTCTCGGTCCACGGCTTCCTGCATCTCCCGCAGGGCCCGCCCGTGGTCCGGTGCGCGCAGCCTCACCGTCGGCCCTCCTCGTAGCGGCACAACGTAATGGATCGACCACCCAACGCGACAGAGGTCATGCCCGCTCCACTCGCCGCAGCAACCACGACGGTCCGACCCAGCCGGCCCCGACCTCGTCCAGCCGGACCCGCAGGCCGCGGTCGGCGGTCACGACCACCACCTGGTCACCGGCGCCGTTCGCGTCCGTGGCCACCTCGACCAGCATGTCGTCGCCGGACCCGGGCGCGGCGACCAGCTCGACCGGCCACCGACCGCCGCCGTCGAGCACGGCCCGCGCCGCGCCCTCGACCACGACGACGATCCGGGGCAGCAGCAGGTCGAGACCACCGGCGTCGGCACCCGGCGGCAGGTCGGCGGCCGTCAGCCCGTGCCGCTGGACCGGTGCGAGCGCGTCGAGCAGGCGGGCGGTGGCACCGGCCCGGTCCCGCCACCAGCCGTCGCCGCGGCCGCGGGCGCCCACCACGTTGGCCGCGTCGACCACGAGGCACAGCGGCGGCGGGGCGTCGCGCAGGCGCGGCCACGCCGCGGCGAAGCCCGGGTGCAGCGGCAGCGTCGGCAGGTCGGCGACGTCGACCCAGCGGACGTCCTCGCTCTCCCCGCCGGTCGGCTCCGGATCCACTGGGGCGATCGGGCCGGCCAGCACGGTCGTGTACGACCAGCCGCCGTGGTCGTCGACCAGCTCCCCGTACGGGCGGACGGCCGCCGGCTCGAGGTTCGCCTCCTCGGCGCTCTCCCGCAGGGCCGCCTCGACCGCGGTCTCGTCGCTGTCCCGGGCGCCGCCGGGGACGCCCCAGGTGCCGCCCTCGTGGCTCCACCAGGCGCGATGTTGCAGGACGACCCGGTCGACGCCGTCGCGGCGGTCGCGCAGCAGGAGTCCGGCGGCGCCGTACCGGCCCCAGTGCCGGTGGCCGGCCGCGCAGCGCGTCCAGCCGTCGCCGTCGCCTCGCACCACCCTGCCAGCCTTCCACGCCCTCCCGGCCGGCCGCTCAGGTGGCCGATCGGCGGCGGGTCACCCGGTCCACGGCCTGCATCGCGAGCGCGACCAGCGCGCCGGTGATGAGCCCGCCGATGTGCGCCTGCCAGCTGATGTTCGGCACCGTGAACGAGATGACGAGGTTGAGGCCGATGAGCACGGCCAGCGCGCCGGCCTCGGCACCGATCTGCCGGCGCAGCACGACCAGCGCCCCGAACAGGCCGAAGATCGCGCCGGACGCGCCGACGCCGATCGAGAACTGCGGGCTCAACCAGACCGAGAACAGCGATCCGCCGAGTGCGGACAGGAAGTAGACGATCAGGTAGCGGACCGGGCGGAGCACCCGCTCCAGCGGCGCGCCGACGATGTAGAGCGTGAGCATGTTCGTGCCCAGGTGCAGCACGCTGGCGTGCAGGAACGCGCTGGTGATCAGCCGCGCGTACTGGCCCTGCTCCACGGCGAACGGGATCAGCGCATACCGCGCGGTGAACCCGGGATTGGCCTGCTGGACGATGTAGAGCACGACGCAGATCGCGATCAGCGTGATCGTGACGACGGGGGTGCCGGCCGGCGGGCCGGGGCGGCGAGCCGGAGCCGGGCGCCCGTCCCAGGGGCGGCGCGGACGCTGCTGCGGGGGCGGTGGAGGGTTATGCCGGCCCAGGCGCCCGTACCCGGAGTCGCCCGGCGCCCAGGACTCGGACGGCTGCCCGTACGCGGGCTGATCCGGCCACCCGCCGGTCTGGTCGGCCGGCCGGCCCCACTGGTCGGCCTGTCCCGGCTGGGCGTACCCGGCCTGCCCGGGCTGCTGCCCCCACTGGCCAGTGGCCGGCTGTCCCCAGGGCCCGGTCTGGCCGGCGGCCGGGTCGGACCGGCCCCACGGTCCCGGCGCGTCGTACCCGTCCGCGGTCTGGCCCGGCTGGCCGGAGCCGGGCTGATCGGTCGCCGGGCCCCAGGGTCCCGGCGGGCCGTAGCCGTCCGCGGTCTGGCCCGGCTGGGCGTGGCCGGGCTGCTCGGTCGGCTGGTCGCCTGATGCCGGCGCGGTGTCGTCGCCGGCCATCTGGCCGCGGGTGTGGCCGAGGTCGCCCTCGGCCGACTGGGGTGGGTCGGCTGAGGGGTCGCCGGGAGGCGTGTCGGGCCCGTACCTGCGCTGACCCTCGACGGGCGGCGGCCACCCGCCGGTCTCCGCGTACTGCTCCGACCAGCCCGGGTCGCGCTCGGTCTCGCTCACGTGCTCTCCTCGATCGCGCCGGACCGTACGCCCGCGTTCCCCCGTCCCAACGTGCCAACCGGCCCGAGGACTCCCGCGAACCGTCGTTCTGTCGGAGTTCCGAACTACCATGGAAGACGACCGCGGCCGACGGGAGACCGCGGTCTGCTGCATCCCGACGGGAGGAGGCCCCGTGCCCGAGCCGGAGCGCCGTCGCGAGCGGCCCCTGCTCTCCGGCCGCGTCGAGTCGTTCGCCGACGCCACGATCGACGTCGGCCCGCTCGACCGGCTGGAGCTGGCACACGCCACCGCCGCCGCGCTGGTCGACGCCGGCCGCGGCGACGCCGGCCCGGAGACCTCCCGGCTCGTCGCGCTGGCCGAGACCGTCGGCCTGGACACGCTGTCCGAGCTGTGGCGGGACGCGCCGCCCGACTCGCTGCCCGGCGCCCTGTGGGCGCTCTACCTGCTGCGCACCTGGACCGAGCGGCAGGGCGAGGCCGTCGCCCGGATGTACCGGGCCGGCCGGGCCTACGCGCCCGTCGACGAGGTGGTCGCCGGCGTCGCCGACGAGGCCGACCCGGCGGCGGTGCAGGCGCTCGCGGACGCCGTGCTGACCGGGGCATACCGTGGCGAGTTCGACGTGGCGCTGGAGCGGGCGGCGTCGTTCTTCCGGGTGGTCGCGTCCGGCCGCCGCGAGATGTCCGCCGACGAGGTCGAGCTCGCCGACCGCAACGAGCGCTGCGCGGACGCGCTGCAGCGGGCCGCGGCCGCCTGGCGGGACGGAACGCTGCACTGACCCGGGCGGCCCGTCGGCCATATCTCGGCGCGGGCGGCGCCGTTCTGTCATACCGGTCGGGTAACACTGGTGCGTGGGACACATCCGGATCGGCACGGCGTCGTGGACCGACAAGACCCTGCTCGCCAGCGGGTGGTATCCGGAGGACGTGAAGTCCGCCGAGGAGCGGCTGGCCTACTACGCGTCGAAGTTCCCGATCGTCGAGGTCGACTCGACGTACTACACGCCGCCGAACGAGCGGAACAGCGAGCTGTGGGCACAGCGGACGCCGGCTGGCTTCACGTTCAACGTCAAGGCCTACTCGTTGCTCACCCAGCACCCGACCCGCACGGCCTCGCTCTACAAGGACCTGCGGCCGGAAGACGCGAAGGCCAACGTGTACGCGAAGGACCTCGACCAGAAGGTCGTCGACCAGGTCTGGGAACGGTTCCTGGCCGCGCTCGATCCGCTGCACCAGGCCGGCAAGCTGGGCGCGCTGCTGTTCCAGTTCCCGCAGTGGTTCCCCATCGGCCGGCGCAACAAGGAGTACGTGCTGGAGTGCAAGCGGCGCGCCGACCCGGTGCCGATCTGCGTCGAGTTCCGCAACAAGACCTGGATGTCGGAGGACAACGTCACGGAGACGCTCGACTTCCTGACGTCGTACGCGGTGCCGTACGTATGCGTCGACATGCCGCAGGGATACACGTCGTCGATCCCGCCGGTGGTCGCGGCGACTGCTGACCTGGCGGTGATCCGCTTCCACGGGCACAGCGACAAGTGGACGAGCAAGGACATCTACGACCGGTTCGGCTACCACTACTCGAAGGCCGAGCTGACGGACTGGGCCCCCAAGGTCGCCCAGCTGTCCGAGCAGGCCCGCGAGACCCACGTCTTCATGAACAACTGCTACAAGGACTACGCCCAGACCAACGCGCAGGACCTGATGGACCTGCTCACTGCTATTGACGCCGAAGTAGATCGTCCAGAGATGTGACGTGATGTAGTCACGTCCGTTATTCCGGTGTCTCCGAGGCGACGAGGAATCGCTCAGCGAGGTCGAGTGAGCTCAGCATTCGCAATATCTGACCGGCTCGACTTCAATCCGCTGGACGTCGATTCTGTCCAGCGTGGTGGTGCTGCGCCCGACGAACTGCTCGACGCCGCCTCCGAGCCGCCCTTACGCACGGCCGGGTGATGGCCAAGCTGAGACCGGACAAGTGACAGCCGTGAGCCGCATGGAAAGACGGTTGCCTGGCACTCGTCAGGAGGCGGGGCGGTGGCGGGCGAGGTACTCCTCGAGGGCTCGGCGGGCGACGTCGGAGACCTTGGTGCCTTCTTGGCGGGCTTGGGCTTCGGCGCGGTCGCGTAGCTCAGACGGTAGGCGGAAGGTGACCTGCGGCGACCGGTGACCCGCCGCGGACAATGACGGTCGTCCGCGGGCAAGCTTCTCGTGGACGTCTGCGACCGCGGCATCGACGTAGTCCTGGGTGATGCGCCGACCTCGGCTGTCGCGGAGGTCCTCCTGCTCGAGGTCGGCGTCCGGCTGGTCGGCGAGGGCGTAGCGGCGTTTCGTGGTCATCGGTTCCTCCTGAGCGCGACCGGCATGGCGTGGATGACCAGCAGATAGTCCGGGAGGTCGACGGCCATGACCTCCAAGACGATCCCTCGGTCGTCCGGGCCTACCCACAGCAGGCGGTCGTCGAGGTCGGCGTCGGCCGGGACTCGCTCCGGCTCGCCGGCCGCCTCCATGGCCGCCAACACGTGTGCTCTGCCAAGACGGTGCTTGCGGGCAGACTGGGTGAATCGGACCGCTCGCACGCACTATTATTGCACTGCACAAGTCTCCACGCGACCTCAGGAGTGGACCGAGCCGATGATCCAACCCAGTCGCGATAGCTCGCCGCATAGCGCTGGGTCAGGACCCGGACGGAGACGGTGTTGATCGGCGCACAGCACCGAGTCAGACAGCTGCTACAAGGATTACGCCCGGACCAACGCGCAGGACCTGATGGACCTGGTCACCCAGATCGGCGCCGACGTCGAACCACCGCCACCCCCGAAACCCGCAGCCACCGATTAGGCGCGGTTCACGAGGACGCGCGGCCGCGGGCCGAGCGACCTCGACCGGCGGCAGGCAGCCCCGCACACGTCGCCGGTCGGCGGTTCAGAGCTGGAGAAGGCGGTCGAGGGTGGCCGGGTCGGCGGTGGGGATGTCGAGGGTCTTGGTGCGGGCGGTGGCGCCGGTGACGAGCGTGACCGTGCGGCGGGGGACGGACAGGGCTTCGGCGACGGCGGTGAGCGCGGCCTCGGTCGCGCGGCCGTCGACGGCGCGTTCGCGGACTCGGACGACCAGGGCGCCGTCGTGGTTGCCGCCGACACCGGGGTGCCGGGCGCCCGGGTGGACACGGATGGTCACGCGCATGGGCCGCGCCGGATCATGCCGGCCTGTGTGTGATCATGCCGGCGGTGCGTGCTCATGCCGGCCTCCACGTGATCATGCCGGCCTGTGCTGATCATGCCGGCGCGTGCTCATGCCGGCCGGCGTGGTCGGGTCCGTCACGGCTTGTCGTCGCGCTTGTCCTCGATGGGGGCGACGGGCGGGGGCTCGGGCGGCTGGGAGGTGTCAGACCAGCGCGGGTTACGCATCCGGCCGCGGAGTTCGGCGGCGAAGTCCTCGACGGTGGTGACGATCGCGTCGCCCAGGGAGCGGGCGGCGCGCTGCGCCGAGTCGCGGACGTGCGGGTCGCGGGCCGCGTCACCGGCCTGGGTGGCGATCCGCCGGACCGAGCTGCCGATGTCGCGGACGGACTCGCGAGCCGACTCCCAGTCCGCACCGCCGAACCGGCCGCCGTCAGCGGTCCCACTCCACTCCCGCCAGCCCCGCCCTCGACCAGCTCCGCTCGCACCTCCGTCGCCGGTGCCGGTCCCGCTGGCTCCGGTCCCGCTGGCTCCGGTCCCGCTGGCTCCGGTCCCCGCGGTCGATCCGGTCCCCGCGGTCGATCCGGCTCCAGTGCCGGCTGTTCCAGCGCCGGCTGGTCCCTCGCCGGCCGTACCCGTGCCGGCTGGTCCCGTGCCGGCCGTTCCCGTGCCGGCTGGTCCCGTGCCGGCCGTTCCCGTGCCGGCTGGTCCCGTGCCGGCCGTTCCCGTGCCGGCCGTTCC
>Ga0070671_100003877_pt1 | contig 11754 bp, 8 predicted proteins | sample KBSS73metaG_FD_65341 | JGI IMG/M metagenome (GOLD analysis project Ga0070671, IMG submission 65341) | Switchgrass rhizosphere microbial communities from Kellogg Biological Station, Michigan, USA - KBS S7-3 metaG | ecosystem: Host-associated > Plants > Roots > Rhizosphere > Soil ...
TCGACCCGTAGCAGACAGAGTTAACCAGAAAGGCGGACATCCGGATCGAGCCAGCATTTCGCGCGGAGGCCCGAATCGATGAATCCTACTTGCGAGCTAACGCTGCACAGAGTCAAGCGTTGCAGGTTCGTCTTGCAGCACAAGGCCTATGGCCTGATCGAGCGTCAAAGCACGACCCTTGAGCCACGCACTCTCGAAGTCAGCGCCATCCGCAAAACCGTTGCGAGCAGCAGCCACCCAGCGGTCATAGCGAGGTCGATCGACGCGCGGTAGCGGTGACCCAATCCGCTCCCGCAGCTGCTCCGCCGCCCCCCAGATGTATCCGGCGCGCAAAAGGTCGCCGAGCTCGGCGACCGCTGCCGCCGACGCCTCTAGAGAGTACGCAATCCCTGGCCGATCGCCCAACTCGCGGCGAATCCGCAGGCCGTCCTCGAGCAGTCTTCGAGTGGTCGGCCGATCACCCATCTCCAGAGCAATATGCCCCAATAGATGTTGCGCCGCCGCGATGCCAGTTCGTTCCCCAAGCTTTCGGCAGATTGCGAGGCTCTTCTCAAGCAAGTCCTTGGCTACTAGGTAGTTGCCTTGCTGGAAGGTCACCATTCCCAAGTCCCACAAAGCGTGCTCGATGGCACTCTGATCCTGCAGTTCCTGTGCGATCGTCAGACTCTGCTCGAAGAGCGCCTGGCCGGACGCCAAATCGCATTTCCCGCAAGCTGCAACCCCGAGGTTGTGGAGCGAGCGAGCGATTCCCCTGAGCTCTCCCAGTTCCCGCGAGATGCCCAGGCTCTCCTCGAACAGCGCCTGTGCGGACGGTAGATCTCCTTGCTCCATCGCGACGTCACCGAGGAGGTTCAATGAGACCGCCAGTTCCCTCCGATCGCCCAGATGGCGGTGAATCGACAGGCTTTCCTCAAGACTTCTGCGGGCTGCGAGATAGTCGCCTTGACGCCTTGCCAAGACCCCCGCCACATTGAGAGCCTTCGCGCGCTCGGACACATGTGCCTCAGGTTCAATTTTTCCTAGGAATCGCGCGCACCACTCTCGTCCCTCGGAGAAGTGCCCCCGTAGGAGCCAGAATCGGTGAAGAGCGCCGCACAGCCTAAGGCCGCAATGGGATTCGGCATCGACGAGACACCAGTCCAAGGCGGTCCGCACATTGTCGTGCTCTACCTCTATGCGCTGCAGCCACTCGGCTTGGTCGGCGCCTTGCAGTTCCGGTGCAGCCTTCTCCACCAGCGCCAGAAAGTGATCCCGATGTCGACGCCGAATCGTCCGCTCAGACCCACGTTCCAAAAGCCGCTCGCCGGCATACTGCCGCACGGTCTCCAGCAGCCGGTAGCGCGAAGCTCCAACGCCCTGCTCAGCCACTACGAGGCTCTTATCGCAGAGCGACGTCAGCAGATCGAGCAGTTCACCATCGGCCGTGACATCGTCAGTGCAGACCTGTTCGGCGGCCACCAACATCCAACCTCCCGAGAACACGGATAGCTGTTGCAACGCCAGCTTTTCCCTTTCCTGGAGTAGGTCATAGCTCCAGTCGAACAGAGAGCGAAGCGTCTGCTGCCGTGGCAAGCCTGCGCGCGAGCCGCCGATGAGCAGTCTGAAGCGTTGGTCGAGCTTTTGATGGATCTCGTCGACCGACAGCGAGCGCACCCGCGCGGCCGCCAGTTCGATGGCAAGCGGAATGCCGTCCAGCCGGGAGCAGATAGAGGCCAGCAAGGCGGCGTTATGCGGCGTGACTCGGAAGTCCGCGCGCACAAGCTTCGCGCGGTCGCTGAAGAGCTGCACTGCGGCGGAGCGCATGACGCTTTCGGCTGTCTGCGCCTGCTTAGGGTCGGGAAGCGAAAGCGAAGGCACCTGGACCACGTGCTCGCAGGCGACGCCCAGGGCTTCGCGGCCGCTGGCCAGTATCCGCACGTTCTCACAACGGCGCAGGATCAGGTCGACGAGTCTGGCACAGGCATTCAGCAGGTGCTCGCAGTTGTCCAACACCAGTAGCACTCGCTTTTCGCCAAGGTGCTCGGTGATGATCTGCTGTATGGGTCTTGCCGGCTCTTCCTTCAAGCCCAGTACCTTGGCCACGGTATTCGCAACGAGGCCGGGGTCCGATAGCGGGGCGAATTCGACAAACCATACGCCGTCGCCGAAGTCGCCCATCGCAGTTGCAGCGAGCTCCACGCTCAACCGCGTCTTGCCGATACCGCCGATGCCCACCAGCGTAAGAAGTCGCGCTTGGGACAGCCGCGGCAACAACTCGGCAAACTCGCGCTCGCGCCCGATGAGCGACACCAGGCGCTGCGGCAGGTTGTTGTCGATCTGGCGCACCGGCAGCCACCGCGTGCCCTTGCGGGCGACCCGGTAGACCTTCGGATTGTCCGACGGCGGCATGAAGACCGTCGCTTCGGTGCCGAGCTCGAACAGCTCGATGGGTTCGATCGCGCCCTTGATGCGCCAATGACCATACGACTGAATGCGCAGCGCTGAATCGCCGAGCGCTTCGCGGGCTTCGGCTGTCAGCAGTGTCTGCCCGCCTCGCGCCAGCGACATCACGCGTGCTGCCGTAGGCTTGGCCAGGCCTTCGACCTCGATAAGCTTGGCGCCCAGGGCAACGTCACGCGCGCTGTTCTCGCGCAGGATCACTGGGCCGACGTGCAACCCGGCACGGGCCTTGACCTGGCTGCCCAAGCCCGCCATCGCCTGGTGATAGGCCAGCGCATAGCCTGCGGCGTCGGCAGGGTCGGCGAACAGGAGCAGGAAGCCATCGGTCTTGTCGATCTCGCGCCCGCGCCAGAGCGGAAGGAGATCGCGCGCGAGACGGTCGTGTGCCTCCCACAGCGCCGCGAGATCCGCCTCACCCAGCGCCTGCGCCAACTGCGTGCTGTCTACGACGTCAGTCAGGAGGATCGCTCTTATCTCGGCCACGGGCGTTGTCTCGATAGGCCGGCAATTGTCACGCCGACAGGGTGGCCTCGAGTCGGATAACTGCGAAGGGACTTCCCGCAATCCAGCATCGGCATCGAGTGCCAAGATTGATTGTCGAAGTCAATCTGAAGCGGAAAGGGGAAGTCCATGGGCGAGATTACACGTGTCGGCGTCGACCTAGCCAAGCGCGTCATTCAGGTTCACGCGGTGGATGCGGCCGGGAGAGTGATCGTGGCCAAACAGCTGCAGCGCAACGGGTTCATCGCGTGGTGTGCGTAGCTGCCATCTGGCTGCGTCGTCGCGATGGAGGCCTGCTCGGGATCGCACCACTGGGGCCGGCGGTTGCGAACGATGGGCTTCGAGGTAAAGCTGATCGCGCCGCACTTCGTCTCCCCCTATCGGCTGAGCGGCAAGACCGGCAAGAACGATGCAGCCGATGCGGCGGCGAACTGCGAAGCAGCTTCGCGGCCCAGCATGCGCTTCGTGCCGGTCAAGAGCGTCGAGCAGCAAAGCATGGTGGCTCTGCACCGGCTGCGCGAAGGCTACAAGGAGGAGCGAACTGCCTGCATCAATCGGATCCGGGGATTGCTGGCCGAGTTCGGCCTGGTCTTCGCGCAGCGTCCCGAGGTGCTGCGCGCGGCCTTGTCGAGGTCATCGAAGACGCGAGCAACGAGCTGGGCGCGGTCGCGCGCATGGCGCTGCAGCGGGCGGCGTCTCTGGGAGGCTGCGGACCGAGTGCGATCACTCTAGACGTCGGGCGGCGCATTCTCGCGTCGGATTTCTGCGGAAATCCGACACCTTTTGGATGCGGGCTAATGGTAGCGAACGGCAGGTTCGGGCAAGGCAATCGGGAGCGGCAAGACCCGGAGTCGACCCGTTGCGGTACTACAAGTCGCACGATTTGGCGCAGAAAAGCTGCCTCTCGTCGGTGAGAAGCCGCGAGACGAACCGGTACACGGCCTGTGGCGTCGGTCGTATGCGAACGTCGGATTCATGGACGCGTTGGACGTGGTTGATGAAGCCGTGGCAGGGTCCGGTTCGCGGCCGTCGGGAAGGGCCTGTGCTACCTCGGCCGGCGCGGCTCTCGACGATCATCGGCCGGCCGAACTCGTTCGTGCTCGGCGCGTCGTTCCCAGACGCACTCCGCCGAACAGAGCTTCAGTGCCGGAACGGCGGCCCGAAGGTCTGGATGACTGTGGTCGACTTGCCGCGGGACATCGACGCCGCTTGCGGCGAGGCGTCGATCGCGCCGCCAACTCCACCTACGCTGAACGATCCGGTGACCGAAGCCCGTTGATACCACTCGCTATCCTGGCTGACGTAGCCGGACCCATCGATGTAGAAGATCGATTGGGCGTGGTTGTGGTAGAGGTCGCCGATGGCGCTGAGCGTGAGGTCGACCGTGATCGGCAGCACCGCATGGCTGACCTGGTCGGTGGCCGACGTGGTGAACTGTGCCGTTCCGGATCTGAGATCGCCATTGAGTGAGATGCCACCCGACTCCACTTTGAAATAGTCGCCGATGCCGGCCAGATACTGACCTGTGCACTCGTCGTAGCGTGTGTAGAACATAAATCCACCGGCGGTTGGCGGCTGGCCGCTGTTCCGGGTCACGCTGGTACCAACCGTCACGGCGAGGGACGATTCAATGCAGCCGTCGGTGGTCGTCACCAGAGCGGTGACCGAATCGCCGTTACTCACGATTGTCTGCGACGAAACCACGCGGGCCTGAACCGGCAGCGCCCAAAGAGCGGCAGTGACCGCGACAGCAGCGCTGACGACATACCCGGAATTCCATTGGGTCTGAGAATTGAACATGACTTTTCCTCCTGCTCAGGTTGATACAAAGGTGGGCGTGCAGCGTGCAACACCCGCCATCAGTTTGTCGAGCGTGATCGGAAGCGTGGCGGCTTCTTTGCCGATACTGGACACCACCGGAATCGAGCCGACCCTCCGACCTCGATCCAGACCCGCCCAGGTGCGAGCGAGCGCACCCTCAGCGCGTGCCGGCGCCTGCGAGAACTCGCGGGACATAGCGAAGGGCGACGTTCAAGGGGTCGTCGAACCGTAGATTCAAAGTGAGCAGCTCACCGGGAACAAGATCGGCCGCTGACACGTCGATGTACGGGCTGCCGGCCGGTGGTTGGTTCACCGTCACATTCGTCATGCCGGCCACGGTCACTCCCGCGGACAAGCCATCGAACACCAGCGAGATCGGCCCGGCCAGCACGCCGCCGCTGCTGTTCGCGAGCGTCACGACTTGCGTGTAGCGCCGGCTTGCCCGATCGAAGACGAACCCGCCTAGGCGTAGCGAGACCTGCGAGGTGACGTTGGTGACGCCGGCAGACGCCGTCTCGTAGGCGCCGATGTCCACCGCTGCACCGGCGATGCGCGGCAATCCTGCGAGGTCGGTCGCGCTGCCGCCGGCGGCGATGTAGGCGCCGATCGCCGCGGAATCGCCGCGGTCGACGAGCGGGCTCGACGCGCCGAGGCGGTAGTCGCCGGTGGTGGCAGCGACGAAGCCGGCGTCCGCCACCGTGAAGCTGCCGTTGCCGAGCGGCGGCGGCCGCACGACGTTGTTGTACGAGGAGACGTGCGTGTCGCCGGACAGCGTCACGACGTTGTGGAACAGGTTGCCGGGCGCCACGGTGAACAGCTCCAGCGCCGTGGCACTGCCGAGCGGCGCCAGGTTCCCCGCGATCGCCGTGTTGACGAAGCTGATCGTCGGGACGAAGTTGCTGGGATCGAAGGGCTCGAGCCAGATCCCGCCACCGACGGCCGCCGAGTTGCCCGCGATGGTGCTGTTAAGAACGGCGAACGATTGCCGGCGGGCAAAGATCCCTCCCCCGTCGATCGCTGCGCTGTTGCCGGCGATCAGCGAATCGACGATCAGGTTTCGGCCGGCCGGATTGGTGAAGGACGCGAAGTACACGCCCCCGCCCGACGAGATGGTCTTATTGCCGACGATCTTCGATTCGATGATCTGCACGCCGTCGTTGTTGATTTCGACGCCGCCCGCGTGCAGAAGTCCGGTCAGGGAGGACAAATTGTTGCCGGTGATCTCGCATCGATGCAGGATGACAGTGGTGTTGGCAGAGACTGACGTCTCGAGGCCCGTACCCAGGTTGTCTCGGATCTTGCAACGCTCGAACGTGATCGTCTGTCCCGGGTCGCCCTGGCCCACAAAGACGCCTCTTAGGGCCCCGTTTCCGTTCTTCTCGACGATGCAATCGGTGAACTGCGCGTTGCCGTAGAGCTCCATCCCGTCGCCCCGGGAGCCGGAGAACGTGGTCGCGTTGACGACCAGCGTCGGCAGCTTTCCGATGTTCGGGTTCTCAAGCAAGCCGATGCTGCCGCCGCTGATCGTTGAGCGGCTGATCGTCGGCTTGGCCTCGACGCGATTCGGTCCGACCTTCACGACCTGCACCGGCCCCGACACGGTGACTCCGTAGGTGCCGCCGGTGATCTGGCTGTCGTTGACGATCGGCGCGGCGCCGAAGTTCATGGCGATGCCGACGGGCGCACCGATGACGACGTTGTGCGACAGCGTCGGCGATGCCTGTTCGAGCAAGAAACCGAATCCGGCTACGGTGAAGCCGTCGACGACCGTGTTCGGCCCTTGCACGATCTTCGTGTTGGTGTCGGTGCCGTCGTCGTACGACGAGATGATGATGCCGTCGAACGAGGTGAAGTTGGCCGCGGCGTCGCGCTCGTTTCGGCTGGTCTCGCCGAGCAGCCCGCCGACGAAGCCGCCGTAGAGCTGGGTGCCGTCGGGCACGTTCTGCAGTTGGCCGTAGGCGCCCTTGGAGAACCAGAACTCGGCGCCCGGGTTCTTGTTGATCGCGGTCTGCAGCTCGGTCGCGCTGAACGCGGTCTCCCACTTTGCGCCATCGTGCGGGAAGCTGGTCCCGCCGCTGGGAGAGACGTGGATCGCTGCCAGCACCAGGCCGGGAAGCAGCAGCGAAGCGACGCCGACGACCTGGACCGCCGCGGCGCTTCGGCGACGCCACAGCAGGAGCGCTCCGAGCCCGACCACAATCAGCGCCATGCTCGCCGGCTCGGGAACGGCGGAGACCGAGGGCGCGACGGTCCACGTGGTCGGGCCGCCGACACTCGAGTCCGCGAAGACGGTGAAGGGACCGAGCGGGCTGTCTCCGCTCTGGATCGTGAACAGCGCGTCGGCGCCGGTCGGGTCGGTGGTCGTCACCAGCGGCAAGAGCGTGACGCGATCTAGCAGGAACAGGGAGAACGCATCGGGCAGCGAGCCGGCCTGCGGTGGCGCCATCGTCGTGTCGATGTCGAAGCTCAGCGTGTTCGCCGCCGAGACCGGAAGCAGGATCTCGTTGAAGAACTGCGTATCGGCGAGCGTCAGGATCCCCGCCGATGCGCTGGCTCCGCCGGTGAATGTCGCGGCGCCGAACGCGCCGTCGGTACTAAGACTCCCGATCGTCACCGTGTTCGCCGGATCGCCGCCATCGATGAGATCGAAGGCGACCACGTACCCCGTAGCCGGGAGGGCATGGCTGTCGATGGCGACGTGAAACGGCGCTGCCATCGCCACTGCGGCATGCGCGAACAGGATGGGAGTCAGGCATCGTTTGAGAAGTCGGCTCATGGGAATTCCCTTTTTGAGATGAATCGTCGGCGATGCGTGGCCGTGCCACGCGCAGCACGCAACGCGAGCAACTTCCTTCCGAAACGCTGAACGCCGCTCGACTGCGGTTCCGCTTGCCTCACGGCGTCCGACGCGCGGATCAATAGCGGGGCGGGAGGGGCTGCGGGTTGACGTTGACCGGCGCATTCGAGCCGACGACGCGGCTGTCCGGATGAATCGGGGGCAGCGGCTGTGGGTTGACGTTGATCCGTACGTTCACGCCCTGCGAACGTCCGTCCGAATGAATCGGCGGCAAAGGCTGCGGGTTCACGTGGAGCGGGCCGCCTGCATGACTGGGATCCGCCAGGAAGGGGGTTGCGATTGCCGCGATGAGCGCGCAGACGCGAGTGAATCGAACCATGATGGGCTCCTTGACAGTCCGAAGAGAGGGTTACGTCGGTGAATCGACTGTCGACCTTCGGCGCCGCGAAGTCATGAATCGGCTTAAAACGTTCTTAAATTGCCGCTACCGCTCTGCAAAGGCCGGCCCGGACGATGGAGTGACTCCGCCGCCTCGGTGCCGGCACGGACCGCATTCGAGGGCATGCGTGTTCAGGCGGAGCGCGGTTGACCCGGTGGCACGCACCACGAGCGCCCTCTTGGCGCTCGGCCCTTCGGTCAGCCTTGGCGAGTCAGTCGCCGTCCGTCTGTGCCAGCGCGGTCGGCAAGACGTCGCCGTCGCCGAGCCGCGCGCCCTCGGAGGCCAGGCGGTCGAACTTCTGTTGGCCCACGAGCGCCTTGGCGAGCGCATCGGCGCGTTCAGCCGCACGCGTCTCGGTCGTCTGGCGTACGAGACCGTATGCGACGTACCCTGCGTTGGCGTACCCGAGCAGCTTCGCCGCCGCGCTCGCGCGTTGCTCGAGCGCAGCCAGCAGCGCCAGGTTGTCGGCCAGTTGGTACTTGATGTCGAACTGCACTGCCAGAGGCCACGCTTGGGGGCTCATCGCACGCGCTGCTTCGAGCGAACCCTGCGCCAGCAGCGCGCCGATCAGGCCGACCCGCGCGTAGGCCAGCGCGGTCTGGTGTCGCGTGCCTTTCAGCCGCTGCTCGAGCGCGACGCCATGACGTACCGCGTCGTCTACCCGACCCGCGGCCAGCTCGGTGTCGGCCAGGCTCGAGAGCACGTTCAGCACGTTGCCGGTATCGCCCGCACTTTCGGCCAATGTCAGCTGATGTCGCAACGTCTTCTGCATTGCAGCGACGTCGGCACGGCGGTCAGCGAGGCCGAGATACGCGGCGTTGGCCATGAATTGAAGTCGCGCGGAAAACTGTCCTTCGTCGAAACGCCGCAGCTCGGCACAGGTGGCCTCGCATTCTTCTCGCAGATCGGCTCGCGCCGAGGCCATGCCTAGCATGCTTAGCGCGCGGTAGACGCCGCCGACGTCGCCCAAGGCTCGATAGAGTCGGACGGCCTCGCGGGCCCACTGGATGGCCAGCGCCGGCTTGCGCCAGTACCAGTGGCCGCTACACGCGGCCGCCCAGGTCGCCCGAACAAGAGGAGGCAGCTCCTCACTCATCAGCGGAGTGGTCAACTCCCAAAGTCTTGATCGCTCGGCGTGACGGGAGATCGTCAGAGCAAAGCTCATCGCAGGCGCCAGCCTGACTGCTCCGAGAGCGTCTTCACGCGCCAGATACCAGTTCAACGCCGCCCGGGCATTGTCGAGGTCGGGTGCGAGCATGGCGACCGCTTCGTCGACGCCCCGTACCCCGTCACGCGATTCGATCGTCACCTGCTCGAATCTCTGCTGCGTTGCCGCGGCCTGGCGAGCTCGCAAGGCGTCATTCTCTTCGCTCGCAGCAAGGCGCTCGAGCGCCAGAGCACGAGCGGACTCGAGCAAGCGGTAGCGTGGCAATTCGCCGAGGTCCGCAGCGACTAGCGAGCGATCGACGAGAACGCCGAGACCCTCCAGTACCTGCCACTCGTTGAGTCCAGTGCCGTCAGGGTCGGCTGCCACGCGGCGGGCCGCGTCGAGCGAGAAGCTGCCGGCGAACACCGCGAGCCTGCGGAACACGATCGCCTCGGTCGGGCTCAGCAATGCATGGCTCCATTCGAGCGCGGCGCGCAATGTGCTCTGGCGCTGCGGCGCATCGCGCCGCCCCTGCGTGAGCACCTGCAATCGTTCGTCCAGGGACGCTGCTAGACCGGCGACCCCGAGCATCGGTACGCGGGCGGCTGCAAGCTCCAGCGCCAGGGCCACTCCATCCAGCCGCGCACAGATACGCCGGATCGCGGGCAAGGTCTGCGCGTCGGCCACGAAGCGGCGATCGGCGGCGCGCGCTCGCTGCACAAAGAGGCCAACCGCGCCATAGCCCAATGCGTCGGCGAGATCGTCATCCGCGTCCGGTATGGCTAGGCCGCTCAAACGGTAGACCCGTTCCACCGCCAATCGCAGCGGCGCCTGGCTGGTGACGACGATGCGAAGCCGTGGCGCGCCATCGAGCAGCGCCTGGACGACGTGGGCCACTTCGGAGATGAGATGTTCGGCGTTGTCGATCGCCACCAGCATCTGCAAGGGCGCCAACGATGCCACGAGCCCTCGCAAAGGGTCGCCGCCGCCCGTCTGCAGTCCCATCGCCCCGGCGATGGTGCCTGGCAGCAGCGCCGAGTCTGTGAGTGCCGCGAGCTCGACCCAGGCGACTCCATGCTCGAAGGCATCGCGACGCTCATGAAGGACGCGCTCGGCCAGACGAGTCTTGCCCATGCCACCTGCACCGGTGATCGTGATGAGCCGATGGTCGGCCAGCAACGCACCCAGCGCTGCCAGATCGTCATCGCGCCCAATGAGCGGCTGCAATACCAATGGCAGGTTGGTGCGCAACCCCGGCTGCATCGGCGCGACCTTGCGGTCGACTCCGAGGCTCGAGCCTACCGGCGATGCAGTGAACCGGTAGCCTCGGCCCGGGATGGTTGCGATGCTTCGGGCACCCAACAACTTGCGCAGATTGCTGACCTGCACCGCCAAGTTGCCTTCTTCGACGACGAGTCCCGGCCAGACAAGATCGAGCAACTCGTTTTTCGCCACGACCCGGTCACGGTGTTCGATCAAGGCCATCAGAAGGTCGAAGGCGCGCGACCCCAAAGTTGCCGGCCGGCCGTCAATCAACAGCTGTCGTTCAGCCGGTTTGATCGCGAAATGCTCGAAATCAAGCACGTCATGCCGCGTAAGCACACTGGATTCGCCAGCTGGCAATGCTCCAGGATCGACAGAGTCCACGTTGCAATCTAGCAGATCGGGTTAGATGCGCGGCAGGCGTCGCGTGAGCTCTGCCACCCTCCGCGGCATTGGAAAACAGGCCGAGTATTTCAATTCAATTCTGATCTCGTGTGCCCGCGAGCGGTACGCCGGCAGCGTCCGCGTTTGGCCGAGAGCGCCCGCGGGGCCTCTTTCGCCCCATAGCGTTGACAGATTGATCGTTTTGGCAGCACCCTGTCCAGTGCCGTTGCTCTCATAACAGGAGGACAGAGATGATGCCAATGGGTAGGTGGACCTTCGGCGTAGCTACTGCGATTGCAGTAGCAATCGCATTCGTCGCGGTGGCGGGCTGCGCTACGCCGTCAGCAACTAACGGCTCGATGACGGAAGCGGTGAGTTCCGCCGATGCGCCCAAGGCCATCGGCCCGTACCCCCAAGGGATCAAGACCGGCAATCTGCTCTTCCTATCTGCCCAGGGTCCGCTCGACGCCAAATCGGGTCAGATGAGCAGTGGCGGCATCGAGGACCAGACCAAGCTCGTGATGGACAACCTGACCGCCGTCCTTGCCGCGAACGGGATGACCATGGCGCACGTCGTCAGCACCACCGTCTACATGAAGGATCTGAACGACTTCGCCAAGATGAATACGGTCTACGGGAGTTACTTCACGGACAAGCCTCCCGCGCGAGGGACCGTTCAGGTTGCCGGACTTCCCCGAGGCGCCCTGATCGGAATCTCGGCGATCGCGAGTAAGTGAAGCACAAACCCTCCTAAGACGGGCGCCCGAAATGCAGTCGCTCGTTGGCGACCGCAGGTGGCGCTAGCGTGCAGTCGCTCGAGCCTCTCAAAGGGGTTGCCCGATAATCGATGCCCATTCACCCTCTTCCAGCAAATGACCGAAACCGAGCAGCAAGCCGTTCCCCATGGGTTTACGCAGATCACAGAAGGTCGCATCCGGACTACAGACATCATCTACGGCAACT
>Ga0070671_100003878_pt1 | contig 11754 bp, 9 predicted proteins | sample KBSS73metaG_FD_65341 | JGI IMG/M metagenome (GOLD analysis project Ga0070671, IMG submission 65341) | Switchgrass rhizosphere microbial communities from Kellogg Biological Station, Michigan, USA - KBS S7-3 metaG | ecosystem: Host-associated > Plants > Roots > Rhizosphere > Soil ...
AAGACGAAATAGGTGAGGAAGAACACTCCGGACCCGAAGCCGAACATGGTCGCAGTGAGGCCCAGCGCCTTGTTCATGGTGAGGGCCGCGAAGCCGACATTCACCCGGTCGAGATAGGCGATGAAATAACAAATGATCAGGAACGGGATCAGCCGCCTGGAGACCTTCCCGATCGTCCGAGCCTCTAAGTTCTGCATGGTCGCTCCTTCGTCCCCGGGACGACCGACCTGCGCTGACGCGACATGGTTCTTGGTTTTCCGCCCCCGATGCGGTCGTTATAGCACAGACGGCAAGCGACGAGCCGCCGGCGCGTCGGCTTGTTCGCCGGCGCGAGCCGCCCTATTGGTATCCCCATGCAGCCTTTCCGCATGAGCGCCATTGCGCTGCTCGATGCTTATCGCAGCCGCGCGCTGTCGCCGCTCGAGGCGATGCGCAGCGTGCTCGATCGGGTCGCGCGCTTCGAGCCGCATATTCACGCGACCTATCTCCTCGCCCCGGAGCGCGCGCTGGCTGAGGCGCGCGCATCCGAGGAGCGCTGGCGGCGAGGTGAGCCGATCGGGCCGCTCGATGGCGTGCCGATGACCATCAAGGACAACATCCCCACCAAGGGCGAGCCCGTCCCCCTGGGCACCGCCGCGAGCGATCTCTCGCCGGCAGCGGAGGACGCGCCGCCGGCCGCGCGGTTGCGCGAAGCCGGCGCCATCGTCTTCACCAAGACGACGATGCCGGATTTCGGCATGCTGTCGTCAGGGCTTTCGAGCTTTCACCCGCTGACGCGCAATCCCTGGGACTTGACGCGCAACCCAGGAGGCTCCTCGTCCGGCGCGGGTGCGCTCGCCGCGGCCTGTTGCGGGCCGCTGCATCTCGGCACCGACATCGGCGGCTCGGTGCGCCTGCCAGCGGGCTGGTGCGGAATCTTCGCGCTCAAGCCGAGCGGTGGGCGCGTGCCGATCGATCCGCCCTATCTCGGACGCGTCGCCGGGCCGATGACGCGGAGCGTTGCCGATGCGGCGCTGATGATGGCGACCTTGGCACAGCCCGACGCGCGCGACTTTATGAGCTTGCCGCCGCAGCGCCTCGACTGGCGCGTCGCGCCGGCGAAGCTCGACGGCGTGCGGATCGGCGTTTTGCTCGAGGCGGGATGCGGATACGCCACGGCAGCGCCGGTGCGCGCGGCAGTCGAGCGGGCGGGGCGCGACTTCGCTGCCGCCGGCGCGATCGTCGAACCGCTCGCGCCGTTTCTCACTCAGGAAATGCTCGATGGACTTGACCGCTTCTGGCGCACGCGCGCGCTCGTCGACATGCGCGCCATGCCCCCGGAACGGCGCAAGACTATTCTGCCGTTCATTCTCGAATGGGCGGAATCGGCGGCGAGCTTTAGCGGCGAAGTGGTCTTTCAAGGCTTCAGCCAGATCATGGCCATGCGCAAGGCGGCGGTCAGGGCGACGCAACCCTATGATTTCGTGATCCTGCCGACGGCGCCGATCACGGCATTTGAAGCCGAGCTGGCCTCGCCGAGCAAAGATCCGCTCAATCCTCTTCCACACGTGTGCTGCACGGTCGCCTTCAACATGTCGGAGCAACCGGCCGCGTCGATCAACTGCGCCTACAGCGCCGAGGGTCTACCGATCGGGCTGCAGATCGTCGGCCGACGCTTCGACGATCTCGGCGTGCTCGGCGTCGCGATGGCGTTCGAGGCGATGCGCGCATCCGAGGCGCGAGCCTGGCCCGAGCCGCCGGCGACGTAGCCGTTCCATTGTGCTGCAACCAACTGGTAAGCGGCAGCGGCGGCGCGCTACGCCGCCGGCATCGGTGGCAGGTCGATGCGAAAGTGCCGTTTCAACACATAGGCGATATCGGCATAGCATGAGCCGAAGCGGACCACTTCGAGCGTCTCGACGTTGAGCAAGGTCGAAGAGGCGCGATAGAAATGAAACGCCTGCAAGCCGTGGTCGATGACGATGTCGGCGATGGCGATGATCTCCGGCTCGATGTCTTCGATCCTGAATTTCGTGCCGCTGAGCGAAAGATTGGCCGATGAGCCGAACAGCGGGAAGAGGGCGTCGTGGCTGAGCCGCGTCAGGGCGGCGTGGAAGCGGCCGGCATTGAGCAGCATCGCGACGTTGCCGTCGCTGGTGCTGGCGGCAAGCGTTTCTGCATCGAGCCCGGCGAGCATGGGATGGTCGAGCCGGCACGGCGCGACGCAGCCGAGCGGCAGGTCGTAGTCCTCGACGATGGCGCGCATGATGTCGCGGCCCCGCGGCGTGCAGCGCTGGACCTCGGCCTGGATCGCCAGGTTGGTGACCATGGCATTGCGCTTCGCGGGACCGCGCCGCTTGGCTTCGAAGATGCGGCGGAGCGCGGCGGCCGAACCACCGAGCGCGGCGTAGCCGATCGAGTGCGGGACGATTGCTGTTCCGCCGCGCTTTAGAACCGCAAAGGCGCGCTCGGCGTCCCCGGCAACGTCGAACAGGCTCATGGCGCGCGTTCCGCGTGGCAAACGCGTCAATGTCACAATCGTCAGACTTTGGGCAAGCGCGAAGTCGAGCTTCGGGTCTCTCGAATAGAAACGCGCGCCGACGCGTCTACTCCGCTGCTTCGTGCACGTCCGCCGGATCGCCATGGCGCGCCACAACGATCCGATTGCGGCCCGAGCGCTTCGCCTCGTAGAGCGCCTGGTCGGCATCGCGCATCAGCGCTTCGATTCCCGACGTCCGAATGCTGGCGCCCGCGATCCCGACGCTGATCGTGACCGGGATCGCCTCACCGTTGGCGGTGAGAGCACAATCGACGATCAGGTGGCGCAGCCGTTCGGCAAATTGCACCGTCGCTGCTTCGGTCGTTTCCGGCAGCATGATGGCAAATTCCTCGCCGCCGAGCCGGGCGATGATGTCGGAATCACGCTTTGCGGCACGGCATAGATCCGCGACGCTTTTCAGCACGCGATCGCCCGCCGCGTGGCCGAATCGGTCGTTCACTGCCTTGAAGTGATCGATATCGAGCATCACCACGCTCAGGGGACGCATGTAGCGCTGACAACGAGCAAGTTCGGCGCGTGCGAGCGTCTCGAACTGTCTCCGGTTGTAGACACCGGTCAGGAAATCAACGGCGGCCAACATTTCCAGATCCGTCGCGCGCTGGTCCGCCTTGTTGCGTTCCTTGACGGCGAGCGGCAGCCATCGCCACAGCAGCAGGCAGAGCACCACCGTTCCAGCCGCGACGTTGAGGACCTTCGGAAGAATCAGCAGTGTCGGATGGCCCATGACCGTCGCGAGCTGCGCCGGCAAAATGTGGTACACGCTGCCGAAATAGAGACCGAAGTAGATGTTCTCGAGGATGTTCCTGATCGCGTCGACTGCGAGGACGGCGAGGAGCAGCCGCGTCGCGCCGAAGGCGTGCGGGTTGCGGACGTAAAAGAAGACGATCGTGCCCAGGATCGTCAGCCACAGCGCGACGATGACCCAGTAGATCAGTGCGGCAGCAAGACTCACGGCGGATCGATGCTCCGTGACGCCAATCCGCACGTCATGCCGCGCGCGGGTTAAGGCCGCCTTCGGCGAGTGCCGCTATTTGATCCCTTGGTTTCCGTTGAATTGACGAGAAAAGGTCGGGCGCAGGCACATTCACCGCTTGTTAACCGATCGCGATGCTGCCCGAACAAGCAGAGGGGAATGGTTCCCGCCGCATTGCTGCAATTTCGCGACCGTGGGCGCCGGCGACTCGTTGTTACTCGCGCGCCGCGCGCGACAGATCGGCAGAGCGAGGCAAGCTGGGCGCGGTGAGGCCAAGCGAGCCGAGATAGCTTTCGTTGATGCGGCCGTTGCTGAATTTGGCAGCGTCCAGGTAGGCGTTAAGGATCGCTAGGGCCTGCTCGCGTGACGGCAACACGCCCGGACTTAGCTCCGTCATGTCCGCACTGCCGGCGGTGGCGATCAGGTCCCATCCCTTGGGCTTTGGAATCGAAATCACGGCAGAGTCTGAGTCGAGATTCTTGTAGGGCCAGAAGCACCAGCCGATGCCGAGCTGCTCGTGCAGCAGCCGGAATTTCTCGTTCCAGGTGTTGTTCGCTTCGCCGGTCTCGCCGATGAGCAGCGGCACGTTCCAGCGATTGCTGAAATCGAGATAGCTCTGCAGCGAGTCGCGGGTCGGGTTGGCCCAGAACTTGTGATAGGTGTAGACGCTGTTGGCGTCGAACGGCCGGCCGAACATCTCGAAGCTCGTGCTCCATTGCGCGCCGGCGAGCAGCACCAGATGGTTCGGGTCCACGCTGCGGATCGCCGTCACGATGTCGCGGTAGAGCGGTTCGAGCCGCGGGTTGAGATAGGCCTCGTCGCTGTAGGGCGAGATCGGCTCGTTGAGCAGGTCGTAGCCGAGTATGGTCGGCTCGTCGTGATAATGCGCAGCGAGCTGGCGCCACAGCTCGATGGTGAGACGCCGGTATCGCGGCACATAGAACGTCAGCGGAAAACCGAAGCCGTCGTCATGGTTGACCCCGGTCTGCCCGCCTGGAGCGGCGTGCAGGTCGAGGATCACGCGCAGCCCGGATTCCCGGCACCAGTCGACGAGACGGTCGAGCAGGGGCCATCCCGGTCCTTCGAAGCGGGCTTCATTCGCGCCGGGCTCTACGAAGAGCCGCCAATGCAGTGGAACGCGTACGGTGTTGAAGCCCGCGGCCCTGATGAAGCGGATGTCGTCCTCGGCGATGTATCCGTCGCGAAATTCGGTCCAGAAGCGGGACGCCTCTTCGGGGCCGATCAGAGCCTCGATGACGCCGGAAATTTCCGCCGGGGCGCGGGCGCGCTTGAACTTGAACATGTAGCCTTCGGGGACCAGCCAATTGCCGAGATTGATCCCCTTGACGGTGAAGCGCTCGCCGCCGGCATCGATGAGACGCGTGCCTTCGGCGTGAATGAAGTCGGGTCCCGCCGCGGCAACGGCGGCCGCGGATGCGATCAGAATAACGAGCGCCAGCACGGCAAGCCGCCCGGCAAAACGACCATCAGCGGCACCGCGGGTGCGCCTCAGCCCCTTCCACTCAAGACCGGCTGAATGCGAGTCCCTTGCCTGCCGCGCTGCAGCCCGGGTTGAGCGGCCAGTTCCCAAGCGAGCCTTCTCCCCACCCACCAATCTCGGAAATCATGCTTAAGTAAAAAACGTCGTCGGGACAATCCGGCGGCGCGCGCGTGGTGAACAAAACCGCCTTTCGGCGAGCAACGAGGTCGGGCATTGATGTCCGGAATGCCGCTAGCTCAGGCGTTTCTGCTCGCCGCGTCAGCATGTATTCTCGTCTTCGCCACGCAATCGCGGCGCCTCCATCCTTTCATTGCGATCGTGCTCGTTGCCTCGGCCTTCGCACTCGCCGCGGGTTTTTCCGTCGGTTTTCTCGGCAAGGCCTTCGGCGTCGGTTTCTCCAAAGCCATGTACTCGCCCGGACTGGTGATCGTGGCCGCAGGCTTTATCGCCGCCCTCGCTGAATCTACCGGCGCCAGCGACCAATTCGCGGCGAAAATTGAACGTTGGCGGTCGCTTGGGCCGACGAGGATCGCCACGCTCTTGGGCCTGATCGCGGGTATCGCTGCATCGCCGGCCGCCGCCTTTGCGTTGCTCACGCCACTTATTCGACCCATCGGCGGTGCGACGGCGCGCAAGCGCGCGGCAGCGGCAACCGCGCTGGCACTCGCGATCTCCGCAAGCCATGGTGTCGTGCTGCTCGCCCCGGTCCCCATCGCGGCGGGAGCCATCCTCGACGCCGCCTGGGGTCGCGTAGCGTTGTTCGGGCTGCCGATCGCCCTGCTGCTGGCGGCGGTGGGCGCGGTCTGGGCGCAGTGGATCGCATCTTTCGGCACCGCTTCGCAGGGGTCCGTTCTGGAATCCGATCACCCTTCCGAGAAGCGAAGCGGCGGGTCTGCGGTCGTGCTGCTGCTGGCGATCCTAATTCCCCTGCTGATGCAGATGGTGCAGTCGATCGGCGACATTCCGAGCGAGCCGTTCGGCGGCGGACCGTCGCGGGAGAGGATCATCGGCGTCGGCCGTCCGCTGATCCTCTTTCTGGTCGGAGTGGGCATCATGGCGATCGGCCGCTGGCGGCAAAGCCGCAAGCTGCTCCTGGATTCCAGCTGGAGCGAGCGGGTCCTCGGCGACGTCGCCGGCATTGTCATGATCGTGGGCGCCGCGGGTGGTCTGCAGCGGCTCTGCCAGGAGACTGGCATGGCCGAACTCCTCGGCGAGCGCCTGCTCGCATGGCCCGCCGGGCTGCTGGTCCCGTTCCTCGTCGCTGCGGTGATAAAGTCGGTGCAGGGTTCGTCGCTGGTCGCCGCCATTGCCGCCGCCGGCATGGTGCAGCCGCTGCTGACGCCGTTGGGGATCGGCGACGAGACCGGAAAGGCGCTCGCCACGCTCGCGGTCGGCGCCGGCGCCATGACAGTCTCCCATGTCAACGACGAATATTTTTGGCTGGTCGCCGCCGGGGCCGGGCTGTCGCCGCTCCGGGCGGTAGTGGCCGTGACTGCCGGGACGCTGCTTCAGGGTTTGGCCGCCGTCGCTGCGCTGCTTCTCCTATCGCTACTGACCCACCACCTCTGAGGAGGTTTTGTCGCTGGAGACCGTCGAGTCAGACGGTCATCCCTTTGTAGGTTCGCGGTGCGGCTCTTTCTTTCCGCGCCGCGGTCCCATGAAGCCGAACAGGAAACCGGCGACCTTGCGCATCTGAATCTCTTCCGATCCCTCGGTGATGCGGTAGCGCCGGTGATGGCGATAGATGTGCTCGAATGGCTTGTGGCGTGAGTAGCCGATCCCGCCGTGGACTTGCATGGCGCGATCGGCCGCCTCGCAGCAAAGCCGGTTCGCCCAGTAATTGCACATCGACACCTTGTCGGAGAGCTTGTGCTCGATCTCTTCCTGCGTCGCTTGATCCATTTCCCAGGCGGTCTTGCGGATGAGGAGGCGGAGCATCTCGGCCTGGGTCGCGAGTTCGACCAGCGGCCACTGGATAGCCTGGTTTTCGGCCAGGGCCCGCCCGAACGGCTTGCGTCGTCGTGCATAGGCAACGCTCTCGTTGATGCAATAGACCGCGGCGCCGAGCGAGCTTGCGGCCTGGCGGATGCGGTTCTGATGCACGAAGCACTGCGCCACTGACAGGCCCCGCCCGAGTTCGCCGAACAACGCATCCTCGGCAACGAACACGTCGGTGAAACCGACACGGGGGTGATCGGTCGGCATGTTGAAGGTCCACAGATACTCCTCGACGTTCACGCCTTCGCGGTCGGCCGGCACAAGAAAGCAGGTGATGCCGTGGGCGTCGCCGTCCTTGCCCGAGGTGCGGGCGAACAGCGCGCAATGGGTGGCGACGTGCATGCCGGTCGTCCACATCTTCCTGCCGTTGATCGCCCAGCCGGGCACGCCGTTCTGCGTCGTGCGCTCCGCGCGGGTTTCCATATGCGTGGCGTCGGAGCCGTGGTCGGGCTCGGTCAGGCCGAAGGTGATGCGGTATTCGCCGGCGATGCTGCCCTCGATCATCGCCCGCTGCTCGGGGCTTCCATACAGGTCGAACATGGTCACGAACGGAAGATTGCCGACGATCGAGTGCTCGTTCTGCAGATCGTTGTGCAGGCCCAGGCCCTTGGCGGCGAAGTGCTCGCGGATCACCGCCATCCACAAGTCCGAGCCATCTTTGCCGCCGTACTTCTTGGGGAGAGCGAAGCGGTAGTGGCCGGCCTTGTCGGCGAGGTTCTTGACGTGGCGCAGCAGCCGCTCCCATTCGGGTCGGGGCAGCCCGCCATGCTCGAAATCCGTGCGCGCCCATTCGCGGCGATGATCGAAGAAGCGGATGTTGTCGTCGGCCTCCTCGAGCGGGCGGATCTCGGCGTCGATGAAGGCGTCGAGCTGCCCGAGATATTCGGTCAGGCCGCGCGGAAGGTCAAAGTTCATGTCCTCGTTCGCTGGCAAGGCTATTCCTCCGCCGTTCCGTTGCCGTCCGCGCTCGCTGGCCGCCGCTTGCCGACGGCCGCGAGATACGCCGAATAGGTCGGCTGATCGATGGCCAGCCGATCGACAATGGTTGCGCGCAGATGCTCGCGCAGCGCCGGCTGATCGAGCATGATATCGCCGCGCGCGATCTTCTCGCACAGCTGCTTGCGCAGCACATCGAGCTCCGCGTAGGTGTCCAGAAGCTTGGCCAGGCGGCGATGCTCGCCTTTGTCCGCGGCGTCCTGCTGCTCGATCTCCCGGCGCACCAGCTCGATGGCATTGATGCTTACTCTGAGGTTGAAGGCCTCGGCGCCGCTTAAGGACGGCAGCAGTTCTTCACGCAGAAAGCGCGACACCGACGCCAGCAAATCGGTCGCAGGAGGATGCCCTTTCATCGCCCACCTTCGGGAGCCAGGATGTCCAGGAGATCAAGCTCGGTTTCGGAGATGCGCCGGCCGATCATCGCCCGCTCGACGCTGAGCGGCGCACCGGGACGCGCCGGCCGCGCCATCGAGCGGCAGATCAATCCCCAGCGCAGCGTACCAAGCGTGCGCCAGTAGCGCACCGTGTCCGCGCTGATCGCCTCGCCGCCCTCGAAGCGGTAGCCCTCCAGCATGTCTTCGACGCTGCCGAAGCCGCCGACCGGCTTGTCGATCTCGCCGAAGCGCCAGCTGTTGACGGTGATCCAGCCCAGATCCTCGGCCGGATCGCCGAGATGGGCAAGCTCCCAGTCGAGCACCGCGCGGATGCCGTCAATGCCGATGATCAGGTTGCCATTGCGGAAGTCGCCATGGACGAGCCGCGGCCTCTCGGTTTCGGCCGGCATGTTTTCGCGCAACCAGCGAAACGCAGCCTCGAATACCGGGCTGCCGCCGCCGAAGGATTGGTAGCTCTCGTAAAGCTCGTACAGCTGGCCGGCCGCATACCGAGTCTTCAGAGGGGGCAGATCGTGCCGCGGCACCGCATGGATACGGGCAAGGATCGCGCCGCATTCGAAGGAGAGCTCGGTGCGAATCTCGGCGAACTCCGGATTGCGCAGGATGCGGCGCGCGAGTGTTTCCCCCTCGATCCGGTCGCAGAGGAACCCGCGCCCGAGTTCGTCGCGCGCTTCGAGAATGTGACGAATGCCGGCAGTCGGCACTGCGCATTCGCCGGCGCGGCGGATCAGGAAGGCTTCAGTTTCCGGATTGATCACGCTCTCGCTCGGCACCGCGTCGGCGGAGAAGCGGCGCATGATCAGCGGAATGGCGCCGGCCGGTCCGACGGCATCGAACGCCCACGTCTCCTTGCTGGCGCCGCCGGTCAGCCGTTGCAGCGAGCCTTGCCGCAGATTGCCAATGCCGAGACGGACGAGGAGGGTGTGCAGATTGCCGGTCAGGATGGCGAGGGTACTCAACTGATCGCTCATGAACGCAGTGTCCGGTCGGAGGCGCCGATACGATCCGCCATCCCTAGCGTCGGCGCAATCCTGCCCGAAGTTCGCTCGGCCGCGTGCGCTCGCCCTCCCGCAGCAGCATCTCGGCCATTGCGCGCAGTCGCACGCGCTGGACTTTGGGGCCGTTGGGGCCATCGACGGTCGGAAACGCTTCCACAGCCACGAAGCGCGCGGGAACCTTGAACCGCGCCAATTGTTCGCGGCAGCGCGTACGCAGCGCGGCTTCGTCAAATGTCGTCCCGTCGGCCGGCCGCACGAAGGCAACCGGCACCGGGTCGGAATCGCCGCCCGTGGCCGCAACGACCTGAACACCGGATACGCCGGGCTGCGCCTGGATGACCGCCTCGATCTCCTCCGGGCTGACCAGGAATCCGCCAAGCCGCATGGCATCGCCGATCCGCGCCTCGAACACAAAGCCGTCGCCGGAGAGCCGACCCAGGTCGCCGGTGCGGAACATGCCGTCGGCGTCGAACGCCCGTGCCGTCGCGGCGGGGTCTTCCAGGTACTCGACGAAGCGGGACGGAGCGTCGATGCAGAGTTCGCCGGAGGCGCCGGCGGGCAGCGCCGCGCCCGTCTGCGGATCGCGAACGGCAAGCCGCGCCTGCGTGCTGACTGGGATGCCGCCGCTCGCCAGCCGGTTTTCGCCCTCGGAGACCGAGAACAGCGCCTGCACCTCCGAACTGCCGTAGAGCCCGTGCGGATGCATGCCGGCGGCCTCGGCGGCGGCGATCGAGGCTGCAACGTCGGAGTGGAATGCGGCGAAACCGGAGAAGCGCACCGAGTCGAACGGGCGGCCCCCTGCAGCCGCGGCGATGCGGCCGAACATGTCATCGCCACCGAACAGGTGGGTGATCCGGTGCGTGCGGATCAGCCCGGCAGCAACATCGCCGTCGAACTGAGCGAGGCAGACGATATGCGCACCGCCGGCAACCGCCGCCATCGCCGCGGCATTGCCGAACGTGCCGCAGAACGGCACTGCTGCGAGGAGCGCCGCGCCGGGCGCATCGAGGCCCATGCGGCGGGCGACATCGGCAGCGTGTCCGGCGATTGTTTGCTGATCGTGCAGGACGAGCTTTGGCCCGCTGGTCGTACCGGAGGTGGTGAAAGTCAGGCATGGCGCTTCGCCCGTCGCCTCGTCAGGTCCGGCATCGAGCGCGTCACCGTAGAGCGGCAGCACCGGCAGGCCGGCGAGTTCGGACACCACGGCCGGACGCTCAAGCCCGATTACGCAACCCAGCGCGGCGCGATCCTGCGCGGGGAGGGCGGCGAAGATCGTGGGAAAATCGACCGGCGCGAATCCCCATTCGGTCATCAGTGCGACCGCACGCGAGCGGCGCAGGAGGTTGCCGACTTCCGCTGCGCGGAAACGCGTGTTGATGTGCACTGCGAGTGCGCGGAGCCGGGCACAGGCAAAGATCGCGGCGAGATATCCGGCGCTGTTAGGCAGCCACAGCGCCACGCGTGCGCCCGCACCGATCCCCGCCGCGCGCAGCCCCGCCGTAGCTTGCAACACGCGCTCGTGGAAGGCGCGGCGGCTCAGCGTGCCTGCGGCATCCGTTACCGCCGGCGCCGCCGGATCGAGCGCGGACCACGCCATCAGCGCGCCCAGCGTGCGCGGGTATCCCGCTCCATAGGCTCTGCGCATCAGAAGACTCTATCAACGCGCATCAACACGACTCTCCAGCGCTCTCGAGCAATGTCTAGTCCCGCTGCGGACCACCGCGGCAGTTGCAAAGTTATAGGCAGTTCTCGCCGAATCAAATAACATGCCGATTCGGGCGAATCACTGCGCCGGGCTTGAGCGGGAGGTCGTGGGTGACGGGCACGATCATCACGGTAGCCACCATGAAGGGCGGCAGCGGCAAGAGCACGCTGGCGAGTTGCCTCGCGGTTCACTGGCATCTCACCGGCCGGCGCCCAACGCTGATCGACGCCGATCCACAACGCTCCATCATGCGGCTTGCTGCACGCGAACGGGGGCTGGGCGGCGTGTCGGTGGTCGAGGACGCGACCGAGGATGCCTCGAAGACAGCGCGGCGTCTCGCGGCTGGCGGCCTTGTCATCATCGACACGCCGGGCTTCCGTTCCCGGACGACGCTCGATTGCCTGGCGACGGCGGATTTTCTGCTGGTCCCGGTAAAGCCGTCCCCGTTCGATGTCGACCGTATGCTCGACACGCTGAGCATTCTTACCGACCGCGCCGACGGCCGGCGACCGCTGTTCCGTTGCCTGCTCACCCAGACGACGCGCGATTCGGTCATCGCCAGGCATATCCGCAGTGAACTCGCCGAGGCCGGTTTGCCGGTGCTGCGCAGCGAGATGACCAACCGCGTCGCCTATCCGGAAGCGACCTT
>Ga0070671_100003882_pt1 | contig 11748 bp, 8 predicted proteins | sample KBSS73metaG_FD_65341 | JGI IMG/M metagenome (GOLD analysis project Ga0070671, IMG submission 65341) | Switchgrass rhizosphere microbial communities from Kellogg Biological Station, Michigan, USA - KBS S7-3 metaG | ecosystem: Host-associated > Plants > Roots > Rhizosphere > Soil ...
GTCTTTGGCGACGGAAACTACTTTTCGAATAGTTCGAAAGACGCCCCTGTAAGGATCGAAGACGGCCACTTGCAATTGCATTACGCTTCGCGAGGTGCTGGTCTACCGGCTGTGGATCTTGACCTGGTGAAGCGGGGTGATCGCTGGGTGGGAAGATTTCATCGTGGGAACTTCGACCAGCAGGTGACGCTGGAGAGGCCGGGGGCTGTGCTGAAGACGGAGAACAAAGTTGCAGGTACGTGGAGGTCCGTCGGGTATCTGGGTCGCATGGTTCATGTCGGCGAGCAGGCGCCGGGGCAGTTTGCGGGATGGGCGGACGCTCTGCAGATTCCCGGCACCGTGAGATCAGGTCCTTCGGTTCAGCCTCATCGCTTGTTTGAGATTTATGGAGAACGAATGAGGGTACAAACGGCCGGAGAGGCAGGAGTGATGTTTGAGTTCGGTGCATACTCCGCCGTGTGTTGCGCACGCACGTGGGCGGGCAAAATCTCTGTGGATGGGAACTCGATTGAGAGCGGATCGGGACCAAGCGTGGCGGGTCCATTTACGAAGTTTGTGCGAGTCCACTGAGTCCATGGACTAGTGGTGTTCGGAGACGGAGAGAATGTTGCCGTCGGGATCTTTGAACCAGGCGACTTTGGCTGCTCCGTCGGGCGCGCTCCAGACGCCATTTGGGTCCTGCTCGAGGAAGGGGTAGCGCTCGAAGGTGACTCCGGCTGCGGTGAGTTGCTGCACGGCGGATGCGATAGAAGGAACTTTCCAGCCAAGGATGGTGTAAGGGGCTGGATTGAAGGCCTCCATGCGCGAGATGCGGACGTCGGTGGTGTTTGAGCGGATGACGATGGCGAACTGATCATCGGAGACGAAGGTGAGTCCGAGTGTGTCGACGTAGAATTTGCGGGCGCGGTCTGCGTCGATAGTGGGAATGAAGCTCATGAGTTCAGCTTGTGCGAGCATGTGGAACTCCTACTGGTGCTAGAGATCGAGCTGCCAGGCTACAGATCGAGTTGCCAGTCCTGGGAGACCAGATCTTTGCCGAAGGCAGTGTACGGCTTTTCGCGGAGGAGGCGGTACCCTTCGTCTTCATAGATACGACGTGCGGAGGTCAGGATGCTGTTGGTCCAGAGGACGATGCGGCGATAGCCGACGCTGCGGGCGAAGGCCGTGCATTGCTGGACCAGATTGCGGCCGAGACCGAGTCCGCGGGCGGCGGGATCGACGAGGAGGAGGCGGAGGCGGGCGGTTTTGTTCGGTTCGGATGATTCAGCATCGCGGACGATGAAGACACAGCCGAGACGCTGGCCATCGCGTTCGGCGATCCAGCAGCGTTCGCGTGCGTGGTCGAGCTTGTCGATGAAGTCGGCGGCGATGCGAGCGACGAGGGCCTCAAATCGTTCGTCCCAACCGTACTCCTGCGCGTAGAGTGCGCCGTGGCGCTCGATGACCCAGCCCATATCGCCAGGGCGATGTTGGCGAAGGATTACAGTGGTGGATTTTGTGGCGTTGCCGTCGAGGAGGGATTCGATGGTGGTCATCGAGGTGACGAGGTTTGTCTGCTGTTCAAAGGTGAGGGGTGCGAGCATCTGATGAACCTGGTCGCTGGAGCGGCGGTCGAGGGATTCGAAGAGTCGCTGGCCGGTGGGGGTAAGGGCGATGGTGCTTTGGCGGCGGTCGGTTTTGGAGGGTTGGCGGCGGATGAGCTTTGCCCGGGTGAAGCCTTGAAGGATGCGGCTGAGGTAGCTGAGATCAAGTCCGAGGTCGACGGCGATGTCGGAGGCCGTGGGCTGGAAGCGATGGGCGAGTTCGTAGAGAACGCGGGCCTCAGCGAGCGAGAGCGGGCCTTCGAGCAGATGCTCGTTCAAGGTGCCGAGGAGGCGGGTGTAGAAACGGTTGAAGCTGCGGATAGAGGCGATCGCGTTATCTGAGGCCATTGTCCTTCCCCTCAATAGTGGACATCGTCCTGTAATTAGTGGACTTTGTCAAGTATTTAGGAGAAGAGCTTGTTGCTCAGCGTTTGAGAGATTGGCCCAGGGTGGTGAGGACGAAGGTAACGAATGAAAGACCACGACGGCCGTCTTCGCTGGTGGCGCGACGAAAGAGCTGCCACGTCGAGGGCGGGCGGGTCTCCTGGAGGTGCTGCACTGAGGCCTGCTGCATAGCGCGTGAGAACTTGTCCAGCACTTGCGGATCGACGGAGACGAGGACTTTGCCGATCTCAATGAGATTGAGCAGGCCGTCCTTGCCTTCAGGAGTACGTGCGAACTCGGCGAGTCGTCCGGCGATCTTGTCGCGCGCGGTGATGAGTCCGTGAACGGCGTCCAGCGTGCCGTTCTCGTGAGCAGCGTCAAGGATGTCGTAGACGACGAGGAGGGCCTCGGCGTGGGTGCGCGGAGCATTGGCGAGGCGGCGCTGGAGTTCGAGGTGGGGGTCGACGGGCTGGGGTCGGAAGGAGAGTGGGTTCGCCATGGATTCACCTTTCGTTCAGGTTTCGGACTGTAGAGCCGGAGCAGGTTCTGCGGGCTCGGGTTCGGCGTTCTGGAGTTCGATGGCGGTTGTGACCGCCTCTGCGATCCAGATCAGAAGCTCTTTTTGCTTGTCGGTGATCTGACGTGGCCGGGTGTCGAGGACACAGAGTGCCCCGATGATGGAGCCATCATGCGATTTGAGCGGGGTTCCGGCGTAGAAACGGATGCCGCGCTCGAGGAAGAATGGATCCTGGGCGGTGCGGGAGTCTTCGGCGGTATCGGGGATGACAAGCAGGGGCTCTGAGCTGGTCAGACAGGCGCAGTTGCGGCTTAGGCGAGCGTTGTCACTGTTGAAGAGAGCTTCGTCGGGCAGACCACAATGAGCCTCCCAGAAGAGGCGCTCTCCGTCCGCGGCAGTCGTGAGAGCGATAGGAGCCTCGAAGGCTCGGGCGAGGTCCGCGGTCAGGCGTTGGAAGACATCCTCATTAGACTCGTCGATGGCATCGATGTGCTGCACCTCTGCCAAAGGATCGGGGCTCTCATCCTGAACTTCAGCGGCTTCTTTGGCCGGAGCGACGGAAGGTTCAGCGGGAAGGAGGGGAGGATTGAGAAGCGAGGAGAGATATTCGTTCAGCTTAGCCAGCGAGCAAACGACATGCTGCGCGTCTTCGGTGGGGATGCGAGAGCGGATGTTGGGAAGATCGCATTGTTCGCTCAGGACGCATGCGAAGACGATGGCGTCGGGAAAGCGCGCGCGAACCTGGCGACATCGCAGCCGAATGTGACGGAGGGAGCTGGGTGGAACACCGACAACGCAGATGACATCGGCTCGAACAATATCGAGAGCTTCGAAGATATCGGAGGCAGAGGATTCGGCAGGGAAGGCGCGGACAATGCTGGCGGGAGTAAGGATGTGAGATGCGAGCTCGCAGGCGATTTCGTCAGCGAAGTCGCGCGCCGGGATGCAAGCAATGAATCGGGAGGATGCGTGAGTGACGGGGGATGGGGGCATGGGAGCGCGGCTGACGATTTCCTCGACAATCTCTTCGATTGACTGGAGAAGCTCTTCGGCGCGTGAGTTCGTGAGTTCATCGGCGTGTCGGGATTCTTCGAGCATCGTGAGTGCGGGGACGACAACGGAGTCGAAGACGGCCTCGCGGGGCTGAGTGGCGAGCTGCGTTTCGAGAAGGGCGCGCGCCTCGTGGGTGTTTGAGGCAAGCAGACGCTGATAGAGGCGTTCAGAAGGGGGCAGGGCGTTCTCGTCGCCAAGGAGAACTTCGAGAAACTGGAGCCGGGGCACCTGGCGGCCTATGACGACGAGGCAGACGGTAAGTGGAGTAGAGAGCAGCAGGCCTGGAAGGCCCCAGAGTAGAGTCCAAAAAATGGCCGCGATCAGGACGGCGATTGGAGAGAGGCCCGTAGAGGAGCCGTAGAGAAGTGGTTCAGCGATGTTGCCGGTGACGAACTCAAGCACTAATAGCGTGAAGGCTGTCCATAGGAAGGTTCCCCAATGCGGAGAGACCGCGATGGCAAGGAGAACCGGGCCGGCCGAAGCCATGAGAATGCCGATGTAGGGCACGAAGCGGAGCAGGGCGATGAGAAGCGCCCAAAGGAGAGGGTTTGGAACTCCAAGGGCCCACAGCAATAGTCCGGCGACACCACCTAAGGTGATGTTGACGACGAGTTGCATGCGGAGGTAGCGGCCGACACGTCGGCCAGCATCTTCGATGGTGGAAGTGGTGACCTGCATGCGTCCGCGGCCGGCGAGCCGAATACAGCGGTCGCGCAGATCTTCTCGGCCGATCAGCATAAAGCCGAGGAAGATGACAACGACGAAGGTTGTGGTGACGGGATGGATGAGCGGAGTGAGGGTTCTGTTGGCGAGATTGACGACGGATTCTTCCGGCTCTTCAATACGAACGGTGACGGGTTGATCGCTGGGGGCGGAGAGCTGGACCTTGTTTGAGTCAGAGGTAGTTTCAGGCGCCGTAGTCTTTGCGCGAGTGCGACGTCGCGGGGGGTCGGGGATCAGAGGTACCGCCGTAGGTGGTGGTGTGCCGCCGCGGAGCTGGCGCATCTCGTTGGAGAGCATGGCGAGCGTGTTGCTGAGGCGACCCGCGGAGTGAAGATGCAGGGCGTCGATCTTTTGGTTGATGTTCTGCTCGTATTGCGGAAGCTCGATCGCAAGGTTATAGACCTGCCCGAGCATGACCCAACCGAGCGTTGCAACTGCCGCAAGAGAGAGAAAGACGACGAGCAGTGAAGCGAAGGCGCGGGGCAGACCCCATCGTTCGAGGCGGGCGGAAAGTGGAACGAGAAGAAATGATAGGAGAGCTGCGAGCGCAAGAGGAACGAATACCTCGCGGCCAAAGTACAGGGCAGCCATGACAAGAAAGATCGTCAGGAGCGAGGTGCTGGCAGGTTTTAGCGCTTCACGAACTTCGGTCGGCACGGGTCACCAGTTAGCTAGGATGCTGCGAAACAGAAGATGTGTATCTAATTTCACCGAGAGCAGTGCCGGAAACATTTGCCGAGGTTACACCGTGGATGTCTTGATCTGAATCAACTTGTCGCCTGAGCGGGTTCCGGGCAGAGAATAATCAGCGCGAGCCCACTTGCGTTCAATCTCAACTCCGCTCTGTGGGGTGCGGGTTCCGAAGCGAAAGTTGCCCGGGCCGAGCGGTCCGCGGTATTTCTTGCCCTTGCGCGCCTGGGCATGATGTTCGGCCTCCTGATCAGGAAGGATCTCCATGAAGACGGCGGATTCCTTGAAAGCTGGCGTGTGAGTGGCGCGATCAGTGTGGCTACCGGTAAGGGCGTTGACTGGCTCGTCAACGGAGTTGAGTGACATGTATAGCTGCTTGCCGTGGACGCGGTCGGTAACAAGAGCCTGAATACGGACTTCGCCGTAGGGGGAGCGCAGGCGGACGTGAGTTCCGGTCGTGATGCCGCGCTCGGCAGCGAGTTCGGGCGAGACCTCGACGAAGTTATCAGGAGTCATGGCATGGATGCCTGGAGTGCGACGGGTCATGGAGCCCTGCTCGAAGTGCTCCAGAAGGCGACCATTATTAAGGTGGAGGTCGAAGGTATCGTTGCGTTCTTCTGAGGGCGGCACGTAGTCAATGGGATAGAAACGGGCCTTGCCATCGGGAAAGTTGAACTTTTCGGTGAAGAGGAGAGGCGTATCGGTCCCGTCGGCTTGTACGGGCCACTGCAGGCTCTTGAAGCCTTCAAGGCGTTCGTAGGTGACCCCGGCGAAGAGCGGCGTGACGGACGCGATCTCGTCCATGATGTCGGAGGGATGTTTGTAGTGCCACTTCGCGCCGAGGCGGTTGGCGATAAGCTGGATGATTTCCCAGTCGGCTTTGGATTCCCCCAGCGGTTCGAGGGCCTTGTAAATGCGTTGGATGCGGCGTTCGGTGGAGACGAAGGTGCCTTCCTTTTCGAGCGAAGGGCAAGCGGGGAGAACGAGGTCGGCGTAGAGACAGGTCTCGGAGAAGTTGATGTCCTGAACGACGAGGAACCCGAGTTCGGAGAGAGCTTTGGCGACGTAGTTGGCGTTAGAGTCGGATGTGATGGTGTCCTCGCCCTTGATGTACATCGCTTTGATGGAGCCTTCGAGGATGGCGTCGATCATCTGGTGGTTGTCTTTGCCGGTGGTGGTGGGAAGAGTGACGCCCCATGCGGCTTCGAATTTGGAGCGGGCGGCTTCGTCGTCGACCTTCTGGTAGCCAGAGTAGACATCGGGCATCGAGCCGAAGTCGCTAGCGCCCTGCACGTTGTTGTGCCCGCGGAGAGGGTAGGCGCCGGCGTTGGGGCGCATGTAGTTGCCAGTGAGGAGAAGGAGATTGGAGAGCGCGGTGGCGGTGTCGGAGCCGCCGGTGTGTTGGGTGACTCCCATCGCGAAGAGGATGCAGACTCCGTCGGCTGCAGCGATCTCATTTGCAACCGTGACGAGCGTGGACTGCGGGATGCCGGTTACGTGCTCGGTGTGCTCGAGCGTAAAGGGCTCGAGGGATTTCTTATATTCGTCAAAGTGGTGAACCCACTGCTCGATGAAGTTCGGCTGGTGGAGATTGTGGTCGAGGATGTAACGCGCTACTCCGTTGAGCCAGACGGCGTCGGTAGAGGGGTTGGGGCGCATGAAGATGTCGGCGCGCTCAGCCATCTCGTGCTTGCGCAAGTCGGCGACGATGAGACGTTGCCCGCGGAACTTATGCGAACGTTTGACGCGGGTGGCGAGAACGGGGTGGTTCTCAGCCGGGTTAGCTCCGACGATGAGGACGAGGCCGGCGCGCTCGATGTCGGCGATGGAGCCGGAGTCGCCGCCATAGCCTACGGTACGTTGAAGGCCTTTGGTGGCGGGGTTCTGACAGTAGCGGGCGCAGTTGTCGACGTTGTTGGTGCCGATGACGGCGCGGGCGAGCTTCTGCATGAGGTAGCTCTCCTCGTTGGTGCACTTGGAGGAGGCAATGAAGGCGAGTGCGTCGGGCCCGTGCTGTTTCTTGATAGCCGTAAATTTTTCTTCAATGAGGTCGAGGGCTTCCTCCCAGGTGACCTCGACAAAGGTGTCGCCTTTGCGGAGAAGAGGTTTGACGAGGCGGTCGTCAGAGTTGATGTGTCCCCAGGCGAACTTGCCCTTGATGCAGGTGGAGATGCCGTTAGCGGGGCCGTGTTCGGGGTGGATCTTTAGGATGTGGCGGTCACGTGTCCAGACCTCGAAGGAGCATCCGACGGCGCAGTAGGTGCACACGGTCTTGGTGCGCTTGACGCGGGCGTGGCGCATCTCGGACTCGATGTCGGAGAGGGCGAGAATAGGGGTGTAGCCGATCGGGGGTTCGATGGCTTTGACGACGTCGATCATGTCGTCGAGCACTTTCGGCGGGAGGTTGGTGAGATACCCGGCGTGGCCGATCATGGATTTTTCCATGAGTGCGTTGCAGGGGCAGACGTTGATGCAGTGGCCGCATGAGACGCAGGAGGAGCCTTCAATCTGGTTGGTCTTGTAGGGGTCTTGTTTGTCCCAGAGTACGCGCGGGTGATCGCTCTCCCAGTTGATGGAGAGGGTTTCGTTGACCTGGACGTTCTGGCAGGCCTCGACACAGCGCCCACAGAGGATGCACTGGTCGGGGTCGTAACGATAGAAGGCGTTGGAAAGATCCTGCTCGTAGGGCTTGTGGGTGAAGGGCCGGGACTGATGTTTTACGTCAAGGACAGCGGTTGTGTTGTGGATGGTGCAGTTCTGGTTGTTGTTGTCGCAGACGGTGCAATAGAGGTCGTGGTTTTGCAGGATACGGTCGAAGGCCTCGCGCTGAGCGACATCGACTAGGTCGCTGGTCGTGACGATGTTCATGCCAGCAGTGATTTGGGTGCCGCAGGCTCGTGCGAGGGTTCCGTCGACCTGAACGATGCAGGTATCGCAGCTCTCGATGGGACCGATCTGTGGGACGTAGCAGACTTGCGGGAGTGGCCTTTGCTTAACTGCCTCGCGATGCAGATTGATGACCTCGATCAGCAGGGCGCCGCTGTGGGCGGGGACTTCGGCGCCATCGATCGTGATGCGAGTGTTGGGAGAGAGGTCGGCTGAAGTGTTTAGCAACGGGCGCGGCAGAGACATATCGATGAGATGCAAAGGCGGCGGATGTGCGTTTTCTTCCGCGAGTTGAAAGGAATGATGAGCAAGCCCAGGGAAAAGTCATCCAATGGGAGATGAGCGCGGAGATTGGTCAAGTCCGGATTGGAATCTCGGGGTGGCGATATGCAGGGTGGCGGGGAGTGTTCTATCCGAAGGGACTGGTGCAACGGAAAGAGCTGGAGTTTGTCGGAGCAAACTTTGATACGGCGGAGATCAACGGAACGTTTTATTCGTTGCAGCGGCCCGAAAGTTTTACGCAGTGGGCTTCATCAACGCCCGAAGACTTTGTCTTTGCGGTGAAGGGATCGAGATACATCACGCATATGCTGAAGTTGCGCAACGCAAAGGTTCCGCTGGCGAACTTTCTGGGAAGCGGGGTGCTGCGGCTGGGCGCGAAGCTGGGACCTATTCTGTGGCAGCTTCCTCCGCAGGTGCGCTTCGACCGGGAGCGGTTCGAGACGTTTTTCCGAATCCTTCCGCGAACTCATCGAGAGGCGGCTACCTTGATGCGCAAGCATGCAACGCGGATGAGAGAAGACGGCGGGTTTCGCCTAAAGCGCGATGGGCCGATTCGACATTGCGTGGAGATTCGGCATGAAAGCTTTGTGGCGCCGGAGTTTGTGGAACTCTTGCGCCAACACGATATCGGGTTGGTTGTGGCGGATACCGTGGAGTGGCCGCTGCTGATGGATGTTTCATCGGATTTCGTGTACTGCAGATTGCATGGGTCGGAGCAACTATATGCGAGCGGGTATGGGGATGCGTCACTGGATACGTGGGCTGAGCGGGCGATGGCGTGGGCTAATGGAGGCCAACCGACAGGGAGGCGGGCCAGTCCGGTGAATGCAGAGAGGAAGCCACGCGACGTATATGTGTACTTCGACAACGACGCCAAAGTGAGGGCTCCTTTCGATGCTCAGGGACTGAAGAGACGGGTGGAGAGGCTACTCGAAGTGGCGGGGTGACCTTACGGAACCGTAGTATAGAAGCATCAAGGAAGCGAGGTTCATGCCGACGAAGAGAGAGGACAGCGTCAGCCCAGGCGTCTGTTGCGTGATAGTGAATTGGAATGGGTGGCGTGACACGCTGGATTGCCTGGCCTCGCTGGGAGAGCAGGACTACAAAAATTTACATGTGATTGTGGTGGACAACGGGTCTACGGACGATTCGGTAGAACGAATTCGCGCGGGCTTTCCTGAAGTCTCCATAGTCGAGACAGGCAGGAACCTAGGCTTTCCCAGCGGATGCAATGTGGGGCTGCGTGCGGCACTGAAGACGAGCGCCGAGTATATCTGGATGCTGAACAACGATACGGTGTGCCCTCCGGACACACTGTGCAAACTGGTTCGGCGCGGAGAGTCGCAGCCGGATGCAGGGATGATCGGCACGGTATTGTTTTACGCGCACGACCCGACAAAAGTGCAGGCCTGGGGCGGCGGCCACATTGCGCCCATGATCGCCCTGTCTACACACTTCGATAAGAAGACGGAGTTCGGACCGAACACCTACCTGACGTTTGCGAGTGTGCTGGTGCGAAGGGAGGTTTTTGAGGAGATTGGCTTATTGTATGGCGGATTCTTCATGTACTACGACGACTGCGACCTATGTCTGCGAATGCAGAAGACGCGTTGGAAGATTGCGATGGCTGAGGATACGGCCGTGCTGCACCGGGAGGGCGGGAGCACACCAAAGGGTGAAAGCCCTTTTATGGCGAAGACGGTCACGGTGTCGGGGCTACGTTTGATTCTGCGGCAATCTCCCTTTGCCTTCTTTGGGATCCCGGCGTTCGCCCTATTGAGGTTGGGAAATCGGGTGGCGAAGGGTGAGTGGAAGAGCGTCCCGGCAGTGCTTCGAGGGATTCTGGAGTTCGCTCGCGACCCGGATCCTGAAAGAGGACAATCGCTAAAAAAGTCAAATTGACTTGGCTATTGGGGTTTCCATAAACTTTATGGATGAGCCAAACGCTAGAATACCCTGGAGTTCACACGCAACTCACAGCGAAAGAATCCTTTCTTAGGAAGGACATCGACTTTGATGCGTTGATCCCGACGTTTGATCAGGGTGAGCCTTTTCGCAATGTTGTAATTGACAATTTTTTCAAAGACGATGTGGCTCAGGCGATAGCGGACGAGTTTCCCGCTTTCGATGGTCCTGCATGGTCTGTCTACAACAACGCGATTGAGGTTAAGAAGGCGTTGAACCATTGGGACCGCTTCCCGAAGAATACGTATTCCGTGTTCAACTTCCTGAACTCCGACGAGTTCGTGGCGGAGATGTCGAAGCTAGCAGGTGTCAAGCTTTGGGCAGATCCGGGTCTGCATGGCGGCGGGTGGCACTCGCACGCAGCGGGGGGTAAGCTGAATACGCACCTGGACTACTCGATCCACCCGAAGCTTGGGTTGGAACGGATTCTGAACCTTATTATCTATGTCGCGCCGGATTGGCGTGAGGACTATGGCGGATCACTCGGCTTCTGGGCCGATGAGAACGGAGCGCCGGGCGAGTTGCGCAAGCAGGTCTCCTGTTTCTTTAATCGCGCCGTCATCTTTGATACATCCCAGCGATCATGGCATGGTCTTCCGGAACCGGTGCGGTGTCCGGCAGGAATGGCTCGCAATAGCATGGCGGTGTACTATCTCTGCGAACCGCGAGAGAGCGCTGCAGACCGGGGACGGGCGTTGTTTGCGCCGCATGGCGAGCAGGCAAACGACCCCACGATCCTGGAACTGATACGCCTGCGCAGTCAAGTCAATACGTCGCAGAGCGTCTACCAGACGAATGGGGACGACAAGTCAAAGAAGTAATGATGAGAGGAGCGTCGAGGCCTGACTCAAGCCTCGATGATCTGTTTCGCCGCGCGAAGGCCGGAACGCATGGCTGCGTGTACGGTTCCCCAGTGGCCGGTAGTGTCCGTGTGCTCGCCGGCGAAGAAAAGAGTCTCCTCAACTGGTTGAGAGAGGACGTGAGGAGCATCGAGGCCTCCGGCGGCGACGTAACTATACGCGCCGAGTGAGTAAAGATCGTTGCGCCAGTCGTGAATATAGCAGTCCAGGAGCTGTTCGCGGACCTGAGCGGTACGAAGTCCGAAGATGTGGGCGAGCGTGGAACAGACGCGGTCTTCGAGCGCGGAGGAGGAGAGAATAGCGAGTGCTGCAGAGCGCGGGCCTCCCACCCAGCCGGTGAGCAGAGGGCTGGAACGGGGATGAGTGGTCCACCAGACGGGAGGCATCTCTCCAAAGCTGAAGAGGAAGCTAAGGTCTTCGATTGGCCTTGGCGGGAGCGTCTTCCAGAAGGCTTCTCGAAAACGGAGCGTGATGCGGAAGACGTTGCCCATACGGAGTTGAGAGGCGGCATTGAGAATAGCCTCGGGACGCGGTTCGATGGTGATGGACTCTTGCTGGAGGACGCCGAGCGGGATGGTGATGATGGCTCGCCTGGCCGTCACGGTGTGGGTGTCGGTTGTCGCTTCGACATGGCCGGCATTCCAGCGGAGATGGCGAACCGGGGTGTCAAGATGGATCGTTCCGGCGTAGTCGCGGATGCGATCTGCGAGGTAGTTGGGAAGTTGGTCGTATCCGCCTTGAAGGTAGAAGGCGAGGTCGCCCTCGATGGGGTCCTCGGCCTTTTGTTGCACTCCCAGGGAGGCGA